>Ga0182740_1000444_pt1 | contig 47585 bp, 43 predicted proteins | sample eDN5th37CKraftBY_FD_128872 | JGI IMG/M metagenome (GOLD analysis project Ga0182740, IMG submission 128872) | Enriched backyard soil microbial communities from Emeryville, California, USA - eDNA 5th pass 37_C Kraft BY (version 2) (version 2) | ecosystem: Environmental > Terrestrial > Soil >...
CGAGAAAGACACCGTCCACCACGGCAGCTTGCCCTCACCGACGAAGTAGTCCTTCGATGTCTTCTGACGACCGGACGCCCGAAGTCCGAACCAGGCGATCGCCACCAGATAGACGACGATCACGACGAGGTCGAGTATGCGCACGTTGGCTCCTAGCGAACGGCCGGGTGGGATTGGGTGCTGGTGTGCCGGACACGGGCGATGTGGCCCTCGTGCGGCGTGGTGAGGTCGTGTGACAGAAGATGTGCACCGTGCAACGAATCACCGAGCGGAAGTGCCAATGTCGTCTGCGGTGACGCGGCGCTCAACGCCGCTCTGAGCGGCCGCAGCAGCGGTTCGCCGAGGTGGACGAGCCCGCCGGTGATCGCGACAGGAAGCCTGTTCTGGGCGTCGATCCGGCGCGTCGTGGTGAGTACCGCGGATGCCAGGGCTGTCGCGGCGTCGGCCAGGATCCCGGCCGCCACCGAATCGCCTGCGTCGGCCGCACGTGCCACGTCGGGCGCGAACGATGCCGAAGCCCTCGCTGGGTTACCCTGTGCCTCAACGGTTGCGGGCAGTTGCTGCGGATCTCCGAACCGAGCGGTGGCCATCTCGAGCAGCTGCGTCGCGGGCCCACGCCCGTCATGGGCATGCAGCGCAGCGCGCAGTCCGGCGGTTCCGATCCAGGCCCCGCCGCCTTCGTCGCCGAGCCACGGGCCCCAACCGCCCACGCGCGCGAAGGTGCCGTCCGCGCCGACGCCGACGGCCACGGATCCGGTTCCCACGCTCAACACCACGCCGGGCCGTGCGCCGAGGGCCCCGGCGTGAGCGATGACCGCGTCGCTGGTGACGGCGACCTCGTCGGCGGGCAGTCCGGCCAGGAGTTCGGCGGCCAGTGCCCGCGCGGCCTCCGGTGCCGTGGTCGCGCCTGCTGCGCCGACGAACACCGTCGAAAGCCGGAGCCCGGCGCGATCGTTCAGAAGGGGAGAGACCGCGGCACACACCGCGTCCCGCGCCGCCGCCACCCCTCGATGGGCGGCGAGACCGGGTGCGCCATGCGCCTCATGAGACGGCGACGGCGAGTCCACGTCCTGTGGCCACAGGGCCGCGCGGCAGCCTGTCTTGCCCAGGTCGACCACGATCGTCGCAGACATGCCTCGGTCTTCCCCCTTCCCGACACGGCCGAGCGGTGAAACGCGCTCGCCCTGCGAGTATCGGCAGAGGTCCGGGGTATGTCAATAAATAACTTCTGGCAGACGCAGATGTAACTTTTTGACCTACTTCCGCGCAGGCCGTTATCGTGACCTTCATCCGCCGAACGAGAAGAGGACGGTCATGGCACGTCAGGACGCCACCGCGACCCTCGCCGACATCCGCGCCGTGCGACCGACACTGGCGCCGTCGGAGCGACGCGTCGCCGACGTGGTTCTCGCCGACCCGGCCCGCGCCTCCGGGTTCTCCATCAGCGTGCTCGCCGAGCACGCCGAGACATCGGTCGCCACGGTGATGCGCTTCTGCCGCACGGTCGGGCTCACGAGCTACTCCCAACTACGCCTCGCCTTGGCGGCGGCCGCCGCGCGCGAGCTCGCACGCGGAGACGAGAGCCCCGCGCCCGGTACCGACATCAGTGTCACCGACACGGTGGACGAGATCGTCAAGAAGATCATCTACAACGAGATCCGGGTCCTGGAAGACACCGGCGCGGCCCTCGACATCGAGATGCTGCACCGCGCAATCGATGTCGTCTCCGGTGCGCGGCGCATCGACATCTCCGGTGTCGGCGCCAGCGCGTTCGTGGCACAGGATCTCCACCAGAAACTGCACCGCATCGGCCGCATCGCGTTCGTCTGGAGCGACCGTCATTCCGCAGTCACCGCGGCGGCACTCCTGGGACCCGGCGACGTCGCCTTCGCGGTATCCCATTCGGGCGAGACCGACGACGTCGTCGAATTCCTGGACGCGGCAGCCGGATGCGGTGCGACGACCATCGCCCTGACCAATTCACCGCGCTCCGCTCTCGCGGAAGCCGCAGACATCGTGCTGACCACGTGTGCCCGTGAAACCCCGTTCCGGTCAGGGGCCACTGTCAGCCGTATCGCGCAGTTGGCCGTCATCGACTGTCTTTTCGTGGGTGTTGCGCAGCGTTCGTTCGGTGAGACCACGACGGCGCTCGAGAAGACACACGCTGCCGTACAGCGTCACCGTCGCTCACCACGTCGCACGTCGAACAACGGATGAACCAAGGGGTTTCATGGATCTGAGCGCATTGGAGACCGAGGGCCGCAACACACGGACCACGGAACTGGACCGACTGACCGTCCCCGAACTGCTGGCGGTCATGAACGACGAGGACCGAACCGTCGCATCCGCGGTCCGGGCCGCACTCGAGCAGATCGGTGCCGCGGTCGGGTTGATCACCGAATCCCTGCGCCGCGGAGGGCGGCTCATCTACCTCGGCGCAGGCACGAGTGGCCGCATCGGGCTGCTCGACGCCGTCGAGTGTCCGCCGACGTTCGGCACCACACCCGATCAGGTGGTCGGGCTTCTGTCAGGAGGGCCCGGAGCGTTCGTCACGGCAGTCGAAGGGGCCGAGGACCAACCGGAACGCGCGGCCGACGATCTCGACGGCATCGGTGTGTCGGCCGACGACACGGTGGTCGGCCTGGCCGCCAGCGGGCGCACGCCCTACGTCGTCGGAGGCTTGCAACACGCACGGGGTGCGGGCGCCGCCACCGTATCGATTGCGTGCAACAGGGACGCTTTGGTCAGCCGATATGCGGACGTGGCGATCGAGGTGCTCACCGGCCCCGAGGTGCTCACGGGTTCGACGCGGCTCAAGGCGGGCACGGCGGAGAAGATGGTGTGCAACATGCTCTCGACCGCGTCGATGGTGCGTCTCGGCAAGGTCTACGGCAACCTGATGGTCGACGTCCGCGCCACCAACGGCAAGCTCGTCGACCGGGTGCGGCGGATCGTGGTGGAGTCCACCGGAGCGGAGCCCGAGACAGCCGAGCAGGCCCTGGCCGCCGCCGACGGACATGCCAAGACGGCGATCGTCATGCTCGCGGCGGGCTGCTCCGCCGACGAGGCCGCACGGCGTATCGAGCGCGCAGGCGGGGACATCCGCACGGCCATCGGCGCAGGCTGATCAGTTGGTCGCCGTGACAGGCCCGGTGTTGATGCGATCGGCGGCGAACGCCGCGCCCTGATCGGTCAGATCACCGTCGTAGCTGCTGGGATTGTGCACCGCGAAGTTCAATCCGTCGGAGCACACCGGGTCCTCGGTCGCGCAGTACGTGCGGGTCTTCGTCTCGTAGAGGGGGCCGATCACCACGCGGGGTTCACCGAGGAAGTTCATGGCGCGTTCGTTCGGCAGCCCGAACAGCACGACCGCGGCGACGTGATCGGCGATGTCGGGTTGCAGCGGTTTGGGCACCGTGGCGGGGTCGACGCCGTCGGGAACGGCGGCCGAGGTGACGAAGCCCGCGACCGCTGCGCCCTGTGAGTAACCACCGAGGACCATCTTTGTTTGCGGGCATGTCTCGGCCATGGAGATGATGCGTGTACTCGCGTCTCTGACACCGTCCACGCCCGTTGCCCACTGATCGGTCGCGGGATAGTTGACCGGGTACACGTCGACCGATCGGTCACCCAACCGCGGGCGCAGCGCGTCGATGAACGCCTGCCCGGTCGGGCCCACGCCAGGAGCCTCGCCCGTTCCCCGGGCGAAGATCACCTCGACGTCAGCGCATGACGCGGGCGCCGCGAATGCCTGCGGCGCAGTCATCGCTGACAGGGGCGCCGCCACCGAAGCGCAGCAAACCCCCAGAGCTCTAATCCATTTCACGTCGAACGTCCCCCTTCCGCCTTACCCAAACACACGGACCAGACGTAATACTCCCCGGTTCAACGTCCAGGCGCAGTATTGCGTTCACCACGCTTTCCGGCGGCGCGTCCCGAATGCGACGGCGGTCGCCGTCGTTTCACCGGGTGGCACCGACGCCGAGCTGTGAGGAGAGACATGACAACATCGTCGGACCGTCGACAGGCGGTCGACGTGGTGGTGATCGGCGCGGGGTTCGCCGGCCTCTATGCGCTGCACCGTCTCAAGAGATCCGGTTTGCAGGTGACCTGCTTCGAGGCCGGCGAAGGTGTGGGCGGAGCGTGGTACTGGAACCGCTACCCCGGTGCCCGTGTCGACTTCGAAAGCATGCAGTACTCGTACTCTTTCGACGACGATCTCCAACAGGACTGGGTGTGGCCGGAACTGTTCTCCCCGCAAGAGGATCTGGAGAGATACCTCAATCATGTCGCCGACCGGTTCGGCCTGCGACCGATGATCCAGTTCGGGGCGCGGGTGGATCACATCGCCTTCGACGAAGATGTCGAGAAGTGGCGGGTCAGCACCGAAGCCGGTCATCAGGTGACGGCGAAATACGTGGTCGCGGCGTGCGGACCGACGAACGTGGCGAACGTTCCACCTTTTTCCGGGGCTGGACACATTCGAGGGAACGTCGGTGCACACCGCACGGTGGCCCGAAGGCGGCGTCGAATACGCCGGCAAACGCGTGGGAGTCATCGGCACCGGGGCGTCGGGTGTGCAGGTCATCCCGGAGGTCGCGAAGACCGCTGACCATCTCTATGTGTTCCAGCGCACACCTGTGTACTCGGTTCCCGCGAACAATCGACCGCTGCAACCAGATCACGAAAGGGACTGGAAAGACAACTACGCAGAGCGCCGCGCGGTGGCGCGACGCAATCCCTACGCCATGGTTCTACCGGTGCGCCAACACGGATCTGTGCTCGCCCACACCCCCGAGCAGAGAGCAGAGATTCTCGACGCGGCGTGGCAGCAGCGGAGCGGGTTGGCGTTGATGTTCCTGTTCGACGACGTCCTGACCGACGCCGGCGCGAACGAGGTTCTCGCGGAATGGTTGCGAGGCAAGATCCGTGAGGTGGTCGCCGACCCCGAGACTGCCGAGATGCTCTGCCCCAAGACCTATCCCGTCGGGACCAAACGCCTCTGCGTCGACAACGGTTACTACGAGACCTTCAACCGCGAGAACGTGACGCTGGTCGATGTCCGGGATTCACCGATCGTCGCGATCACCCGGGAGGGCGTGCAGACCGAGGCACGGCATCACCCGGTCGATGTCCTCATCCTGGCAACCGGTTTCCACGGCCTCACCGGCTCGCTCACCCGGATGAACGTCAACGGGCGCGGCGGTGTGGTTTTGGCGGACAAGTGGAAGGCCGGGCCGGTGAACTACCTCGGCATGGTCATCTCGGGATTCCCGAATCTGTTCGTGGTGAACGGTCCGGGAAGTCCCAGCGTCCTGACACAGATGGTCGCGCATTCCGAGTACCAGGTCGACTGGATATCGGCGCTCATCGAGGACATGGAGCGCCGCGTTATCTCAAGCGTCGACACCACGTCCGACGCCGAGACCCAACGGTGGGAGCAGTTGACGGCCGTGGCAGGCCAGACCCTCTTCCCACAGGCCGATTCCTGGTACACCGGCGCCAACATCGAAGGGAAGCCCCGCAACTTCATGCTGTGGGCCGGCGGTTTCGACACGTACATCGACATCTGTGACGGCGTAGCGGCCGAGGGCTACACGGGCCTGGTTCTCGACGAGAACTCTCGTGAAAAGGCCAACTGACCCGGAGTTCAGTCGAAGACCGTCGGAAGCTCCGGGTGCCGCCAGTGGGTGTGCATCATGCGCAGCTGGGCCTCGTCGACCGACGGCGCCAACGGAGGTAACCGGTCCAGGGCGAACCAGCCGATAGCGCTGGTCTCGGTGAGATCCGCTGGTACCCGGCCCCGTTCGTGGCACAAGAAGAACAGTTTGTGGACATGGAACAGCGGCGCCGGCTGCCGCGACGGACGGTGCCTGTCGTGGTAGAGCACGGCAACCAGCTTGTCGACATCGACGATGAGGCCGGCCTCCTCACGGACCTCCTTCGCGACAGCCTGCGCCGGGGTTTCCAAGACGTCACACCACCCGCCGGGAAGCGTCCACAGCCGGTCGGCGCGCTCCTGGACGAGGAGAAGCTCTTCTTCGGAGTTGAAGATCGCGCCGCGCACCGACACCTTGGGTGTCATGTACCCGGTGTCGACGCTGAAGGCTGCGCGCAACTGCTCGATATCACCGTCGGCGATCAGGGTCATCAACTCTTCGGCAGCCCGACGAACCTGGGTGTAACGCTGACGGTCGAATGGGTCGTGGGCGAACGTCAGCCCGTTCTGGGCGACGGCAAGCAGGGTGAGTGCCTGCCGTCGGATCAGGTCAGAGGCGTCGTGGTCGGAAGGCACAAAAGCCCCTCAGAACAACGGCAATCCATGATCCATGCCGAGCCGGACACGGCCGGCGCCCTCCATGAACAACGCCGACTGGTTGGCGTGCTGTGTCGCCGCCATGCCGTCGCGGAAGATCCGCTCGATCGTGTTGGTGCGGTACAGCGCCGATGAGCCCGCGAGGTTGTACATATCCACCAGTGCAATGCGGCTCACCTCTGCGGCGTGCGTGATCGCGGCACGGTGGGCCGCGCGTTGGTCGAGCGTCAGCTGATCGCCGGCATCTGCCAGCTCCGAGGCCGTCGACAGGAGGAGCAGGCGCGCGGCGTCGACACTGGCCTGCGCCTTGGCGACCAGATACTGCGTCCGCGTGGCATCGGCGACCACGCCGCCCACCACCGACGCCTTCGATCGCACCAGGGTGACGGTCTCCTCGATCATGTGCGCGGCGATGCCGAGAGTGACTGCGGCACAGCCGCCGAACACCAGGTTGCCGATGAAGCCGCGGTAGACCGGGCTGTCGGTGTTGACCGGCGCATCGAGCCGGGTGGCGAGATCCTCGGGGACGAAGACGTCGTCGATCACCACATCCCGGCTCCCTGTCGCCCGCAGCCCGGTGACATTCCAGGTGTCTTGGATGTCGATCTGGTCGGTGGGAACGGCGAACAGGCGCACATCCGGCGCCCCGTTGGTATCGCCCGTGACGATTCCCACGACCACGATCCAGGTCGCACTCTTGATCCCGGTGACGATCTTCCAATGGCCATTCAGCTGGAACCCACCGTCGGTCGGCGTGGCGGTGCCGGGCATCCCGGAGTTGGCGAACACCGGCTCGACGCCGGTGCCCCAGATGCGCTTGTTGCCCGTTTCGGGAAGCATGGCGCCGATGAACCCGAAGTTGGTGTTCCACACCAGCAACCCGACGGATCCGTCGATGCGGCCGAACTTTTCGTACACCGACAGCGCGGTCGGCAGCGGGGCCGCCCAGCCGCCGAGCTCGCGCGGGGTCAGCAGCCGGAACGCGCCTGCGTCGCGCAACTCGTCGTGCAACCTGCTGGGAATGTCGCCGAGACCATCGGCTTCTTCGGCGCTCGCTTCGATCGAGGCACGCAAGGCGCCTGGGAGATCGAGAACATCATGCGTCTGAACCTGCGTTGTCATACCGGTGGGAACGATGGGCGCGACAAAACGATTCTGCTTCATCTTCGGCATCACGGCCGTGCCCGGCGTACAACTGGCGACCGGCGTCCTCATCACGATGCTCCTGCAGAGCGTGACGGCGTTCTCGTACGCGTACCTGCCGGAAATGTTCCCCACCCACCTACGAGGAGTCGGTGCCGGTATCGCCAACGGACTTGGCCGGCTCGGCGTATTCCTCGGCGGCTTCGTCTTCGCGACCATGGTCAGCGTGCTCGGTTTCGCCGGTTACTTCATCGCGATGGCCGTCATCCTGGTCCTCGGTGGCGCAATCCTCGGAATCTTCGGTATGCGCACCACCAACAGGCCGCTCGTCGAGAACGCTGGTACTCAGCACCGGCAGTAGCCTCGGGGACATGTCGCAGGCCGACGAGTTCGTCAAGCGCAATCCCGCCGCCCCACGAGGGTTCTTCGCAGCAGAAGCCGCAGGGCTCACCTGGTTACGCGTGGACGGTGGCGTCGACTGCGTGCGTGTCCTGGATTGCGATGCAACGTCTTTGAGTCTGGAGCGCCTTGAATCCGCGCCACCGACGGCCGAGGCGGCCCGCGACTTCGGCAGGCGGCTCGCGGTCACCCACAATACGGGCGCCCGCGGTTTCGGTGCGGGTCCTGACGGCCACGACGGGCCCGGATTCTTTGGGCCGATGTCGGAGCCGTTGCCCATGTCGTTGAACCCGCACAACTCATGGGGCGAGTTCTACGCCGTCGAACGATTGCGTCCCATGGCCGAACTCGCCGCTCCGCGGTTGTCCTCGTCTGCCCGTGAAGCGATCGACCGCGTCATCGAGCTGTGCGCCGCAGGCACTTTCGACGATGGCGACGTGCCGTGCCGGCTGCACGGGGATCTGTGGAGCGGCAACGTGATGTGGACCCCCGCCGGAGTGGTGCTGATCGACCCTGCCGCACACGGCGGGCACCGCGAGACGGATCTCGCGATGCTGGCGCTGTTCGGGTGTCCGTTCCTTGGCGAGGTACTCGAGGGTTATCGATCGGTGCAGCCATTGCGTCCCGGGTGGCAGGACCGCGTCGGCCTGCACCAGCTGTACCCGCTGCTGGCGCATGTGGTGCTCTTCGGGGGCGGGTACGCCACCCAGACACATCGCGCCGCCGCGAGCGTGCTGACGACCTACGGGTGACTGCGGATACCGCAGCTGTGTTGTGTGCGGCATCGATCCTCATGAATCACGCATATGTCGTATGTGCCGAAAAGCCAGGTCACAGCTAATTGAATTCAATTACGGATCTCGTCGCGTCGGTAGTGGACCTGATGCGCCGCTACCGGTGGTGATGCTTGCGGTGGGTACGAATGTGCCTGCGTTCTGGCAACGATTGCCTGATTCGCTGTGCTATATGCGCACAGCGTAGTTCAACTTATGAGCGCTGGTAACGACGGTAATCGGTCTTTCGAAGGGAAATTTTGAGGATTCGCTCAAAATGTTCGTAATCAACTAGTGATCCGAATCACAGGGGTGCTAAGTTCCTGAGAACAACCTGAGACGGCTGACTGAAAGGAACGCCCAGTGGCCGGAAAAAATCGTAAACGCGGGCAGCGCGCAAAGAAGATAGCGACGCTCAGCGCTGCTACCGTCACGGCCACGGCGTTGACCGCGGGCATCGCTCCCATCGGTGAGGCAAATGCCGCCGTCGTGGCCCGCGAAGCGGCGCTACAGGCAGATGTCCGGCCCTTCCCGCCACCAGATCAGATCCCCGACATCACCGGTGGGTTGGGCGCCGCGGGATACGACCTGGCTCAGGCGATCGGTGCGCAGGTCATGACGTCGCTGATGGAGAGCATCAGCCTCGCAGCACTCGCCCAGGCGGCCGGCATCGATCCGCAGAGCATCGCCACCGGCCTGCTCAACGAAGCGATCGGCAGTGTGCTCGGCGGCACGCTCGATCAGCTTCCGATCGATCTCACGGGTGTGCTGCAGCCGCTGTTGGCGCAGGTGCTGACGCCGCTGGTGAGTGAAATTCTCGGTGAATTGCCGATCGGTGGTGCTCTCGGAGATGCACTGATCGGGGTCGTGGCCGGCCTCGTGGTGTCCACGTTGGCTTTGGAGCTCTCTGACCTCGGAGCGATCGACAACGTCGGTGCGCTGCTGGCGGCGCTCGGCCTCGATCTCTCCAATCCCCTCAACCTCTCCGGTGATCCGATCCCGGGCTTGAACCTCGTGACGACCGGATCACCCTTCACCTTCCTCAAGCTCTTCGGCGTAGACCTTGGATGGGTGCCGCCGTTCCCCAACCCCGTGGCCGAGGACATCAACAACACCGAGTACCTGAAGGTCGGGTTGGCGGGCCTGCTGGAGAACCTGGGGATCGAACTCGATCCGATCGACCTCGACATCCTCGATCTCAACCTGCTGGGTGTCGACCTCGGCGAGCTCGGAGATCTGCTCGGTATCGACCTCGGCCCGGTTGGTGGTCTTCTCGGCGGTCTACTCGGCAGTGTCGGGGTCGACCTCGATGAGCTCGGCCTGGGAGCCCTGGATCCCAACGAGATTCTCAACCTGCTGCCCGATGTGGTCGCGCTCCGGATTCCGATCGTCGTCGGATTCCAGCTGGGCGCGTTCGCGGCGGGCGCGGCGTACCAGCAGGTGGTCGATGACCTGCCGAACCAGCCCGGCGGCGCCAACTACCAGGGCACCAATCCGCTCCTCGGCAGCTTCACGATCCTGCCGATGGTGCTGATCGACAACCCCGGTCGTGCCAATGGCGGCTTGTTCGCACGCGCCTACCCGTTGTTCCGGCTCATGGGAATCGACACCGTCACGCCCGACACCCAGGTGCAGAGCAGCACAAGCGGAGATTCGCTCCTCAACAACATCCAGCTTCTGGGTCTGACCGTGGGCGGCGCGAACCTGATCCCCATCAAGGTCGACGCGACGGCCGAGTATCTGCCGCTGTCGGACTTCGCCGCGTGGCCCAACCCGTTCACGATGACGAACAACGTTGCCGCAGCGCTGTTCCCGACCTATATGCTGCGCAACCAGAGCATTCCGGGCGTCATCACCGATCTGACCGGGCAGTTCGTCGACCAGCTTCTCGAGGACCTCGCTGATTACCTGCCGAACCTTGCTGAGTCGACCGAGGGGCCCAAGCTCAACATCTACTACACCCTGGACGCCAAGAGCCTGCCGCTGCTCGAGCCGACGTACCTGGCCGTCGACGTGATCAATCTGTTCACCGGCTTGAACCTCAACAATCCGATCGGCACGGCCCTGTCGCCGGCGCTCACCACGCTGGTGAACCTCGGCTACACCGACGTCCGCCGGGTTGAGACTGCCGACGGTGTCGAATACGTCCGCGACTTCGACGATTCCGACATCCCGACCGCTTTCGGCTCGTTCCCCGACGTCGAATGGGCCAAGGTGCCCGGCGATGTGGTGACACAGCTCGTGCGCGGTGTGCAGAAGGCGGTCGGCGACGGCCTGGTCAACCAGAGCCCGGTGCCCAGCCCGCTCACCACACTTCTCGGTCTGCTCGGACTGGCCAACGCGCTGCCATCGGGCGGATCGGTGCTGAACCTGCCCGACCTCAACGGCCTGCTGCCGACTGCGGGCACCACCAATGTCGCTGCGCGACAATCGGAGCCGAACACCAAGTTCGAACCGCAGGCCATCACCGAGACGAAGGCCACCGACCCGGATACCACGGTCCTGAATCTCCCGTCACCGCAAGAGAAGACGACAGTACCCGAGCCTACGAAGAAGGTCGGCGGCGAGGTCAAGAAGGTCGTTGCCGACATCGATGAGGCGCGCGCGGAGATCGAGGCCAAGGTGAAGAAGGCCAACGAGCGGGCGAAGGCATCGGCGGAGAAGGCGCGTGAGCGTACGCAGAAGGCCGTCAAGGATGCCCAGGACCGGGTGAACAAGATCGCCGATAACGGTCGCAAGCAGATCAAGGCCGTCGCCGACGGTGTCGAGAAAGCCGTGAAAGACACCAAGCAAGCCGTGAAGAAGGCCACCGCCAAACCGGCCAAGAAGACCCAGACGGGCAGCCAGAACAACGACAACGACAAGAAGGACAAAGACGCCGCTTAGTCTTCAGAAACCTCCCCGCCGACACGGCATTTCAGCAGGCAAAGTCCGAGGACACGCCCTGCTGGAATGCCGTTTCGGCGTTTGTGGGGCATGGAGTCTGCCGCCACGTCGATTGCATGAGCAAACATCTGCGGCAAAGTCAATAAAGTTGTCTGGAAAATTGTGGTGATCTAGATCACGCTGGTGCTACGTTCCTGAGAGCAACCTGAGGAATTCTCTGAAAGGACTGGCAGTGGCTACAAAACGATCCCGCCGCAAGGCGCGTGCAAAGAAGGCGGCGACACTCAGCGCCGCTGCGATGACGGCCACAGCCCTGACTGCAGGCGTCGCTCCGATTGCTGAAGCAAACTCCGCTGTCGTCAGTCGCGAGGTCGCACTGATGGCCGGCCCGAACTACACGCAGCTTGTCACCGACTCGTCGAACAGCCTGAACAACGTGCTGTTCGCAGCGGGGAACTTCGGCGGTGCAGCGGCCGGGCTGTGGAACCCGTTGGCCGCCGCGTTCCCTGGCGGGGTGCTCCCGACCTTCTACTCAGGGACCGGACAAGAGGACCTGTCCTCCGTCGACGGATTCGCCGACGCATTGAGCGCTCTCACCGGTGTGTTCGGGGATCTGAACCTCGACGCGATCCCCGGTCTGCCGGACGGCGCGTCGACGGCGGTGCTCGCGGGACTGATTCCGGGTCTGGCCCCCGCGGCCCTGGTGTTCGCGCTGGCCAACGCGCCGCTCCTGCCGGTGACGGGCATCGAGGTGTTGCTGTCCGGGCTCAGCGGCATTCGAGGTGTAACCGGTGTTCCGTCGATCGACGAGCTGATCGAGGGGTTGTCGGTGACGCAGACGACCTACTCCTCCGGGTTCGACTGGCCGATACTCGGGGGCAGTGGGAACACCACGGTGAGCAACCTGTTCGCCCAGTTGCCTGAGCAGTCCTTCGGTGACATCATCGCCGCGATCCAGGGTGAAGTGGACGTTCCGAACAATGCCCTCACCAAATTGTTTGTCGCCGGCTTGTTTGCGACGGCCAACGCAACCCTCGGTGGCGTCGAGACCCCGTCTGTCACCGCTTGGCTGCCAAGCGGTTCCGGGAACTATTCACTTCTCGGCGGGTCGTACGGCTGGTTGGCCGCGATGCCGACGCTGGTGGTCGGGCCCGTCGATCTGGGCGCCATCGGTGAGTCGGGCACCGAGACCGTTGTGGCGATCCCGATCTTCGCGCAGGGACTCACACTGCCGATGGGGCTGGCGTCGATGGCGATGGTGACCTCGCCCGGAGCGCTGTTCCCCACCGCGACCGGCGTGTCGACGCTCGGGGGCACAACCGTGCAGTCGTTCGGAATCCCGCTGCTGGGAATCGATTTCAGTGTGACGAACCTGCTGCAGTCGACCTATGTCGGAACCAACGGGTTCAACGTCAACAGTGGCACCACGATAGCGGCGCTCACCACGCCGTTCGGCACGCTGCCGATCGTATTCTCGCTCGGCGGCCTCAACGCCGGCAGCACGGGCTTCGGCTTCACATTGCCGTCGCTGTTCACCGTCGGGGTCGCGCCGTCGTTCCAGGTGGGCACCGCGCCGAATCAACAGTCGCCCGATGGCGTGATACCGGCAAGCGTGCTCAACCTCGGCCTCGAATTGCCCACGCAAACCACCGATGTCGCAAGCCTTCTCGGGCTTCCCGACGTCGGTGGTGCGGTGTCGAACGTCCTCACACCGGTGTTCAACGTGACCATCGCCCCGATCGGTGAGACGTTCACCGAGGCGCTCAACGAGCAGGCCGGCCCTCTGGTGAACGATTTCGCGAGCACGGTCGAACAACTGACCGCCGCCATTGCCGATCTGTCCGAGCAACTGCCCGAAGCGGGCACGCCACCGGCCGTCGAGCAAGAGCAGAACAACATGCTGGCGGCGAAGACCGGCGACCCGGCACCTCCGAAGATCGAAGGCACTGAGGCGAAATCGTCCGAGGGGGGTGTCACCGAGGTCGCGGCGAACACGGAGGAAACTCAGGCGGTTCTCGAGACCGGCGCGAAGAAGCCCGACGACAGTACGAAGGCGTCGGCGAAGAAGATGCGTCAGGGCACACAGCAGGCGGTCAAGAAAGCCCAGGACCGGGTGAACAAGGTCGCCGAGAACGGCCGCAAGCAGGTCAAGGCCGTCACCGACGGGGTCAAGAAAGCCGTGAAGGACACCCGCGATGCAGTGAAGAAGGCGATCAGCAAGCCGGCCAAGAAGACCCAGAGCACCGGCACCGACAACGACAACAAGGATTCCGAGTAGTCACACGGTTTCCGAAACGACATTCCAGCAGGGAAGGTGCGAGTGCACCCCTGCTGGAATGTCGTTTCGCCCATGGGGAAGCCAGCATTCAGACCTGGTGCACGGATTCCACGGTGTACTGGTGCGGGTCGAAGCTCACCGCGACCTGCGCACACTTACCCATGTGTTCGCGCGCGGCGGGGTCGTCGAGCATGGCCTTGTACGCCTCGACGCTCTGCCATTGGGCGTAATTGGCGACACGGGTTCCGTCGGCGCTCAGGTGGATGTTGGCCGAGATGAACCCGGGCACGTGGCGCATCACCTCGTCGGTGGCTCGGCTCAGCAATTCGACCAACTCGCGTGAGCGATGGGGTTCGACGGTGAACACGTTGATGAGCGTGGCGATCGGGGAGTGCTGCTGGATGGTCGTCATGATGTCTCCGATGTCAGGTTCCTTACATGGGAGAATGTAGCAGCATGTAAGGTTCCTGTCATGTCAACCGTCGACGTCGAATCCGGTCCCGGTTATCTGGTCAAGCGCGTGCAGCAGGCGCTGCGACGCCGGTGCGATACGGAACTGCGAACCATCGGGCTGTCCATGGCCCAATATGCGGTGCTGCGGGCCCTGGCCGACCACCCGACCGCGTCGGCATCCGAGTTGGCGCGGCTGTGCTTCGTGACGCGGCAATCACTGCAGGACGTCTTGAGAGGGTTGCGAAACGGCGGACTCGTCGAGAACGCCGACGGCCCGCAGGTCGGCCGCGCCCGCGCGCTGCACCTGACCGCGGTCGGCACGAAGCTGCTCGACGAGGCGCACGCGATCGTGATCGACGTCGAGAACCAGATGGTAGGCGGTCTTTCCGCTTCGGCACAGAAGCAGCTGGCGCAGTCACTCCTGCGTTGCGCCGAGAACCTTGAAGCGGAGATCAGTTGAGGGCCAGCGTACTGCGGGTGAGCTCGGCGAGCACGGGCGACATCAGCTGTGCGTACTCGGCGGTGATGTGGTTGTCGTCGCGGAACACCAGGGTGTTTCCGATGATGACGGGACAGCGCTGGTCGGTGCAGAAGTACTCGCCGAGGTCGGCATACTGCCCACCGCCTGCCCGCACAGCGGCGGCCTCGGCGGCAATGCCGTCGTGGTTCATCGCGATCGACCGCTCGGGCGCGCACGCCAGGGCGTCGTCCATGTGCCCGGAGACGCACGTGGGGACCGTTGCGTGCGGATCGGGCACCGGACCGAGCACCAGCACCCGCGCGCCGGTTCCGCGTAGTTGCGTGACGAGTCGCGTCAGCCCGTCGAGCCAGGCCTGGTCGTAACTGACGAAGCCGAAGTCGGCGCCATAGCGGCGCACCATGTCGAGCACGATCAGCGCGGGGCGTTCACGTTCGATGCGCTCGAGCACGGTGGCACGCCACTGTTTGCACTCGGTGAACTCCCGGCCCAGGTACGGGCTGACGATCGGCAGTTTCATCAGCGGGCAGGTCACCTTCGACATGGTCTCCAGTCGCCAACCCTGCTGCCGGGACACCGGTTCGAGCGCGGGTTGCCACATCGCCGCGTGCGAGTCCCCGATGAGTGCCACCGTGGTCGTCGAATCGGGGACGCCGGAGGCGCATTCGGGCTGCACCACGTCGTCCCACGACAGCACGCACCCGTTGACGAACATGTCGGGCTTGGTGATGTCGTCGAGGCGCGGTGTCAGGTTCGACGGCACGGCGTGCGGGTGCACCGACTGCGCGACGGCGTCGCGCAACTGCTCGGAAGGGGTCGGCGCGCGCGGGGTGGGCGGATCGACGATCGCCGCGGCGGGGACGGCCGCACCGGTCCCGGTGGGCACGGGCCGAATGGCGAGGAGCGCCAAGCCGGCGCACACAGCGATACCCGTCGCGGTGGCGCCGACAGCCAGGCTGCGCCATGTCGATGACCGCAGCGCCGCGGCGAACCGGGCCGGGTTCTCGACGAGATGAAGGGTCAGGATCGCCAGACCGAGCGACATGACGACCATCGCCAACCGCCCGGCCAGGCTCAGGTCGGCGCCGATCAGCGCAGGCGCCAGCAGCAGCGCGGGCCAGTGCCACAGATACCACGAGTACGACACTCGTCCGATGGCCCGCAGCACGGGCTTGGACAGCAGGCGCCCGACGCCCAGATCCGGTGTCGCGCAGCCTGCCCCGATCACCAGCGCGGTGCCCAGCACCGGCAACAGCGCCGCCGTGCCCGGGTACGGGGTCGCCGCACCGATCTGGTTGCAGGTCGCCAGGATCAGTGCGAGGCCGCCCCAGCCGACGACCGCGGCGCACACCGGCGGAACCCTGCGCCACTGCGTGGCGGTCAACGCCACGAGACCGCCGATGGCCAACTCCCACGCGCGCGTCGGCAACGAGAAGAACGCCCACGCCGGCAGCGTTCGGGTCCACAGCACGCACAGCGCCAGCGAGCCGCCCGCCAGCACCGCGAGCACCACGAAATAGGGGAGCGACGCGGTGCCGCGTCCACCGCCGGCTGATCGGCGCCGCAACCACCAGGCCACGCCGAGGATGAGCGCGGGCCACACCAGATAGAACTGCTCCTCGACCCCCAGCGACCAGTAGTGCTGCAGCGGCGAAGGCGCCGTGTCGGCCAGGTAGTCGGTGCCTTCGATGGCGAAGCGGTAGTTGCCCAGGTAGAGCGCGGCGGCGACAGTGTCGCCGAGCACCTTTCGCGCCTGCAGAGGTGGCAGCAGCACAGCGGCTGCAACCGACGTCGCCACCAGCACCACCGCGGCGGCCGGAAGCAGTCGCCGGGCACGTGCCGCGTAGAAGGACGCCAGACCGACCGTGCCGGTGCGGGCCACCTCACGGACCAGCAGGCCGGTGATCAGGAAGCCGGACACCACGAAGAACACGTCGACGCCGACGAAGCCGCCGCGCAGTCCCGGCACGCCGGCGTGATAGAGCACCACGGTGAGGATTGCGACCGCGCGCAGACCTTCGATGTCGGGGCGGAACTGCGTGGCGGACAGAATCTTCCGTCCGCTCGCGGGCTTGTCGCGTCGGGTCCGGCCTTTCGAAGATGCAGTCACTCTGTTCACTCGAGTAACGATCGTCCCACGAGAACCCGCGGTTACCCGGGATTTGTTGCTAGCGTCGTGCCGATGCGACGCAGATGGTGGACGCGCCAGGCGCCGGCAAAGGTGCTGGCGCTGGTGCTCGCGTCGGTGTTTCTGGTGGCTTGCACATCGACCGGAACGCAGGCACCTCCGAGCGAGGCGGGCGACGGCACATGCAGCCTCGCTGGCCTGCCGCCCGAGGTTGCCGACACCGTCGACCTCATCGAGTCCGGCGGCCCGTTCCCGTATCCGCGCAACGACGGCGTCGTGTTCGGCAACTTCGAGGGACTGCTGCCCGAACACGAGCGCGGGTACTACCGCGAGTACACGGTCCCCACCCCAGGGCTCAAACACCGCGGCGCCCGCCGGATCGTCACGGGCGGCACCCCGCTCGACGACCCACCCGAAATGTATTACACCGACGACCACTACGAGTCGTTCTGTCTGATCGGAGGAACGTGAAGACGTATGAGATCGACGGATCCGCGGTGGCGTCGAAGGCCGACTTCTTCACCGAGATCGGCCGCGCGGTCAACGGCGAGGGCGGTTACTTCGGTTCGAACCTCGACGCGCTCGCGGACTGCCTGCGCGGCGGGTTCGGCACACCCGACGACGGCAAGTTCCGGTTCGTCATCACGTCGTACAAACACGTGAAAGACGCGGTCGGGGAGGATGTCTGGAGTGCGCTGCTGACGATCTTCACGACCGAGGGCGTCGACCTGTGGCTGCGGTCCTGATCAGTTGAACGCCAGCCAGCTCGGCAGCGCGCGTTCGCGTGAATCGCACAGCACCTGACGCGTATCACAATTGCCGCGCGGTGATCCTGCGCCGCTCCACATCCCGCCGGTGTCGCGGCGCAGCACGATCGCCGACGAACCGCCGCCGTCGAGCAGCACGGCGTTGTCGGCCCCGAGTCCGCGGAACAGGTCCTGCATGTTGTCGGGGGTGTAGCTGCCGCCCTGGAAGACGTAGAGCTGATCGGCCGCACGGTTGTAGCCCAGCGCGGTGCGCGCCGCGCTGGGCCCGCCGTCGTTGAGCTGACCGGTATCGCCCGGTGCGAGCAGACCGATGCCTGCCACCGCGACGAACCGCGTCCCGCTGTCCACGAGCCGCTGGATCTCCGGGGACGCCGCGTCATAGTCGTTGGGGCCCTTGGGCATGATGACGTACGGGGCGCCGCCGACCGGCAGGATCATCGTGGCCAGTGCCGACCAGTGCTCGTTGCCGCCGGACAGGCCCTGCTTGCCCGCGTAGGCGAGCGTGCCGGTGACCGCCTTATTGGTACGGCCCTGGCCGCGCGTGTTGTCGACGTAGGCGCCCAGCGGTGAACTGCATTTGGTGTCGCGCCACGAACCGCCCTTCTGCGGCCTGACATCGAAGAAGTTGGCGTTGACCGCGATGGTCGGCTGGCCCAGCACGTGCCAGGCGTTCAGCGGTGCATAGGTTTCCGACGCCTGCCACAGACCTTCGCTGGTACGGGCGCCCGGGGTTCGCTCACACCGCGACTGATAACCCTGGTGCGTGTCGACGAGCAGACGCGGATTCAGACGGGTCGACGCGTTCTTGATGGTCATCAGGTGGCCACCGTTGTTGAGCGTGTAGGCCCGGCCGTCCGCGGTGAGGAACGGTGCGGCGAACTGCCCGCCGAAGTTGTACACCAGGTACGAGCCCTTGGTGTTGGCGATGGCGCCCAGCAGCAGTGTCCTGGGGTCCTCGGCCCTGGTGGGCGGGGCGCCGCCCGTACCCAGCACAGCACACAACGCGAACGTTGCGGCGCCCGCCGTCACGCGTCGGAAAAGTTTTGCCAGCCCAGGCACGAAATACACAGTAGCCACATAGATAACTCTGTCAACATACGTAACGGACTGGTCACGGGCTGATACCGGAGGTGTTCCGGAACCGTCAACAAACGAAAAACAGTTAGCTGGAAACGTATTCGGCCAGGTGCCGTCCCGTCAGCGTCGAGCGCGCGGCCACCAGATCCGCGGGTGTGCCCTCGAAGACGATCCGGCCGCCGTCGTGGCCCGCGCCGGGCCCCAGGTCGATGATCCAGTCCGCGTGCGTCATGACGGCCTGGTGGTGCTCGATGACCACCACCGACTTACCCGAGTCCACCAACCGGTCCAGCAGCGCAAGCAGCTGTCCGACATCGGCGAGGTGCAGGCCCGTCGTCGGCTCGTCGAGGACGTAGACGTCACCCTTGTCGGCCATCTGCGCTGCGAGCTTGAGCCGTTGCCGTTCACCACCCGAGAGTGTGGTGAGCGGTTGCCCCAGCGTGAGGTAACCCAGCCCGACATCAGCCATGCGCTCGAGGATCTTCTGCGCGGCAGGGACCTTCGCCTCACCGGCGCCGAAGAACTCCACAGCCTCGGTCACCGGCATCTCCAGCACCTCGGCGATGTTGCGGTGTGCCAGGGTGTATTCGAGCACCGTGGCCTGGAACCGCCGGCCCTCGCACTCCTCGCACGGCGACTCCACGGTCGCCATCACCCCGAGGTCGGTGTAGATGACGCCTGCACCGTTGCAGACCGGGCACGCCCCCTCCGAGTTCGAGCTGAACAGAGCGGGTTTCACGCCGTTGGCCTTGGCGAACGCCTTGCGGATGGGCTCCAGCAGCCCGGTGTACGTCGCGGGGTTGCTGCGGCGTGAACCGCGGATCGGACTCTGGTCGACCAGTACCACGCCCTCGCGACCGGCGACCGACCCGTCGATCAGGGAACTCTTGCCCGATCCCGCGACACCGGTGATCACCACCAGCACGCCGAGCGGGATGTCGACATCGACGTCGTGCAGATTGTTGGTGTCCGCGCCGCGGATCTCCAGGGCGCCGTCGGGTTTCCGAACCGAATCCTTCAGCGCGGCACGGTAACCCAGATGCCGTCCGGTGACAGTGTCGCTGGCGCGCAGCCCGTCGACGGTGCCCTGGAACACCACCTCGCCGCCCGCCGTACCCGCGCCGGGTCCGAGGTCGACGACATGGTCGGCGATCGCGATGGTCTCGGGTTTGTGCTCGACCACCAGCACCGTGTTGCCCTTGTCGCGCAATTGCAGCAGCAGGGTGTTCATCCGCGCGATGTCGTGCGGATGCAGACCGATCGTCGGCTCATCGAACACGTAGGTGACGTCGGTGAGCGCCGAGCCCAGATGACGGATCATCTTGACGCGCTGCGCCTCACCACCGGAGAGTGTGCCTGCCGGGCGTGCGAGCGACAGGTATCCCAGGCCGATCTCGACGAAGGAGTCGAGGGTGTGGCGCAGCGCGGTGAGCAGCGGCGCCACCGATTTCGCCGTCGCTTTCTTCTCCAGGCCGGCCAGCCACGTGGCCAGGTCGGTGATCTGCATGGCGCTCGCGTCGGCGATGTTGACGCCGTCGATCTTCGACGACCGCGCGGTCTCCGACAGCCGGGTCCCGTCGCACTCGGGGCACGTGGTGAACGTGACGGCCCGTTCCACGAACGCGCGGATGTGCGGCTGCATGGCCTCGACGTCCTTGGACAGGAACGACTTCTGGATCTGCGGGATGAGGCCCAGGTACGTCAGGTTGGTGCCGTCGATCTTGAGCCTCGTCGCGTCCTTGTACAGCAGTGCGTCGAGTTCCTTCTTGGTGAACTTCTTGATCGGCTTGTCCGGATCGAAGAAGCCGCAACCGCGGAAGATCCGGCCGTACCAGCCGTCCATGCTGAAACCGGGGATCGTCAACGCGCCCTCGTTGAGCGACTTGCTGTCGTCGTACAGGGCGGTCAGGTCGATGTCGTTGACCGAACCGCGGCCCTCACACCGCGGACACATGCCGCCCACGATGTTGAAGTCACGACGCTCCTTGACCGTGCGTCCGCCCTTCTGGAACTCGACCGCACCCGCGCCGCTGATCGACGCCACGTTGAACGAGAACGCCTGCGGCGACCCGACGTGAGGTTTTCCCAGGCGGCTGAACAGGATCCGCAGCATCGCACCCGCGTCGGTGACCGTTCCCACCGTCGACCGCGGATCCGAACCCATGCGCTGCTGATCGACGATGATCGCGGTGGTGAGCCCTTCGAGTACATCCACCTCGGGCCGCGCCTGGTTGGGCATGAAACCCTGGATGAACGCGCTGTAGGTCTCGTTGATGAGCCGTTGCGACTCCGCGGCGATCGTGTCGAACACCAGCGAGCTCTTGCCCGATCCCGACACACCCGTGAACACCGTGAGCCGCCGCTTGGGCAGCTCGATGTCGATGTCCTTGAGGTTGTTCTCGCGGGCGCCGGTGACGCGGATCCGGTCGTGGCTGTCGGCGGGATGCATCAGAGTGCGCGCTCCTGGATACGGATCATGGTGCCCGCGGGATCGCGCACCGCGCAGTCGCGGACACCATAGGGCTGGTCGGTCGGTTCCTGCACGATCTCGGCCGTGGTGGCCTGCAGTCGCTCGAAGGTGGCGTCGACGTCGGCGGTGGCGAGGACGATGCTCGCGAACGTGCCCTTGGCCATCATCTCGCGGATCACCTTCCCCTCCTCCTCGGTGATCGCCGGATCGGCGGTCAGCGGGTACAGGACGATCGAGGTGCCCGGCTGGTTCGGCGGGCCGACCGTGATCCACCGCATGGTGCCGTGGCCGACGTCGAGGCGGACCTCGAACCCGAGTGCGTCGCGGTAGAACGCGAGCGATTCTTCCGGATCCTCGTGCGGCACGAACGTGTTGTGGATGGTGAGGTCGTTGCTCATGGGCTCACGCTAGGTGCAGGCGCACGGCGGGCGCTTCTCGATTCCTGACCGGTCTGGTGACGTACTTCTCCAGGCACGACGGCAAGCCCTCCTGTGTGGCGGCCGCGCGATCCCGATAGGCGCTGGGCGGCAGGCCCACCAACTCGGTGAACCGCGTGCTGAACGTGCCCAGCGACGAACACCCGACGGCGAAGCACACCTCGGTGACCGACAGGTCACCACGGCGCAGGAGCGCCATCGCGCGTTCGATCCGACGAGTCATCAGATACGAGTACGGCGATTCGCCGAAGGCGGCTTTGAATTGGCGCGACAGATGTCCTGCCGACATGTTCACCCCGCGTGCCAGCGCTTCCACGTTGAGCGGCTGCGCGTACTCGCGGTCGATACGGTCGCGCACCCGGCGCAACAGCTTGAGGTCGCGCAGTCGTTGCTCCTCCCCAGGCATGGCCACGCAGCCGATGTTACGGCGGCGGAGCCAGCCGGTACACCGCCCCGGCAAAGTCGTCGGTGATGTACACCGCGCCATCGGGGCCGGTCACCGCGGCCACCGGCCGGCCCCAGCGCTGCCCGTCGTCGTCCTGAAAGCCGCCGACCAGTGTCTGTTGCGGCCCCAAAGTGCCGTCGCGCCAAGCGAAGAACGACACCTCGGGAGCGCGCGGCGCGTCCCGGTTCCACGACCCGTGCACACCCACCAGCGCACCCTGCCCGAACGGCTGCGGAAGCTCAGCGAAGCTCATCCCCAGCGGGGCCGAGTGCGCGCCTAGGGTCTGCTCGATGGGATGCAGTGCGGCGCAGTCCATCTCGGCGCCATCGGGATTGGTCTGCAGGTCGCGGATCAGCTTCGCCGGTGGCGGGCCGTCGGGATTGCAGTACGGCCAACCCAGTTCACGCCCTGGCGTCAGGCGTGCGACCGACTCGGGCGGATGGTCGTCGACGTAGGACTGCACGACGCGGCCGTCGGGGTCGGCGACGTTGTCGCGGTTGTTGACCGCGGTCCACAACGACCCGTCCGGGGCGAACGCAAGCCCCGTTCCGTTGCGCACGCCGGTCGCGAACGGTTCGGCCGGACCACCGCCGGGCGGCACCCGCATGATGGTGGCCCGCGGCGGGTCGGCCGTGCGGTCCTCGGCCGAGATGTTGCCCGTGGACCCGATCGAGAAGTACACGGCGCCGTCGTCGCCGACGACGACGCTCTTGAGTGCGTGGGCGTAGGCGCCGCGCAGGTCGGGGCTCTTGGCGTCGGGAAGACCGTCGATAACGGTGCGGCGGTTCACCGCGGCGCCGTCGGCGTAGTCGTAGGCGTCGATCTGATCGCTCTCGGCCACGTACAGCGTCGGCCCCGCGAAGAACAGTCCGTGCGGTTGGTCCAGCCCGTCGAGCAGGGTGCTCTGTGTGGGAAGCACTTTCAGCACCTCGCCGGTGCTGGGGACCGAGACGAGCAGGGCTCCGTCGGGTGCCCACGCGGCCATGCGGGCCTTGGGCACCCGCGCGACGACCTCAAGGGTCCACCCGTCCGGGACGAGAGCCTGACGCGGCTGGTCGAGCGGTGCGTCGTCGAGACCTTCAGGCACCTCGACCGTCACGGGTGTCAGCTCAGCCGCACCGGCGGGGTGTTCGGCGGTGGTCTGCGAAGACGATCGAGACGGTTGCGCTGTGGGCTCCGTAGTCTGCGGTTCGGTGCCGCATCCGGCGAGCACAACGGACGCGGTGACGACGACAGCGCTAATCCCCGGCCAGGCTCGCATGCATCTCCCAAACCAGGATCTCGGCCGGCTCGTCGGTGGCCGTCACGCGTTGTCCGCCGGAGCCGGTCAGGCGCGCGGCGTCACCTTCGGCCAGGTCACCGGCATCCTCCAGCGTGACGCGGCCCCGCGCGACGAACAGGTGCACGTAGCGGGCCTCGGGTAATCCGACGGCATCACCGGGCCGCAGCCGCGCCCCGTAGAGCGTGGCGTTGCGGTTGTGCAGCGTCACGGCGGCGTCACCGGCCCCCGAGGCGATCGGCGTCAGGTTTTCGGCGAGCGTGATCTCGCGCTGCTCGTAGCCCGGCGTAAGGCCGGCACGGTCCGGGATGACCCACATCTGCACGAAGTGCACCGGTTTGTCCGACGACGCGTTCTTCTCCGAGTGCTGCACACCCGTCCCCGCCGACATGCGCTGCGCCAGGCCCGGGTAGATGACCCCGGAGTTGCCCATCGAGTCCGCATGCGCGAGCTCGCCGTCGAGCACCCACGTGACGATCTCCATGTCGCGGTGCGGGTGGGTGTCGAATCCGCCACCTGCGGCGACGATGTCGTCGTTGTTCACCAGCAGCAGCCCGTGGTGGGTGTTCGCCGGGTCGTAGTAGTCGCCGAAGGAGAAGGAATGCCGTGACTGCAGCCAGTCGGTGACAGAGACGCCGCGTTGGTCGGCGCGCCGGATGTCGACGGTCGGGGGCATGGCTCCAGCCTAGAGACAGGACGAGCCGATCCTCGGTCCGAGCGTGCGTCCGTGGCGGGATTCGGGCCGATTTCCCGCCCTGCACGCACAGCCGATCACCGCCAGATGAGCTCCCAACCGACCGGTGGATCGGGCGGGTGTCCTACGCTGTGGGCGTGGATATCAACGGAGCTAGCGCAATCGTCACCGGTGGCGCATCAGGTATCGGCGCGGCATCTGCCCGCCTGTTGGCAGCCAAGGGAGCCAAGGTCGTCATCGCCGACCTCCAGGCAGACAAGGGCGAGGCACTCGCCAAGGAACTCGGCGGCGCGTTCGTCAGCGTCGACGTCACCGAGACCGACCAGATCATCGCCGCGGTCGACAAGGCCGCCGAACTCGGTCCGCTGCGTGCCCTGGTGAACTCGGCCGGTATCGGCTGGGCCCAGCGCACCATCGGCAAGGACGGTGAGTACGCGTCGGCGCACAACCTCGACGTGTACAAGAAGGTGCTCGCGATCAACCTGGTCGGCACCTTCGACTGCATCCGCATCGCCGCGACCGCGATGAGCCGCAACGAGCCCACCGAGACCGGCGAGCGTGGCGCGATCGTCAACATGACCAGTGTCGCGGCGTTCGACGGGCAGATCGGCCAGGCCGCCTATTCGTCGTCCAAGGGCGGCGTGGTGGGCCTGACCCTGCCGGTGGCGCGTGACCTGTCCGCGGTGGGCATCCGCGTCAACACCGTGGCGCCGGGCCTCATCGACACCCCGATCTACGGCGAGGGTGAGGGCTCCGAGGCGTTCAAGGCCAAGCTCGGCGAGTCCGTGCTGTTCCCGCACCGCCTGGGCAAGCCCGAGGAACTGGCCTCGATGGTCATCGAGCTCATCACCAACTCCTACATGAACGCCGAGGTCGTCCGCGTCGACGGCGGCATTCGGATGCCTCCGAAGTAATCTCCGCGAGCAGACGTAAAACTGCCCCTTTCCACGCGGAAAGGGGCAGTTCTGCTTCGTGGTCTGCTTTGTAAGAGGCCTACCAGTCCGACTCGTCGTACTTGATGACGCCACGGATGTTCTTGCCGTCCAACATGTCCTGGTATCCGGAGTTGATGTCTTCGAGCTTGTAGGTCCGGGTGACCATGTCGTCGATGTTGAGCAGGCCGGACTTGTAGAGCGCTGCCAGCCGCGGGGTCTCGATGTGGCTGCTGCCGCCTCCGAAGATGTTGCCCTTCAAGGTCTTCTGCAACATCGTGAACAGGAACAGGTTGAGCTTGACGTCGACGTCGGTCATCGCACCCATGCCGGTCACGACACACGTGCCGGTCTTGGCGGTCAGGATCAACGCCTCTTCGATGTACTCGCCCTTCATCTCGCCGACGGCGATGATGACCTTGTCGGCCATCAGACCGTGGGTGACGTCGATGACGGGGGCGATGGCCTCTGCCATGGTGGGGTAGACGTGCGTGGCGCCGAACTTGACGGCCTGCTCGCGCTTCCACTCGTTCGGATCGATCGCGATGACCTGCTTGGCGCCCGAGATCACCGCACCCTGCAATGCGCTCATGCCGATGCCGCCGACGCCGACGATGATCACGGTCTCGCCGGCCTGCACCTGCGCGACGTTGGTGGCCGAACCGAAGCCGGTGGGCACCGCGCAGCCCATGATGGCCGCGGTCTCGAACGGGATGTCCTTGTCGATCTTGACGACCGAGTCCTTGTGCACGGTCATGTACGGCGCGAAGGTGCCGAGCAGGTTCATCGGCGACACCTCGTGGCTGCCGGCGTGGATACGGCTGGTGCCGTCGGCGATCGCCTTGCCGCCCAGCAGAACCGCGCCGCGATCACACAGCGAGCGGAAACCCTTCAAACACGGCGGGCATTCACCGCACGCCGGGATGAACGCCAGGATGACGTGGTCACCTTCTTCGATGCCCGTGACGTTCTTGCCGACCTTGGTGACGACGCCGGCGCCCTCGTGCCCGCCGAGCGCGGGCAGTCCGATGGGCGTCGCGCCCGTGGTGATGTGGTAGTCGGAATGGCACATGCCGGCAGCGTGCAGCCGGATCTGTACCTCATCGGCGACGGGGTCGCCCAGATCGATCTCGTCGACCTTGAACGGCGAATTCAGTTCCCATAGCAGAGCGCCTTTGGTCTTCATGAATTGCGATAATAGAACAGGTTGCAGATTAGTCCACCACCTAGTTTCTGAACTGCGGCTTTGCATGCTTGAAGACGTCGTTTTTGTGGGTCGCCGACGGTGGCTCCGATGAGTTGGACACCTGCGGCGGGTCTATCCGGGGACACCAGAAAGCCGACGAGAGGTGAACCCATGCCCGTCAAGATCAACGCCAGCATCGTGCCGAACCTGTGGTTCGACCGGGAAGCCGAAGAGGCCGCCGAGCACTACATCGCGGCGTTCGGCGGCAACGGCCGCATCCTCAACAAGATCGCCGCACACCCCGACGCGCCGTCCCCTCAGGACGTGCCCGTGGTGGTCGAGTTCGAACTGGTCGGGCAGCGCTTCGTGGGCATCAACGGCGGCCCGCAGTTCACGTTCAACGAGGCCGTATCGCTCGAGGTGCGGGTCGCCGGGCAGGAGCAACTCGACCAGGTGTGGGCCGCGCTCACCGAAGGCGGCGAGGAACTGCCGTGCGGGTGGCTCAAGGACAAGTACGGGCTGGCGTGGCAGGTCACGCCGAGCGAGTACTACGACATGGTCACAAAGGGTGACGAAGAGGCCAACAACCGGCTGATGACCGCGGTGCTGAGCACGCACGGCAAGTTCGACCTGGCCAAGCTGCAGGCCGCCTACGACAACGCCTGAGCGCTACAGCGTTTCGGGCAGCCCGAACTTCTCGAACAGCCCCTCGCCCATGAACGCCACGACATGGGAGATGCCGTCGGCGGTGATGTCGAGGACATGCAACTGGAAGGCCTCGTGCCGGCCGGTCTCCCGGTTCAGCATGTACATCGCCGCAGCAGGCTGACCGTTGGCGGTCGTCTGGAGAAAGCGCATGTCGCCCGGCTCCTCGGCCGGGCACTTGTAGCGCGACAGGTCGCCGATGGCCTGTGGCCCCTGGTACCAGCTGTCGAAGGGAGGCATCTCCCAGATGGCCTCTTCGGTGAACAACTCGACCAGCTTGTCGATGTCGTAGGCCTCGAACGCCGCGATGTAGCGGTCGAGCGTGGCCTGCGCCTGCGGCGAGTCCGGCGCCTCGATCTTGTCGTCCTCGTTGGGGCCCACGGCCTCGAGCTGCGCGCGGGCACGCTGCAGCAGGCTGTTGACGGCCGCGGTGGAGGCTCCGATGGCCTCGCCGACCTCGGAGGCCTTCCACTGCAGAACCTCACGCATCACCAGCACCGCGCGTTGCCGTGGCGACAGGTGCTGCAGCGCGGCCACGAACGCCAGCCGCACCGATTCGCGCGTGCCGACGATCTGCGACGGATCGGCCGGATCGTCGCCGTCGGGCAGTGGCTCCAGCCACGGCACCTCGTGGTGCTCGGTGATCTGGTCCGTCGGCGCGGAACTGGGTGTGCCGAGACCGGACGGCAACGGCCTACGCGACCGGCCCTCCAATGACGTCAGGCACGTGTTGGTGGCGATGCGGTACAGCCATGTGCGCACCGACGATCTGCCTTGAAACCCCTGGTAGGACTTCCACGCGCGCAGGTACGTCTCCTGCACCAGATCCTCGGCGTCGTGCAGAGACCCGGTCATGCGGTAGCAGTGCGCGAGCAGCTCCCGCCGGTAGGTCTGGGCTTCGGCCAGGAAGGCGTCGGCAGGACTGTCATCGTCGAGTTTGTGTGCGAGGACCGTCACAGTCGTGAGCTTACGCAGGATGACCGACATGCCAGAAGGCCCAAATTTCGAGGAGCTGACAGGCCGGCATATTGCGACGCCACTACGCTCGCCATGGTGAGCAGCACCCGCAGTGAACACAGCTTTGCCGGCGTCGGCGGCGTCCGCATCGTCTACGACGTGTGGACCCCCGACACCGACCCGCGCGGGGTCGTCGTGCTGGCGCACGGTTACGCCGAACACGCAGGCCGCTACCACCACGTCGCGCAACGGTTCGGGGCCGCGGGCCTGCTCGTGTACGCACTCGACCACCGCGGACACGGCCGCTCCGGCGGTAAGCGCGTTCACCTGCGCGACCTGTCGGAGTTCGTCGAGGACTTCCGCACACTCGTCGGCATCGCCGCGAACGACCACCCCACACTGCCGCGGATCGTGCTCGGCCACAGCATGGGCGGCGGCATCGTCTTCGCCTATGGCGCTCGGTACCCGGGCGAGTACTCGGCCATGGTGCTGTCCGGGCCCGCCGTGAACGCACACGACGGCGTCTCGCCGGTGCTGGTCGCGGTGGCCAAAGTGCTGGGCAAACTCGCGCCCGGCATCCCGGTGGAGAACCTGGACGCCGACGCGGTCTCGCGCGACCCCGAGGTGGTCGCGGCCTACAAGGCCGATCCGATGGTTCACCACGGCAAGCTGCCCGCGGGCATCGCGCGCGCGCTGATCGGCCTGGGACAGAGCATGCCGCAGCGGGCCGCGGCGCTGACCGCGCCGCTGCTGGTGGTGCACGGCGACAAGGACCGCCTCATCCCGGTGGCGGGCAGCCGGCTGCTCGTCGACCGCGTGGCTTCCGAGGATGTCCACCTGAAGGTCTACCCCGGGCTGTACCACGAGGTGTTCAACGAACCCGAACAGAAACTCGTCCTCGACGACGTCACCTCATGGATCGTGAGTCATCTGTGAAAAAGACTGTCGCAGTGCTGATGTCACTGCTCGTCCTGGCCGGCTGCGGTGAGAACCACCAAGCGGCCGAGCCGGGCTGGACCGACACCGACGTGAGTTTCGACTCCGACGGGCTGACCATCCACGGCACCTACCGCCACGACGGCAAACCGGGCCCGGCCGCGTTGCTGATCTCCGAGAGCGGTCCCACCGACCGCAACGGTGACAACAAGGTCGTCGGACCTGTCGGCAACATGCGTCAGCTGGCCGAAACCCTCTCGGACAACGACGTTTCCAGTCTGCGCTTCGACAAGATCGGAACCGGGGCCACCGGGCTCGGCCCGTACGAGACCAAACCCACCCAGGTGGTCAGCGGCGTCTACACCGCGGGCGCGGGCGCCGCGCTGCGCTACCTGGCCGACCAACCCGACACCGACGGCGACAGGCTCTCCATCTACGCCGTCGGTGAGGGAGCCGTCCACGCGATGTCGCTCGCGGGCCGCGAGGACCCGAAAGTCCACTCGCTGGCGCTGTTTCAGCCGCTGTCCGGGCGTTACCTCGACATCATCACCAACCGCGTGCGCGCCGGTGGCACACCCGAGGTGCTCGACGCGTGGCTCGCGACGGTCGAGGAGATCCGCACCAAGGGCACCGTGCCCGACGACCTGCCCGAAGGACTCACCGCGATCGTCAACCCCGGCAACCTCAACGCCATCATCGAGGCCGACAAGATCGATCCGCTGGCACTGGCCGCGCAGCTGCCCGACGACATGCCGGTGCTGCTCACGTGCTCGGACACCGACGCCCAGGCCAGCTGCGAGACCGAGCGGCCGCTGATCGACGCGCTGCACCACACCGCGCTGACCGTCATCGAGCTCAAGGGCGTCAACCACGTACTGCGCGACGACCCCACCGACAACATCGCCAACTACAGCACGTCCGCACCGCTGTCCCCGCAGGTCACCGACGCGATCGCGGAGTTCGCGTCGAAGTGAAGCACAAGAAGATGTCAGACGTCGTGACTAGGTTCTGCACATGAGCGACGACAAGATGCTCGCCCGCATCGCAGCGCTGCTGCGACAGGCCGAGGGCACCGACAATCCACACGAGGCGGAGGCCTTCATGGCCGCCGCGCAGCGGCTGGCCACCGCGACGTCCATCGATCTGGCGCTGGCGCGTGCGCACTCCGACAAACGCACCAAGGCCCAGATGCCGGTGCAGCGCACCATCACCATCGGTCAGGCAGGCACCAAGGGACTGCGCACCTATGTGCAGCTGTTCGTGTTGATCGCGCAGGCCAACGACGTGAAATGCGACGTGGCGTCCAACTCGACGTTCGTCTACGCCTACGGCTTCGCCGAGGACATCGACGCCACGCATGCGCTGTACACCAGCCTCGTGATGCAGATGGTACGCGCCTCGGAGGCCTACATCGCCTCGGGTGCGCACCGGCCGACGCCGACGATCACCGCGCGCCTGAACTTCCAGCTCGCGTTCGGCGCACGCGTCGGCCGGCGGCTGGCAGAGGCACGCGACGAGGCCAGGCAGGAGGCCGACGCCGCCGATCAGCCGGGCACTGCGCTTGCGTTGCGCGACAAGGACATCGAGCTGAAGAGCTTCTACCGGCAGGCGTCGCAGGCGCGTGGCACGTGGCGGGCCACGAGTGCGTCCGCGGGCTACTCGTCGGCGGCGCGACGTGCCGGTGACCGCGCCGGCCGGCGTGCACGGCTGGGGCCGATGCAGGAACTGTCGGGCGCGCGTGGCGCACTGGAGAAGTGACGGCCCGGGACACGCAGCGGGCGCGCGTCTACGCCGCTGAGGAATTCGTGCGGACGATGTTCGACCGTGCCGCACAACACAGTTCGCGCGCCATCGACTTCTTCGGGACCCAGCTCACGCTGCCGCCCGAGGCGAAGTTCGGATCCGTTGCGGCAGTGCAGCGTTACGTCGACGACGTGATCGCGCGCGTCGGCGCGGCGCCCGTGGCGGTGCGGGCCCGCCGCGGCACCAAGGCCGCTCACTACGAGATCGAGAACGCCGTCATCGCGGTTCCCGAGCAGCAGACCACCTGGGCGCTGCGCGAACTCGTGGTGCTGCACGAACTCGCCCACCACCTGTGCGCCACCGGGCCCGATCCCGACGCCCCGGCGCACGGCCCGCAGTTCGTGGCGACCTACTGCGAACTGTGCGAGACGGTCATGGGACCCGAGGTGGGCCTGGTGCTGCGGATGGTCTACGCCAAGGAGGGTGTCAGCTGACTGCGCTAGCCTGACGCTCGTGGCAGAACCCAGTGATGTAGACGTCCTGTTCAACCAACTGCTGCAGACCGAGGACCAGGCGCTGGCCGCAGCGCGGGAATCCACGCAGGCCGCGGGCATGCCCGCGATCGAGGTATCGGCGCAACACGGCAAGCTGCTGTCGCTGCTCGCGACGATGTCCGGGGCACGACGCGTCCTGGAGATCGGCACCCTCGGGGGTTACAGCACCATCAACCTCGCACGCGGTGCCGGTGCCGACGGCCGCGTCGTCACCCTCGAATTCGAACCGCGCCACGCCGAGGTGGCCCGCGCCAACCTGCAGCGCGCCGGCGTCGCCGACCGCGTCGAGATCATCGTCGGCGCGGCCCTCGAAAGCCTGCCGCGGCTCGCCGAGCGCGGCGAGGTCTTCGACTTCGTGTTCATCGACGCCGACAAGGAGAACAACGTCGCCTACGTCGAGTGGGCGATCAAGCTCGGGCACCCGGGCACAGTTGTCGTGGTGGACAATGTGACCCGGTTCGGCCGCGTCCTCGAACCCGCTCCCGACGACCTGCAGGCCCGAGGCGTGCGCGACATGTTGCAGATGATGGGCGAGCACCCGCGCCTCGACGCCGCCGCCATCCAGACGGTCGGCGCCAAGGGCTGGGACGGCTTCGCCGTCGCGGTGATCAGCTGAGCCGTGATCAGTTGACGGCGTCTGCCGGTTCGCGCTGAATCGGCTTCGGCCACGGCGAGGGCTTCGGGCGCCGGCGCACCATCTGGGGCCACCAGAACCACTTGCCCAGCAGGGCCGCGATCGACGGCGTCATGAACGAGCGGATCACCAGGGTGTCGAACAGCAGGCCCAGGCCGATCGTGGTGCCGACCTGGCCGATGATCGCCAGTTCGCTTACGGCCATGGACATCATGGTGAATGCGAACACCAGACCGGCTGCGGTCACCACTGAACCGCTGCCGCCCATGGCGCGGATCATGCCCGTGTCGAGGCCGGCGTGGATCTCCTCCTTGATGCGTGACACCAGCAGCAGGTTGTAGTCGGCACCGACGGCCAGCAGCACGATCACCGCCATGGCCAGCACCATCCAGTGCAGTTCCAACCCGACCAGGTGCTGCCAGATGAGCACCGACAGGCCGAACGCGCTGCCGAGCGAGATCACCACCGTGCCGACGATCACCGCCGAGGCCACCACGGCCCGCGTGATGATCAGCATGATGATGAAAATGAGGCACAGCGCCGCGATGCCGGCGATGATCAGGTCGTAGTTGGCGCCTTCCTGCATGTCCTTGAAGGTCGCCGCGGTGCCGCCGAGGTAGATCTTCGAGCCCTCCAGCGGCGTGCCCTTGATGGCCTCCTTCGCCGCGAGCTTGATGTCGTCGATCTTCTGGATGCCTTCCGGGCTCATCGGATCGCCCTCGTGGCTGATGATGAAACGGACCGCGTGCCCGTCGGGCGACAGGAACATCTTCATGCCGCGCTTGAAGTCCGGGTTGTCGAAGGTCTCCGGCGGCAGGTAGAACGAGTCGTCGTTCTTGGCCTTGTCGAAGGCCTCACCCATCGCGGTGGAGTTCTCCTGCATCGCGGCCATCTGATCCTGAAGACCGGCGTTGGTGGCCTGCATGGTCAGCATCATGGTCTTCATGGTCTTCATGGTCGTGATCATGGGTTCCATGTTCGCGATCATCACCGGGATCAGTGCGTTCATGCGGTCCATGTCAGGGACGATCTGCTCGAAATCCGCTGTCATGGTGTCGATTCCGTCCATGGTGTCGAAAATCGACCGCAGGGAGTAGCACATCGGGATGTTGTAGCAGTGCGGTTCCCAGTACAGGTAGTTGCGGATCGGCCGGAAGAAATCGTCGAAATCGCTGATGTTGTCGCGCAATTCCTTGATGTCGTCGACCATGCCGTGCATCTTGCCCACCATGCTGTTCATGGTGTCGCGCATCTGCTCCATGAGCGCGATCATCTTGGTCATGGTGTCGACGGTGACCTGCATCTGATCGGCCTGAACCAGCATGTCCGCCATGCGATCCTGCATGTACTTCTGGTTCATGGTCTGCGTGGTGCCCTGCATGCTGATGGTGAACGGGATCGAGGTGTGCTCGATGGGCGTGCCCTGCGGACGCGTGATGGCCTGCACCCGTGAGACACCCGGAACCCCGACGACGCGCTTGGCGATGCGCTCGATCACCAGGAAGTCGGCGCTGTTGCGCAGGTCGTGGTCCGACTCGATCATCAGCAGTTCCGGGTTCATCCGGGCCTGCGAGAAGTGCCGGTCGGCCGCGGCGTAGCCACTGTTGGCCGGAAGGTCGGCGGGCTGGTAGTCACGGTCGTTGTAGTTGGTGCGGTAGCCCGGCAGCGCCAGCAGGCCGATCATCGACAACCCGACCGCGGCCACCAGGATCGGACCCGGCCAACGCACCACGGCCGCACCGACTTTGCGCCAGCCGCGGGTGCGCATCGCACGCTTGGGCTCGAGCGTCTTGCCGAACCGGCTGGCCACTGTGATGATGGCGGGTCCGACGGCCAGGGCCGTGAGCACCACGACAGTCATGCCGATGGCCAGCGGGATGCCCAGCGACTGGAAGTACGGCATGCGGGTGAAGTGCAGGCACAGCGTGGCGCCCGCGATGGTCATGCCGGAACCCAGCACGACGTGCGCCGTGCTGTGGAACATCGTGTAGTACGCCTGTTCGCGGCTCTCGCCGACACTTCTGGCCTCTTGATAACGGCCTATCAAAAAGATCGCGTAATCGGTCGCCGCGGCGATCGCCAGCGTCACCAGCAGGTTGGTGGCGAACGTCGACAGGCCGATGATCTCGTAGTAGCCGAGGAAGGCGATGACGCCGCGCGCGGCGGCGAGGGAGAACACCACCATCACCAGCGACAGGATCACCGTGATGATCGAGCGGTAGACCATCAGCAGCATGATGATGATGACCGTGAAGGTCAGCGCTTCGATCATCCGCATCGAGCGGTCACCGGCGATCTGCTGATCGGCCGACATGGCGGCCGGTCCGGTCACGTACGCCGTGACGCCCGGGGGCGCCTGGACGCTGTCGACGATGTCCTGGACGGCCTTGACCGACTCGTTGGCCAGCGCCTCACCCTGGTTGCCCGCGGTGTAGACCTGCACGTACGACGCGAGGCCGTCGGAGCTCTGCGCGCCAGAGGCGGTGAGCGGGTCGCCCCAGAAGTCCTGGACGTGCTCGATGTGCGTCTTGTCGGCCTCGAGCTTGTCGACGATCTCGTCGTAGTACTTGTGTGCCTCGTCGCCGAGGGGCTGCTCGCCCTCCAGCACGATCATCACCGAGCTGTTGGACTTGAACTCTTCGAACACCTCGCCGACGCGCTTCATCGCGATCATCGAGGGTGCGTCGTCGGGGCTCATCGACACCGACCGCATCTCCCCGACCTCTTCGAGCTGGGGGACGATCGTGTTCAGCACGGCGATGAGGGCGACCCAGACCAGGATTATCGGCACCGCCAGCGTGCGGATGAGCTTGGCGATGCCGCCGTGGTTGGTGTACTTGCCGTGTGCCGACGGAATGGCTTCGGTCGGTGCGTCGGGGGTGCTCATGCAGATTTCACCAGGCAGAAGGTCTGGGCGTTCACGCCGTTGGAGGTGCGCTCGTCTTTGAGTTCATCGTCGACGGTGATCCGGCAGGTGATGGAGTCGCCGTTGCCCTGCGCGACGATGTTGGGGAACACCGAGGGCGCGGTCGTGGACAGGGTCAGCGTCCAGGGCAGGCTGACCCCGTCGACGCGTTGCGGCTGGGCGTCGAGGTCCAGGTAGTTCACGTCAGCGGTCGCGCCGGGCTCGCCGTAGATCTCGTAGATCACGACCTTGGGATCGAACGGTTTGGTGTCGTCGACCTTCGCACTCGCGAGGCTCGGATCGTCACCGGAACCGAAGAACGTGCGCACGCGCATCACGGTGAACGCGCCGACGAGTACCACCACACCGATGAGCAGAGGAATCCAGAACCGCTTCAACAGCTTCATGGTCGGTGGCCGGCCTTTCGCGTAAGGGGAGCCCTCAAGGAAGCAGCGTGTCCGTTGGGGGTGGCCGCAGCGCAGACCAGGCACGTGGCATGCGTGCTTGGCATCGCTGGCTCCTCCCCGCAGAATCCTTGCCGGACGACAAGAGAAACCTATACAGTCGGCTAACCGGGATCAAGTCGGAAGACAGTCTAAGAGTGTGATGTGGCCCGCGCCTGGGTTGGTCCGGCGCGACGAAGGGACGGGGTGTGGCGAAGTCGGTTGCACCGCGCGGATTCGCGCGCGAGCGGGTGCTCGAAGCGGCGCTGAACCTGTTTGCCGAGCATGGCGTCAACGGCACATCGTTGCAGATGATCGCCGACCGTCTCGGTGTCAGCAAAGCTGCCGTCTACTACCAGTTCCACTCCAAGGACGACATCGTCTTCGCTGTCGTCGAGCCGATTTTCGGCGATATGCGCCGCGTGCTGAGGATCGCCGAGGCCATGTCGTCGCCCGACGCGCGACGTGAGGCCGCTGTCAGCGGCATGGTCGAATTGGCGGTGCGGCACCGGCGCGTCTCGGCGGTGTTCCACGGCGATCCCGCCATCGACAATTTGGTGCACAGTCGCAAGGATCTCCACGAGGTCATCGAACGACTCACCGCGATCCTGCTGGGGCCGGAACCGGACACCGCCTGCCGCGTGATGATGTCGATGTTGGCTTCCGGGATCTTCAGCAGCGCAATGGATCCCGAGCTCGCCGACATCGATGACGAGGAACTGCACCGTGTGTTGCTCGACTGTACGCAGCGATTGTTGAACGCACCGGTTTCCAGTTAGGCCGCTTGCGGCTGCGTCAAAACCGCCTCTGGCCGAGGTGTCCGGGTCATATCCTGACCGAAGGTGGTTGGGATGGTGGCCTGTGGCACGTGCGGCACCGAACTTCGTCAGGGCGCGAGGTTCTGTGACTCGTGCGGTACGGCAATCGTCGACGGGTCCAAACACGCTGAGTACAAACAGGTCACGGTGCTGTTCGCCGACGTCGTGGACTCGATGCGGTTGGCTGCGGCGGTCGGCGCCGAGCGGTTGCGGGAGATCCTCTCGGCGCTGGTGAGCAGATGCTCGGGCGTCGTCGGGCATTACGGCGGCACCGTCGACAAGTTCACCGGCGACGGCATCATGGCGCTGTTCGGCGCCCCACTGGCGCTGGAGGACCATGCCCTACGGGCCTGCCTCGCGGCGCTGGATCTGCAGTACGAGAGCCACAGGCTGGCCGACGAACTCGACCTTCCCGCCGGGGTCGGTCTGCAGATCCGGGTCGGTCTCAACTCGGGCCAGGTGATCGCCGGCGAGATGAGCGCGGGCGGTTTCGGCTACACCGCGATCGGCGAACAGGTGGGCATGGCTCAGCGCATGGAATCGGTCGCACCCCACGGCGGCATCATGTGCAGCGACACCACCGCCCGACTGGTCGAGGACTCCGTGCTGCTCGGTGCGCCGGAGATGTTGCGCGTCAAGGGTTGTGACCGTCCGGTCGCGGCGCGGCGGTTGCTCGCCGCCACCAACGCGGCCCACGGGGGCCGCAGCGATCCCACACTCGTGGGGCGAAGCTGGGAGCTCAACACCATCGCGGGTCTGCTCGACGAGGCCGTCGAGGGTCGCGGAGGCATCGTCAGCGTCGTGGGGCCGCCCGGTATCGGCAAGAGTCGCATGGTGCGGGAATCGATCGAGCTGGCGCGCCGTCGTGGCGTCGCGGTGTTCTACACGTACTGCGAATCGCACGCGAGCGATGTCCCGTTCCACGTGGTCGTGCCGCTGCTACGCGAGGGGTTCGGGGTGGCCGGGCTCGACCCCGCTGCAGCGCGTGTGCGGGTACGTTCGCTGGTACCCGACGCCGATCCGGAAGACCTGCTGCTGCTCGACGACGTGCTGGGCATCGCCGATCCGGACGTCCCGATGCCCGACCTCGACGCCGACGCGCGTCGCCGTCGCGTCGCCGCACTGGTCAACGCGGCATCGCTGGCGCGTCGGGAACCCGGGCTCTACGTCCTGGAGGACGCGCACTGGATCGACGAGGTCAGCGAATCCATGCTTGCCGAGTTCCTGACCGTCGTCACCCACACCCACTCCGTCATGCTGATCACCTACCGGCCCGAATACACCGGCGTGCTGGCCCGGGTCAGTGGCGCGCAGACAATCGCGTTGCGGCCCTTGACCGATGGGCAGACGTCGACGTTGCTGACCGAACTGCTCGGGCCCGACGCCGCGGCGCACCAGCTCGCCGGCCTGATCGCCGACCGGGCGGCAGGCAACCCGTTTTTCACGCAGGAGATCGTGCGTGACCTCGCCGAGCGCGGTGTGCTGCGCGGCGAACGCGGCGCGTACCGGTTCCACGGTGCCGACGTCGAGATCGGTGTGCCCGCGACGCTGCAGGCCACGATCGCCGCGCGCATCGACCGGCTCGAAGTGGAAGCCAAACGGACGCTGAGCGCGGCGGCCGTGATCGGCCTCCGGTTCGGGCCGGACATGCTGGCCGCGCTGGGGGCCGACGTGTCGATGCAGGCGCTCATCGATGCAGAACTGGTCGACCAGGTGATGTTCGCCCCGCGGCCCGAGTACGCATTCCGGCACCCGTTGATCCGGATGGTGGCGCTGGAGTCGCAGCTCAAATCCGATCGGGCCGAGCTACATCGGCGCCTCGCGGTCGACATCGAACGGCGGGCACCGCACGCCGCGGACGAGCACGCGGCGCTGATCGCCGATCACTACGAGGAGGCCGGCGACCTGCGCGCGGCGTTCACGTGGCACATGCGGGCCGGCACCTGGTTGACCAACCGGGACATCGATGCCGCGAGGCTGAGCTGGCAGCGTGCGCGCCATGTCGCCGACCAGCTTCCGCATGACGCCGAGGACCGCGCGGCGATGACGATCGCGCCACGCACCTTGCTGTGCCTTAGCACGTGGCGGGCCGGCGGCCACCTCTCCGACACCGGTTTCGACGAGCTGTGCGCGCTGGCCGCCGCCGCCGATGACAAGGTGTCGCTCGCAACCGCGATGGCGGGTCAGGTGTCGGCCCTGCTGGTGCATGCGCATTATCGCGAATCTTCCAGCTTGGCTTCCGAACTCACGAGCCTGCTGGAGTCCGTCGGGGATCGGCGGCTCACCGTCGCACTGCTCTTTGCGGCGCTCGGGGCGAAGTTCCAGACCGGCGAGGCCAACGAGGTGGTGCGGTTGGCCGACCGCCTGATCGAACTGGCCGACGGCGACGCCAACATGGGCAACCTGATCATCGGGTCGCCGTTGGTGACGGCATGGACCGTGGGCGGCATGGCGCGGGCGTGCCTCGGCGACCCGGACTGGCGGACAGGTCTGGACCGCGCAACACCTTTGGTGCGCGACTTCGGCATCACGACGCGCGCACTGATGCTCACCTACAAGTGCATCGGCCTGCCGACGGGGCTCCTGCTCCCCAGCCCGGAGCTGCTGGAGGAAAGTTGTGAGGTGCTCGAGGTCGCTCAGCGGTCCGCCGATGACCTCGCCTTGGCCGGCGCCCAGGTGTCCCGGGGGCTACTGCTGCTCTGGCAGGGTGGGCCGTACCGCGACGAGGCTCTGGAATTACTGAGCCTGGGCCGCGAGGCGTCTGTGCGGGAACAGTTCACCATGGCTGCGGTGCCTGCCGTCGACACCGAGTTGGCCCGTGACATGGCCGCGCGCGGCGATCTGGACGGTGCGATCGAGTTGGCGCGCGACGTTGTCGACACCAGCATCGACAGTGGCGAGGCGATAAACATGAGTGCCAGCGTGACCGTGTTGGTGCAGTCGCTGATCGCGCGCGGGGACCGCGATGATCTCGACCATGCGCAGCGGGTCATCGACCGGTTCGCGGCCCTTCCCACCGATCCGGGCTTCGTGCTGTACGACGTCCAGCTGATGCGATTGCGCGCCCTGCTGGCCCGTGCACGAGGGGACGAGGAACGGTACCGCGGGTGTTCGGACCGCTATCGCGAACTCGCGACGGCGTACCGCTACGAGGGCCACATGGCGCTGGCCGCGCGAATGGCGTGACAGTCGATCACCGCGAGCGTGCGTGGACTGCTGAGGATTTACGGTGTGTCCGGCAGCAGGCACGCACGCTCGCGGTGCGGAGCAAAAAATTTAGGTGCAGACTGCGCCGACGGCGGCGGACTGGACCAGCTTGGTGTACTTGGCCAGCACACCGGTCTTGTACCGCGGCGGCAGGGGCTCGAAGCCGGCCTTGCGGGCCTCGAACTCTTCTTCGTCGACGAGCACGTCGAGCGTGCCCTTGGCGACGTCGAGGCGGATGCGGTCACCGTCGCGCACGAACGCGATCGGGCCGCCGTCGACGGCCTCCGGCGCGATGTGCCCGACGCACAGACCCGTCGTACCGCCCGAGAACCGACCGTCGGTCATCAGCAGCACGTCCTTGCCCAGACCCGCACCCTTGATGGCGCCGGTGATCGCGAGCATCTCGCGCATACCGGGACCGCCCTTGGGGCCCTCGTAGCGGATCACCACGACGTCGCCCGCCTGGATGGTGCCGTCCTCGAGCGCGTCCATCGCGGCACGTTCGCGGTCGAAAACCCTTGCGGTGCCCTCGAACACGTCCGAATCGAAGCCGGCCGACTTGACCACCGCACCCTCGGGAGCGAGCGAGCCGTGCAGGATCGTGATGCCGCCGGTCGGGTGGATCGGGTTGTTCATGGCCCGCAGCACCTTGCCGTCGGGATCCGGGGGAGCGATGTGGGCCAGGTTCTCGGCCATGGTCTTGCCCGTGACCGTCAGGCACTCGCCGTTCAGCAGACCGGCATCCAGCAGAGCGCGCATCACCACGGGCACACCGCCGATCTCGTCGACGTGCTTCATGACATGGCGGCCGAACGGCTTGACGTCCGCGAGGTGCGGGACCTTGCTGCCGACGCGCGTGAAATCCTCCAGCGTCAACTCCACCTCGGCCTCGCGGGCGATCGCCAGCAGGTGCAGCACGGCGTTGGTGGACCCGCCGAACGCCATGACCACGGCGATGGCGTTCTCGAAGGCCTCCTTGGTGAGGATGTCGCGAGCGGTGATGCCGCGACGCAGCATGTCGACGACGGCCTCGCCGGAGCGGCGCGCGAACTCGTCGCGGCGCTTGTCGATGGCGACCGGCGACGCGCTGCCGGGCAGCGACAGGCCGAGGGCCTCGGCGGCGCTGGCCATGGTGTTGGCGGTGTACATGCCGCCGCAGGCACCCTCGCCGGGGCAGATCGCGCGCTCGATGATGTCGACGTCCTCACGCGACATCAGGCCGCGCACGCACGCGCCGACGGCCTCGAACGCGTCGATGATCGTGACTTCCTTCTCGGTGCCGTCGGTCAGCTTCGCGACACCCGGCATGATCGAGCCGTTGTAGAAGAACACCGAGGCGAGGTCCAGCCGCGCGGCAGCCATGAGCATGCCCGGAATGGACTTGTCGCAGCCGGCCAGCAGGACCGTGCCGTCGAGGCGCTCGGCCTGCACGACGGTCTCGACGCTGTCGGCGATCACCTCGCGCGAGACCAGCGAGAAGTGCATGCCCTCGTGGCCCATCGAGATGCCGTCGGACACCGAGATGGTGCCGAATTCGAGCGGGTAGCCGCCCGCCTCGTGGACGCCGTCCTTGACCGACTTCGCGAGGCGCTGCAGCGACATGTTGCACGGCGTGATCTCGTTCCACGACGACCCGACGCCGATCTGCGGCTTGGCCCAGTCGGCGTCGCCCATGCCTACCGCACGGAGCATCCCACGGGCGGCCGCCTTCTCGAGGCCGTCGGTGACGTCGCGACTGCGGGGCTTGATGTCAGGAGTCTCGGTGGACTTGTCGTCTGAGGGCATGGATGCAAGTATGCTCGCTCGGTTTCTCGCGTCCAAACCAGCGTGCATACCCCCATGGGGTACCGGTATGCTGGCGTGATGGACGCAACTGACGAATCGGGCGTGCACGGCTACTCGGCGCAGAAAGAGAACTACGCCAAGCGACTGCGCCGTATCGAGGGTCAGGTCCGCGGCATAGCGAAGATGATCGACGAGGACAAATACTGCATCGACGTCCTCACCCAGATCAGCGCCGTCAACAGCGCATTGCAATCCGTCGCGCTCGGCCTGCTCGACGAACACCTGGGCCACTGCGTGAGCCAGGCCGTCGCCGAGGGCGGCCAGGAGGCCGAGGCCAAGCTCGCCGAGGCATCGGCCGCGATCGCGCGCCTCGTCCGGTCCTGACGTGGCGGCCCCGACGCGCTAATCCCCGAGTTCGCGCTCGATGCGTTCGACCTTCGCGGTGAGCTGGCCTGTGTAGCCGGGCCGGATGTCGGCCTTGAGGACGAGGCTGACGCGCGGGGACACCGCGGCCACCGCGTCGACGGCACGTTTGACCACGTCCATCACCTCGTCCCACTCACCCTCGATGTTGGTGAACATCGCGTTGGTCTCGTTGGGTAGGCCCGACTCGCGGACCACGCGCACGGCCGCGGCGACCGCGGCGCTGACACTGCCCGACTCATCACCGCCGGTCGGACTGACACTGAAGGCAACAATCACGACACCGATTCTGCGCGCCGACTCAGCTCGCGGGCACCCCGAGCCGTTAGCGTGGCCCCACCATGACCGTGACGCCGCCGACGGTGAGCCCGTGGACCGTGCGCGTCGCCGCGCAGCTGACGGTGCTCGCGGCGGCGGCGTTCATCTACGTCACCGCCGAGATCCTCCCGGTCGGCGCGCTGCCCGTGATCGCCGCGGACCTCAACGTGAGCGAGGGTCTGGTCGGGACGCTCATGGCGGGCTACGCGCTGATCGCGGCGCTGACCACGGTGGCGCTGGTGCGGCTGACCGCACGCTGGCCGCGCCGTCGCGCGCTGCTCGTGACCATGGTGTGTCTGACCGTCTCGCAAGTGATCTCGGCCATGGCACCCAACTTCGCGGTGCTCGCGGGCGGGCGTGTGCTGTGTGCGCTCGCCCACGGCCTGATGTGGTCGGTGATCGCGCCGATCGGGGTGCGCCTGGTGCCGCCCAGTCACGCGGGCCGTGCGACCGCGGCGGTGTACGTCGGCACCGGTCTGGCACTCGTGGTGGGCAACCCGCTGACCGCTGCCCTCAGTGAACTGTGGGGGTGGCGGCAGGCCGTGGTCGCGGTCGCGATCGCGGCGGCGGCCGTGACCCTGGCCGCGCGGGTGCTGCTACCGCTCATGCCCGCCGAGCGTGCCCGGGCCGGGTCCGCGGGCAGGCCCGTCCACGGACGCGGCCTTCTCACGTTGTCGCTGCTGACGCTCATCGGCGTCACCGGGCATTTCGTCGCCTACACGTTCATCGTCGCGATCATCCGGGACGTGGTCGGCATCGACGGACCCCACCTGGCGTGGCTGCTGGCCGGGTACGGCGTCGCGGGCCTGGCCGCGATGGCCGCGATGGCACGGCCGCTGGACCTGTGGCCGAAGGCATCGGTCACGGCCGCTCTGGTGGTGTTGGCAGCGTCCCTGGTGACGCTCGCGGTGCTGTCCGCCCAGCCCCGGGCCGGGGTGACGACCGGGGTGGTGATGGTGATCGGGACCGTGGCGATCGTGCTGTGGGGCGCGTCCTCCACGGCGCTGCCGCCCATGCTGCAGACCTCGGCGATGCGCACGTCGCCCGAGGACCCCGACGGTGCGTCCGGCCGGTACGTCGCGGCGTTCCAGGTCGGCATCATGACCGGCGCCCTCGTCGGGGCGGGTGTCTACGAGGCCGTCGGACTCACCGCGATGATCGGCACCGCCGCGGTGCTGATCACGGCCGCGATGTGCGGCGCGCTGGCCGTGCGGGACGTGTTCAACCGGTCCCGCGACCTGTCGACGCGGTAACCGCGGTAACACAGTGGCCGCAGGGGCCGACCTACATCGCAGTGGGGCGTAGATCCGGCCCGGCACACGGACCTTCCTGTCGAACGGTTGTTCGGAGAATCTCGGCCTGTGCGCGCCCTGTGCGACACTGGAACCAGTTGTGCTCTGGAGGTACCACATGCCGAAATCGGCAAAACGCAGACTGATCACCGCTTTCATGGCCGCGGGTTTGGTCGGTGGACTGGTCATGAGTCCGTCCGCTTCAGCAGATCCCGAAGTGCCGGCCCCGCCGGTCCCCGTCGAACCGGCCGCGCCCCCGGCGCCGCCCAATCCGTTCGCATTCCCGCCGCCCGCCGCTCCGGCGGCAGTCGGGCCGGCGGACCCCGCGACGCCCGGTGCGACCGCGACCGACCCCGACGCGCAGGTGGTCACCAACTACGGTGCGCCCGCCGTGCCGATCGAGGGCGTGCCCGAGGGACAGAACCCGGAACCGTTCACCGGTCAGCCGCCGTTCCTGCCGCCGTCGTTCAACCCCGTCAACGGGTCGATGGTGGGCGTCGCCAAACCCATCTACATCAACTTCCAGCGGCCCATCGCCAACAAGCAGATGGCGCAGGACGCGATCCGCATCACGTCCAACCCGCCCGTGCCCGGCCGGTTCTACTGGGTCACCGACACCCAGTTGCGGTGGCGCCCGCAGGACTTCTGGCCGTCCAACACCGTCGTGAACATCGACGCCGCGGGCACCAAGTCCAGCTTCCGCGTCGGTGACTACCTGGTGGCGACCGTCGACGACAGCACCCACCAGATGGAGATCCGCCGGAACGGGAAGCTGGAGAAGACCTTCCCGGTGTCGATGGGCAAGAACGACGGCAAGCACGAGACCAAGAACGGCACCTACTACGTGCTGGAGAAGTTCGAGGACATCGTGATGGACTCGTCGACCTACGGCGTGCCCGTCGACTCGGCCGAGGGCTACAAGCTCAAGGTCAAGGACGCCGTGCGCATCGACAACAGCGGCATCTTCGTCCACAGCGCCCCGTGGTCGGTGGGCGACCAGGGCAAGCGCAACGTCAGCCACGGCTGCATCAACCTCAGCCCCGAGAACGCCCGCTGGTTCTACGAGCAGTTCGGCAGCGGCGACCCCGTGGTGATCAAGAACAGCAAGGGCGGTTGGTACGACCAGCCCGACGGTGCATCCGACTGGCAGATGTTCTAGCCGGACGTCATACGAAGAACCCCCGCAGCCCGGCTGCGGGGGTTCTTCGTTGTCGGATCCGATCAGTTCCAGATGCGGACCCGACGCTCGGGTTCGAGGAACAGCTCGTCGTTCTCGGTGACATCGAACGCCTCGTAGAAGTCGTCGATGTTGCGGACGACGCCGTTGCACCGGAACTCCGGCGGCGAATGCGGATCGACCGCCAGACGCCGGATGGCCTCGGCCTCACGGGACTTGGTGCGCCACACTTGCGCCCAGCCGAAGAACACGCGCTGCACACCGGTCAGGCCGTCGATGACGGGGGCCTCCTTGCCCTTCAGCGAGAGCTTGTAGGCGAGCAGCGCGATGGACAGGCCGCCGAGGTCACCGATGTTCTCGCCGACGGTGAACGCGCCGTTGACATGGTGCGACGGGTCGAGCCCGCGCGGCGTGAACTGCTCGTACTGCTCGATCAAAGCCTTGGTGCGAGCACCGAATTCGGTGCGGTCGGCGTCGGTCCACCAGTCCACGAGGTTGCCGTCGCCGTCGTACTTGGCACCCTGATCGTCGAAGCCGTGCCCGATCTCGTGACCGATCACCGCGCCGATGCCACCGTAGTTGGCCGCGTCGTCGGCCTCGGCGTCGAAGAACGGCGGTTGCAGAATCGCTGCGGGGAACACGATTTCGTTCATGCCGGGGTTGTAGTAGGCATTCACGGTCTGCGGCGTCATGAACCATTCGTCGCGGTCCACGGGGCCACCGAGCTTGGCGAGCTCACGGTCGGAGTTCACGATGTAGCCCCGGCGGTAGTTGCCGTACAGATCGTCGCGCTTGATCACCACCGCGGAGTAGTCGCGCCAGCGGGCCGGGTAACCGATCTTCGGCGTGAACTTGTCCAGCTTCGCCAGCGCCTTGGCCCTGGTCTCCGGGGTCATCCAGTCCAGCTCGTCGATGCTGACCCGGTAGGCCTCACGCAGGTTGGCCACCAGTTCGTCCATGCGCGCCTTGGCCTCCGGCGGGAAATGCCGCTGCACATAGAGCTTGCCGAGCGCGTCACCCATGAGGTTCTCGACCACCGACACCGCGCGCTTCCACCGGTCGCGGATCTGCTCGGTGCCCGACAGGGTGCGCCCGTAGAACGCGAAATCCTCGGCCACCAGGTCGTCGGTGAGCAGCCCGGCGCGGGCGTGGATGACGCGCCAGCGCGCCCACGCCTTCCAGTCCTCCAGATCCTCCGAGGCCCACAGCCCCGCGAACGCGGTCAGGTAGTCGGGCTGGCGGACCACGAGCTCGGCCACGGTGTCCGGCGTGGTGCCGAGTCCCTGGACCCACCCGGACCAGTCGAAGCCGGGGGCCTCGGCGGGCAGGTCGGCGAACCGGCGCAGGTTGTAGGTCAGGTCGGCGTCGCGGCGTTTGACCACGTCCCAGTGCGCGGCGGCGATCTTGGACTCCAGCGCGACGATGCGCGCGGCGGTGTCGGTGTGGTCGCCGCCGTAGATCAGGCCGAACATCTTGGCGATGTGCACGGGGTAGCCGGCCAGGATCTCGGCGTGCTGCTCGTCGCGGAAGTACGACTCGTCGGGCAGGCCGATGCCGGACTGTCCCATGTGCAGCAGGTACCGCGTCGAGTTCTTCGAGTCGGTGTCGACGTACACGCCGGCACCGCCGCCGACGCCGGTGCGCTGCAGTCCGCCCAGCACGGCCGCCAGTGCGTCGGCATCGGGGGCCGCGTCGATCAACGCCAGTTCGTCGAGCAGCGGCTGCAGACCACGCTCGGCGATGGTCTGGGTGTCCATGAAGCTCGCGTAGAGGTCGCCGATGCGCTGCTCGTCGGTGCCGTCGGCCGCGCCTGAGGCGGCGGCCTCGGTGATCAGATCGCGGATCTGCTCCTCGGCGCGGTCGTAGAGCAGGCGGAACGCGCCGTCGGTGGCCCGGTCCGCGGGGATCTCGTATTCGGTCAGCCAGCGCCCGTTGACGTGGCCGAACAGGTCGTCTTGGGGGCGGGTCCGCGGATCGACATGGGTCAGGTCGATGCCTGACTTCCCGGTCGCGTCCGCGGTGCCGCGAGTTGCTTGAACCGTCACCCCGACATTCTTCCAGACGCCCGCCGCGGCGCCCGGCGTCGAACGGACGCTACCCTCACGGCCATGCCTGACGCGCCCAGCAAGGACGCCCCCGAGCGGGAGCCCGAGACGGATCCGGGAGCCACCGGCGGAATCTTCAGCAGCTACGGCGTCGCCTCGGCCGTGCTCGGGGTCATCGCGATCGCCGCGGTGGTGCTCGGAACCATGATCTTCACGGCACACCGCGACGAGATCTCCGAACGCGACTATCAGACCCGCGTGCTGCAGGCCGCGGCCGAGTGGACGAACGTGCTGATCAACATGACCGCCGAGACCGTCGACGCCGACATGCAGAAGCTGCACGAGGGCACCGTCGGACAGCTCAACAACGACTTCGACTCCGCGGTGCAGCCGTACCGCGAGCTGGTGCAGCGCCTGCAATCCCGCACCACCGGCCAGCTGGACTCGGTGGCCATCGAATCGCTGTACCACCCGCAACCCGGACCCGACGGCCGCGTTCAGCAGCCCGAACGGGCCGAACTCACGGGAATGGTGTCGCGGATCGACACGGTCCTGGTGGTGGCGACATCGGTCACCGAGACCGCGGGCTCCGACAAGCCGAGGACCGTGCGCTGGAACCTGCGCCTCGACGTCGCCGACGTCGACGGTCAGCTGATGATCTCGCGTCTGGAGCCCATCCGATGAGGAACCGGTTGCGCGTGCTGGCCTTCGACGTCGCCGCCCCGCTGGCCGCGATCGCCGCGCTGGTCTATCTGGGCGCGGCCCTCGGCTGGCCGACGTGGTGGGTGTCGGTGTGCTCGATCCTGTGCCTGCTGATCGTGCAGGGCGTGGTGGTCAACGTGGTGCTGGCCTGCCGCGACGGCGTGACGCTCGGCACCGACGACGACGGGCCCGGGCTGCGGCTCGCGGTGGTCGGCGTCGCCACGGCCGCGCTGGTGGCAGCCGTGGTGGTCGGCTATCTCCGCTGGACCGCTCCCGACGACGAGTTCAACCGCGACCGCGAACAGGTGGTGCGCATCGCCAGCAGCGTCGCCGAAGCCACCGCGACGTTCACCCCGCAGAGCCCGACGGCATCGATCGACCGGGCCGCCGCGCAGATGGCGCCCGATCGTGCCGAGGCGTTCAAGAACGAATTCGCCACGGTGGCAAAGGACCTCACCAGCCGCAACGTCTCGGCACAGGCCAGCACGGTCTCGGCCGGTGTCGAGGCGCTCGGACCGCGGGCCGCCAGTGTCGCCGTCGTCCTGCGCGGTACGCAGAGCGTGCCGGGCAAGCCCACGGACAACGCCGTGCTGGCGCTGCGGGTCACGCTCACCAAGTCCGACGGCCGCTGGCTCGTCGACGACGTACGCCCGGCCCACTCCCGCTGAGCACTCCCGCTAACCCAGATTTTTCGCGGATTATCTCTGGTGAGGGCGTGTAGATAAGCGAAAGTGCCTGTCCTGCAAGGGATAATTGGACTTCTCTAGGGTTCAACCATCCTGACGGGAAGGCACTTCGCA
>Ga0182740_1000447_pt1 | contig 47279 bp, 40 predicted proteins | sample eDN5th37CKraftBY_FD_128872 | JGI IMG/M metagenome (GOLD analysis project Ga0182740, IMG submission 128872) | Enriched backyard soil microbial communities from Emeryville, California, USA - eDNA 5th pass 37_C Kraft BY (version 2) (version 2) | ecosystem: Environmental > Terrestrial > Soil >...
ACGCAGATCCACCGAGTATGGTTTGCTCATTCATGCCAGCCTCCTTCCGGCCTACATGATGAATCACATTTCAAGTTATTCGGGAATCCTCATCCGATTCACTCAAGCATGATCCCGCTCTAGCCTAAGACCGTCTGCAGCCTTTCAAGATCCGCTAGCTGGGCTTTGGTCGCCTCGTAACCCAGTGTGATCGCCTCGTCTGCACGGTGGAATTCGGATAGACCGATATGGCCGAGCTTCGGCTGAAGCGAGAGATCCGGCGGGTCACCGGCGAGGCGGGCGCGCGAGATGCGGTCCTGGATGATGTTGAACGCCTCCACCATCACGCCCATGACACCCAGTCGCGCTTCCCGTGTCGCGGCGCCGCCGCCGGGTCGGCCAGGCGGATTTGCGTCCCTTTCCACAACCAGTTCGCCGGCGCTGTGCTTGATCACCGCGGCGCGGCCGTAAAGGTCGTAGTGGAGATTGACGGCAACCACCAGGGGTTGCTCATACGCCCGGCAGACCGATACCGGAACGGGGTTCACCAGTGCCCCGTCCACGAGCACGCGCTTGTTGGCTGTGACCGGCTCGAATACACCGGGCAAGGCGTATGAGGCGCGCATCGCGGTGATCAGCGAGCCGCTCGACAGCCATATTTCGTGGCCGGTGCGAATTTCAGAGGCGACGCAGACGAACGGCTTGGGCAGGTCGGCGAAAGTCACGCCATTGAGATGCTGCTGAAGCCGCGCGTTGAGCTTCATCCCTCCGAAAAGGCCGCCACCCACGAATTGCAGGTCAAGAAGCCCGAAAATCCGTCGCTTGGTGAGGCTTCGGGCGAATTCCTCCAGCTCGTCGAGCTTGCCGGCCAGATAACACCCCCCGACCAACGCACCGATCGAGGTGCCGGCGATCATGTTGATCTCGATACCTGCCTCGTCGAGGGCCCGCAGCACGCCGACATGGGCCCAGCCGCGTGCAGCTCCGCCGCCGAGCGCCAATGAAATGCCCGACTTCTTGGCCGGCTTTGCTTCGGATGTCCCGCCTGGTGAGTCCACGTCAGCCCTGACGCGCATCGACGCCCATTCGAGCATCGCATACTCCCTTCTCTCCACTCCCTACTTTACAGGGCATAAACGTATAGGAAGGATGAATTCTGGCCGTTTTCAAATCCCTGGTCGTCAACTCTTCGCAGAATACACGTTAGAACTATCGAACAAGGGTGCGCTTCCATCCTGCTTGAGACGTATCCCGCCTTCACCGGACTCGACGCTTCTGTAAAAGCAGGAACGTCGGCCGGTGTGACAAGTTGCGTCGTGCCCCGAAACTTTTACTCTCAGCCATACCGCATCCTGGTCGCAATCGGTTCGCAGCTCGACAACGTGCTGAAAGTTCCCCGACGTCTCCCCTTTCTTCCAAAGTGAAGCACGAGAACGTGACCAATAATGGGCAATCCCGGTCTCGATCGTAAGGGCCAGTGCCTCGGCGTTCATGTGAGCCACCATCAGCAACATGCCGTCGCCGGCATCCGTGACGACGGCCGTGACGAGGCCATTGGTATCGAAGCGCGGAGAGAAAACCTCGCCTTCTTCCAGAACCTTCTTGTCGGAGGCAGGCCGCGGGAAATCGATCGGCGCCATGGCCGGTTCCTTTCGACAGAGACCAAGTTACGAGATTTCCACTTTGCCGAGGCGCTAGCTTCCGGTACGCACCATCGTGACGAAGCGTACCTGCTCCTCGGGGCTGTCCTTGAATGCTCCGGTGAAGGTGGAAGTCAGTGTCCTCGAACCTTGCTTGCGGATACCGCGCATGGCCATGCACATGTGCTCGGCCTCGATCATCACGGCGACGCCGCGCGGATTGAGCACCTCCTGGATCACCCCGGCGATCTGGGCAGTCATCGCCTCTTGGGTCTGCAAGCGCTGCGCGAAGATGTCCACGACCCTGGCGATCTTCGAAAGGCCGACGACCTTGCGGTCAGGCAAATACGCCACATGGGCGGTGCCGATAATCGGCACCATGTGGTGTTCGCAATGAGAATGGAACTGTATGTCCTTGATGAGAACGAGATCGTCGTAGCCGGCGACTTCCTCGAAAGTCCTGCCGAGTTCTTCTGCGGGATTCATGTCATAGCCGGCGAACATCTCCCGATAGGCCTTGGCGACGCGCTTCGGCGTGTCAACCAGTCCCTCCCGGTCCGGATCGTCACCGGCCCAGCGCAGCAGCACGCGAACGGCAGCTTCGACTTCCTGCTGGCTCGGACGGTCGGCGGCCGCCTTGGCGGTGGTATCGGGCGCGGGAATGAGTTTCTTGATCACGGCATCCATAAAGGCGTCTCCCGTAGTTCCTCTCCAGGGAGGAACGAGTTGAACGGACCACTGCCTGTTACGGGTTCCGCGAACATCTCGTTCTGGCCCGAAAGCGGCATGTTCTCCTTCCGACGCGAGCAGACATGGCTTGCCGGCGCCGGAACCCGATCATTATATATGAGGCCGTGAGCCGATTGAAAGACGTGCCTGCTGCACGGAACGTTCGCCTAAAGGCGACAAGGCGAAATAGCGATGATCAACGACGTCTATAACGCGAAAATACTGGGATTTGCCGGAAACATCGCCCGCATCGGCCGGCTCGACCACCCCGATGCGACAGCGACGGCCCATTCCAAGCTCTGCGGCTCGACGGTGACGGTCGACCTCAGCATGGACGGCGATATCGTCACGGACTTCGCCCATGACGTCAAAGCCTGCGCGCTCGGTCAGGCTTCGTCGTCGATCATGGCCCAGAACGTGGTCGGTGCCACCTCGGCCGAACTTCGCGAAGTCCGCGAGACCATGCGCAAGATGCTGAAGGAGAACGGCGCGCCGCCCGATGGCCGGTTCGCAGACCTGAAGTATCTGGAGCCGGTTCGCGACTATAAGGCGCGCCATGCGTCGACCATGCTGACCTTCGACGCAGTCGTCGACGCGATCGGCCAGATCGAGAAGAAACGGGCAGGCGAGGCTGCCTGATCAGTTTTTTCGAATGTGTTCCATCCCGGTCATAGCAGCTTCGGGAACCGATCCGGGGTCGTCCTCCGCCGGGCAGCCATTGCGATTCCCGACCCCGAACGACATCTATGGGGGATGGGTGCTCGGAGACGATCGGCGCAAATGAACCATGGCCACCAGGTGCATGCGAGCCGCGGGCGGGGGCGCAACTGGTCCGGTGCGTGGGCGAAGACGCCCGGGCGCCTGTTCGGCACGGCATTTGTCCGGCTCTATCAATTGACGCTTTCCGGCTTCGTGGGAAATTCCTGCCGTCATCTGCCCACCTGTTCGGAATACGCCTACGAGGCGATAGCGCGCCACGGGCTGTGGGCCGGTGGATGGATGGGGCTTTTCAGGATCATGCGTTGTGGGCCGGGCGGCACGCACGGCATAGATCGCGTGCCTGAGCGTCTCGACGATAGCTATCGCTGGTTTCTGCCCTGGCGCTACTGGCTGATCGGCAGAAAAACCGATTGCGGCTGAACGGCCGACGCGTCCTCAACTCTTTACGGCTTTTCGATTCGCCACTATTACCGGCGCGCCGGATTGGCTGGCACACCACCCGCGCTCGTTTGCGGGACTGGATAGGAGAAGCATCTTGTCTGACCAAGTTTCCCTCACATTTCCCGATGGTTCCGTCCGCTCCTACGATGCGGCGACGACCGGTGCGCAATTGGCCGAGCAGATCTCGAAGTCGCTTGCCAAGAAGGCCGTCGCCTATGTGCTCGACGGAACGGTGCGCGACCTTTCCGACCCGCTTGGCCATTCCGGCGCGGTCGAGATCATGACCCGCGACGATCCGCGCGCACTGGAGCTCATCCGGCACGACGCCGCCCATGTGCTGGCTGAAGCTGTGCAGGAACTGTGGCCGGGGACGCAGGTCACCATCGGGCCGGTCATCGAAAACGGCTTCTATTACGACTTTGCGCGCAACGAACCCTTCACGCCCGAGGATTTTCCGGTCATCGAGAAGAAGATGCGGGAGATCATCGCTCGAAACAGGCCGTTCACCAAGGAGGTCTGGTCGCGCGAGAAGGCCAAGCAGGTGTTCCGCGACAAGGGCGAAGCCTACAAGGTCGAGCTGATCGACGCAATTCCCGAAAACCAGGACATCCGGATCTACAGCCAGGGCGAATGGTTCGACCTCTGTCGGGGCCCGCATATGGCTTCGACGGGCCAGATCGGCGGCGCATTCAAGCTGATGAAGGTTGCCGGCGCCTACTGGCGCGGCGATGCCAACAACCCCATGCTGACGCGCATCTACGGCACGGCTTGGGCCGATCAGGCGCAACTCGACGCCTATCTTCACATGCTCGAGGAGGCAGAGAAACGCGACCATCGCCGTCTCGGCCGCGAAATGGATCTCTTCCATTTCCAGGAAGAGGGGCCCGGTGTCGTATTCTGGCACGCCAAGGGCTGGAAGATGTTCCAGAACCTGGTGTCATATATGCGCCGCCGTCTCGGCGATCTAGGCTACCAGGAGGTGAACGCACCGCAGGTGCTCGACAAGTCCCTCTGGGAGACCTCCGGACATTGGGGCTGGTACAAGGAAAGCATGTTCAAGGTGCAGTCGGCCGGCGACGAGACCGAAGACGAGCGGGTCTTCGCCTTGAAGCCGATGAACTGCCCCGGCCACGTCCAGATCTTCAAGCACGGTCTGAAGTCCTACCGCGATCTCCCGATCAAGTTTGCGGAATTCGGGGCAGTACATCGTTACGAGCCGTCGGGCGCGCTCCATGGGCTCATGCGCGTGCGTGGCTTCACACAGGACGATGCGCACATCTTCTGCACCGAGGAGCAGCTCGCGGACGAGTGCCTGAAGATCAACGATCTCATTCTCTCGACCTATGCCGATTTCGGCTTCGACCAGATCGAGGTGAAGCTTTCGACGAGGCCGGACAAGCGCGTCGGCTCCGATGAAGCATGGGATCACGCCGAAGCGATCATGGCCAGCGTGCTGGAAACCATCAGGACGCAGTCGAATTCGATCAAGACGTCGGTCAATCCGGGCGAGGGCGCGTTCTACGGTCCCAAGTTCGAATATGTGCTACGCGACGCCATCGGACGCGAATGGCAGTGCGGCACGACCCAGGTAGACTTCAACCTGCCGGAGCGCTTCGGCGCCTTCTATATCGGACCCGATTCCGAGAAGAAGCAGCCGGTAATGGTGCATCGCGCGATCTGCGGCTCCATGGAGCGCTTCCTCGGCATACTGATCGAGAACTATTCAGGGCATTTCCCGCTTTGGTTCGCGCCGCTGCAGGTCGTGGTCGCGACCATCACCTCCGATGCCGATGATTATGCCCGCTCGGTGGTCGAGAAGCTCAAGGCGGCCGGTCTCTCCGCCGAAGCGGACCTTCGAAACGAGAAGATCAACTACAAGGTGCGGGAGCACTCGCTCTCCAAGGTGCCGGTCATTCTGGTCTGCGGCAAGCGCGAGGCCGAGGAAGGCACCGTCAACATGCGTCGGCTCGGCTCGCGCGACCAGGAATCGAAGACGCTCGATGCCGCAGTCGCCGCGCTGGCAGAGGAAGCGCTTGCGCCGGACTTGCGGCGCAAGCGCTTGGCGAAGGCTGCGTGAAAGACAAGGAACTGCGGGACAGGAAGCTGTCCCGAGATCCTATTTGGATGCATTATTTGAAGGGCGCTGATTTGCGGCCGGTCGCGAGTTGCCCCTCACTGTCCTGCCGGACATCTCTCCCCGCAATGCGGGGAGAGAGACGGCGGCCGCATCCCTTTGGCCAGTCGCCAACGGTGGAGGATTGGCGAATAGGAGACCGCATCGGTCTTCTCCCCGTCCTTGACGGGGAGAAGGTGCCGGCAGGCGGATGAGGGGCTTGCATCTGCTCGTCCCGACCCAAATCGAGGCCGGAAGGCCGGATCAATCGGCCTGGTCTTCGGCGGCAGCGGCGGAAATCCCATCGGTTGCCAGGACCTCGATCTCCTGATTGCGGCCGGGAATGACGGTGAAGTCTCGCTGATAGATGCGGTCTCGATTTTTTGCCACGACGGCATATTCCCCCTCGGCGAGCACGACCGAGGCATAGGCGCCCACGCTTTCGCGGACGGGATCTCCGGAATCGCTGACGATCGACCAGGACGTGTCGGCGATCGCTTCCCCACCTGCTTCTCGCACCAGCTTCAAGGTTATCTCCGCCGCGTGGTGCTCGACCGTCGCTTCGGTGAGCTTTCCTGCTTCCACGCGGATATCGGAACGGATGACCGCGTTGACCGACCCATAGGTCGAGATCACGTGATAGGTGCCTGCGTTGAGCCGCACCACTCTGTTTGGCTTGACGTCTTTCACGATGAGCGCACGGTCGCCGTTTGCATCGGCCGTGGCCTCATAAATCGAAAACCGCAACTTGCCCGGCGGGACTTTCATGTTTCCGGACAGCACTGCGTCCAGCTTCAATCCACCCGCGTCGAGCACGAGGCTATCGCGCCGCGCCTCCCGGCCCACCGTGATTCGCTTGGTCGCGCCGGCACGGCCAAACGATGCATGGACCAGATAGCTGCCAGGCGCGAGTTGGAACACGCTCGTGCCGCCTTGCGCCGACGCGATGAGCGGCAACTTGCCGTCAGGCCCGGCGTCGGGCTTGAATATTCTCCAAACGAGGCCGCGCTTGAGTTCCGGCGTGTCTTCGGTGAGTTGAGCGGCAAGGGTGATCTGGCCCTGGCCCCGCGCCAACGTGCCTTGCCCTTGCGCCGGCGCATAATGCGCGGCACCGGGAATGCTGGGCCTTCCACCGGTTTCCTGGGAATACGCATGGCACACCCCTGCCAACAGCATGGCCGTCAGGCTTGGCAGGATCAGGAGTCTGTAGCGGCCGGCGATCATTGCTTGCCATCAAACCCATGGCAGTGGCAATTTCAAGACCAAATCGGCCGGCATGACCGCCGGTTCAGTATTCAGCCGAGCGTACCGTTTTTCCGTGAGGGTCCGCTTCAGCAAACGACCCCAGGAGAACGAGGAATGAGCAATCCGATAGTCGATTTCATGCTGAACAGGAGTTCCGCGCCCATCCCCGAGCTACGCGAGCCGGCGCCCTCCGACGCGGAGATCGAAACGATGATCCGAATCGCGTCGCGGGTGCCCGACCACGGCAGGCTCGAGCCGTGGCGCTTCATCCTCTATCGCGGCGACGCCCGTCTGGCGATCGGCGAGAAGCTTGCGGCGCTCGCCGAACAACGCGAGGGCCCGCTCGGCGAAGGGCGCCGCCAACAAGAAATGAGCCGCTTTTCAAGGGCGCCGCTCGTCATTGGCGTCGTGTCGAGCCCCAAGGATCATCCCAAGATCCCGCAATGGGAGATGTTCCTTTCTGGTGGAGCCGCGGCCATGAATCTGGTGATCGCCGCCAATGCGCTCGGCTATGCCACGAACTGGATCACCAACTGGTATTCCGACGTCGAGGAGGGGCGACGGATATTGGGGCTTGCCCCGCACGAGCGGGTCGTCGGCTTCATTCACATCGGCACCTTCGACAAAACGGCGCCTGAACGTCAGCGCCCGAATGTTTCGGCGCTTTATGCCGACTACTCAGGACCTTGGACGGAGAGCTGAGCGTGTTCTATGAACCAGTGAAGGGGCACGGCCTGCCCCATGATCCGTTCAAGGCGATTGTTGCACCTCGACCCATCGGCTGGATTTCCACAGTGAGCGGGCAGGGCGAGGTCAACCTGGCGCCCTATTCCTTCTTCAATGCGATCTCCAGCAAGCCTCCTTTGGTCATGTTCTCCTCGGATGGCGACAAGCACAGCACCACTTTCATCCGTGAAACGGGCGAGTTCGTCGTCAATCTGGTCGGGAACACGCTGGCGAAGAAGATGAACGCCAGCGCCGTAGATGCGCCGCGCGGCGTGAGCGAATTCGGCTATGCCGGGTTGACGTCCGCGCCGTCGCGACTGGTCGCGCCCCCTCGCGTCGCGGAAGCCCCGGCTGCGCTCGAATGCAAGGCGACAGAGATTTTCCGGCCGAAGACCATCGATGGCGAAGCATCGGAGAACGTGGTGGTGATCGGCCAGGTGGTCGGTGTTCATATCGATGACGCCATGCTCACGGACGGCCTGTTCGACGTGGTCAAGGCAGGCAACGTGTCGCGCCTCGGCTACATGGATTATCTGACCGTCACCGAGACTTTCGCGATGCGCCGGCCGCGCTGGAACACCGACTAGATTTAGACCGCTTTCGCTCGCGCGAGCAGGCGTTCTGCGAGCCTGAGGTGAGGGCGGTCATACATCTTCCCGTCTATGGCGACCACCCCGGGATTCCCCGCGGCTCGGAAGGCGTCAACCACCGCCTGCGAGCGAGCGACGGCTTCAGGCGAAGGCGTGAAAACCTCGTTGATGACGGCAACCTGCGCCGGATGGATCGCCATCTTCCCCGTGAACCCGTCACGTTCCGCCTCGACGCATTGAGCCCGGAAGGCATCGAGGTCGCGGAAATCCGGAAACACCGTGTCGATCGGCTCGGTTTCCGCAGCCGATGCAGCCAGCAGCGTGAGCGTACGCGCCAGCCGGAAAACATCGGTATAACGCCCTTCCGCGTCCCGAGTGCTGCGTGCGCCGATCGCCGCCGACAGGTCCTCCGCACCCCAGGTCATGCCTCGAAGGCGCGGCTCGGGGCGATAGCTGCCGGCTGCAAGCACGCCGGCCGCGGTTTCCGTGATCAGCGGAATGATTCGCGTGCTTCCGTCGACAATGCCGTTTTCTGCCTCGTGGACCCTGAGCTTTGCCGAGAGATGCGAGACGTCGGCGCCGCCATTTGCCTTCGGCAGCATGATTCCGTCCGGCCGTACGCGCATCAGCGCGGACAGATCGTCGTCGACAAGTCCGGACGACAGGTCGTTGACGCGGACATAGACGCGAACAGCGCTCTCGCGACGCCTTTCCGCAATGAAGGCCGACGCGATGTCGCGCGCTGCCGCTTTGCCTGTCGGCGCGACCGAATCTTCGAGGTCGACAATCACGGCGTCCGCTCCGGACTGGAAGCCTTTCTCCAGCTTCTTCTCGGAGTCGCCGGGAACGAAGAGCAGCGAGCGCATTAGGCCTCCCCGTTTTTCTTCATCATCATCGCCTGGCGGACGCATTTTGCGACGAGCTTGCCGTCTTGATTGAAGGCACGATGCTCGAATTCAACGATTCCACGATCAGGGCGGGATTTCGATTCCCGAACCGACTTGATTTCCGTCTCCACGCGTATCGTATCGCCGTGGAACACGGGATGCGGAAACACCGTCTCCGTCATGCCGAGATTGCCGATCGTGGTTCCGAGCGTCGTGTCGTGCACGGAAATGCCGATCATCAGGCCAAGCGTGAAAAGCGAGTTCACCAGGGGCTTGCCCCATTCGCTCCGTGCGGCGAAATCGAAATCGATGTGGAGCGGCTGGGGATTGAGCGTCATCACCGAAAACAGCATGTTGTCGCTTTCGGTCACGGTCTTGCGTAGCGGGTGATGGATCACCTGGCCAACAACGAATTCGTCGAGAAAAAGTCCGGACATCGTCTCCTCACCAGCTATCAGGCAGGGTCATAGGCGGTGAGGCCAGCTCCCGCAAGCCGGTTAAAGAACATGGTGAACCGTTCGTAAACCTTTGGCGCCTAGCTTCATCCCACGGGCGTTGGGGAGCTACCGGGGTGACAGTCGTCAGGCATTTCCTGAAATGGATCAATACGGCGCGCGTGTCGGAACGCGCCGCTGCCGCAAGCGCTCTTGCCCAGGCTTATGCCGGCAAAAGCCTGCCATTCGAGGATCGTTGCGCCGCGGAAGCAGCACTTACCCTCTTGCTCGAAGACCCTTCGGCGAAAGTGCGCATGGCGATCGCGGAAGCGCTCTCGATGAGCCGGCATGCGCCGCCTCAGATCCTGGCGGCGCTCGCCTCGGATCAGCCCGACATCGCTTCGCTGGTTCTTGCCCGCTCGCCGCTCTTCAGCGACGACGACCTGATCGACCGCGTGGCATCGAGCGTCGGTGCCGTCCAGCGGATCATCGCCGGTCGCCCCTATCTTTCCATGGCCGTGTCGGCGGCCATCGCGGAATTGGGCGAGGCCGAAGCATGCATCGCGCTGCTCGCCAATTCCGGCGCCGATATCGCATCGCTGAGTTTCCGGCGCATCGCCGAGCGTTTCGGTGACGTGGCCGCTGTGCGTGAGGCCTTGGTGGCCGATCCCGAGCTGCCCTCCGATTGCCGGCACATGCTGCTGGTGAAGGTCGGCGAGGCACTCCGGCGATCGCCCCTGGTGACGGCCTCGATTGGCCAGGTCCGAGCGGAGAGGATCACGCGCGACGCCTGTATCAAGGCTTCCATGACCCTTATCGACGGCATCCGTTCCAAAGAGCATGCGGCGCTTGTGGAGCATCTGAGATTGCGCGGCGATCTGACGAGTGCCTTCATTGTGCGGATCGTTGCATATGGGAAGATCGATTTCTTCGGTTCGGTGCTCGTCGCGCTGACCAAGCAGCATCGGAAACGTGTGACCGCTTTGCTTGCGGGAGGGCGCGATGTTGCCCTGGCGGCGCTGTTTCGGGCGGCCGGCCTGCCCGCATCCATGGACCGGATCGTTCTATGCGCCCTCAAGGCTTGGCGCGAGGTTGCGGACGGCAGGCGGATCGCCGGCGCGCAGGAGGTTTCCTGGCTCATGCTGAACGAGCTCGGCGATCGGCCTGCCGATACCAACCTGGCCGCGCTCCTGAAGTCGATCCACCTCGAGGCGTTGCGCGGCAACGCGCGCGAGCATGCCCTGGCGATTGCTGCTGCCTAGCTCAAAGTCGAAAGCAGCTCACCAGCCGGCTACGATCCGGATCCAGCAGCACTGTCGCGAAGGCATTGATCTCCGGGGCAAATCGCGCCGCCGGCTTTTGATCAGTCCTCGCCGGGCCTACTCAGCCGCCTCCTGGCGCGCTGTTCCAGCTTCGGGATCGATCGCCTTGAAGTTTCCGAGCAGCTTGTCGAGGTAATGAATGAAATGGATCTTGTCCTCGGTCGAGAATCCGAGCAGCGCCTCGTCATAGTAGTCGGCGATGACCGGGCGCATGTTCTCGTCCCAAAGGCTCTGCCCCTTCGGCGTCAGGCTCACCAGGCGCGACCGGTTGTCCCTGGGATCGACGATGCGTTCGACGTAGTCCATCGATTCGAGGCGCGAAAGCACCCCGGCGAGGTTCTGACGGGAGACGAGCAGGAAGGTCGCCAGATCGCCAACAGCCACCCCTCGCGCGAATGCCGGGCGGGTCAGCGCGCCAAGGACTGCCCATTGCTGGGTGGTGACCCCGTACTCGTCGAGTGCCCGCGTGCCGGTCTTATGCAGCATGTTGGCGCATTGGTAGAGGCGGAAAAACAGCCTGTTGCTCAACCCGAGGGACAGGTCGCGAAATCTGTCGACGTCTTTCATCATCTCGCCAATCTGCCTCCCGCCCGAACCGTGGTCAAGGGATTGCGCCATGGTCTAGGCAAAAGGAATAACGCAAATATATTGACATATCAGATGCCGCGTCGTTAGATGCCGTGCCAGGATGGCCAATGAGAAAGCGGTAGCCAGCTGTACCGCAAGGTGGCGTTAGAGGCTACGCTGCGCGCAACGCCTCTAGGCCTATGGTCAAGCAGGGAGTCAGCCGTGCGCGGATTGAAAGGTAAAGTAGTTGTCATAACGGGCGGCGGCGGCGGTATAGGCTCAGCGACCTGCCAGCGCTTCGCCGAGGACGGTGCAAGGGTGGTTGTCGCCGACATCAGCGCCGAGGCCGCAGCTTCTGTCGTCGATGCGATCAATTCGGCCGGCGGCGAGGCGACCGCGATGGTCGTGGATCTTGTCGACTACGCCGCCACGGCCGCCGCCGTGTCGAAGATCGAGAAGGAGTTCGGCACGCTTGACGTGCTCGTCAACAATGTCGGCTGGGATATCTTCGTGCCTTTCCTGAAGTCGGAGCCCGACTTCTGGTCGAAGATCATCGACATCAATCTGCGCGCGGTTCTGAACGCCACCAAGCCTGTCGTGGCCTCCATGGTGGCGCGTGGCGTCGGCGGGCGCGTCGTGTCGATCGGTTCGGATGCCGGTCGGGGCGGCTCCTCCGGCGAGGCGGTCTATGCGGCCTGCAAGGCTGGCGTGATAGCCTTCTCCAAGACCCTTGCGCGCGAGCACGCCCGCCACGGCATCACCTTCAATGTGGTCTGTCCCGGCGTCACCGAGACGGCGATGCTCGAGAATTTCATGGATGCCGCGGGCGATAAGGAGAAGCTGCGCGCCGCCTTCACCCGGGCGGTGCCGTTAGGGCGTCTGGGTCGTCCCGAGGACCTGCCAGGGGCCATTTTGTTCCTGTCGAGCGATGACGCCGCCTTCATCACCGGTCAGGTGATCTCGGTCTCGGGCGGCCTGACGATGCACGGTTGAGGAGCAAGCCATGACCTACGAGGATATCCTGTTCGAGGTGAGGAACGGCGTCGCCACGATCACCATCAACCGGCCCGAGAAATACAATGCCTTCCGCGGCAAGACCTGCGAAGAGCTGATCCACGCCTTCAACAAGGCGGGATGGGACAAGGAGATTGGCGTCATCGTCCTGGCAGGCGCAGGCGACAAGGCCTTCTGCACCGGGGGCGACCAGTCGGCCCATGAGGGCCAATATGACGGACGCGGCACGATCGGCTTGCCGATGGAAGATCTGCACTCGATCATTCGCGACGTGCCCAAACCGGTGATCGCGAAGGTTCAAGGCTTCGCCATCGGCGGCGGCAACGTGCTGTGCACGATCTGCGATTTCACCATCGCCGGCGACAAGGCGGTCTTTGGCCAGGTCGGTCCCAAGGTCGGGTCGGTCGATCCGGGCTACGGCACCGCCTTCCTCGCCCGCGTGGTGGGCGAGAAGAGGGCTCGGGAAATCTGGTATCTCTGTCGCCGCTACAGCGCCGCCGAGGCGCTGGCGATGGGTCTCGTGAATACGGTGGTTCCGAATGACCAGCTCGATGCCGAGGTCGACAAATGGTGCGCCGAGATCATGGAGAAGTCGCCGACGGCGATCGCGATCGCCAAGCGGTCGTTCAACGCCGATACCGAGCACCAGCGCGGGATCGCCGGCCTAGGGATGTACGCGCTCTCGCTCTACTACGACACCGACGAGAGCAAGGAAGGGGGCATCGCATTCAAGGAGAAGCGCAAGCCCGACTTCCGCAAATTCGCCAAATAGCCGCTCACCAGCCTGCAGGGAGGAGAAGATGCTGGACGTGGGGAGGGGCCGCCTTGCGGCCAGCGGAGATATCGGGCTTTGCCCTCGTCGGAACAGCGATGGCGAAGGGGAGGCCGAAGATCGCCGGCGAGGTGACCACTAGTACGGCACGATCGAGCGCGACGACGCCGTGACGGAGATCGCCTGCAGGTGCCTATGGTGCAGTGGCTCGTGAGAGGACGATGTATCCAACGATCTTTGACACAGAGGAGCTAGACGCGTTGCGCGCGCTTGCGCGCAGGTTTGCGACTGAAAAGCTGGCGGCCGGCTACAGGGAGCGGGAGAGGGCCGGCCGCTTCGGCAAGGACCTGGTGCGCGAGATGGGCAGCCTCGGCCTGATCGCGCCGGAATTGCCGGAAGAGTTCGGCGGACTTGGCGCCGGCAGCATCTATTCCGGAACCGTCATCGAAGAGGTGGCCAGGGCCGATTTCAACTTTGGCTACATCAACGTTCTCGCATCGCTGAACGGGCAGATCCTCGCCAACTTCGCAAACCCGGAGATCAAGCGGCACTGGCTGCCGAAGCTGACCGCAGGCGAGATTCTGCTCGCCATCGCCCTGACCGAGCCCCGCGGGGGGTCCGATGCCGCCAATCTCGGGCTGAGGATGGAACGGGCCGGAGATCACTACGTCATCAACGGCGAAAAGACGTCGATCTCGGCCGCCGACCAGGCGTCAGGCGCAGTGGTGTTCGCGCGGACTGGCAAGCCGCAGGATCGGGCGCGCGGAATCTCCGCCATCTTCCTGCCGATGGATACGCCCGGGATTTCGACCACGCGCTTCACCGACGTCGGGCAGCACGCCATCGGGCGCGGCTCGATCTTCTTCGACAACGTGAAGGTACCTGCCGACCACCTGTTGGGCGAGGAGGGCAAGGGCTTTGTCCAGGTCATGCAGGGCTTCGACTTCTCGCGCTCGCTGATCGGCCTGCAATGCCTCGGCACGGCGCGCCAGTCGCTTGACGAGACGTGGGCCTATGTCGGCGAGCGCAAGGCGTTTGGAAAGCCGCTCGCGGCGTTTCAGGGCATCACCCATCAACTTGCCGATTTCGACACCAAGGTCGAGGCGGCACGGCTGCTCAGCTACCATGCGCTCTGGCTCAAGGATAACGGCCTGCCGCACGTCGCCGAAGCCGCAATGGCGAAGTGGTGGCCGCCGCTTCTCGCCTATGAGGCGATCCATGCCTGCCTGCTGATCCATGGGCATGCCGCCTATTCCAACGAGTTGCCGTTCGAGCAGCGCCTGCGCGACGTGCTTGGGCTCCAGATCGGCGACGGCACCGCGCATATCATGAAGAACATCATTGCCCGCGAACGGGCTGGGCGCGCCGTCGTCAGCAATTGAACGCCAAGGGGAGGAGCAGCAATGAAATTCGATGCGATCCTGATCGAGCCGCGCCGCGCCAGAATGGAGGCTGAAGGCCTCTGGCATGGCAAGACGTCGCTCGACTATTTCGAGGCTTGTCTCGCAGCCAATCCGGAGGCCACGGCACTCACGGCTGTCGTGGTCGGCTCGGGCGACCGTCGCAACTTTTCCTACGCCGATCTCGACCTGTTATCCTGGCGCGCAGCGGCCGGCCTCCACCGGCTCGGGCTCGGAAAGGACGACATCGTCACGTCCCAGCTTCCCAATTCGTGGGAGTTCGTCGTCCTCTATCTCGCCTGCTGCAAGCTCGGCATCGTCTTCAATCCGGTAATGTCCATTTTTCGGGAGCGAGAGCTCCTGTTCATGCTGAAGCACGGCGAGGCGCGCGCCTTCGTGGTGCCGAAGTCCTATCGCGGCTTCGACCACGAGGCGATGGCCGAGGGGATGCGCTCCCAGTTGCCCGATCTCGCCCATATCGTCGTTGCGGGCAAGCCGGGACCGGGCGGGTTCGAGGCGACGCTTTTGGACACCACGCTGGATGACGATGTGGCGGCGATCCGCACGATCAGTTCGCGCGATCGCGGCCGCGCGAACGACGTCTGCCAGCTCATCTTTACGTCCGGTACGACGGGCGAGCCTAAAGGCGTGATGCACACGCCGAACACCATGTACTCCAACCTCGTCTCTTATTCCGAACGGCTGGGCCTGGCAGAGGCCGATACCGTCCTGATGGCCTCACCAATGGCCCATCAGACGGGTTTCATGTACGGTCTGCTGATGCCATTCATGCTTCGTTCCCGCATGGTCGTGATGGACAGCTGGGACAAGGTGCTGGCGGCGCGGTTGCTGGCCGAGGAGAAGATCGCCTTTACCATGGCGTCGACTCCCTTCCTGATGGATCTCACCGACGCCGTCGGGGAAACTGGCGCCGACGCGTCCTCCTTGCGCATCTTCCTCTGTGCGGGGACGGCAATTCCCGGTCCCGTCGTGGAACGTGCCCACCAGATCCTCGGCGCCAAGGTAATCTCCGCCTGGGGCATGACTGAGAACGGGGCGGTCACGCTTTGCTCGCCCTCGGATCCCGCGGAGCGATCCGTGCATACCGACGGTTCGGCCCTGCCTGGCATGGAACTGCAAGTGCGTGGCGCCGATGGCACCCCGCTCCCGTACGGACAGGAAGGGCAACTCTATGTCCGCGGCTGCTCCAATTTCGGCGGCTATCTGAAGCGACCGCAGTGGAACAACACGGACGCGGACGGCTGGTTCGACACGGGCGACATCGCGCGCATGGACGAGCAGGGCTATATCCGCATCTGCGGCCGCTCCAAGGACGTCATTATCCGCGGCGCCGAGAATATCCCGGTCGTGGAGGTCGAGACGCTGCTCTACAAACACCCCGCCGTCCAGCAGGTTGCGATCGTTGCCTATCCAGACGACCGCCTCGGCGAGCGGGCCTGCGCTTTCGTTGTGCCGAAGCCGGGTACGAGCCTCGACTTCACGGAGATGACGCGCTTCCTGGACAAGCAGCAACTTGCCAAGCAGTATTACCCCGAGAGGCTGGAAATCCGTGAAACGCTGCCTTCAACGGCATCCGGAAAGATCCAGAAATTCGCCCTGCGCAACATGCTGCGAGAGGAGTACGAAAGATCGAATGCTTGACCCTTGTCGGTGCGTATCGCCGTGCCCCGTGCAGCCGCGACCGGAGCTGGCGGGCCGATGGGGTATGCAAATCACCGAGCAGCATCGTCCGGCCGCGGGGCGGGCGTTGATCTTTAGCCGGTCTCTCCCTACGAGCCTCACACAAGGACGGGCCTTCTGGAACCGCCGACACGACACGAGAGGGTCTAAACATAGTAGGCGAAGGCGGGGGGGCGGGCGAAGTCGGTCTTCTTCCACTGGGCTTGCCCGAAGGGCAATCCCTATTGCCGCCGAACTCAGATATCGAGCTCCTCGGTTTCCGCGAATTCGGCGCGTTCCTGGATGAAGCGGAAGCGGGCCTCGGGCTTGGTGCCCATCAGCGCATCGACGGTGCTCTTGGTGGCTTCTTCCTCGTCGAGCACCTCCACCCTCAGGAGCGTGCGCTTCTTCGGATCCATGGTGGTTTCCTTGAGCTGGCTCGCCATCATCTCGCCCAGGCCCTTGAAACGACCGATCTCCACCTTGCCGCGCCCTGTGAATTCCTTCTTGAGGAGTTCGTCCTTGTGGGCGTCGTCACGCGCGTAAAGCACCTTGCCGCCCTGACTGATCCGATAGAGGGGCGGGACAGCCATGTAGAGATGACCCCCGCGAACGAGCTGCGGCATCTCCTGATAGAAGAAGGTAATCAACAGAGAGGCGATGTGCGCGCCGTCGACATCCGCGTCCGTCATGATGATCACGCGGTCGTAGCGGAGATCGTCTTCGCGATACTTCGAGCGTGTACCGCAGCCGAGCGCCTGGATCAGATCGGAAATGAGCTGGTTTCCGGCGAGCTTCTCCGAGCCCGCGCTGGCGACGTTGAGGATCTTGCCGCGCAGCGGCAACACGGCTTGCGTTTGGCGGTCTCGCGCCTGCTTGGCCGACCCGCCGGCCGAGTCCCCTTCCACGATGAAGATTTCGGCGCCTGCCGCGGCATTCTGCGTGCAATCGGCGAGCTTGCCCGGTAAGCGAAGCTTCTTGACCGCCGACTTCCGGCTGACTTCCTTCTCCTGCCGCCGTCTCAAGCGTTCGTCCGCTCGAGCGATCACCCAGTCGAGCAGCTTCGAGGCCTCCTGCGGATTGTCGGCCAGCCAATGATCGAAGGGGTCGCGGATCGCCGACTCGACAAGGCGCACGGCTTCGATCGTCGCGAGCCGGTCCTTGGTCTGGCCGACGAATTCGGGTTCGCGGATGAAGATCGACAACATACCGGCTGCAGAGATCATCACGTCTTCGGCGGTGATGACGGATGCCCTTTTGTTTCCAACAAGTTCGGCATAGGCTTTCAAGCCACGCGTCAGCACGTTGCGGAAGCCGGTTTCGTGCGTCCCGCCTTCATGGGTGGGAATGGTGTTGCAGTACGAATTGACGAAGCCGTCGCCGCCGAACCAGGTCACCGCCCACTCGAGCGATCCATGTCCGCCCTGCTTCTCGCTCTTGCCGGCGAAGATATCGCGTGTCACCTGGATCTCGTCGCCAAGCGTTGCGCCGAGATAATCCTTCAAGCCGCCGGGGAAGTGGAAGGTGGCCTTTGCCGGGGTGCTGTCCTTGTCCTTGATCAGGAGCGGATCGCAAGACCAGCGGATTTCGACACCGCCGAACAGATAGGCCTTGGAACGCGCCATCCGGTAGATGCGGGCCGGTTCAAATGCCGCGCCCTTGCCGAATATCTCGGGGTCGGGATGGAAGCGGACCCGCGTGCCACGCCTGTTGTGCACGTCGCCCAGGCTTTCCAGCTTGCTTTGCGGAATACCGCGGGAGAAACGCTGGCGATAGAGTTGTCGGCCGCGCGCCACCTCGACTTCCAGAACGTCGGACAGAGCGTTGACCACCGATACGCCCACGCCGTGAAGGCCGCCGGAGGTCTCGTAGACCTTCGAGTCGAACTTGCCGCCGGCATGCAGCGTGGTCATGATCACTTCCAGCGCCGACTTGTCCTTGAATTTTGGATGCGCATCGATGGGGATGCCGCGGCCATTGTCCGTCACCGTGAGAAAACCGTCGGCGGCGAGTTCGACTTCGATGAAGGTTGCGTGGCCGGCTACGGCCTCGTCCATCGAGTTGTCGATGACTTCCGCGAACAGATGATGCAGAGCCTTCGCGTCGGTCCCGCCGATATACATGCCGGGCCGCCGGCGCACAGGCTCGAGGCCCTCGAGCACCTCGATGGCGTTGGCATCGTAGCTCTCGCTGGCATCCGCCGCCGGGGCAGGGCGTTCTTTCGCCGCCCGGACGAGAGGGTCGTCCGGCCGCGAAGTGACGCGCGTCGGCTGAGGCGTCTTGTCAAGATTTCCAAAGAGATCGTTGCTGTCGTCCAAGGGCTTTTCTCAACTGCGAATCGCCCCACGATACTGCCACGCTTTTGCGGGCGGAGCGACAGAGGTTCCCGTTCCGTTCAGGATTTCGGAACATGCCTACGACGGATGAGGCAATGTTTCAACAACCAAAAACCCTGATCCTCGCGCAGGGTGGCCGTACAGGGTTCCTAATTCCTTAATGCAAGCTGGGCAGGTCAGTCCTCCGAAGCAGGGCCGGTGTAGCGACGCCGGACCGCTTCCGCTATGCGCGCCCGGCTTTCGTCCGGCGAGAGTGCCGAATCGGTTTCAACGGCCGCGGTCTCGTCGGCCAAGGCGTCGTCTTTGATCTGCCTGCGGAACCAGTCGGAGTAATCGCCCGCGTGCAAATGGTACTCCCAGGTGCTGTCGTCGACCCCCTCGGCGATCTGCAGGAAGAGCATTAGGTTCTGCGCCCGCAGATTCAATGCGTTATCGGGCCCTCGAAAGTAGAAGCTCGCTCCCTCATCGAGTTCGCCTTGAGCATATTTTCGCGAATGGCGCTTGCGCGATTGGCGGGGCTTTTCGGCATTGATCATTTCCACGGGTTCGCCGGGCCGCCAGAACAGTATTTGGTTGCCCTCCGGTGCGCGAAGGGGACTTGGCGGCTCGACACCGGCCCGCTCGCAGTATGTTGTAAGCACCGTGTCCGCCTTTCGCCCGAGTGCCAGAACCGCCGTGACCGTGCGAAGCGCGTCCGGAGCAACAGCACCCGGATGGACGGTGATGAGGATCGTGCCGGGGAGATCCTTGGAGAGCGCCAGTGATGCGCTGTCGCGTGAATTCGGCAGCAGGTGATGGGCCTCGTCGGCGATCAGCCAATGCGGTCTCGCGGTCTTGGCGCGAAAGCTTGCGAGTTCCCGAAGCAAGTCCGCAAAGAATTCGGGCCGTTTGTCGTGCTCGACCGCCAGTGCATTCAGCACGACATTGGTGTCTGGTTTCTCCAGCAATTCCAGCGCCTGCTTTGGGCTCGGTGGCGTTGTCTCGTCCCCGATAGCGACGGCGTTCTCCAGTTCCCCGTAGTCCCCTTCCGGGTCGAGAACGCAGAACTGGAATCCCTTCTCGACGCAGCGCTCGGTCAATGCTGTGGCCAGCGTGGATTTTCCGATGCCAGAGCTGCCGGCGACGAGCACGCAATCCATTGGGCGCAGTTCCACGGGGGCCCCCAGCTCATCCTTGCCCACCGATATGCGGTTGCGCGGCGACGCGCCGATATCCTGGTCTCGGGAAATCAGTTCTTCGATGAGCTGCTCGACGCCGGTGCCCCGAGCGCCGGTGGTGACGAGATCGGCCGTGTCCTTGACGGCGGGCAGGGCATTGGCAACCGCGACGCTGCAACCGCAGGCTCGCAGGAAGGCGTGGTCGTTCTCCGCATCCCCTATTCCCACCACATTGTGAGCAGACAGTCCGAGTTCGTCGAGCGCGGCATCGAGGCCTGTCGCCTTGTTGACGCCGCTCGGCAGGATCATCACGGCTCCTTTGTTGAAGGTGATATCGAGTTCCAGGCCGTACTCCTTGATCGTCTCGAGAACGGTCGTTTGATGAGGCTCCCATGTGGCGACGATCGAGCGGCCGACCGACAATGGGGTCACGCCCTTGGCTTCAAGGGCGGCGACGAAATCAGCTGGTGGCTCGGGCGCGATCGGCTTTTCGTTCTCGGTAGCCGGCGTATAGAGCAACGCCCCATTCTCGGCGACGACCTTGTCGAAGATGCCGATTTCCGGAAAGACACGCTTGAGATCGGGCAACTCGCGACCGGTCACCAGGATCAGCTTTCGTCCGGTTTTCTTCAGACGTTCCAGCGAGGCAAGGGTAGTTATCGACACCGACCCGTCGCTGGCCAGAGTGCCATCGTAATCCGTGGCGAGCGCAATGAAATACATGCCGAGCTCCGCTTGGTTGCGGGGCTACAACGCCCGACGGCACCTGACGGTTTCCGCCAAATATCTGGCCCGTTCATCGGCGGCAATAGCGATCACCGCGCAAGCGCGCATAAAGGGCCGGAGCGGCGCCCCGGCCCCAAAAATGTGCTCAGCTTGCGAGCGCCTCGATCGGCGGGCAGGAGCACACGAGATTTCGGTCGCCCGCGACATTGTCTACGCGCGAGACGGGAGGCCAATATTTGGCGCTTTTGTCCGCCTCGCCGCCGGGATAGGCGGCCAGCATGCGCGAATAGGGATGAGTCCAATTGTCGGCGAGGGCCTCGGCCGCGGTGTGCGGCGCGTTGACGAGCGGATTGTCGTCCCTTGACCATTCACCGCTCGTGACCCGTTCGGCTTCCGCCGCGATCGAGATCATCGCATCGCAGAAGCGGTCGAGTTCCTTCTTCGGCTCCGACTCGGTGGGTTCGACCATCAGCGTTCCGGCAACGGGCCAAGACATGGTCGGCGCGTGAAAACCGTAGTCGATCAGGCGCTTGGCTACATCTTCTACAGTAATCCCCGACCGATCTTTCAGAACGCGCGTATCGAGGATGCACTCATGGGCCACACGCCCGTTCTCGCCTTTGTAGAGTACGGGAAAATGGGCATCGAGCCGCTGGGCGATGTAGTTGGCGTTGAGGATCGCCATCTCGGTCGCCTGCTTCAGGCCGACCGCGCCCATCATCCGGATATACATCCAGGTGATCGGAAGGATGGATGCGCTGCCATACGGCGCGGCTGCCACCGCGTGATGGGTGCCGCCGGCCACATGGCCGGGCAGGAAGGACGCCAGGTGCTTCTTCACGCCGATCGGGCCGACGCCGGGACCGCCCCCGCCATGAGGAATGCAGAAGGACTTGTGCAGGTTCATGTGGCAGACGTCAGCGCCCAGATCGCCGGGCCTCGCCAGGCCTACCATGGCGTTCAGATTCGCCCCGTCGAGATAGACCTGACCGCCCTGGTCGTGCACCAGCTTGCAAATCTCCTTGACGCCTTCCTCGAAAACGCCGTGCGTCGACGGATAGGTGATCATCAGTGCCGCCAGGTGGTCGGCATGAAGCCTCGCCTTGGCCTCGAGATCGGCTTGGTCGATGTTGCCGGCCTCCGTGCAGTTGACCACCACCACCCTCATGCCGGCCATATGTGCGCTGGCCGGATTGGTGCCATGCGCCGAGGACGGAATCAGGCAGACGTCGCGATGCGTGTCGCCACGTGACAGATGATAGCGGCGGATCGCCAGAAGGCCCGCATACTCTCCCTGACTGCCTGCATTGGGCTGGAGCGACACGGCATCGAAACCCGTGATCTCGCCCAGCCAGCTCTCGAGCTCGCTGATCATCGCACGGTAGCCGGCACTGTGGCTTTCCGGCGCGAACGGATGGAGATTGGCCACGCTCGGCCAGCTCACCGGCACCATCTCCGCGGCGGCGTTGAGCTTCATCGTGCAGGAGCCGAGCGGGATCATGGCGCGATCGAGAGCCAGGTCCTTGTCGGCCAGCCTGCGCAGGAAGCGCATCATGTCGGTTTCCGACCGGTTTTCGTGGAAGACCGGCTGCGACAGGAAGTTCTTGCCGCGTCGATTGCCGGGCAGGGCGCTTGCGGCCTCCTGGACGAGCTTGGCGCCGAAAAGCGCTGCGATCGCGGCCAGATCGGCTTCCGTCGAAGCCTCGTCGAAATTGATGGACACGCGATCGCCGTCGACGATCCGAAGCAGTCGCCCGCCCTTTTCCGCTTCGGCGGCGATGGCGATTGCCCGCCCGGGGACGTCGACGGTCACAGTATCGAAGAACCGATCGCCCGCGAGCTTGAAACCCGCTGCCTTCAGCGACGCCGCGAGCCGGTTCGCGAGGCCGGCGACACGTGTAGCGATTGCCTGGAGGCCCTGGGGCCCATGCCAGATCGCATAAGAAGCGGCCATGTTCGCAAGAAGCGCCTGGGCGGTGCAGATGTTCGACGTGGCCTTGTCGCGTCGGATATGCTGCTCGCGTGTCTGTAGCGCCAGGCGGTAGCCGGGTCGTCCGTGCGCGTCGGTGGATTGGCCGACCAGACGCCCGGGCATCAGGCGCGTGAGCTTGTCAGCCACGGCGCAGTAGGCGGCATGCGGTCCGCCGAAGCCGATCGGCACGCCGAAGCGCTGCATCGAGCCGACCGCTATGTCCGCGCCGAGCTTGGCGGGCGCTTCCGTCAGGGTCAGGGCCAGGGGGTCGGCGACGAAGATCACCAGCGCGCCGGCGGCCTTGGCGGCCTCGACGGTCGCTGCATGGTCGCCATAGACCCCATAGGTGTCCGGCCAGGGAACGATTACTGCGGCTGTGTTCTCGCCGATGACGTCGGCGCCGACCTTGATGCCGAGCGGTTCGGCCCGGGTCACCACGACGTCGAGCGTCTGTGGGTGAAGCGCTCCGGCGAGGAGGATCTCGGTGCGTTTTTCGCGATGGTGCCGGAAGGCGATGCCGACCGCCTCGGCCGCAGCACTTGCTTCGTCGAGCAGCGAAGCCGATGCGACGGGAAGGCCCGTCAGCTCCGTCACGAGCGTCTGGAAATGAAAAAGGAGCTCAAGACGCCCCTGGCTGATCTCCGACTGGTAGGGCGTATAGGCAGTGTACCAAGCCGGATTCTCGAAAAGATTGCGCTGGATGACCGGCGGCACCTGTACGCCATGATAGCCCGCGCCGATGAAGCTCTTCAGGACCGTGTTGGCGCTCATCTTGGCGGCGAGCTCGGCCAGTGCATCGGCTTCGCTGGCTGGCGCGGGGAGGTCGAGCGGGCGTCCGAGGCGGATGGATTTCGGCACGGCCTGAGCAATCAGCGTTTCGACTGAGGGCACGCCGAGGGTCGCCAACATGGCTCTCGCCTCGGCGGACCCGGGCCCGATATGGCGGCCCGCGAAGGTGGACGGGTTGTCGGTCATCTCAGGGTTCCTCAGCCAATGATGGCGTTGTAGCCAGCCTCGTCGAGCAGGCCATCGAGCTGCCCCTCGTCGGCGAGCTTCATCTTCCATAGCCAGCCGTCGCCGGTCGCTGCCGAGTTGACGAGTGCCGGGTCCGCAGAAAGCGCCGTATTGGCCTCGACGACCTCGCCGTCGGCCGGTGCATACACATCGGAAGCCGCCTTCACGGATTCAACCACCACGGCCGTGTCGCCCTTCTTCATGACGCGGCCGACTTCAGGCAACTCGACGAAGACGAGATCGCCGAGCTGTTCCTGGGCGTAGTTGGTTATGCCGACAGTCGCCACGGCGCCATCGACGCGGATCCACTCGTGGTCCTGGGTGAAATAGGTTTTCGCCATCGGATTCATCCTTTGCGGTAGCGATGCGGCGTGAAGGGAAGGGTGTGGATATGGACCGGGATGCGCGTACCGCGAACCTCGGCGAAAACACGATTGCCTGGCTGCGCCACGGTAGTTTCGACATACCCCATGGCGACCGGGTGCCCGACGGTCGGGCCGAAGCCGCCGGAGGTGACACGGCCCATCAGCTTGCCTTCGGCGTCGAAGAGATCGACGTCGTTTCGCACGGGTTGGCGGCCCTCGGCCTTGAGGCCGACGCGCTTTTGCCGGGGCCCGGTGGTCAGGATGGCCCTCAATTTCTCGGCGCCGAGAAACGCACCATTGGCGCGGATGTCCTTCGGGATCGCCCACAGCAGTCCTGCGCTAGCGGGATCCGTGGTGTCGGTGATGTCTTGTCCGTGCAGGCAGAGGCCTGCTTCCAGCCGCAGGCTGTCGCGGGCCGCGAGTCCGATCCACATGAGACGGTCGTCCGCAAGGAGCCTCGCCAGCAGGTCGCGGGCATCCTGTTCAGGCAGTCCGATCTCGAAACCGTCTTCACCGGTGTAACCCGACCGGCTCATGAACCAGCCCGGCCTAGGCTCGACGCCCGTCATGAACGTCAACCCGGCGGTATCGATGCCGGCGCCGGCGAGCACGGCTTCGGCCTCCGGCCCCTGGATTGCTAGGAAAACGCGGTCCAGCGGATCGATCTCGACCGACAGGCCCCGGGCAAGGCTGCGCAAATGCGCTTCGTCCGTTGCCGCGTTGCCGGCATTGGCGACCACCATGAAGCGGTCGGCGGCCAGCCGGGTGACGATGAGGTCGTCGATGATCCCGGCCTGTTCGTTGAGCAGGAAGGTGTATTTCGACTGGGTCGTAGCGAGCGCTTCGGCATTGAGCGGGCACGCCCGATCAAGCAGCGCGGCCGCGTCGCTGCCCGACAAGTCGAACAGCTTCATGTGGGAAATATCGAACAACCCTGCGTGTTGGCGCGTGTGGAGATGCTCCTTGAGCACGCCGGCGGGATAGGTGATCGGCATGTGCCAGCCCGCAAACGCACCAAAGCGCGCATTGGCTGCGACATGCAGATCCTCGAGGGGAAGATGCTTGAGTTCGGCGCCGTTCAAATGCTTCTCCAGAATAGCACGTGCCGGCCGCGCAATGCGGCCTGTTCGTGCCCCTCTGTCTGAAGCCTGAGAGACTCGCGCACCCGGAACCCTGTCGGCTGCGCTTACACCTTCGGCGCGGGGTTCTCACCCCGACTTTCCAGAGTTGTCTTACCCGTCAGCGGTTCTTTTGCCTGAGAGATTTCGGGCGATTTCCCCTTCGGCGGCAGCCAAGGCTGCTCTCTCCCGCTGACCGGCAGGGCCTGAGCCCTCGACGAGTCGGGACGCTAGACCAAGCCGGCGGATTTGTCACCCGCCTGTTTTCTGAAACTTCAGGCTGCGAGCCGTGCGGCATGCCATTTCAGGTGATCTTCCATGAAAGTCGAGATGAAGAAGTAGGAGTGATCGTATCCCTCCCGCATGGTGAGGGAGAGCGGAATGCCGGCGTCGCGGCAGGCGGCTTCCAGAAGCCATGGACGGAGCCCGTCGTCGAGGAAACCGTCCGCCGTGCCCTGGTCGATCAGGAATTCGGGGAAGCGATGGCCATCTTGTATAAGGGCGCAGGCGTCATAGGCGCGCCAGCGACTTTCGTCCGCTCCCAAATATTTCTCGAACGCCGGCCTCGACCAGCCGGCCGTCATTGGATTGACGATCGGCGCGAATGCCGAGCAACTCCTGAATCGGCCCGGATTCTTCAGCGCGATCGTAAGAGCACCGTGCCCCCCCATCGAATGGCCTGATATCGCCTGACGGCTCATATCCACCGGGAAGTTCGCCGCCACGAGCGCCGGAAGCTCGTGGACGACGTAGTCGTACATGCGATAATTGCGCGCGAAAGGCTCTTCGGTCGCATCGACATAGAAGCCGGCGCCCTGACCGAACTGCCAATTGTCCTTCTCGTCAGGCACGTCGGGTCCACGAGGGCTGGTGTCCGGGCAGATGACGATAAGGCCAAGCTCGGCCGCCATCCGGCGGTACTCGCCTTTCTCCATCACATTGGCATGAGTGCAGGTCAGTCCGGACAGATACCAGACCACGGGGCACGTGCCCGCGGCAGCTTGAGGCGGAGCGAACACGGCGAAGGTCATGTCGACGCCGCAGGCCTTCGAAGCATGGCTGTAGACGCCCTGGATACCGCCATGGGATTTGGAGAGAGAGACTGTCTTCATTGTTCTTTCCGGGTTAGCTGCCGAGCGAAACGACGAGGTTGACTGCTGCCGCCACCAGCACCGTGTTGAAGAAAAACGAGAGAACCGCGTGGAGGAGGTTCAACTTGCGCATCGTCGTGGTCGTGACGGCCACGTCCGATGTCTGCGCAGTCATCCCGATGACAAAGGCGAAATAGAGAAAATCGAAGCCGGCGGGCTCCTTCGTGCCGGGGAACTCGAGGCCGCCATGGGGTTCGCGGAGATGCGTCTGTAGGCCCGCGATCGTCTCGTCGGGGCTCCAGTAACGGTGCGCGTAGTGCATGGCCGCCATGGTGTGGACCGTCAGCCAGCCAAGCCCGACCGAGGCGAGCGAAAATACCAGTGTCAGCGGATCCGGCCCATCATGACTGTTGATCAGGCTGAAAAGCGAGCCGACGGCAACAGCGACAGTGCCGAAGGTTACGATGAGAATCACCCAGTCCGGTTCGTCGGCGCCCGCCGCGTGCTTCTTCAGAAAGGAAGGGGTCAAGTGCGGGATCTTCAGGGCCGTCAGTGCGAGGTATAAGAGAAAGAAGGCGTTCGCGGCCGCAACGATCACGAGTTGCCAGTTCAGCCAGTATCGCGAGAACAACACCAGGATGCCGGCAAGCGCGCCGAGCGCGAATGGCGTGTGGCGTGCAGTCAGGCGTGGCTGGGCCACTTTCTCACTCCGCAGCTGCTTTCACCGCTCGCCGTGCGATCTGGTCGAGGGCGCCCAGGAAACGCGAGCGATCCTCCCGAGCGAAAGCGGCATTGTAGCCCTTGCTCTCCCCGGTTTCACGAAGATGCTGCCTGAGGTCGCGCATGGCCACCGCCATGCCGATGCTTTCCGGCGTGAAAGGTCGCCCGGTCGGTCCCAGCACATGCGCGCCGAGCTCTACCGCCCTGGCGGCGAGCGGGATATCGGCCGTGACCACGATGTCGTTTGGACGAGCGGCGTCAACGATCCAGTCGTCGGCAGCATCCGCGTCCTTCGGCACCACGACGTTCCGTATCATCGGATCGCGGGACGGCCGCAAACCGCCATTAGAGACAAAGGTCACCAGAAGCCCGTGGCGCTCTGCGACCCGCGCCACTTCGTCCTTGACCGGGCAGGCGTCGGCATCGACGAATATGGAGGGGGCAGCCATTGCCCGCACCCCTTAATAGATCACGACGCTCCGGATGCTCTCGCCCTTGTGCATGAGGTCGAAGCCCTTGTTGATCTCGTCCAACGTCAGCGTGTGGGTGATCATCGGATCGATCTCGATCTTTCCGTTCATGTACCAATCGACAATCTTCGGCACGTCGGTGCGCCCGCGCGCACCGCCGAAAGCCGTACCTTTCCAGACGCGGCCCGTAACGAGCTGGAAGGGGCGCGTCGAAATCTCCTGGCCCGCTCCTGCAACGCCGATGACGATCGACTGACCCCAGCCACGATGAGACGCTTCAAGGGCTTGGCGCATGACCTTCACGTTGCCCGTGCAGTCGAACGTGTAGTCCGCCCCGCCGATCTGGTCCGCGCCACGCTTGGTCAGGTTGACGAGATAAGGCACGATGTCGCCGTCCACCTCCTTGGGGTTGACGAAATGCGTCATGCCGAAGCGCTCGCCCCAAACCTTCTTGTCATTGTTGAGGTCGACGCCAATGATCATATCCGCGCCAGCGAGCTTCAGTCCCTGTATGACGTTGAGCCCGATGCCGCCGAGACCGAAGACGATGGCCGTCGCGCCTTGCTCCACCTGGGCGGTGTTGAACACCGCTCCGACGCCCGTGGTGACCCCGCAGCCAATGTAGCAGATCTTGTCGAAAGGCGCGTCGGGATTGACCTTGGCCAGCGCGATCTCCGGCAGAACGGTGAAGTTCGAGAAGGTCGAGCACCCCATGTAGTGGTAGATCTTGTCTTTGCCGATCGAGAAGCGGCTGGTGCCGTCAGGCATGAGACCCTGGCCCTGGGTGGCGCGGATGGCCGTGCACAGATTCGTCTTGCGAGAGAGACAGGACGGGCACTGGCGGCATTCCGGCGTGTAGAGCGGAATGACGTGGTCGCCCTTCTTGAGGCTGGTCACGCCCTTGCCGACATCGACGACAACGCCGGCGCCCTCATGGCCGAGGATCGCAGGAAAGATGCCTTCCGGATCGGCGCCCGACAGGGTGAATTCGTCGGTGTGGCAGATCCCCGTCGCCTTGATCTCGACGAGCACCTCGCCTTCGCGCGGACCTTCCAGGTCCACCTCCACGATCTCGAGCGGCTTTCCGGCGGCGAAGGCGACGGCGGCGCGGGTTTTCATTGGGATCCTCCAGAACTGATTCGGGCGGCAAGCTTTCAGGTTTCGCCTGCGCGATCAAGCCTGGACAAAAGTCCAGAAAGCGCCCTCGCGCAGGCAGATTGTACGCTTGAGCGGCGCGGGCGATCCACATAATAAGGACGGGTCATCGGAGGAAATGCGCCCGCATGTTCAGGAAGATACTGATCGCCAATCGGGGCGAGATCGCCTGCCGCGTCATCAAGTCGGCGAAAAAAATGGGGATCGCGACCGTGGCCGTCTATTCGGATGCCGACCGGGACGCCATGCATGTCGAGATGGCCGACGAAGCCGTCCATATCGGTCCGGCACCGGCCGCGCAAAGCTATCTCGTTTCCGAGAAGATCATCGCCGCCTGCAAGGAGACCGGCGCCGAAGCTGTCCACCCGGGCTATGGTTTCCTGTCCGAGCGCGCTTCCTTCTGTGCCGCTCTGGAGGCCGAAGGAATCGTGTTCATCGGCCCCAAGCCCAAGGCGATCGAGGCCATGGGCGACAAGATCGAATCGAAGAAGTTCGCCAATGCGGCAAAGGTGAACACCGTGCCCGGCTTCCTTGGCGTCATCGAGGATGCCGACCACGCAGAGAAGATCGCCGGAGAGATCGGCTATCCCGTGATGATCAAGGCGTCGGCGGGTGGGGGCGGCAAGGGCATGCGCATCGCCTGGAACGATGCCGAGGTTCGCGACGGATTCGAGCGGGCGCGCTCTGAGGCGAGGAGTTCTTTCGGCGACGATCGCGTTTTCATCGAGAAGTTCGTGGTCGAGCCGCGCCACATAGAAATCCAGGTCCTCGCCGACGCGCATGGGCATGCGATCTATCTGGGCGAGCGCGAGTGCTCGATCCAGCGCCGCAACCAGAAGGTCGTCGAGGAGGCGCCTTCGCCCTTTCTGGACGAGAAGACGCGCCGGGCGATGGGCGAGCAGGCCGTTGCGCTCGCCAAGGCGGTCGACTACCAGAGCGCGGGCACGGTCGAGTTCATCGTCGACAAGGACCGCAACTTCTATTTCCTTGAGATGAACACCAGGCTTCAGGTGGAGCATCCCGTGACGGAACTCGTCACGGGGGTCGATCTGGTCGAGCAGATGATCCGCATCGCGGCCGGCGAGAAACTCGCCATTCGCCAGAGCGATGTGAAGCTGGATGGCTGGGCGGTGGAAAGCCGCCTTTATGCGGAGGATCCCTATCGCAACTTCCTGCCTTCGATTGGCCGTCTGACGCGCTATCGTCCGCCCGAAGAGGGCCGGTTCGGCGACATCGTGATACGCAACGACACAGGCGTGACCGAAGGCTCGGAAATCTCGATGTTCTATGATCCGATGATCGCCAAGCTCTGCACATGGGCGCCCACGCGCCTTGCGGCGATCGACGCAATGTCCGACGCGCTCGACAGTTTCGTGGTGGATGGTATCGAGCACAATATCCCCTTTCTCTCGGCGCTGATGCAGCACCCACGCTGGCGGGAAGGGCGTCTCTCGACAGGCTTCATCGCGGAGGAATACCCGGAGGGTTTCGCTCCGCTCACGCCGAGCGAGAGCGAGAAAGGCGTCTTGGCGGCAATCGCAGTGGCCGTCGAGCTGCTGAGGCGCGACCGCCTCGACCGGCTCGGCGGTCGTCTGGCGCCCCATTCGGGTGCGATCAAGAGCGACTGGGAAGTCCGTCTCGGTGAGGAATACGTTCCAGTGTCGATCGTCGAAGGCATGATCTCAATTCCCATGGAGATCGATTTGGCGATAGCCGGTGAAAAACCGCTCACGGTCGCGTCGCAATGGCGGCCCGGCGAGCCGGTATGGCACGGTACGGTTGCTGGAAGGCCGGTTTCCGCCCAGATACGCCCGCAACTCAACGGCATCCGAATTGCCTGGAAGGGAATGGCGGTGTCTGCACGAGCCATGCTGCCGAGGACTGCGGAGCTCGACCGGCTCATGCCGGCCAAGCAGCCGCCTGACACTTCCAAGATGCTGCTCTGCCCGATGCCGGGCCTGGTCGTTTCGATCGCTGTCGCCGAAGGTCAGGAAATCAAGGCCGGCGAGACGCTGGCGATCGTCGAGGCGATGAAGATGGAGAATGTGCTGCGCGCCGAGCGCGACCTCACGATCGCCAGGATCAACGCCAAGCCGGGCGACAGCCTCGCGGTCGATGCGGTGATCATGGAATTCGCGTGACAGGGCCGGTTGCCGGAAGAGCGTGGATCGAAATGTAGCGCCCCATGGCTCGCAGTCAGACATCTATGGTCGCTCCCTCGCGGGAACCGGGAGCGGAAGCCGCGCGGAGGATTTGTACGGGCGGCAACAAGGGACTAACCGTTTGGGCAAGCCCCATAGGCCTGCCGGCTAGTTCTCCGCGCGGAGACGGGAAGAAGTGCATTATCATCTCCGCGGCCGCCAATCGCCGACGTAGCTGGTTGGCGAAACCCATGCGGCCAGCGTCTCTCGCCCCGCTTGCGGGGAGAGATGGCCGGCAGGACGGTGAGGGCAACTCGCGACCGCAAAGACCGACCCTCATGGCATTACGCCTGTGCGCGCCGCCTTTTCGACTGGACTCGCATGTCGGCAGTCCGGACAATAGATAGACTAAAACAGATTCCCCGGAGCGGCATCCGACCATGGCGAGCGACAGGCCTCCACGCGACCCGATCCTACGCGACGCGCTGGCGAAAGACGACGTCGCGCCTGCGCCGACCCGCAGCTTCGTGCATCTGCGCGTGCATTCGGCCTATTCGCTGCTCGAGGGAGCGTTGCCGCTCGGCAAGATCATCGGCCTGGCGGCAAAAGACCAGGCGCCAGCCGTCGCCGTCACCGACACCAACAATCTGTTCGGCGCTCTGGAGTTCTCGCAAAAGGCTGTGAAGGAAGGAATCCAGCCGATCATCGGATGCCAGATCGATGTCGATTTCGCAGAAGCTCCCGACGCCACGAACCGCGGATACCAAAAGAAGCAGTTGGAACTCTTTCCTCTCGTCCTGATCGCGGCGACTGAAGAGGGCTATGCCAATCTGGTGCGGCTTGTCAGCCGGGCATACCTCGAAACCCCGACCGGCGAGCCGGTCCATTTGCAGCGCGACTGGATGGGCGCTCTCGCCGCAGGAATCATCTGCCTTTCGGGCGGTCCGCGCGGCCCGATCGGTTCTGCCCTGAAGACGGACCATGCGGCAATCGCAGAGGCGCGCTTGCTCTGGTTGCAGAAGCAGTTCGGCGACCGTCTCTATGTCGAGATCGAGCGGCTCAAAGGCTACGACCGGATGGTGGAAGCCGCGACCGTGGATCTGGCTTACAAGCACGATTTGCCCCTGGTGGCCACGAACGAAGCCTTCTTCCCCTCGGCTGAGGATTTCGAGGCGCATGATGCGCTGATCGCCATTGCCGAAGGCTCGGTGATCGCGGAGGACAACCGCCGCAGGCTGACGCCCGACAACTACCTGAAAAGCCAGCGGGAAATGTCGGCCTTGTTCGCCGACGTGCCGGAGGCGATCGACAATACGATCGAGATCGCGCAGCGCTGCTCCTACTATACGAAGACGCGCAGCCCGATCCTGCCGCGGTTCACCGGCGGCGACATCGAGGACGCCGCAGCCGTGGTCAAGGCGGAGGCCGAGGAACTGGCTCGGCAGGCGCGCGAGGGCCTCGCCATGCGGCTCGCCACGCGCGGGCTGACGGAAGGATACACGGAGGAACAATATTCCGAGCGGCTCGAGTTTGAGCTGGGCATCATCGAACGGATGAAGTTCCCCGGCTATTTTCTCATCGTTTCCGACTTCATCAAATGGGCCAAGGCGCACGACATTCCCGTCGGGCCCGGCCGCGGCTCGGGCGCCGGCTCGCTCGTGGCCTACGCGCTGACCATTACCGACGTCGATCCGCTGCGCTTCTCGCTGCTCTTCGAGCGCTTCCTCAATCCGGAACGCGTTTCGATGCCGGACTTCGACATCGACTTCTGCCAGGATCGCCGCGAGGAGGTGATCCGCTACGTCCAAGCCAAGTATGGCCGCGACCAGGTCGGCCAGATCATCACCTTCGGAACGTTGCAGGCACGCGCCGTGCTCCGCGACGTCGGCCGCGTGCTGCAGATGCCGTACGGCCAGGTCGACAGGCTGTGCAAACTCGTTCCGCAGAACCCCGCCAATCCTGTGCCCTTGCCGAAGGCCATCGAAGGGGAGCCGCGCTTCGCGGAAGAGGCCGAGAAAGAGCCCATCGTCCAGACCCTGCTCGACATCGCGCAGAAGCTGGAAGGCCTTTATCGGCATGCCTCGACCCATGCGGCAGGCATCGTGATCGGCGACCGCCCGCTTTCCGAGCTGGTGCCGATGTACCGCGATCCGCGTTCGGATATGCCGGTTACCCAGTTCAACATGAAATATGTCGAGCAGGCCGGATTGGTGAAGTTCGACTTCCTTGGCCTCAAGACACTCACGGTGCTGGAGACGGCCGTGAAGCTGATCCGTCGCCGAGGCGTCGAGATCGATCTGGCCAAGATCCCGCTGGATGATGCGCACACCTACGCGATGTTGTCGCGCGGCGAGACGGTCGGCGTGTTCCAGGTCGAAAGCGCGGGCATGCGCAAGGCTCTGATCGGCATGCGGCCCGACCGCATCGAGGACATCATTGCGCTCGTTGCGCTCTACCGTCCCGGTCCGATGGAGAACATCCCCACCTACAACGCCCGAAAGCATGGCGAGGAGGAGATCGAGTCGATCCATCCGAAGATCGATCATCTGGTGAAGGAGACGCAGGGCGTCATCGTCTACCAGGAGCAGGTCATGCAGATCGCCCAGGAGCTTTCCGGCTATTCGCTCGGTGAGGCTGACTTGCTGCGCCGCGCCATGGGCAAGAAGATCCGCGCCGAAATGGACAAGCAGCGCGAGCGCTTCGTGGAGGGCGCGACCGAGCGCGGGGTCTCGAAACAGCAGGCCAATTTCATCTTCGACCTTCTGGCGAAGTTCGCCGACTACGGTTTCAACAAGAGCCACGCGGCTGCTTACGCGCTGGTGTCTTATCAGACGGCCTATCTGAAGGCCCACTATCCGGTCGAGTTCCTTGCCGCATCCATGACGCTCGACATGTCCAACACGGAGAAGCTTTCCGACTTCCGCCAGGACGCCATGCGCCTCGGCATCGAGGTGATCCCGCCTTCGGTGATGACCTCTTACCGTCCCTTCGAAGTCGGAGAAAATCGCATCTTCTATTCGCTCGCCGCGATCAAGGGCGTCGGCGACGCCGCTGTCGAGCACATCGTGGCGAAACGCAATGAGAAGCCTTTCGCGAGCCTTGCGGACTTCTGCGAGCGCGTCGATCCCAAGGTTGTGGGCAAGCGCGTCTTCGAAAGCCTGATCGCGGCCGGCGCGCTGGATTGCTTCGGCTACGACCGCGCCACCTTGATGGCTGGCGTCGAACGCATGATGGGCCTGGCGCAGCGCTCGCAGGAAAATGCGGTCTCCGGTCAGGCCGACATATTTGGTGCGGCGACGGCCGGATCCGCGCCGGCCTTGCACCTGCCTCAGGTCGCTCCGTGGCTATCGGCCGAGAGGCTGCATCGTGAGTTCCAGGCGGTCGGCTTTTACCTCTCGGCCCATCCTCTGGACGAATACAAGAGCGCGCTCGAAAAGATGCGCGTTCAGAACTGGGCGGAGTTCTCCGCGGCGGTCAAACGTGGCGCAACGGCAGGGCGCCTGGCGGGAACGGTCACGACAAAGCAGGAGCGCAAGACGCGCACCGGCAACAAGATGGGCATCGTCCAACTGTCGGACACGACCGGCCAGTACGAGGCGGTTCTGTTCTCGGAAGCGCTGGCAGCCTATCGCGACGTGCTGGAACCGGGAAGCTCGGTCGTGATCACCGTCGCCGCCGAGGACCGCCCGGAAGGCGTCAATCTGCGCATACAGACGGTGCAGTCGCTGGAGGATGAGGCGAGCCGCGTCCAGAAGGCGCTACGTATCTACTTGCGGGACGCCGGCCCGATCGACACGCTCGCCTCGCAGCTTTCGTCGCGCGGCGAAGGCCAGGTGAGCTTCGTGGTCATCAAGGAGGGCGGCGCCGGAGAAGTGGAGATAGGGCTGCCCAATCGGTGCCGGATCTCGCCGCAGATTGCCTCTGCCATGCGCGCCGTGCCGGGCGTGGTCGAGGTCGAGCTCGTCTGAAACTCGGGGAGGGGCATGGATCCCGCAAGTCTGGCGGTGCTGCTCGCGCTCGCCGCAATCGCCGCATACGTCCAGACACTGACCGGATTCGCTCTCGGCCTGATCATGATGGGTGGTGTCGGCCTGACCGGCATCATCGGTATTCCGGAGGCGGCCGTGCTCGTGAGCTGCCTGACATTCGTGAACGCGGTGCTTGTCCTCGCCAAGGGCTGGCGCGACATCGCCGCCCGCGAGTTCACGTCAAGCATGTTGGCGAGCGCCGTCACGCTGGTTGCCGGCTATTGGTTGCTCGGTGTCATGGCGTCGGTTTCGATGGACTGGCTCAAGCTTGTCCTGGGCTGCGTCATCATCGTGTCGAGCATTCAGCTCGCCATGAGGCCGGTGCAGTTCGCCCGGCCTTCGTCGGCTTTCTCTTTCCTATGTTATGGTTCAATCGCCGGCCTGATGGGCGGGCTCTTCTCAACGTCCGGGCCGCCGCTGGTCTATCATTTCTATCGCCAGCCGATGCGCCCCGTGGCCATCAGGGAGACGCTTGTCGCCGTCTTCGCGGCGAATGCGTGCATCCGTCTCGCAATTGTCGCGCATGGCGGCGACATGCCGCCGGCAAACTTCTGGTGGGGATTGTTGTCGATTCCGGTCGTGATCGCGCTCACGCTGGCCGCCAAAAACTGGCCCCCGCCGGTTTCCCCGCTGACTATGCGGCGCTTGGCCTTCGTGTTGCTCTTTCTTTCCGGGGTGTCGCTGGCGCTGCCCGCGGCTCGTGAGATCTTCCTCTAGAGTTTTCCAAGGGGAGCCGGCCCCGTCATAAGGCGTTCTGCCAGACCTCTCTCTCCCCCGTATCGACGCGCGCCTGCCTAGTCATCCGACCCCGCCTCGCGTGGTCGGATGAGGGGGCTCCCTGAGGCGGCGGGAGGCCTATGACAGTTTCCCTGAGGGAAATCCTTTACGCCGACAACCCCTTCGAGATCGGCAGCCTGTGGACAGTCCTGCCTGTCGCCGCACGCAAGGCATTGGCCACCGCTGGTCCGATCGGCGGCACGCCCGGTTCGCCTACCCCCGTCGGGTTTTCCTCCGAGGGAACAATGTGGACTTCGACTTTCGGCATCTGGTCGATCCGCAACGGCGTGTAAGTATCGTAGTTCGCCTGGTCGACCAGCCCACTCGTCAAGGTAAGCTCTTCCTGAAGTATCGCGCCGAGCCCGAAGCCGATGCCGCCCTCCATTTGGGCACGCACCTGATCCGGATTGACGGCAATGCCGCAGTCGACGGCGCAGACGACGCGATCGACCGTGAAGTCCGTGCCGCCCTTGAAGGTGATCTCAGCCACCTGCGCCACATAGGTCGAGAAGCTCTCGTGCAGCGCCACGCCACGGAACTGCCCCTCGGGAAGCGGCGAGCCCCAGCCCGCCTTTTCCGCGGCCAGGCGCAGGACGCCGGCGTGCCGGGGATGCTTGTCGAGCATTGCGAGCCGGAACTCGACCGGATCGCGGCCCACAGCGGCCGCGATTTCATCGATGAAGGCCTCCACTGCGTAGGCGGTGTGGGTCGAGCCGACCGAACGCCACCACAGAACCGGGATCTTGGATTGCGTGGTGGTCAGATCGACCTTTATGTTCGGAATGGCATAGGGAAGATTGGCCGCGCCTTCGACGGACGAGCTGTCGATGCCGTTCTGTACCAAAGGCGTGCCTTCGAAGATGGACTGCCCGACGATGTGATCGTGGAGTGCCACCAGGTTGCCGTCCTTGTCCACGCCTGCCTTCATCGCGTGCACATAGGCGGGCCGGTAGCGGCCGCCCCGCATGTCGTTTTCACGCGTCCACTGGATCTTTACGGGGGCCTTCCAGCCAAGCGCTCGGGCTGTCGTGACTGCCTCGACGACAAGATCGGCATCCATCACGGCGCGCCGTCCGAAGCTGCCGCCAGTCTTCATGACATGCAGCCTGACCTTGTCGGGCGCGACGCCGCCTGCTTGGGCGGCGGCCGCCTGATAGAGGTCCGGCGACTGGTGACCTCCCCAGACCTCCAGGGTCCCGTTTTCGCCCATCCGGGCGATAGCGTTCAGCGGCTCCAGCGATGCATGAGCAAGATAGGGAAACTGATAACGTGCCTCGATGACCCTGTCGGCGGACGACAATGTCCCGATCGCGTCCCCGTCGTTTCGTGCTGTCGCCGCGGCCGGAGTGCCGGAGATGCGAACGTACTCCGCCAGGATCTCGTCCGAACCACGCGACTCGGCCGCAGCCTCGTTCCAACTCACTGTCACGAGATCACGCCCCTTCAACGCCGTCCACATGTCGCGGCCGACCACGGCGACACCGCGCGGTGTCTGGACGACATCCACGATGCCGTCGAGCGCCTTCGCTTTGGACGCGTCGTATCCGGCGATCTCGGCGCCGAATTTTGGCGGATGGATCATGACGGCGGTCAATAGGCCGTCCATCTTGAGGTCGATGGTGTATTGCTGGCTGCCATCGGTCTTGCCGGCGGTGTCATAGCGCTTGAGCTGCTCCGATCCGATCTGCTTCCATTGGCTGCGCGGCTTGAGCGGTATTTCATCGGGAAGCGGCATTTCAGCCGCAGCCGCGGCGAACTCGCCGAAGCGGGCCTGCTTGCCCGATGAATGTGAGAGCACGCCTGAACTGACGGCGATCTCATCCTGCGGAACGCCCCACTCCTTGGCCGCGGCCGCCGCCAGCATCAGCCGGGCGCCGGCGCCGGCCTTGCGATAGCGCTCCCAGGACGACACGATCGAGGTCGAGCCGCCGGTGCCTTGCGCAGCACCGCCCCAGGCGAGATTGCCGTAGAGGGCGGGATTGCCGAAAGCGCCGATGACGTCCAGCTTCGACCAGTCGCCGTCGAGTTCTTCCATCACGAGCGTCGCAATGCCGAAATAGGATCCCTGGCCCATTTCGAACTGCGACGAATGGACCAGGATCCGGTCGTCCGGAGTGATCTCGACATAGGACTGGAACGGATTGGCCGGAGCCGATTGGGCCACGGCGCGGTCCGATGCGATCAATCTGTATCCGATGACCAGACCGGCAGTTGCCGCGGCTCCTCTAAGGAATTGACGCCTGGACGGGCGCAGCGTGGCGAGTTCGGTACGGAGCGCAAGCATCGGTCAAGCCTCCAGCCGGTGTGCGGCTTCGTGGATCGCCGCACGGATGCGTTGATACGTGGCGCAGCGGCACAGATTGCCGCTCATGGCGGAATTGATGTCGTCGTCGGACGGCTTCGGCGTGTCGCTGAGCAGGGCCACGGCCGACATGATCTGCCCGGATTGGCAATAGCCGCATTGCGGCACGTCGAACTCGGCCCAGACCTGTTGAACAGTGGTGCTTACCTTGCCGGACAGGCCCTCGATGGTGGTCACCGCAGCGCCTTCCACGTCCCCCATGGCGGTCTGGCAGGAGCGGCTGGCCACGCCATCGATATGCACCGTGCAGGCGCCGCATTGTGCCATGCCGCAGCCGAACTTGGTTCCGGTCAGGCCGATGACGTCGCGCAATGCCCACAGAAGCGGCATCTCCGGGTCGACATCCAGCGTTTGCGCCTGGCCATTGAGGGTAAAAGCGACCATCACAACTCCTCCTCTCGAGCAATCGTCGCCTACGCCCCGGTTGGCTGGCATTGGCGCGTCGCGCCGAAGCGTAGCTGATCCGTATTCGGTCCAAGGCACCGTAGGGGGACCTGCCATTGCCCGGCAAGCTCGATCACCGCGGATCGCGCGATCGTGAAATGCCGAAGCTGGTCACCGTGACGAGTCAGGCGGTCTTCGCTTGTGGGGCTGGGCGCTTCTGCATGTTGAGCAGGTTCCCGCCAAGGATCAGGGCGGCGCCGCAGGCGGTAAGAACGCCGATCTGTTCCTGGTAAAGCAACCAGCCGATCAGGGCCGCGAACGGCAGGCGCAGGAAATCCATGGGCATGACCACGGTGGCGTCCGCACAGGCCAGCGCGCGGGCCATGCAAAAATGCGAAGACATGCCGGTGAAGGAGATCACGAGAATCCAGGGCCATAGTTCAAGGGGCGGATTCTGCCACGAACGGATCGCCGGGATCACCCCAATCGCCGATTGGATAACCAGCATCCAGAAAATGATCCGAACGACATTGTCGGTTCGCGTCAGCGACTTCACCATGACGATCGATATGCCGAAGCCGACGGCGCCCGTCAGCATGATCAGATGGCCGGGCTCCATTTGCTGGACGCCCGGCCGCACGATCACCAGCACCCCGAAAAGGCCGAGCAGGATGGAACCGATCCGCCGGGCATTCAGCCGCTCCCCGAGAAACGCGACGGCCATCAGGGCGCCCCAGATCGGGGTGGTGAACTCGATAGAGATCAATTCCGCGAGCGGGATCATCGTCAGTGCGACAAGCCAGGCGTACTGACCTGCGTAGTGAATCACGTTGCGGCCGATGTGCTGCAGCGGCCGCTTTGTGCGCATGGCGGGGAAACCGCCGACCGCGAACACAAGAGGCAAGAAGATGAAGAAGCCGATCACGGAGCGCATTTCCATGACCTGGAACGCGTCGAGCGGCGGCATCGTCTCGCGTCCGGCGATCGACATGATGAGGAAGGAGGCAATGGAACCCCCCATCCATAGCGCTGCCTTGAGATTCGATTGAGCAGGTACCATGGGCTGCTATCTGGCAGTCATGGCCGGCCCCGACAACCGGCAGAATCGCCGTCCGACTGGGCCACCACGAGACGAATCGCCGGACAGTGCTGCTCAGGCAACCCGGTTCATGAACGCCATCGCGCCATGGGGTGCCCTGACCTTGCCTTCCGTGATGAAGTAGACGAACACGTCGCGCGGATTCGCCTCGGCCTTGGCCGATGGGTCGGCATGATGAAGGTCTGCGGGATCGCCGCCCTCCGCCCACTGCCTGGCTCGGGCCGCCCATTCGTCGAGGGCCTTCGGCGTGTAGCAATCCGGATTGTCGTCCTTGCCGGTCTGAAGCCGAGCGTAGACGAAGTCGCCCGTGAGGTCGGCGATCGCGGGATAGGTCGCGTGGTCAGCATAAACGACAGGGGTCCGGTATTTCCGCAGCAACGCGACAAATTCCGGGACGGCAAACGAGGCATGCCTGACCTCGACCACATGGCGTAACGCGACACCATCCTGCTTCTGCGGCAGCAGCTTCAGGAATGCTTCGAAGTCCTCGGGATCGAACTTCTTGGTTGGAGCGAATTGCCACAGAATTGGCCCAAGCTTCTCGCCGAGAGCAGTGATGCCCGAGCCCAGGAAACGCATCACCGACTCTTCCGCCTCACCGAGCACACGCCGGTTCGTGACGAAACGGTTCCCCTTGAGCGAGAAAACAAACCCTTGGGGGGCTTCATTGGCCCATTTGACGAAGGTCGGCTCCTTGAAGCTCGAATAGTAGGTACCGTTGACCTCGATCGTCGGCACTTGCCGGGACGCATAGCCGAGCTGCTTGGCCTTGGGGAGTTTCTCCGGATAGAAGGATTTGTCCCATGGCTCGAAGGTCCAGCCACCCATTCCGGCCCGGATCGTTCCGGCTTTCGTCATTCCAGCCCCTCCTGCTGTCGGTCTCGTACGATTGAGCGGTGCCGAGGGGTCGGCATCGCCAAATTCAGGAGGCGGCGATTTACTCCGCGGCCTCTCTCTTCCCACCGGGGCGCCGCTCCAGGAGCTCCCTCAGATATTGCCCCGTGTAGCTGCGCGGTTCGTTGACGATGTCCTCCGGACGTCCTGCTGCGACCAACTCACCACCCCCGTCGCCGCCCTCGGGACCGAGGTCCAAGATCCAGTCGGCCGTCTTGATGACTTCGAGATTGTGCTCGATGACAACGACGGTATTGCCTTGATCGACAAGTTCGTGGAGCACTTCGAGAAGCTTGGCCACGTCGTGGAAATGAAGGCCGGTGGTCGGCTCGTCCAGGATGTAGAGGGTCTTGCCGGTCGCCTTGCGCGACAGCTCCTTGGCGAGCTTGATGCGCTGCGCCTCGCCTCCTGAAAGGGTGGTGGCCTGCTGGCCGATATGGATATAGCCGAGACCGACCTTGACCAGCGTCTCGAGCTTGTCGCGTACCGCCGGCACGGCTGCGAAGAACTCGACGCCTTCCTCGACCGTCATCTCGAGCACGTCCGCGATCGACTTGCCCTTGAAGAGCACTTCGAGCGTCTCACGGTTGTAGCGCTTGCCGTGGCAAACGTCGCAGGTCACGTAGACGTCGGGGAGGAAGTGCATCTCGATCTTGATGACGCCGTCGCCCTGACAGGCCTCGCAACGACCACCCTTGACGTTGAATGAGAAGCGGCCTGGCTGATATCCGCGTGCCTTCGCTTCCGGCAGGCCGGCAAACCAATCGCGAATGGGCGTGAAAGCCCCGGTATATGTCGCTGGGTTCGACCGCGGCGTGCGGCCGATCGGCGACTGGTCGATGTCGATGACCTTGTCGAGAAATTCCAGCCCTTCGATGCGGTCGTGCTCGGCCGGATGTTCGCGAGAACCCATGATGCGCCGCGAAGCCGCCTTGAACAGAGTCTCGATCAGGAAAGTGGATTTGCCGCCGCCCGAGACCCCCGTCACGCAGGCGAAAGTTCCCAACGGTATCTCGGCGGTGACGTTCTTCAGGTTATTGCCGCGCGCCCCGACGACCTTGATGCGCCTGTTCTTCTTCAACTCCCGTCGCGAACCAGGCATCGGGATCTCGAGCTCGCCGGAAAGATATTTGCCCGTGATCGAGTTCGGATTCGCCATGACCTGCGACGGCGTTCCCTCGGCGATGACCCTTCCGCCGTGGATGCCGGCCGCCGGGCCGATGTCGACAACATAGTCGGCCGTCAGGATCGCATCCTCGTCGTGCTCGACGACGATGACTGTGTTGCCCAGATCGCGCAAATGCCGCAGCGTGTCGAGCAGCCGCGTGTTGTCACGCTGATGAAGACCGATCGACGGTTCGTCCAGCACATAGAGTACGCCGGTAAGACCAGATCCGATCTGCGACGCCAGGCGGATGCGTTGGCTCTCACCGCCCGACAGCGTGCCGGAATTGCGCGACAGCGTCAGGTAGTCGAGTCCGACGTCGTTCAGGAAACGCAGGCGCTCACGGATTTCCTTGAGGATCCGTACCGCGATTTCGTTCTGCTTGGCGTTGAGAATCTCGGGCAGTTGGGTGAACCAGGTGTCGGCCTTGCGGATCGAAAGCTCGGTGATCTCGCCGATATGCTTGCCGGCGATCTTCACCGCCAGCGCTTCAGGTTTCAGCCTGTAGCCGTTGCATGCAGGGCAGGGCGTGGCGGACATGAAGCGCTCGATCTCCTCGCGCATCCAGGCCGACTCCGTTTCCTTCCAGCGGCGTTCGAGATTGGGAATCACGCCCTCGAAAGTCTTCGTCGTCTTGTAGGAACGAAGGCCGTCGTCATACTGGAAGGTGATCTCGCGCTCGCCCGTGCCACGCAGGATCGCCTGCTTGGCCGTTTCCGAGAGATCCTTGAAGCGATCGCCCAGCTTGAAGCCGTAGACCTTTCCCAGCGCTTCCAACGTCTGGGCATAATAGGGCGAGGTCGACTTGGCCCAGGGGCTGATCGCTCCGTTGCGCAGCGAGAGGTTGTCGTCCGGGACGACGAGGGCCGGATCGATGGCGCGCTGGCTGCCGAGACCGTCGCAGGTCGGACACGCGCCGAACGGATTGTTGAAGGAGAACAGGCGGGGTTCGATCTCTGGGATCGTGAACCCGGAGACCGGACAGGCGAACTTCTCGGAGAACAGGATGCGTTCATGCGTCTCGTTCTTCGATTTGTAAGCCGATTCCCCCGCGGTCTCCTCGGCGGGCAGGGGCTTATCCGCGAATTCGGCGACAGCCAAACCCTCGGCAAGTTGCAGCGCGGTCTCGAGGCTGTCGGCTAGGCGCGCGGCAAGATCCGGCCGCACGACAATCCGATCCACCACGACGTCGATGTCATGCTTGTATTTCTTGTCCAGCGCCGGGACGTCGGCAATCTCATGGAAGGCACCATCCACCTTGACACGTTGGAAGCCCTTCTTCTGAAGCTCGAGCAGTTCCTTCCTGTATTCGCCCTTTCGGCCACGAACGATCGGCGCCAGCAGATAAAGCCGTGTGCCCTCGTCCAGGGCAAGCACACGATCCACCATCTGCGAGACGGTTTGGCTTTCGATCGGCAGCCCCGTCGCCGGAGAATAAGGAACGCCCACGCGCGCGTAGAGCAGGCGCATGTAATCGTAGATCTCGGTGACCGTGCCGACCGTCGAACGAGGATTACGCGAAGTTGTCTTCTGTTCGATAGAGATGGCCGGAGACAAACCGTCGATCTGATCGACATCTGGCTTCTGCATCATTTCGAGGAACTGCCGGGCATAGGCCGAAAGGCTTTCGACATAACGACGCTGGCCCTCGGCGTAGATCGTGTCGAACGCCAGCGACGACTTGCCGGATCCCGACAGGCCGGTCATGACGATCAGCCGATCCCTCGGCAGATCGAGGTCGACATTCTTGAGATTGTGCTCGCGAGCTCCGCGAATGGAAATGTACTTGTGGTCGGCCATTGCCGGTCCGCCGCCTGTCTTGTGAATTGGGGTGGCTGGGATCGATCCGGCCAGGCCCCTATGTAAGTATTTTCGCCGCTCCGTCGAGGCCCTGCCTGATGGTGCCGCAGAAGTCGCCGGGAGATTTGGTCTAGGGGCTCGAATGCGGAAGGGCAAGCAAAAAGAACAAAGGCTGAACAGGCTCCTGACAAAGCAACGCAGAGGTATCGCCCGGCGATCACAATTTGGCTTCCTGGCAAAGGAATTGTTGACGCAACGGAATGTCAGGGGCAGAATCGATCTGTTCCGGAGCCGAGCGTCCAACGGATGCTCTTCGTGGTGGGCTGGGTTTCTCGAAATCGTGGCCGAACGCGAATAAGCACTTCGGACGAGATGGTGGCCAACAGAAGAGGAGCGGAGGCGTGACCCCACCGGACAGTCTTGGATGGCTCCACTCAACCGTGGAGCCGCGGCAGGCGTAATCGCGTTGACAGCGCGAGGACTGCTGTCCCCTAACAATCAGAGACTATAGTCGGATCGGCTGATAAGCCTGCATCTGAAGGAACGTCGGCAGTTAGCAACTCCGACAACCGGCCCAGAGAGGTCCGGAAAAACAGCCCTGCGAGCCCATGCGGCGGCAGGGCTTTATGTCGTCTGGAACGTCGCGGGATCATGGCGCGATGGGCCGGACCATCAGGAGTTCATCCACCTCCCGGCCATCGTGTAGGAAGCCGCCCGGAATGCGCCCGATCTCGCGAAAGCCCTCCCTGCAATAAAAGCGGAGCGCTGCCGGATTTTCCACGCTGACGGCCAATTCGAGCTGCCGGATGCCATTATCGCGCGCGTGGGTAACCACCTCGTCGAGGAGCCTCGTCGAAAGGCCCGTCCCGCGGTGGTGTTTCTTCACATAGACCATCACGATCGTCGCCCGATGCGCCATCTTGCTCACGCGCTCTCGCAGGAGGCCGATGATGCCTACAGGGCGCTCCTCCTGGAACGCGACGAACACGGGATTGGCGGCGATGCGCCGGCGCCATTCCTCATCCGGGAGCATTTCCCAATCGCTAGCCCTGCTCGCAAACGATGCCGGTTCGGTACGCAGGGCCTCGAGCCGGATGAGCCGAAAAGCGTGGAAATCTTCGGGGCCGAGGAGGCGGATCGTGGCGAGTTGCAATTCGATGCTCTACGCGCCGGGATTAAGTCAGCGGCGCTTGGGTTGGTCTGAATCGGCGCTGCTGGCCCCAATCTGGAACATCACGCTGCCGGAGATCCTGACGTCCCAGTCTCCGACCTTGAAATAGCCGTCATCCGTGGCGGGAGACTGTAGCGGCTCGGGGGCGGGCGTGACGATGCTGTAGCCCCCTTCCACGCCGGGCAGTGCGTCCGAATTCCTCTTCGCCGGGACCTGATCGGCGAGCGCCGGTACCGCCAGGAACGGAAGCAGTAGCGCGGCGAAAAGGTTGGGGTGGTAGAGGCATCGGCTTGTCATGCAACCTTTATAGGCAAGACCGCCCTGTCGGCCAAGTAACGATGCTGTTTGTCCTGTGCGTGCAGCCATGGGTTGTAGACTTGGTGCCTGAAACCGTTGGCAGCCCAGGTTTCCCGTCGCCCCTTGCCAGGCAACGCAATTTTAGCTAGAACATAAAGAGAACAAACAATTTGTGGACAGGAACCACCTGATACACCGGATGCGGCGCGCCGGCAAAGGTGATCAGATAGAATGCGCCGACATTCCCTTTTGTTTCGGACGAGCGCGGAGAAGTATCATGGCGGGTAGCGTCAACAAGGTCATCCTGGTCGGCAATCTGGGCGCTGATCCCGAAGTCCGGCGACTGAACTCCGGTGAGCCGGTCGTCAACATCAGAGTCGCCACCTCCGAGACTTGGCGCGACAAGGTGAGCGGCGAACGCAAGGAAAAGACCGAGTGGCATAGTGTCGTGATCTTCAACGACAACCTTGCCAAGGTGGCCGAGCAGTATCTGAAGAAGGGCATGAAGGTCTATGTCGAGGGTCAGCTCCAGACCCGTAAGTGGCAGGACCAGAACGGCCAGGATCGGTATACGACCGAGATCGTGCTCCAGAAATTCCGCGGTGAGCTGCAGATGCTCGACGCCCGCGGCGGAGGAGGCGAGGGCCAGGTCGGTTATGGCGGCGGTGGCGGCCGAGTATCCGATTTCGGCCAGTCGGGCCCTGGAGACAACTACGGCCGTGGCGGTGGCGGCAGCCGGGGTGGTGGGTCCTCGCGCGATCTCGACGACGAGATCCCTTTCTAAAAGGTCGGCACCGGAGAAGATTGGCTGCCTAGAAGAATCGAGAGGGGGACGTTGGAATTGACGATGGCGCCGGATCGTTCGGCGCCAACGTTGGCATAGGCTTCCGACAATGTGTGCTCGATGCGGCGATATCACGCTCCGAAACCATCGATTTGCCATCGTGGCGCGGCCATCCGAGCAGCTTCGGGGCATCTTTTGGGAAGGAACCTATGCGCAGGCCGCCGCCGGCGCTCTCCATCCGTTGATCGAAGCAGTCAAGACATGGCAGCGCGCCGATGCCGATCCGCTCGCTTCCGCCATCACCGGCATTTCCTGGAACGACCGGCCGGACGGGTTTCGCTTTTTCGCAGGCACGAACGCAGGAGCAATCCATTCGACCATCCACGATGGGCGGCAGGTCCTTTCATTGCCGGCAATGCGGCTTGCCAGCATCTGGCACGGCCCTGAGGACGGTGACGTCGTGCAGCATTACGGCGCGATGCTCGAATGGATCGAACGAAGCGGCGAGAAACGCGACACGTCCATCCTGCATCATCGCGAGGAATATCCATCCGACATCGACCTTGCGGCGCCGCCGGTGCTGCGGCTGATGCTGCCGTTGGTCGCAACGTGAATTCGACCCGCCGGGTCCTATGCTGCGATCAGTTCCCTGATCCCGTCGGCGACGAACTGGACTGCGAGCGCGGCGAGGATGACGCCGAGAAGGCGGGTGAGGATCGAGCGGCCGGTCTGCCCGAGAAAGCCGTCCATGCGTTCGGCAAGTGCGAACACAAGATAGGTGAGCGCGATGCTGACGACGATAACCCCGACAAGCGCGGTCTGGCCGGTAACACCTGGAAGCGATGCTGAAAGAAGCACCGTCGCGGAGATGGCTCCAGGCCCCGCGATCAGCGGAATGGCCAGAGGAAAAGCCGCTATGTTGTGGATGTGATCCCTGGTGATGGCCGCATCGGCGCTCTTCTCTTTTCGGTCCTGTCGTCTTTCGAAGATCATCTCGAAGGAAATGAAGAACAGAAGCAGGCCACCGGCGACCCGGAAAGCCGGCAAGGTTATGCCGAAGACCGACAGGATCGCGGCGCCGGCCAGGGCAAAGAGCGTAAGCACGAGCAAGCTGATGATCGAGGCGCGCAATCCGACCTGCCGACGCTGATCGCGGGTCATGCCTCGTGTGAGCGCCAGGAACAATGGCGCGAGGCCGGGCGGGTCGATCGTGACAAGAATGGTGACGAACGCGTTGAACAGGCTGTCATAGCTCGGCATCGAACGCCCCCGATTTTCGCAGGAGTCCTAGAGCATTTTGCACCCGAGTGGAAACACTAGGCCTCGTATAAATTAGACCGCACAACGAGCTGATGGATGTGGGGAGAAGGTTTGGAGTCCCGTTGGCGCTCGAGGCACTAGGGGTGCCCGTCTGGCGACGCCAGAAGGCGATGCGGCAATCATGGGTCGGTCACACAGGCCTCAAGCCGGTCCCAATCGAAACCGATGGATGCTGCGCAGGAGCCGAGCCGCCTTCTTTGGCCGCGATCCCCGTCTTGAATATGACAGGACACGGCGGGAACTTTTGGCAATCATTTTGCCCATTTCTTCTATGGCTCCTCGAAAACCGAATTTGTAGTCTCCGGGCTGTCTCGGCTGTTGCCCATAGGATCCGGCGAGCTTCCCTAAACTCGCATTTCGGAGCCTGGGGCAATCAGCCGAGACGTTGGGCACCCATCTCGACCAAAAACACGCGCCGCGCCGGTGCGGGTAGGTCTTTTGACGTCGGAATGCGTTCGATGAAACGCCTTGTGCTCAATTTGGTAATGGCCCTCTTTCTGTTCATCGGGGCTGGTCCTTCAGTGGCGCAGAAGGATCCAGGCAAGCCGTCCGAAAAGCCGGTGACGGAGATCAAGCTCGGATATCTTCGCGCCTACGAGCCGCAGCTTGCGCTGTCGGTCCTGGACGTGCCGCCGCGCGACGAGGGGGTTGCCGGGGCCAATGTGGCGATCGCC
>Ga0182740_1000449_pt1 | contig 47207 bp, 43 predicted proteins | sample eDN5th37CKraftBY_FD_128872 | JGI IMG/M metagenome (GOLD analysis project Ga0182740, IMG submission 128872) | Enriched backyard soil microbial communities from Emeryville, California, USA - eDNA 5th pass 37_C Kraft BY (version 2) (version 2) | ecosystem: Environmental > Terrestrial > Soil >...
GGCTACCGCGGGGAAACTACCGCCACCGCCTGTAGAGCCGGGCTTGCCCCGCTGAAGCTGGCTCGACAAAGCCCAGCGGGGCAAGCCCCGCTCTACCGATGAAGCCGTTCCGGGAGCAATGGCATATGAAAAGGCCCGGCAATGCCGGGCCTTTATTGGAGCAAGGGCCGCGGGGAATTACACCCGGCCAAACACCAGCGTCGCGTTGGTGCCGCCAAAACCGAAGCTGTTGGACATCACCACGTCCAGTTTCGCCTCCTGCGTCTGCCGCAGGATCGGGAAGCCGGCTGCACGCTCGTCCAGGGTTTCGATGTTGGCCGAGCCGGCCATGAAGCCATCGCGGAGCATCAGCAGGCTGTAGATCGCCTCGTGCACGCTGGCTGCGCCCAGCGAGTGGCCGGACAGTGCCTTGGTCGAGGAGATCGGCGGGACCTTGTCGCCGAAAACCTCGCGTACCGCGCCCAGTTCGGTGATGTCGCCCAGCGGTGTCGAGGTGCCGTGGGTGTTGAGGTAGTCGACCGGGCGGTCGAGGTCGGCCAGCGCCATGTTCATGCAGCGCACGGCGCCTTCGCCGGACGGGGCGACCATGTCGGCGCCGTCCGAGGTGACGCCGTAGCCGACCAGTTCGGCATGGATGCGGGCACCGCGGGCAACGGCGTGGTCGTAGTCCTCCAGCACCAGCATGCCGGCGCCGCCGGCGATGACGAAGCCGTCGCGGTTGGCGTCGTAGGGACGCGAGGCGGTGGCCGGGGTGTCGTTGAAGCTGGTGGACAGCGCGCCCATCGCGTCGAACATCATGCTCATCGACCAGTGTAGGTCCTCACCGCCGCCGGCGAACACGATGTCCTGCGCGCCGTGGCGGATCATGTCCGCCGCCGCGCCGATGCAGTGCGCCGAGGTGGCGCAGGCGGCCGACAGCGAGTAGCTGACGCCCTTGATGCTGAAGGCGGTGGCGAGGTTGGCCGACACCGTCGAACACATGGTGCGCGGCACCATGTACGGGCCGATCTTGCGCACGCCGCGGTTGCGCAGCAGGTCCGCGCCTTCCACCTGCCACTGGCTGGAGCCGCCGCCGGAACCGGCGATCAGGCCGGTGCGGCCATTGCTGACCTGCGCTTCGTCCAGGCCGGCGTCGGCGATGGCGTCGCGCATGGCGATGTAGCTGTAGGCCGCCGCGTCGCTCATGAAGCGCTTGAGCTTGCGGTCGATCTGCGCATCGAGGTCGACCTCGACGCGGCCGCCGACCTGGCTGCGCAGGCCGGCGTCGGCGTGGTCGGGCAGGAAGACGATGCCGGGACGGCTTTCGCGCAGGGCACTGGAAACGGTATCCAGGTCGTTGCCGAGGCAGGAGTTGATGCCCATGCCGGTGATGACGACGCGACGCATCAGAAGCTCTCGGTAGAGGTGAACAGGCCCACGCGCAGGTCCTTGGCGCTGTAGATCTCGCGGCCATCGACCAGCATGCGGGCATCGGCCTGCGCCATCACCAGCTTGCGGTTGATGACGCGCGAGATGTCGATTTCGTACTGCACCAGCTTGGCGCTGGGCAGCACCTGGCCGGTGAACTTGACCTCGCCGCAGCCCAGCGCGCGGCCGCGGCCCTCGGCGCCGATCCAGGTCAGGAAGAAGCCGGTGAGCTGCCACATCGCGTCCAGGCCGAGGCAGCCGGGCATCACCGGGTCGCCGATGAAGTGGCAGCCGAAGAACCACAGGTCCGGGCGGATATCCAGTTCGGCGCGCACCAGGCCCTTGCCGTGCGGGCCGCCGTCATCCCGGATGTCGGTGATGCGGTCGAACATCAGCATCGGGTCGTTGGGCAGGCGGCCCTTGTTGGGGCCGAACAGCTCGCCGCGTGCGCTGGCCAGCAGCTGTTCGCGCGAGAACGCATGGAGACGGTTCATCGAAGCGGTAATCCCGAAGCACGGAAAACGTAACGTCCAAGGATGCTTGATGGATATGCTTTCAATCAACAGTTTTAACAGTACGCATGCGTAGTGTTTGCGGGAAAAGCCAGCACGTTCGCAGCGGATCGTACCGGGGCGTATGGCGCGGCGGGCTATCATTGCAGGCCCTGTCCCTGCCGTTGCGGGTCCCCGGTTCGCCCATGCGCAAGATCATCCACATCGACATGGACGCGTTCTATGCGTCGGTCGAGCAGCGGGACGATCCGGCATTGCGCGGCCGCCCGGTGGTGGTGGCCTGGCGTGGGGCACGCTCGGTGGTGTGCGCGGCGTCCTACGAGGCGCGCACCTTCGGTGTGCGTTCGGCGATGCCGGCGTTGCGCGCCGAGCGGCTGTGCCCGGACGCGGTGTTCGTGGCGCCGGATTTCACCCGCTACAAGGCGGTGTCGCGGCAGATCCGCGAAATCTTCCTGCAGCACACGCCGCTGGTGGAGCCGTTGTCGCTGGACGAGGCCTACCTGGACGTCACCGCTTCGCCGACCTGCGGCGGCATCGCCACCGACATCGCGCGGACCATCCGCGCGCAGATCCGCGAAATCACGTCGCTGACCGCCTCGGCCGGCATCGCGCCGAACAAGTTCCTGGCCAAGATCGCCTCGGACTGGCGCAAACCCGATGGCCAGTTCGTGGTGCCGCCGGCGCGGGTGGAGCGGTTCCTGACCCCATTGCCGGTGAGCCGCGTGCCGGGCGTGGGCAAGGTGATGCAGGGCAAGCTGGCGGCGCTGGGCATCGCCACCGTCGGCGACCTGCGCGGCCTGCCGCTGGAGCAGCTGGAAGCGCTGTTCGGTGCGTTCGGGCGGCGGCTGCACCAGCGTGCGCGCGGCATCGACGAGCGGCCGGTGGAGCCGGACCAGCCGGTGCAGTCGATCTCCTCGGAGGACACCTTCAGCGAGGACCTGCGGCTGGGCGAGTTCGACGAGTTGATCGCGCAGCTTGCCGAACGCACCTGGCATGCCTGCGGGCGCACCGAGCGTGTCGGCCATACCGTGGTGCTCAAGCTCAAGACCGCGCAGTTCCGCATCCTCACCCGCAGCTTCACCCCGGACGTGCCGCCGGCCTCGGTGGAGGAACTGCGCGACATCGCGCTGGCGCTGTGCCAGCGCGTGCAGCTGCCGCCGCAGACGCGCTACCGGCTGGTGGGCGTGGGCGTGTCGGGGTTCCGCGACCGCGAGGATTCGGCGGTGCAGGGCGATCTGTTCCGTGGGTTGCCGGTGGAGTGAGCCCTGTGCGCCGGCGATGGGCGTGGTGTAATCGGCGGCCTTCGAGACGGGAGTAATGCGTGGAAATTGCGGCGCTGGTATTCGACCTGGATGGCACGCTGGTGGACAGCGCCGCCGACATTGCCGAGGCAGTCAATCGCATGCTGGACGATCTTTCGTTGCCGCGGGTGGACGAAGCCACCGTGCGCGGCTGGATCGGCGAGGGCGTGCGCAACCTGGTTGATACCGCGTTGCATCACGCCGGCAGCGGGCACACGCCGGCCGAGGTGATGCCCGGCTTCATGCGCCACTACCACGACTGCCTGCTGCGCAGCCCGCGCCTGTATGACGGCGTGGTCGAGGCATTGGCGCAATTGCAGGCGCGTGGCCTGCCGCTGGCGATCTGCACCAACAAGCCGTCGGCGCTGGTGCCGCCGCTGCTGGAACATCTGGGCATCGCGCCGTACTTCGCGCACATCGTCGGCGGCGACAGCCTGCCGCAACGCAAGCCGGCGCCGGAACCGCTGCTGCATGCCGCGCACCTGCTGGGGCAGGCGGTGCCGCGTTGCCTGATGGTCGGCGATTCGGCCACCGATCTCGGTGCGGCCAACGCGGCCGGCATGCCGATCGTGCTGGTGCGCTATGGCTACCTGCGCGGACTGGACCCGGAAACGAGCGGAGCCGTGGCGGTGGTGGATGACCTGCGGCAACTGGTTGCGGAGACATGCGTGCAAGGCGCGCCTCTTATTAATCGATAATCATTCTCGTTTGATGTAGGATTGCCGGTATCCGGACGCTGGCGCGAGCGCGACCAACGTCTCATTGAAAGACCTGCCTCAAGCCGCTGCCAGAGGCCTTTCCTCCCTCCTCTGGAAATCGTCATGTCCCCAACCCGCATCCCGCGGGCGTCCGCGCGCGCCCGCCTGTTCCGTCGCAACCCCCTGGCTGCCGCCCTGGCGCTCTCCGCCCTGGTGGCCGGCCCGGCCCTGGCCGAAGGCGCCCCCGACGCCCCCGACATCGATACCGTGCACGTCACCGCGCAACAGATCGCCCGGCAGGCGCTGGGCACCTCGACCATCACCGCCGAGGACATCAAGAAGCGGCCGCCGGCCAATGACATCTCCGAACTGCTGCGCACCATGCCGGGCGTCAACCTGACCGGCAACAGCGCCTCGGGCCAGTATGGCAACAACCGCCAGATCGACCTGCGCGGCATGGGCCCGGAGAACACGCTGGTGCTGGTGGATGGCAAGCCGGTGGGCTCGCGCGATTCGATCCGCATGGGCCGCAGCGGCGAGCGCAACACCCGTGGCGACACCAACTGGGTGCCGGCCGAAATGATCGAGCGGATCGACGTGCTGCGCGGCCCGGCGGCGGCGCGCTACGGCTCCGGCGCCTCCGGTGGCGTGGTCAACATCATCACCAAGAAGCCGACCGGCGACCTGGGCGGTTCGCTCGGCCTGTACGGGTTGGTGCCGCAGCATGGTGAGGAAGGTGGCAGCCAGCGCGCCAGCTTCAACCTCGGTGGCCCGCTGGGCGGGGACCTGTCGTTCCGCCTGTACGGCAACCTCAACCGGACCGACGCCGACTCGCTGGACCTGAACCGCGACCATGCCAGCGGCGTCACCCCGCCGGCCGGCCGCGAGGGTGTGGTCAACAAGGACGTCAACGGCCTGCTGCGCTGGGACGTCAACCCGGACCACGTGCTGGAACTGGAGGCCGGCTTCAGCCGCCAGGGCAACATCTACGCCGGCGACCGTGCGGTCAGCGGCACCGGCAGCGACCTGCTGACCGAACTGGCCGGGCAGGGCGCGGAAACCAACCGCATGTACCGTACCTCCGGTGCGCTGACCCACCGCGGCAGCTGGGGCGACAACTCCTCGCGGTTGACCCTGGCCTATGAGGGCACCAACAACAAGCGCATGAACGAGGGCCTGGCCGGCGGCGCCGAAGGCAGCATCAGCGGCGCGGGCTGGTCGACCTCGCGCCTGCGCAACTACAGCATCGATGGCGAACTGAACCTGCCGACCATGCTGGGTGGCCACGACCATGTCTGGACGCTGGGCTTCGAGTACCGCGACAGCAACCTGGAAGATCCGTTCTCGGTGTCGCAGGGCGGCAGCAGCGGCGGCGGCATCGACGGGCTGGACCCGGACCGCGGCGGCGGCAAGGCCGATGCGCAGACCACGGCCGTCTTCGTCGAGGACAACATCTACCTGGGCGAGCGCTGGATCGTCACCCCGGGCCTGCGCCTGGACCACCACAGCCAGTTCGGCAACAACGTCAGCCCCAGCCTCAACGCGCAGTTCGAACTGGCGCGGAACTGGCTGCTGAAGGGCGGCGTGGCGCGCGCGTTCAAGGCGCCCAACCTGTACCAGTCCAACCCGAACTACCTGTACTACACCCGCGGCAACGGCTGCCCGGACAACTACCAGAGCCTGGGCGCCGGCTGCTACGTGCAGGGCAACGCCGGGCTGGATGCGGAAACCAGCATCAACAAGGAGATCGGCGTGGAATGGGCGCCGGACAGCGGCTGGCACGCGTCGCTGACCTGGTTCCACAACGACTACGAGAACAAGATCGAGGCCGGCTACGTCCCGGTCGGGCAGACCGCCGGTGACCCGCCGGCCCGCGTGTTCCGCTGGGAGAACGCGCCCAAGGCGGTGGTGCAGGGCTTCGAGGGCAACCTCAACGTGCCGCTGTTGGGCGAGCGCGGCGAAGTGCTGAAGTGGAACACCAACCTGACCTGGATGGTCGAGAACGAGAACAAGACCACCGGCCAGCCGCTGTCGGTCATCCCCGAGTACACGGTCAACACCTCGCTGGACTGGCAGGCCACCGCGAACCTGTCGCTGCTGCTGACCGGCACGTTCTATGGCAGGCAGGAGCCGGCCACCCGCGACATGAACAACGACCCCAAGTGCACCGCCGATTGCGATGGCACCGCGGTGCTGCAGCCGCGCGGTGCCTACGACCTGTGGAGCCTGAGCGCGCGCTACCGGATCACCGACAAGGTCAGCCTGGGCCTGGGCGTGAACAACCTCGGCGACAAGCGCCTGTTCCGCGAGGCCAACAGCAGTGCGGCCGGCGCGGCCACCTACAACGAGCCCGGCCGCGCGTACTGGGCCAGCATCAACGTGGGCTTCTGACCGCCCGCGGACCCGTGGCGGCCCGGTGCCGCCGCGGACCGCGGATTCCGTTTCTCCACCAGCAGGCAAACCGGCGTGACCTACCTCTCCGCGATTTCCCCGAGCCCGGTGCCGATGTCCTTCATCGGGGCCGCGGGGGTGCCTTCGCCCCCGGCGCCGGCCCGGCCACGGCGGGCATGGCCGTGAATCGCTCCAACGAGCGCGGCGGGGGCCCGATGCGGCGCGATCCACTGCAGGTCATCGGCCGGACCGTGGCCGACCAGGCATCGCCGCATTACCGCTTCGAGCGTTTCGTCGTCGCCGACGACGACGGGGGCGGCCGCTATCGCGTCAACCTCGCCATTCCCGCGCCGCCGCCACCGGCCGCCGGTTTTCCCGCGTTCTGGATGCTCGACGGCAATGCCGCGCTGCAGGCGTTCGATGAACAATTGCTGGCCGGGTTGGCGCGCGGCACGCCGCAGGTGCTGGTGTTCGTCGGTCACGACAACCCGCTGCGGATCGATGCGGCGGCGCGGATGCGCGACTACACCCCGCTGCCGGCCCGCTTCGAGGAAGACGGGGGCGCCACCCGGGGCGGCGGGGCCGATGCGTTCATGGACGTCATTGCGCACCGCATCCGTCCCGAGCTGGCGCGGCGCGTGCCGCTGGACCCGTGGCGGCAGGCGTTGTGGGGGCATTCGCTGGGTGGCCTGTTCGCGTTGCATGCGCTGTATCGCGGCGATGCCGGTTTCCGCACTTTCGCCGCGGCGAGCCCGTCGCTGTGGTGGGCGGGCGGCGCGCTGCTGGGCGCGCCGGAACGCGCTTTCGTCGAACGGGCGGGCGAGCGCCGGGCGAGGGTGCTGCTGATGCTGGGCGAGGGCGAGCGCCATCCGGATTTCAGCGGCCGCGACATGGACGACCCCGCGGTGGTGGCGCACCTGCGGCGGGTCGCGGCGGTTCCCGCCGATGCGCTGGAACAACTGGCCGGGCGGCTGCGGCAAGTGCCGGGGCTGGACGTGGGCTACCGCGAGTTCGCCGGCCTGGGCCACGGGCCGATGCTGCGCGCTTCGCTGCTGCATGCGTTGCATGCCGTGGCCGGCATTGCCGACCGCAGTGGCGAGGTGCCGCCATGAACGGCAGCGCGGCTTGCTTGCGGCTGCGCCCGCTTGCGTCGTGGCCGCGGCGGCTCGCGCCGTGCCGACATTCCATCCGTTTGCCCAGGCAGCTTGCACACCCACGGCAGATCCCACCGGCGCCGATGGCGCCATTCCGAAAGAGGTGAAAGCCAATGAAGTACCGCACGTCCCCCTCCCGTCCCTCCAGGCTGCTGCGCCCGGCGTTGCTGGCACTGGCGCTGGGTTCGGCCGGCCCGCTGCTGGCGCAGGAGGCGTTCACGCCGCCGGACACCAGCTTCGGCGGACGCATCAACCTGCAGGCGCCGGTGGCCTATCCCGGCGACCGCGTCGAAGTCGAACTGGCCGGCGAGGGCTTCAAGCCCGGGCAGGCGGTTACCCTGCAACGCGGCGCCACGGTGCTCAACCCGCAGCCCTACCGGGCCGACGCCGAGGGCCGGTTCAAGGCCGCCCTGCAGTTGCCGGGTGATGCCGCCATCGGCCGCCACCCGCTGCTGGTGCGGGTGGACGGGCCGGATGCGGCGCAGGTGTTCGAGCTGAAGGTGTCGCCGAAGCTGGCGCTGTCCGGCCAGCAGGGCTTCGCCATCAACAGCGAGCCGCTGCCGCGCGGCCTGTACCAGTCGGCCTACAGTGCCGCCAGCGGCGCGTTGTTCGTCACCGCCGCGGTGGGGCGCCCGCCGGTGAAGGAATCGCAACTGCTCAAGGTCGAGCCGAAGACGCTGAAGGTCGTCGCCAGCGCCAACCCGCCGGCAGCACCGGCACCGGCCGCGCGCTCCGGCCAGCCGCCGCGCGAGGGGGGCGTGTATGCGGTGTACGGCGTGGGCGTGGACGATGCCAACGGCAACGTCTGGGTGACCAACACCCGGCAGAATACGGTGGCGGTGTACCGGCAGTCGGACCTGTCGCTGGTCAGGCAGTTCCCGCAGGACAGCGTGCCGCACTCGCGCGACGTGATCGTCGACCAGAAGCGCGGCAAGGCCTACGTTTCGGCCACCGGTGGCAACCACATCGCGGTGTTCGACACCCGCACGCTGCAGCATGTCGGCGACATCGAGGTGGCCAGCGGCCAGCGCGGCAAGGAGTTCACCCCGGCCAGCCTGGCGCTGGACGCGGAGGGTGGGAAGCTGTTCTCGGTGAACCTGGCGGCACCCGAGGCGGTGGTCATCGACACCGCCAGCGACACGGTGGAGAAGGTGCTGCCGCTGGGCCATGCGGTCGGCGCGATCGGCGTGGCCTGGGACGGCGGCGCCAGGCGCCTGCTGGTGGTGGCGCAGGGCAGCGACAACCTGCTGGTCGTCGACCCGGCCAGCGGCAAGGTCGAGCATGACGTGGCCGTCGGCGCCGGCCCGCTGAACGTGGCGGTGGACCCTGCGTCCGGGCTGGCCTACGTCAGCAACCGCGCCTCGGGCACGATCGCGGTGGTCGACCGCGATGGCCGGCTGGTCGCCAACCTGGATGGCGGCACCTACCCGAACCACGTCCATGCCGATGGCAGTGGCGCGGTGTTCGCGGTGAACAAGTCGCGCGGCGAGGACGACCCGAAGGGCGACCGCATCACCCGCCTGCAGGCCAGGCGCAGGTAAGGACGCATGGCCGGGGCCGCGGTGGCGCGCCCCGGCCGTGCCGCAGTCTGGCGGCGGTTGCCGCCGCACCGGAGAACGTGGATGAAGTGCGGGATGTCGATGATCGAACGTGGTTTGCGCCGGATGGCGGTGCTCCTGCTCGGGGTGGCGTTGTGCGCCTGCGGCCGCGCTGGCGGCGAGGCCGGCGTTGCCGGCCCTGCGTGGCGCAGCTTCGCCAATGCCGATGGCAGCGTCACCGCCATCCCGCATGCGCCGCAGCGCATCCTGTCCACCTCGGTGGCGATCAGCGGCACGCTGTTGGCGATCGATGCGCCGCTGGTCGCCAGTGCGTCCAATGCCCGCGGCCAGTATTTCGCGCAATGGGCCGCGGTGGCCCGTGCGCGCGGTGTCGAGAACGCCTGGCCGGTGGGCGCGGTCAACCTGGAGGCGGCCTATGCGGTGCGCCCGGACCTGATCGTGGTCGCGCTCAACGGCAACGACTCGGCCATGCCGCAACTGGCCGAACTGCGCAGGATCGCCCCGACCATCGTGCTCGACTACGGCGACCGTACCTGGCAGGAACTGGCGCTGGAGCTGGGCCGGGCCACCGGCCACGAGCAACGCGCCGCCGAACGCATCGCCGAGTTCGACCAGCGGGTGGCGCAGGTGCGCGCGCGCATCGTGCCACCGGCCGGCAAGACCAACATCGTCAGTTTCAATGGAGCCGGCATGGGCAACCCCGTCGCCACCGGCGAAAGCGCCCACGGCCGCCTGCTGGCGGCGCTGGGCTTCGACCTCGAGGAGCCGGACCCGGCGTGGCAGACCAATACCGCCACGCGCAAGGACTTCATCTGGGCGCCGTACGAGAACCTGCCGCGGCTGCAGGCGCGCACCACCTTCCTGCTCGGTGTCGACGATGCAGGCACCGGCCGCTTCCTGGCCGATCCGCTGCTGGCCAACCTGCCTTCGGTGTGCGCGCGGCAGGTGCATGGCCTGGGCCGCAATTCGTTCCGCGTCGACTATTACAGCGCAGGGGAAATCGTCGATGGCATCGACGCCCGTTTCGGCCGCTGACGCATCGCGGCGGGTACGCCGTGGCGGTTGACCCAGCGGTGCGGCGCCTGCGCCATCGCGGCGCCGGCCTGCTGTCGGGGGTGGCGCTGTTGCTGGCGCTGGCGGTGCTCGGCAGTTGCGTGGGCACCCGCGACATCGCGCTGGCCGATACCTGGGCGGCGCTGCACGCCTTCGACCCCGGCAACAACGACCACCTGCTGGTGCGGCTGCTGCGCGTCCCGCGCTCGTTGCTGGCCATCGTGGTCGGCTGCGCGCTGGGCGCCGCCGGCGCGGTGATGCAGGCGCTGACCCGCAACCCGCTGGCCGACCCCGGCCTGCTCGGAGTGACCGGTGGTGCGGCCGCGGCGATCGTGGCGGCGGTGGCGTTCTTCGGCATCGTCGACATCACCGGCTACCTGTGGTTCGCGCTGGCCGGCGCCGCGCTGGCCGCGGTCGCGGTCTACCTGCTCGGCGGCGCGCGCCGCGGCATCGATCCGGTGCGGTTGGTGCTGGCCGGCGTGGCCCTGACCGTGGTGCTGCAGGCGCTGACCCAGGTGGTCCTGCTCAACAGCGAGGACGTGGTGTTCGACCAGTTCCGGCATTGGGCGGTGGGTTCGCTGCAGGGCCGCGGCTGGGGCGTACTGTGGCCGGCGGCGCTGGCCACGCTGGCCGGGGCCGGGCTGGCGTGGGCGCTGGCGCGGCCGCTGGACGCGGTGATGCTGGGCGACGAACTGGGGCAGGCGCTGGGCGCCAACCCGGGGCGGACGTGGGCGCTGGCGATGCTGTCGGTGGTGGTCCTGGCCGGCGCCGCCACCGCCGCGGCCGGGCCGTTGAGCTTCGTCGGGCTGACCGCGCCGCATCTGGCGCGGGCGCTGGCCGGCCCCGGGCACCGCTGGCTGTTGCCGTACTCGATGCTGCTGGCCGCGCTGATGGTGCTGGTGGCCGACATCCTCGGCCGCTGGGTGGCGCGGCCGGACGAGATCGGCGTGGGGGTGATGGTGGCGCTGCTGTGCGGGCCGTTCTTCGTGGCGCTGGTGCGGCGGCGCAGGATCGGGCGGCTGTGAACGGCCAGCCTGCGCGCATCGGCAGCTGGCGGACCCTCCGCCTCGGTGACCATTCGCTGCGGTTGTACCCGCGCGGCTGGGTGGTCGCCGCGTCGCTGGCGGCGCTGGCGCTGCTGCTGGCGGCGGCCGAGCTGCTGGCCGGTCGCAGTGCGCTGGGCGTGCAGCAGGTGGCGCTGGCCCTGCTCGGGCAGGAGGATGGGGTGGCCGAGCGGATCGTGCTCGACATCCGCCTGCCGCGCGCGCTGGTGGCGTTGTTCGCCGGGGCCGCGCTGGGCGTGTCCGGGGCGGTGTTCCAGTCGGTGTCGCGCAACGTGCTGGGCTCGCCGGACATCATCGGCTTCACCCTGGGCGCGGCCACCGGCGCGATCGCGCAGATCGTGCTGTTCGGCCACGGTGGCGTGCCGGTGTCGCTGGCGGCGGTCGGCGGTGGCCTGCTGACCGCGGCGCTGGTGTACCTGCTGGCGCTGAAGGACGGCGCCAGCGGCGGTTACCGGCTGGTGCTGGTGGGGGTCGGCGTGGGCGCGATCCTGGATGCGCTCAACGGGCTGATGCTGGTCAAGGGCAACCTGGACAACGCGGTCATGGCCAACCTGTGGCGCGCCGGTTCGCTCGATGCGCGCACCTGGGGCCATGCGCTGCCGTTGATGGCCGGCGTGGTGCTGGTACTGCCCTGCGTGCTGCTGCTGGGCCGGCGCCTGCAACTGCTGGAAATGGGGGACGACCTGGCGATGCAGCTGGGCATCGGCGTCGAGCGCACGCGGCTGGCGGCCGTCGCCTGCGGCGTGCTGCTGGCCGCGTTGGCCACCGCCGCGGCCGGGCCCATCGCCTTCGTCGCGCTTGCCGCGCCGCAGTTGGCGGCGCGGCTGTGCGGGGGAGGCCGCTTGCCGCTGCTTGCCGCGGCAGCGATGGCCGCCTGCCTGCTGCTGTTGGCCGACCTGGGCGCGCAGGCCCTGCCGTGGCGGCTGAACCTGCCGATCGGGCGCATGACCGGCATCGTCGGCGGTGCCTACCTGATATGGCTGCTGGGCCGCGGGCGGCGTGGCTGAGGCGGCGATGGGACGAACGAGGACGGACCGGCAATGAACGATTCCCCGCTGTACGGCGAGCAGCTGACCCTGCGCTACGGCGCACGCCAGGTGACGGAGGCGCTGGACGTGCGCATCCCGGCCGGCAAGGTGACGGTGATCGTCGGCCCCAATGCCTGTGGCAAATCGACCCTGCTGCGCGCGCTGGCGCGGCTGCTGGCGCCGCAGGCGGGGCGGGTGCTGCTGGAAGGGCGCGATATCCGCGGCTATTTCCCGCGCGAAGTGGCGCGTCGCCTCGGCCTGCTGCCGCAGTCACCGCTGGCGCCCCCGGGCATCTGCGTGGCCGACCTGGTCGCGCGCGGCCGTTTCCCGCACCAGACGCTGCTGCGGCAGTGGTCGCCGCAGGACGAGCGCATGGTGCGCCAGGCCATGCGCCAGACCGGCGTGGAGGACCTGGCCGAGCAAACCGTGGAGTCGCTTTCCGGCGGCCAGCGGCAACGCGCATGGCTGGCGATGGTGATCGCCCAGGACACCCCGCTGCTGTTGCTGGACGAACCCACCACCTTCCTCGACATCGCCCACCAGTACGAGCTGCTGGAACTGTGCCGCCGGCTCAACCGCGAGCATGGGCGCACCGTGGTCATGGTGCTGCACGACCTCAACCAGGCCGCGCGCTACGCCGACCACGTCATCGCGATGAAGGCGGGGGCGATCCTCGCCGCCGGGGAGCCGCGACAGGTGATCACCCCGGAACTGGTCGCGGCGGTGTTCGGCCTGCGCGCGCTGGTGGCGCCCGACCCGGTGACCGGCACGCCGATGGTGGTGCCGTTCGCCGGGGCGGACATGGGTGGCCCCACGGGCGGCCGGGCGCCCGTGGGGTAGCCGGTTCAGTTGGCCGAGCGGTAACGCAGGGTCAGCTGGTACTCGCGGCCCGGCTGGTTGTACCAGGCGATGGTTTCGTACGCGCGGTCGAACACGTTGGCCGCGCGCGCCTGCAGGCTCCAGGCGTCGTTGATGGCGTATTCCACGCGCAGGTCGACGGTGCCGTAGCCGGCCAGGCGCACCGTGTTGGCGGCGTTGTCGAAACGGTGGCCGTAGCCGGCGGCGGTGATGCCCAGGCGCAGCGGGCCGAAGCCGCGGTCCACGTCGATGCGGCCGCTGCTGCGCGCGCGGCGGGCCAGCAGCTTGTCGTAGGTGGCGGCGCCGGCGGTGCGGTCGCGCGGGTCGGTGAAGCTGGCCTGGGCATTGATGTCGAAACCGGCCAGCGACAGGTAGCCGGTCAGTTCGGCGCCGCGGATGCGGGCTTCGGCGACGTTGACGATGTTGAAGTTGCTGTCGTAGCCGATCAGCTGGTCCACGCGGGTCTCGTAGGCGTCGAAGGTCCAGTTCCAGTCGTCGGCGTACTGCGCGATGCCGAGGTTCAGGCTCCTGGACTCTTCCGGCTTCAGGTCCGGGTTGCTGAAGCCCGGGTAGTACAGGTCGTTGAAGGTCGGCGCCTTGAAGCCGGTGCCGGCGCTGGCGGTCAGGCGCAGGCCGTTGCCGAAGGCGAAGCCGTAGCCGAGGCTGCCGGTGGTGTGGTTGCCGAACTGCTCGTTGTCGTCGTTGCGCACGCTGGCCTGCAGCGAATGCGCGCCGAACCGGCCCTGGTATTCGACGAACACGCCGGTGTTGTCGCGGTCGGCGACGTCGTAGGCGGTGGAGCTGGTGACCTGGTCGTTCTGCCAGTCGACACCGGCGCTCAGCTGCTGGCCCGCGGCGAACAGGAAGTCGCCCTGCACGCTGGCGGTGTCGCGCCGGGTGTCGAAGGCGCTGGCGAAGGTGCGGCCGCCGGCGTCGGCGAAGTAGTTGTCGGCTTCGTCGCGGTTGCGGCCGACCTGCGCGGTCAGGCCGAAGGTGTCCGAGGCCTTCCACGCCAGCTTGCCGCCGTAGACCTGTTGGCGGTTCTCGGCCTCGTTGCCGCCGAAGACGCTGCCGTCGTATTCGTTGAAGCTGCTGGCGTCGAGCACGTGGCCTTCCAGGCTCAGTGCGTCGGTCAGCGCATAGCCGGCGCGCACGTTGATCGAGGTGTTGCGGTAGCCGTCGCGGTCGGGCTCTTCGACGTAGCAGCCCTGGAACAGCAGCGACGAACCGTTGCAGGCATTGATGCCGTCGGTCTTCTGGTAGCCGCCCTGGGCCGAGATCCAGCCGCGCTCGCCGCGGTTGCTGAAACCGGCGCTGGCCTGGCGCAGCCGGTTGCTGCCGGCGGTCAGCGACAGGTTCTGCTGCAGCCCCTTGCCGGCGTTGCGGGTGAAGACCTGGACCACGCCGCCGATGGCCTCAGAGCCATACAGGCTCGAACGCGGGCCGCGCACGATTTCGATGCGTTCGATCTGGTCGACCGGCAGGTCCTGCAGCGCCGCCATGCCGGAGGTGGCCGAACCCACGCGTACGCCGTCCACCAGCACCAGCACCTGGTTGGAGTTGGTGCCGCGCAGGAACAGCGAGGTGATCTTGCCGGTGCCGCCCTGGTTGGCGAAGTCCAGGCCGGCGCGGCCGCGCAGCAGGTCCAGCAGCGAGACGGCCTGGCTGCGCTCGATCTGCTCGCGGTCGACCACCTGCACCGGCACCACGCTGCTCTCGACGGACAGCGGCGTGCGGGTGGCGGTGACGAAGACGTCGTCGAACTCGGTGGGCGCCTGCTCGGCGGCGGCGATGCCCGGCAGCGCGAGCGCCAGGGCGAGGGAGAGGGCGTGGTGGGACAACTTCATCGGGAAACTCCTGCAACCCGCGCGCTCCCGCGCGGCCAGACGGTGGGGGTTGCCAGGAGAGGACGCCACGACGGAGTGCGCGCACGGCGCCACTGCCGCCGCCATGCCCTCCGCATCGCAACCAGTCGGCTTCCGGGCCGGTCTCCGGGCTTGCAGGCGAAGCGGCCGTGGCCGCTTCCGCCCAGACGCCTTCCCATGCGATGGATGCACAGTGGCGGTGTGTCTGGGCTGTCCTGCTCACCGTTGCGGGGGCAGCGCCGGACTGGCGGATGGCTGGAACTCCAGCAATGCGCGGCACCGGCTTCCCGTTTCAACCGGCGGGAGGAAGTCCCGGCCGGTCACCCGAAAGTGCGCGCATTCTATGCCATCGGCGCCGCGAAGGCAGGCGCGGGCCCTGCGTCCCGCCCGCACCGCCGTAAAATGCGCAACCGCAACGCAGCAACGGAACAGCCGTGACGCAAGACTGGTTCACCCGCGCCTGCCCCGCGCCCTCGCCGGCACACCGGCAGCAGGCCATCGCCCGCCAGCGGCAGCTGACCAAGCCGGAAGGCGCGCTGGGACGGCTGGAAACCCTCGCCATCGAACTGGCCGCGCTGCAGGGCCGCGAGCGGCCGCGCGCCGCGCGGGTGCCGGTGCTGGTATTCGCCGGCGACCACGGCATCGCCGCGCAGGGCGTGTCGGCCTATCCGGCCGAGGTGACGGTGCAGATGCTGCGCAACTTCGCCGCCGGCGGCGCCGCCATCGCGGTGCTGGCGCGCGAGCTCGGGCTGCCGCTGCATGTATGGGACGTCGGCAGCCTGGCCGATGCGCCGGTGCCGGGCGTGGTCTGCGACAAACCGCGCCGCGGCACCGACGATTTCAGCGTGGGCCCGGCGATGGCGCCGGCCGACCTCGATGCCGCCTTCGCGGCCGCGCAGCGTGCGGTGGCAGCGGCCTGCGCCGATGGCGCCGACCTGCTGCTGCTCGGCGAGATGGGCATCGGCAACACCACTGCCGCCAGTGCGCTGGCCGCCGTGCTCGGGCCATTGCCGCTGGAAGGTATGGTCGGCGCGGGGACCGGGCTGGATGCGCCGCGCGTCGCTCGCAAGCAGCAGCTCGTCGCGCAGGCGCTGGCCCTGCATGGGGCTGCCGTCGACGCCGCCGCCATCCCCGGTCGCGAGGCCCTGCGCCGCGTCGGCGGGCTGGAGATCGCCGCGCTCGCCGCGGCCATGATCGCCGCCGCGCAGCGTGGCGTGCCGGTGTTGGTGGACGGCTTCATCGTTTCGGCCGCGGCGCTGGCGGCGGTGCGGATCAACCCGTCGTTGCGGCCGTGGCTGCTGTTCTCGCATCGCTCGGCCGAATGCGGCCACGCCCGCGTGCTCGATTGCCTGCAGGCAGAGCCGCTGCTGCAACTGGACCTGCGCCTGGGCGAGGGCTCCGGCGCCGCGCTGGCGTTGCCGCTGCTGCGGCTGGCCTGCGCGCTGCACAACGACATGGCCACCTTCGCCGAGGCGGCGGTGGCGCAGCGGAGCGCCGCGCCATGATCCTCGACCTGATGCGCCATGCCTCCACCGGCCGCCACGGCCACCTCGACGGCCGCACCGACCCGCCGCTGCTCGACGGCGCGGTGGATGCGCTGCTGCAACGCCACGGCGGTGGCCGCTGGAGCCGGGTGATCGCCTCGCCGCGCCGGCGTGCGCTGGATACCGCCACCGCGCTGCTGGCCGGCCGCGAGCTGTTCTGCGAGATCCACCCGGACTGGGCCGAGCTGGACTTCGGCGACTGGGACGGCCGCCGCTACGACGAGATCCCCGCCGAGCAGCTGGCCGGGCTGTACGACCCACCGCATGCGCAGGTGCCGCCCAACGGCGAGAGCTGGCAGCAATTCCAGGCGCGCATCGAAGCGCAGCTGCAACGGCTGCTGGACGAGGGCGAAGACGGGGACGAAGGCGGCGACCCGGTGCTGGTGGTCAGCCACGCCGGCGTGCTGCGGCTGGCGGTGTCGTGCGTGTGCGGCATGCCGCTGGCGGCGCTGTGGGCGCTGCGCATCGACTACGGCACGCGCCTGCGCCTGCGCGTGGAGCGCGACGACGATGGCCGGCTGTGGGGTGAACTGCTGGAGCTGTGCCAGCCATGAGCGTGCGCCGCCTGATCCTGGCCATCCAGTTCCTGACCCGGCTGCCGACGCCGCAGGTGAAGGATTTCCGCAACGACGACCTGAGCCGTTCGGCGGTGTACTACCCGCTGGTCGGCGCGATCATCGGCGCGCTGCTGATGTTGCCGCTGTACCTGCTGGACGGGCGGCCGTGGCTGGCCGGCGCGCTGGCCCTGCTGCTGTGGGTGTGGGTGACCGGCGCGCTGCACCTGGACGGGCTGGGCGACGTGGCCGACGCCTTCGGCGCTGCGCACCGCGACCCGCAGCGCTTCCTCGAGGTGCTCAAGGACCCGCACATGGGCGTGTTCGGCGTGGTCACGCTGGTCATGCAACTGCTGCTCAAGCTGGTGCTGCTGGGCGAACTGGCGACGAGCCCGTTGTGGTACGGCATCGTGCTGGTGCCGGCGTGGGCGCGCTGGGGCACGCTGTGGTGGAGCCGGCTGCTGCCGTCGCTGCATGGCGCCGGCATGGCCGAGCGCTTTTCGTGGCAGCTGAGCCTGCGGTCGCTGTGGCTGTGGGCGCTGCTGCTGGCGGCAATCACCGCGTTCGTGGCCTGGCCGTTGCTGCTGGCCCTGCTGCTGGTGCCGTTGGTCGCCTTCTACTGGCGGCGCCGGCTGGGCGGCATTTCCGGCGATTGCCTCGGCGCCAGCGTCGAGGTCACCGAAAGCCTGCTGCTGCTGGCATTGGTACTGGCGGCGTAGATGCGGGGCTTGCCCCGCATGGCGCTTTCCCGGTGAAGCTTCATGCGGGGCGAGCCCCGCATCTACGGGTTCTTGTCGAAACCAAGTTCGCTGGCTTCTTCCACTTCGGCTTCGGCCTGCACGTGGTGTTCCCGCACCGGGCCGGGCCGCTGCGCGCTGGGCACGGCCGACAGTGCGCCGGCGGCGGCTTCGTACTCGGCGACCAGCTGCTGGCGGCGCGGCTCGGGCACTTCCTGCCAATGGCAGCCGAGCAATGCCCCTTCCAGCGAATAGAGCAGGTTGAGGCTGGGCTTGAAGCCGGCGCGGCGCACCTTGACGAAGGCGCCGACCGCACCGGCCGCGGCCAGGTCCTCGGCGCTGCGCAGGCCTACTTGGCGCAGCCATGCCGCGCTCTTGGGGCCGATGTTGCGCAGCTTCAGCGTGCTCACTTCAAGGCTCCGACGAACACCTCGGCGATGGCTTCCAGCCCGGCCTGGTCGTCGGCGTCGAAGCGCGCGGGGACCGGGCTGTCGATGTCGAACACGCCGACCAGCCTGCCGTCGTGGAACAGCGGCACCACCAGCTCCGAGCGCGAGGCCGAGTCGCAGGCGATATGGCCGGGAAAGGCGTTGACGTCCTCCACGCGCTGGGTCTGGCCACTGCTGGCCGCCGCGCCGCACACGCCCTTGTGCAGCGGGATGCGCACGCAGGCCGGCAGGCCCTGGAACGGGCCGACCACCAGCTCGGTGCCGTCGAAGAAATAGAAGCCGACCCAGTTCAGTTGCGGCAGCGCGTGGTAGACCAGCGCCGACAGGTTGGCGGCATTGGCGATGCGGTCGCTTTCGCCGTGGACCAGCGCGCGGGCCTGGGCCAGCAGCTGGGCGTACTGTTCCGGCTTGCTGCCGGTGAGCGTGGAAGTGGTGAACATGCGCCGAGTTTAGCAATGGTGGGGTTGGGGCTGGCGAAGACGGTAGCGCCCGACCGTTGGTCGTGGCGGCGGCGCGTAGCGCCGTGGGGCTTTACCGCAAGCCGATGGATAGTGCCGACCAACGGTCGGCACCTACCGAACCCACCGAACCCACCGCATCCATCGGGTTCATCGCAAAACCCCGGTGTCGTAGATGCGGGGCTTGCCCCGCATGTGGCTTTACCGGTGAAGCCCCGTGCCGGGCAAGCCCGGCACCTACGAGGTAGATGCGGGGCTTGCCCCGCATGGCTTTCGTTTAATTGACCAACGCGAGGTCGTCGATCAATGCGCGCAGGAAGCGTGCCGCCTCGCCGCCGGTGCAGGCGCGGTGGTCGAAGGTGACCGACAGCGGGATCACCTTGTGCGTTTCCACCCCGCCCATCACCGGGGTCAGCTGGAAGCGGGCGCGGCCGGCGGCGACGATCGCCACGCACGGCGGCACCACCACCGGGGTGGCGTAGCGGCCGGCGAACATGCCGAAGTTGGACAGGCTGATGGTGTAGCCGGTCAGCTCCGACGGGGCGATGCTGCGATCCTCGACCTGCTGGCGCAGGCGGTTGATGCCCTCGCGCACGCCGCGTGCGTCGAGCATGTCGGCGTTGCGCAGCGCCGGCACGAACAGGCCGTCGTCGGTGTCCACGGCGATGCCGATGTCCACCTGCGCGTGCAGGGTGCGGGTGAGGTTGTCGCCGTCGAACCATGCGTTCATCGCCGGCACTGCCTGGCAGGCACGGACGATGCCGCGCACCAGCCGCGAGGTCATGTCGTTGCCCGGCGCCCAGGCGTGGATGTCGGCATCGTCGCTGAGCGTGGTCGGCACCACCTTGCTGTGCGCGTCGGCCATCACCCGCGCCATGTTGCGGCGCACGCCCTTGAGCGGCTCCGGCTGGCCCTTGGCGACCACGCCCGGGGGCGCGGTGCGCATCGGCTTGCCGGCGGCGGAAAGCGGGGTGCGCTCCCTTCCCCCGTCGGGGGAAGGTGCCCGAAGGGCGGATGGGGGTACGGCGGCTGCCGCACCCTCTCCCCCAGCCCCTCTCCCGGCGGGAGAGGGGAGCAAAGCAGCCGGATTCGCCGCCGCCTGCTTCACGTCGTCCATCGTCACCGCGCCATCGGCGCCGGTGGCGCGCACGCGGGCCAGGTCGACGCCGAGCTTGCGCGCCACCGCGCGCACCGCCGGCATCGCCTTGACGCCACCGACGGCCACGGCCTGTTCGGTGTGCACGGCGTTGGAACTGACCATCGCGCCGACCACGGTGCCTTCGTCGGCGCGCTCGGCGGCGGCCGCTGCCGGGGCGGGGGCCGCCGCGGGTGCCGGTGCAGCCGGCGCAGGCGCACCGTGATGGTGGCCGGTGTCCTGGCCTTCGGCGCGCTGCGGCAGGTTTGGGTCGATCTCGAACTGCGCCAGCATGTGCCCGGTCACCACGATGTCGCCGGCCGCGCCGGCCAGCTTCAGCACCTTGCCGGACACCGGCGAGGGCACCTCCACCACCGCCTTGGCGGTTTCCATCGACACCAGCGGTTCGTCCAGCTTGATGACGTCGCCTTCCTTGACGAACCACTCGACGATGGTGGCGTCCGGCAGGCCTTCGCCCAGGTCGGGCAGGTTGAAGTTCTTGGTCTGGCTCATCAGGGGGTTTCTTCCAGTAGTTCAAGGTCGCGTGCCGGCAGCCAGCCCTGCGCGCCGTTGGCGCGTTCGGACCACCACCAGCCGCCGTGTTCGTGATGCAGTTCCACCAGCTCGCCATTGTCCACGTCCAGCTCCTGCGCGGTGTAGTCGCGCAGGGCCTCGGCGTGGCCGTCGTCGAGCACGCGCAGCCACGCCACCGGCGCCCAGCCGGCGCGGTTGTCGGCGGTGCGCACCCAAGCGAAGTCCGGCCATTCCTCGTCGCGCACGCCCAGTTCGACGACCTGCCCCGCGTGGAAGCGGAGCGGATCGGGGTACTGGCTGCGGTAGGCGCTGAGCAGGCGCGCGCGCATGCTCAACCCGCCGCGACCGCGCGCCTGGCGGCGGTGACGATGCGCTCCACGCTCGGCAGGTACTTCATTTCCAGCCGGAACAGCGGGATGTGGGTGTCGTAGCCGGTGACGCGCTCGACCGGGGCCAGCAGGTCGTACATCGACTCCTCGGCCAGCCGCGCGGCGATCTCGGCACCGAAACCGGCGGTCTTCGGCGCTTCCTGCACGATCACGCAGCGGCCGGTCTTGGCCACCGACTCGGCGATGGTGGCGAAGTCCAGCGGGCGCAGCGTGGCCACGTCGATCACTTCGGCGCTGATGCCTTCGCCGGCCAGCTTGTCGGCCGCTTCCAGCGCTTCCTTGACCTGCGCGCCCCAGGCGACGAGGGTCACGTCGGTGCCGTCGCGCAGCACGAAGCACACGTCCAGCGGCAGCGCCTCGCCGTCGTTGGCGACCACTTCCTTGTACTGGCGGTAGATGCGCTTGGGCTCCATGTAGATCACCGGGTCCGGCTCGCGGATCGCGGCCAGCAGCAGGCCGTAGGCGCGCTGCGGGCTGGACGGCAGCACCACGCGCAGGCCCGGCACGTTGGTGAAGATGGCCTCGTTGGCCTCGCTGTGGTGCTCCGGCGCGCGGATGCCGCCGCCCCACGGCACGCGCAGCACCATCGGGCAGTGCAGGCGGCCGCGGGTGCGGTTGCGGATGCGCGCGGCGTGGCAGATCACGTGGTCGACCATCGGGTAGACGAAGCCGTCGAACTGCGCCTCGGCCACCGGCTTCATGCCCTGCACGGCCAGGCCGACGGTGAGGCCGGCAATGGTGGTTTCGTCCAGCGGGGTGTCGAGCACGCGCTGCGGGCCGAACTGCTGCTGCAGGCCGGCGGTGGCGCGGAACACGCCGCCGTTGACGCCGACGTCCTCGCCCAGCACCAGCACCGACGGGTCGTGTTCCATTTCCCAGGCAAGGGCCTGGGTCACGGCTTCGATCAGGGTGATGGGGGTGGCGGTCATGGTGGGTTCTCCGCTGGCGCCTGCCGCGCCGTGGTCGGTGCCGGGGTCGTGGGCGGCGTGCAAGCCGGCGGCGCTGTGCTTGATGTCATCCATGACGCTGCTCCAGGGCGATGGCGGCGGCGCGCTGGGCCAGCAGGTCCGGCGGCGGGTCGGCGTACAGGTAGTCGAACATCGCCTCGACCGGCTGCACCGGGCAGTTGAGGTAGGCGTTGACCTCCTCGTCCACGCGCGCGCCGCATTCGGCGATCCAGGTCTTCTCTTCCTCCTCGCTCCATACGCCCTGCGCGGTCAGGTACTTGCGCAGGCGGATCAGCGGTTCGTTCTGCCATGCCGCCTTGACCTCGGCGTCGTCGCGGTAGCGGCGCGCGTCGTCGGCGGTGGTGTGGTCGGACAGGCGGTAGGTCAACAGTTCCAGCACGGTGCCGCCTTGCCCGGCCAGCGCGCGTTCGCGCGCCTGCTGCATCGCCGCCAGCACCGCCAGCAGGTCGTTGCCGTCCACCTGCAGGCAGAACAGGCCGCCGGCCAGGCCCTTCTGCGCCAGGGTCTCGGCGCCGGTCTGGGCCGAACGCGGCACCGAGATCGCCCAGCCGTTGTTCACCACGCACAGGATCAGCGGCAGGGTGTAGGCGCCGGCCGAGTTCACCGCGGCGTAGAAGTCGGTCTTGGAGCTGCCGCCGTCGCCGCACACGGCCACCGCCACCTGCGGCTTGCCCTGCAGCTTGAACGACAGCGCGGTGCCGGCCGCATGCAGGCACTGGGTGGAGATCGGCACGCAGATCGGGAAGTCGCGCGCGGCGTCGCTGCCGCGGTCGTAGTCGCTGCCGCGCTCGTCGCCGCCCCAGTACATCAGCACGTCGCGCGGGCGCACGCCGCGCATGAACATGGCGCCGTACTCGCGGTAGCTGGGGGCGAGCACGTCACCGGGCTTCATTGCCGCGCCGATGCCGACGTGGGCCGCTTCGTGGCCGAGGCAGGAGGCAAAGGTGCCGAGCTTGCCGGTGCGTTGCAGGGCCACGGCCTTGGTGTCGAACACGCGGGTGGCCAGCATCTGCCGGAACAGCGGCAACAGTGCGCGTGGGTCGCGCAGCGAGGCCGGCAGGTCGTCGCGTACCAGGTTGCCGTCGGCATCCAGGTACTGCAGGTATTCGATTTGGAACTGGGCGGAAACCGTCATTGCAGCAACACCTTCGAACAGATGGTTTCAATTGATAGGAATTGCACATGGTAAGGACTCGGCCCGGAAAAGCCGTCCTGCGCCGCAGCACGGAATTGCGCGCTGCGGCGCCCGCCTGCCGCGCGAGGTGGGTCGAATCATCGCATTCAGCTTCGTCGCGGGCAGGCGCGGCATTGTCGCGCCGGTTGCGCCTGCAAGTGTTCGCTTTCCGTTTGCGCGCCCGCCGCCTGCGTTACCCTTTGCGCCCCGCGCAGATGGCAAGGCCATGACCGTAGAACAGAACCAGCGTGAGCTCGAAGCCGGCATCCACACCGACCTGCAGGGCCGGCTCACCTATGGCGGCTACCTGTGCCTGGACCGCCTGCTGTCGGCGCAGCAGCCGTTGTCGAAGCCGGCGCACCACGACGAGATGCTGTTCATCATCCAGCACCAGACCTCGGAGCTGTGGCTGAAGCTGCTTGACCATGAACTGCGCGCGGCGATGGGCCACCTGCAGCGCGACGAGGTCTGGCAGTGCCGCAAGGTGCTGGCGCGCGGCAAGCAGGTGCTGCGCCAGCTGACCGAGCAGTGGTCGGTGCTGGAAACCCTGACCCCGTCCGAATACATGGGCTTCCGCGACGTGCTCGGCCCGTCCTCGGGCTTCCAGTCGCTGCAGTACCGCTGCATCGAGTTCCTGCTGGGCAACAAGAACGCGGACATGCTGCTGGTGTTCGGGCACGACCCGGACGGGCAGGCGAAGCTGCGGCAGGCGCTGGAGGCACCGAGCCTGTACGAGGAGTTCCTGCGCTACCTGGCGCGCTTCGGCCATGCCGTCCCGGCCACCTATGAGGGCCATGACTGGACCCTGCCGCACGTCAGCGACCCGGCGCTGCGCCCGGTCTTCGAGAACATCTACCGCGACACCGACCGCTACTGGCGCGAGTACTCGCTGTGCGAGGACTTCGTGGACCTGGAGAGCCAGTTCCAGCTGTGGCGCTTCCGCCACATGCGCACGGTGATGCGGATCATCGGCTTCAAGCGCGGCACCGGTGGTTCCAGCGGCGTGGGTTTCCTGAAGCAGGCGCTGGAGTTGACCTTCTTCCCCGAGCTGTTCGAGGTGCGCACCAGCATCGGCGTGGCGTAGTGTGGCCTGCGCCGGCCCGGTTGCCGGCGGCTGTCCGCGGCATTGGTTGCAGATGAACGAAATTTGACGCCGGGCCGGGCGGTCGGTGATCCTCCCCGCGCCCCGGCCCGTGCCGGGGCCCCGCCTTTTTCACCGTACCGGCATTACTGGGGGAACCCCGCATGAGCGCTGCCGCGCCGAATTCCGCATCCACACCGGCGCCCGTGCCGGCGTTCAACGACCTGCTCGGCCACCCGCGTCCGCTGTGGATGCTGTTCATGACCGAGTTCTGGGAGCGCTTCGCGTTCTACGGCATCCGCTGGGCGCTGACGCTGTACATCGTCTCGCAGTTCTTCGGCGGCGAAGGCGCCGGCGAGGCGCCGGCCAACCGGCTCTACGGCGCCTACCTGGCGCTGGTGTACGCCTCGGCGCTGTTCGGCGGCTTCGTCGCCGACCGCCTGATCGGCTACCAGCGCTCGATCCTGATCGGCGCGGCGGTGATGTCGCTGGGCCTGTTCCTGATCGCCATCCCCAACGAGCAGGTGTTCCGCATCGGCCTGGCCACGGTCATCGCCGGCAACGGCCTGTTCAAGCCCAACATCTCCACGATGGTGGGGCAGCTGTACGGGCTCAACGACAGCCGCCGGGACTCGGGTTTCACCATCTTCTACATGGGCATCAACGCCGGTGCCTTCATCGCCCCGATCCTGACCGGCATCCTCGCCGATAAGGTGTTCGGTACCGAAGCGATGCCGGCCTACAAGTACGTATTCATCGCCTCCGGCGTCGGCATGCTGGTCAGCCTGGTGTGGTTCTGGATCGGTCGCCGCCAGCTCGGCAGCGTCGGCGCGGCCCCGGCCGGCGCCGGGCTCGGCCGCACCCTGGCGGTGCTGGTCGGCACGCTGGTGGCGGTGCCGGTGGCCTACGGGCTGCTGACCATCGACGCCGGCATCCTCGGCTGGATCCTCGGCGCGCTGTTCGTGGCGCTGTGCGTGTCGATCCTGGTCGAGGGCATCCGCGAGGGCAAGGTGGCGCGCGACCGCGCCCTCGCCATGCTGGTGATCTTCGTGTTCAACGTGCTGTTCTTCATGTTCTTCGAGCAGGCCGGCAGCTCGTTCAACTTCCTGGCGCAGAACATCGTCGAGCGCGACTTCGGCGGCTGGACGTTCCCGGTGGGCTGGTTCCAGTCGGTGAACTCCATCGCCATCCTCACCCTCGGCCCGGTGTTCGTGTGGCTGTGGGTGGCGCTGGGCAAGAACAACCCGTCGATCCCGCGCAAGTTCGGCCTCGGCCTGATCTTCAACGGCCTGGCGTTCGCGCTGCTGATGTACGCGCTGTCCTCGCTGGTCGACCCGGAGACGCTGAAGGTGCCGTTCTGGACCCTGTTCATGGTCTACGTGATCCAGACCGTCGGCGAGCTGTGCCTGTCGCCGATCGGCCTGTCGATGACCACCAAGCTGGCGCCGGTGAAGGTCGTCGGCTTGGCGATGGGCGGCTGGTTCCTGTCCACCGCCATCGGCAACAACCTGTCGGGCATCTTCGCCGCGGTGGTCAGCGGTGAAAGCGGCATGACGGTGGAATCCGCGCTGAAGGGCTATACCTTCGGCTTCTGGTCGCTGCTGGGCGCGGGCGTGCTGCTGTTCCTGATCGCCCCGCTGGTGCAGAAGCTGATGCATGGCGTGAAGTGAGGACGTGGCGATGAAATTGCGTTCCGGGGCGGTGGCCCTGCTGCTGGTCGCGGCGCTGGCCGGCTGCTCGCCGCCACCGGCGCCGGCGCCGGAAAAGGCGCAGCCGCTGGATACCAGCGAGCAGAAGATGCCGGTGGCCGACGTCAGCCAGCCGGTCGCCTCGGGCAACACCCCGGCCGCGGCCGACGTGGCCGCGGTGGCGGCGCTCAACGCGCGGTTCGACCCGGCGCGCGACGCGGTGGCCGACCTGGAGACGGCCAAGGTCGAGGCCCAGCGCGGCGGCAAGCGGATCATGCTCGACGTCGGCGGCGAGTGGTGCTCGTGGTGCCACCTGCTGGATGCCTTCATGGAGGGTGATTCGGAAATGCGCCGCTTCCGCGACGCCCACTACGTGTGGATGAAGGTCAACTACAGCGAAGACAACGAGAACGCCGCCTTCCTGTCGCGTTTTCCGGCCATCACCGGCTATCCGCACCTGTTCGTGCTCGATGCCGATGGCGAGCTGCTGCATTCGCAGTTCACCGGCGAGCTGGAGAAGGGCAAGGGCTACGACCGGGCGAAGTTCTTCGCGTTCCTGAAGGAATGGGCGCCCGCGCAGACGCCCTGACCCCGGGCGGATGATGCAACGACGACGGCGCCGCAGGGCGCCGTCGTCGTTTGCGGGGACGCGGCTGGGGCGAAGGCTGGTATCACGGCCTCAATTTCCGCGCCGACCGGCCGCTAACGGGAGCATTCCCGTGTCCCGGTGCCGCATGTCGCAGCCCACCACCGCCGCTGCCGCCGTCCCCCCCGTTGCCGATGCCGGCACCGAGGCGCCCGGCGTCGCCATGCCGACGGTGGAAGCGTTGATGGACGAGACCCCGGGCGAGGCGGACGCGCCGCCGCCCCGTTACCGGCTGCCGCAGGCGGCGGTGCCGCCGGACATCAAGCTGCAGGCCGCCGTGGTGCGACTGGTCGCGCAGAAGGAGCGGATCGACCAATTGGTACGCGAAGGCCTGCTGGACGGCCTGCTGCCGGCCGACTGGAACGGCGCGCCCGGCAACGAACTGCGCGCGTTCGTCGCGGCGGTGGTGCCGTTCGCCTCCGACAGCGTGCGCGGCGACACCGTCGCCGCGCGGGTGCCGCTGAAATACCTGCTGGGGCAGTCGCAGCGCTGGGGCAAGGGCGACGTCGCCGAACCGAATTCACTGGCCGCCTACCTGGCCAGCGACGAGCGTGCCAGCGCTGGCGCCACCGATGCGGCCGAGGTGATGCTGCTGGGGCCGCTGGGACTGGGCTGGACCCAGGTGGGGCGCGCCCGGGTCGGCTTCCTGCGCGCGATGGGCGTCGATTCGCTGGCCGCGCGGGTCACCGCGCTGCCCTACCCGGCGCCGGAGCAGCTGGCGCTGTACCAGGTGCAGGTGGCGGGGCGGACGCAGGTGTGGTGCGTGCTGGACAACCGCAAGCTGCGCGCGTTGTCGGCGCCGTCGCTGACGGTGCCGCTGCTCACCGCCTACGGCGTCGCCGCGCCGCAGGCATGGCCGGCCTCGTGGCCGGCGCCGGTGGAGGTGGAGGCCGAACTGGCCGGCGCCGCGCCGGGCCGGACCGTGGTGAAGGTGGATCTGGTGCGGCTGGTGGACAAGGTCCGTCGCAGCCAGGCCGGCGAAGCCTGGACCAGCGCCAGCCTGATGCAACTGCATACCTGGGTACCGCGCTGGCGCTTCTTCCTGGCCTCGTTCATCGGCCTGCCGGTGGCCCTGCTGATGATCGCCGCGCTGGCCCTGCCGGGGCGCGTCGAGGCCGCCGCGGTGGCGGCGGCGTTGGGCTTCGCCGGCGGCGCCATCGCCGCGCTGGCCGCGCCGTGGGTCTATATCCGCCGCAAGTACCTGAGCTGAGCCTGTTCCGCCTGGATATCCACGGGAAGGCCCGTGCCGGGCAAGCCCGGCACCTGCGTGTTGGTTTCCGTGGATGCGGGGCTTGCCCCGCATGGGGCATTCCAGGTGAAACCCTATGCCGGGAGCCTCCGGCACCTCCCGTCATCCGGACAGGGCGGCGTCCAGCGCCTGCAACCGCTGCGGCGTGCCCACGTCGGTCCAGCGTCCGCGATGATGCTGGCCGTGCACCGCACCGCGGGTCATTGCCGCGCGCAGCAGCGGGGCGAGCTTGAAGCGTGGGGGCGCGGCATCGGCGCCTTCGGCATCGCCGGCCACTTGCCGCCAGCCGGCCAGCAACGACGGGCGATACACGCCGATGCCGGCAAAGGTCAGCCGCGGTCCGGCGCCGGCGTCGTGCATGCGGCCATTGGCGTCGAGCACGAAATCGCCTTCGGGGTGGTGTTCGGGGTTATCGACCAGTAGCAGGTGCGCCTCGCCCTCCGGTTCGGCGGGCAGGCGCACGAAATCGAAGTCGCACCAGATATCGCCGTTGACCGCCAGAAACGGTGCGTCGCCCAGCACCGGCAATGCGTTGAGCATGCCGCCGCCGGTTTCCAGCGGCGTGTCGCCTTCGTGCACGAAGTGCAGTTGCAGACCCCAGCGGCTGCCGTCGCCCAGCGTGGCGGGGAACTGCCCGGCCAACCACGAGGTGTTGACCACGACCTCGCGCACGCCGAGCGCGGCCAGCTTTTCCAGATGCCACGCGATCAGCGGCTTGCCGCCGGCTGCCAGCAGTGGCTTGGGCGTGTGCTCGGTGAGCGGGCGCATGCGCTCGCCCAGCCCGGCGGCGAAGATCAGCGCCTTCATGCGGCAGCGGTCTTTGCCGCAAGTGCGGGCTTGATGCGGGTTTCCAGCAGTTCGGCCAGCGAGGCCAACTGCGGATGGCGCGGCAGCACTTCGTCCAGGTAGGCGATGAAGCGCGGCACGTCGGCGATGTATTTCGACTTGCCGTCGCGGTAGTGCAGGCGCGCGAAAATGCCAAGGATCTTCAGGTGCCGCTGCACGCCCAGCCAGTCGGCATCGCGCAGGAACACGGGCAACGGCGGCACCGGGATGCCGGCCGCCTGCGCGCGCTGGTGGTAGCGGGCCAGCCAGCCGTCCACGCGCGCCAGCGGCCAGCTCAGGAAGGCGTCCTTGAACAGGCTCACCGCGTCGTAGGCGACCGGGCCGAGCACCGTGTCCTGGAAATCCAGCACCGCCGGGCCGCCGGGCACCGGCATCAGGTTGCGCGGCATGAAGTCGCGGTGCACCAGCACGCGGGCCTGCGCGTGGGCGTTGTCCATCAGCCACCGCTGCGCCAGTTCCAACTGGTCCGATCCGCCGCAATCCAGGGTGATGCCGAGGTGGCGGCCGAGGAACCATTCCTCGAACAGCCCGGCATCGCGCAGCAGCAGCGCCTCGCCGAACTCGCCGATGCCGTCCGGCGCGGGAATCCGCTGCATCGCCAGCAGCTGGTCGATGGCGGCGTCGAAGTGCGCGTCGGCGTTGGCCTCGTCCAGCACCATCGCCAGCGTCGGCCCGCCGAGGTCTTCCAGCAGCAGGAAGCCATTGTCGACGTCGCGCTGCTCGATATGCGGCACACGCACGCCGTGGCGCTCGAACAGGTCGTGGATGCGCAGCCACGGCCGCACGTCCTCCCGGTCCGGCGGCGAATCCATCACGATGCGGTTGGCGCCCGCGCCCCGCGTGCGCCAGTAGCTGCGGAAGCCGGCATCGACCGAGGCGCGTTCGAGCGTGACGGCGGCATCGCCCAGCGCGGTGCGCGCCCAGTGCAGGCGCTGTTGCGCGCGCTGCGGATCGGAAGAAGGATCGGGAGTCATCTGCGAGGTATGACCGGCGCATGGCGCCGGCGGGCGTCAGCGCTTGTTGCCGCCGCTGACCAGTCGCAGCAGCGCGAGGATGGCCACCGCGCCGACGATGGAGCCGAGGAAACCGGCCGGCTGCCCGGCGGCGTACCAGCCCATCTCGCGCCCGAACCAGCCGGCGAACACCGCGCCGGCGATGCCCAGCACGATGGTCAGCAGGCAGCCCATGCGGTTGTTGCCGGGCATGAAGAAGCGCCCGAGCAGGCCGACGATGAAGCCGATCAGGATGATGTAAAGCCAGCTGCCGCTGCCGAACAATCCGCTCATGTGCCTGCCCGCCAAAAGGAAAGACGCAGCCTAGCAAGGCCGGGCTGCGTCCGTCATCAGACCCGCGGGGTGGCTCAGCAGCAGCCGTGGTCGCCGTGGCGGGTGCCGCTGTCGGCATGCACCTTCGAGCCGCTGGTCTCGCCGCGCAGGCTGGCCGCGTGGTGGTCGAGCAGCACCTTGGACACGCAGGCGGTGACGCGCTTGCCCATCGGGATGTGCAGGAACTCGTTGGGGCCGTGCGCGTTGGAATGCGGGCCGAGCACGCCGGTGATCATGAACTGCGCGCCGGGGAACTTCTCGCCGAGCATGCCCATGAACGGGATCGAGCCGCCTTCGCCCATGTACATCGCCGGCTTGCCGAAAAACGCCCGGCTGGCGTCGTCGATGGCCTTCTCCAGCCACGGCGCCATCGCCGGCGCGTTCCAGCCGGTGGAGGCCTTTTCCAGTTCCAGGGTGACCTTGGCGCCGTTCGGCGGGTCGCGCAGCAGCGCTTCCTTCAGCAGTTCGCCGCTCTTCTTGCCGTCGGCGGTCGGCGGCAGGCGCAGCGACAGCTTCACCGCGGTTTCCGGGCGCAGCACGTTGCCGGCCGAATCCAGCGGCGGCATGCCGCCGATGCCGGTCACCGACAGCGCCGGGCGCCAGGTGCGGTTGAGCACCAGCTCGGACAGGTCGTCGTTCATCGGCTTCAGCCCATCGACCAGCGGGAACTTGTCGAAGATGGCGGTATCGACCACCTCGGCGGCACGCTTGGCCTGGCCCAGGCGCTCGGCCGGGATCTCCACGTGCAGGCCGTCGAGCAGGATGCGCCCGGTCTTCTCGTCCTCGATGCGCGACAGCAGCTGGCGCAGCAGGCGGAACGACGACGGCACCACGCCGGAGGCGTCGCCGGAGTGCACGCCCTCGTTGAGCACCTTCACGGTGAAGTTGCCGCCGGCCAGGCCGCGCAGCGAGGTGGTGCACCACAGCTGCTCGTAGTTGGCGCAGCCCGAATCCAGGCACACCACCAGCGACGGCTGGCCGATGCGCCCGGCCAGGTGGTCGACGTAGGCCGGCAGGTCGTAGGAGCCGGATTCCTCGCAGGCCTCGATCAGGATCACGCAGCGCGCGTGCGGCAGGCCCTGTTCCTGCAGCGCCAGCACCGCGGCCAGCGAGCCGAAGATCGCATAGCCGTCGTCGGCGCCGCCGCGGCCGTACAGCTTGTCGCCGCGCAGCACCGGCTTCCACGGGCCGAGGTCGTCGTCCCAGCCGGTCATTTCCGGCTGCTTGTCCAGGTGGCCGTAGAGCAGCACGGTGTCGTCGCCGGTTTCCGTGCCGCTGGCCGGGATTTCAAGGAAGATCAACGGCGTGCGCCCTTCCAGCCGCACCACCTCGACCTGCAGGCCGGGGATCTTCTGCGCCTTCGCCCAGTTCTCCATCAGCGCCACGGCCTGGTCCATGTAGCCATTGGCGACCCAGTTGGCGTCGAACATCGGCGATTTGTTGGGGATGCGGATGTAATCGACCAGCTGCGGGACGATGTCGTCGTCCCATTTGTCGCTGAGAAATTGGCCGAGCTTGGCGCTGTCCATTCGGGAACTCCTGGATGCAAGGTTCAGATGCAACCATTCTACGCGCTCCGTGTTGTAGGGATTTTCCTACAGGGCGTCGGGCGGTTTGCCGGCTGCGGGGCAGGGGGCGCGGCGGATAGGCTGCGTTCATGTGGCGCGGAACACTGGTCTGGCCGGCGGGGATTGCCGGCATACCCGTCCAAACCACAGGGAGTGAGCCATGAAGCTTTTCACCGTGATGCTGAAGTCACTGGTCCTGACGTTGTTGTTGGCCGCATCGGCGCAAGCCACGGACAAGGTCGACATCAACACCGCCAGCGCGGCGGAACTGGACCAGGTGCTGGTGAACGTCGGCCCCGCCAAGGCGCAGGCCATCGTCGATCACCGGCAGGCAAACGGGCCCTTCGGCAGCGTCGAGGAACTGGCGCTGGTCAAGGGCATCGGCTTGAAGACGGTCGAACGGAATCGAGACCTGATCGAAGTGAGGGCCGGAGCCGCCCCCACCGCCAGGAAGCCCGCCACGACGGCGGTGGTCAAACCGGTTGAAAGGCGCTGACAGGGAGTGCAAACCGCAACGCGTGCGGCGTCGGGATGACGCGCACCAGGAATCCCGGCATGCCAGGAGGCAGGGGGGAAGGCAGGATGCCAACAAGGACGTGGGTCGCCCGGTGTTGCACAGTGACGTGCAGCCGGGCGATTTTCTTTGGGCCGCTGGACGCGGCGAGGTGCTTCGCCGGGAAGGCCTCGTGGGGCAGGCCCCGTGTCCACGAAAGCCGCCGCGCGGCCGCACCGGCGACCCGGCGGCTCAGACCAGCCCGGTCGCGTAGTACACGCCGATGATCGCGAACACCGCCAGGGTCTTGATGCAGGTGATGGCGAAGATGTCCTTGTAGGACTGGCGGTGGGTCAGGCCGGTGACGGCCAGCACGGTGATCACCGCGCCGTTGTGCGGCAGGGTGTCCATGCCGCCGGAGGCCATCGCCGCGACCCGGTGCAGCACCTCCATCGGGATGCCCGCGGCCTGCGCGTTGGCGATGAAGCTGTCGGCCATCGCCGCCAGCGCGATGCTCATGCCGCCGGAGGCCGAGCCGGTGATGCCGGCCATCGCGGTTACGGAGATGGCCTCGTTGACCAGCGGGTTGGGGATCGAGCCCAGCGCGTTGGCCACGACTAGGAAGCCGGGCAGGGCGGCGATCACCGCGCCGAAGCCATACTCCGACGCGGTGTTCATCGACGCCAGCATGGCGCCGCCGATCGCCGACCGGGTGCCTTCGGCGAATGCGGCCACCACCGGTTTCCATGCCAGCGCAATGACGCTGAGGATGCCCAGCAGCAGTGCGCCCTGCACCGCCCAGATCGCCGCGACCCTGGAAACCTCCTGCACCACCGGGGCCGGGTTGCCGATCACCGCCGGCACGAACGACTGGCTTTCGCCATAGAACCCCGGGATCCAGCGGGTGAACAGGAAGTTGGCCACGCCCACCAGCAGCAGCGGCAGCACCGCCAGCAACGGATGGGCGAGCTTGTTGCCGTGGAAGGGCTCCGGCTCGTTGCGCAGTTCCTCGCCGCTGCCGGCGTAGCCCTCGCCCTTGGCAACGGCGACGCGGCGGCGCCACTCCAGATAACTCATGCCCAGCGCCAGGATCACCACCGCGCCGATCGTGCCCAGCATGGGTGCGGCCCAACTGGTGGTGCCGAAGAACGAGGCCGGGATGATGTTCTGGATCTGCGGCGTGCCCGGCAGCGCGTCCATCGTGAAGGTGAACGCGCCCAGCGCGATGGTGCCGGGGATCAGCCGCTTGGGGATGTCGCTCTGGCGGAACAGCTCGGCGGCGAACGGGTACACCGCGAACACCACCACGAACAGCGACACCCCGCCATAGGTGAGCAGCGCGCAGACCAGCACGATCGACAGCATCGCCCGCTGCGCGCCGACCAGGCGGATGGTGGCGCTGACGATCGACTTGGAGAAGCCGGAGACCTCGATCAGCTTGCCGAACACCGCGCCGAGCAGGAACACCGGGAAGTACAGCTTCAAAAAGCCGACCATCTTGTCCATGAACAGGCCGGTGAACATCGGCTGCACCAGCGACGGGTCGGTCAGCAGCACCGCGCCGAGCGCGGCGACCGGCGCGAACAGGATCACGCTGTGGCCGCGGTAGGCCACGTACATCAGGAAGCACAGGGCTGCCAACACGATCAGGAACGACATCCACGGCTCCCCGGCCATTGCATTGCCGCGGAGTATCGGGAGCCGGGCCGGGGCGGCCCACTGTACGAAGGGACGATACGCGCGCTGCCGGCACCCCGTTAACGTGCGCGACATGGCGGCATTCCATACACCAACAACGCCGCCGCCAGTGTCATACCCGGGAGGAGGGAGACCGATGAAGCGCAAGTATCTGAGCATGGCCGTGGGCTTTGCGTTGCTGGCCCCGGCCGCATTCGTGCAGGCCGAGGAACAGCAGCAGCCGGCGGCGGGCCACCAGGCCACCACGTTGGATTCGATCACGGTGACCGCGCGCAAGCGCGAGGAAACCCTGCAGGACGTGCCGGTGGCGGTCACCGCGTTCACGCCCGAGACGCTGGACAAGCTGAACATCGGCGACATCGGCGACCTCGGCGCGCAGGTGCCGAACCTGACCATCTACGCCGCGCGCGGCTCCACCAGCACCGCCACCGCCTACATCCGCGGCATCGGCCAGGCCGACCCGCTGTGGGGCGTCGACCCGGGCGTGGGCATCTACCTGGACGACGTCTACATCGCCCGCCCGCAGGGCGCGCTGCTGGACGTGTTCGACGTGGACCGCATCGAGGTGCTGCGCGGCCCGCAGGGCACGCTGTACGGCAAGAACACCATCGGCGGCGCGATCAAGTACATCTCGCGCGGGCTGCCGCAGGAGACCTCGGGCTTCGCCTCGGTCACCGTGGGCAACTACAACCAGCTCGACGTCAAGGCCGCGCTGGGCGGCGAGATCGGCGGCAAGGACAGCGGGCTGCGCGCGCGGGTGGCGATGGCCAGCATGAACCGCGACGGCTTCGGCGAGAACCTGCTCACCGGGCAGGACGTCAGCGACAAGGAAATCAATGCCGCGCGCCTGCAGATCGGCGCGTATTCGCAGGACGACTTCGACGTCCAGTTCGCGTTCGACTACATGGACGACAAGTCCGGCGTGCGCGGCGCGAAGATGCTGGCGCCGAACAACAACCCGCTGATCCCGGTGGCCGACGTCCCGCCGCTGGACGACCGCTACGACATCCGCAGCGGCATGCGCAACGTCAACAACACCACGATGAAGGGCGCCTCGGCGGTGGTGAACTGGCGGCCGGGCGAGGACTGGGCGTTCAAGTACGTGCTGGCCAAGCGCGAGTCCGACACCGAGACCAACATCGACTTCGACACGCTGCCGCAGAAGATCGCCGACGTGAAGGCGTTCTACAGCGACAGCCAGGTCAGCCAGGAGCTGCAGGCCAACTTCGACGGCGGCGGCCGCGCCCGCGGCGTGATGGGCCTGTACTGGTTCAACGGCGACGCCGGCGGCCAGGTGCTCAACAACTTCTTCAACCTGAGCCTCGGCGACACCCAGGGCGTGGTCAACACCAAGAGCATCGCGCTGTACGCCGACTGGACGTTCGACCTGGCCGAGCGGCTGAAGCTGGACGTCGGCGCGCGCTATACCGACGAGGACAAGCACGCCGTCGCCTACAACATCGGCTACACCGACGACAGCTTCACCACGCCCAACGGGGTGGTCGCGGCCAACTTCGACAAGACCGTCAACTTCAAGAACGTCTCGCCGAAGGTGTCGCTGGACTACCAGTTCACCCCGGACATCATGGGCTACGTCTCGGCCAGCCGCGGCTTCAAGTCCGGCGGCTACAACATCCGCGCCAACACCACCGCGGTGCCGCGCTCGGGCGAGCCGTTCGACGACGAGAAGGTGGACAGCTACGAGGTCGGCAGCAAGATGGCCTTCCTCGACCAGCGCGCGTTCCTGAACCTGGCGTACTTCTACAACAAGTACGAGGACATCCAGCTGTCGGTGTTCACCGCGCTGCCGGAAGGCGGCTTCTTCGGCGACTTCACCAATGCCGGCAAGGGCACGGTGCAGGGCGTGGAGGTGGAGTACCAGCTGCTGCCGACCCGCAACTGGCTGGTCAGCGGCAACCTGGCCTGGCTGGACGCCAAGTACGACGAGTTCATGAGCGGCGGCGTCAACATCGCCGACACGCAGTACTTCACCAACGCGCCCGAGTTCTCCGGTGCGCTGAACGTGGAATACCGCACCGACCTTGCCAACGGCGGCAACCTGTCCGCGCGCGTGGGCTACGTCTACCAGTCCGAGGTGTGGCCGACCACCGACCTGAGCCCGGAGATCCGCCAGGACGGTTACGGCCTGCTCAATGCCGGCGTGATCTGGAAGCTCGACGACGCGTGGAGCCTGTCGCTGCAGGGCACCAACCTGACCGACAAGGAATACCGCACCACCGGCTACAACCTGGTCAGTGCCGGCCTGGGCGTGCTGACCGGCTTCTACGGTGCACCGCGCCAGTACATGCTGACCGCCCGCTACGACTTCTAACCGGGAAGCAGGGAACGGGGAACGGGCAGGGCAGGCGCGCCGCCCGTTCCCCGGTTTGATCGAAGCCCATCCCGCACATGGCGCGGGATGGGCTTTTCGTTGCCGGCCCCGGCACGCGCCCTTCGCTTTATCCTGCCGGTCCTGCCCACGGGGAAACGACACGCATGCTGAGCCTGGTGACGGTGGCGCTGGCCGGGGTGGCCTGGCTGGTGCTGATGTTCGGCGTCGCCCTGTACGGCGAGCGGCGGCCGGCGGTGCTGGCCCGCCACTGGCGCCATGTCTACGCGCTGTCGCTGGCGGTGCACTGCACCTCGTGGACCTTCTACGGCACGGTGACCCAGGCCGCGCGCTACGGCTGGCCGCTGCCGCCGACCTTCGTCGGCGCGATCCTGTTCTACGCGCTGGCGATCGGCATGATGATGCGGCTGGTGCGGCTGGCGCGCGAGACCAACGCCACCTCGCTGGCCGACCTGATCGCCGCGCGGCTGGGCCGCGACGCGTGGCTGGCGGCGACGGTGACCCTGATCGCCGCGCTTGGCCTGATTCCCTACATCGCCCTGCAACTGAAAGCGGTGGCGATGAGCTTCGGCATGCTCACCCTGCGCTCGGCCGATGCGGTGCAGGACGCGGCGCCGTGGCGCGACAGCGCGCTGTACGTGGCGCTGGCGATGGCGCTGTTCGCGATGCTGTTCGGCGCGCGCCGTGCCGACGTGTCCGAGCACAACCGCGGGCTGGTGCTGGCGATGGCGGCCGAGTCGCTGTTCAAGCTCGGCGCGATGCTGGCGCTGGGCGTGTTCGTCTGGTTCGGGCTGAAAGGCATCGACCTGCCCGCGCCGCAGCCGGTGGATGCGCCGGCCGGCGGCTTCATGCCGCTGGTGCTGCTGGGCGCGCTGGCGATGTTCCTGCTGCCGCACCAGTTCCACGTCGGCGTGGTCGAATGCCGCGACCCGGCCGACATCCGCACCGCGCGCTGGCTGTTCCCGCTGTACCTGCTGCTGATCGCGCTGCCGATCCTGCCGCTGGCGCGCGCCGGCAGCGCCCTGCTCGGCGCCAGCGTGCCCAGCGACATGTACACGCTGGCGCTGCCGTTCTCGGCCGGGCACACCGGGGTGGCGCTGTTTGCCTTCCTCGGCGGCCTGAGCGCGGCCACCGGCATGGTGGTGGTCAGCACGTTGACCCTGAGCCTGATGATCGGCAACCACTGGTTCGCGCCGGGCCTGCTGCGCAGCACCTGGGCGCGCGCCGGCGGCGACCACCGCCGCGAGCTGGTGTGGCTGCGGCGCGTGGGCATCTGCGTGATCATGCTGCTGGCGTGGGCCTACAGCCGGCTGATCGGCGGCGGCAACGTGCTGGCCGACATCGGCGGCATCTCGTTCTCGGCGATGGCCACGCTGGTGCCGGTGCTGGGCTTCGCGATCTGGCGGCCGCAGACGCCGCCGCGCGCGGCCATCGCCGGGCTGCTGGCCGGCTTCGCCACGTGGGCGTGGGTGCTGCTGCTGCCCTCGCTGCTGCAGGGCAACGGCATGGCGCCCGGCTGGCTGGTCGAAGGCCCGTTCGGCTGGCGCTGGCTGGCGCCGGACGCGCTGTTCGGCCTGACCGGCTGGAGCCCGTTGGGGCGCGCGGTGGGCGCCAGCCTGTTCGTCGGCACCGCGGTGACGCTGCTGGCGATGGCGTGGCGCCGCGACACGCCCGACCGCACCCGCCGCAACCTCGATGCCGATGCGCTGCGCGACGCTGGTCGCCGTTTCCTGCCTTGGGAAAAAGTGCAGCGATTGCTGGCCGACGCACCGCGCCATGGCCCGGTGCCGGCGCGGATCGAGGCCAGCGTCGAGCGCGAGTTGTCGGCGGTGCTGGGCGCGGCCTCGGCGCGGCTGCTGCTGGATGCCGCGCGCCGCGAGGAGGGCGAGCTGGCGACGGTGGCGGCGATCGTCAGCGAGGCCTCGCAGGACCTGCGCTTCAACCAGCAGGTGTTGCAGGCAGCGTTGCAGAACATGAGCCAGGGCATCAGCGTGATCGACCGCGAGCAGCGGCTGGTGGCGTGGAACCGACCCTACGCGCAGCTGTTCGGCTTCCCCGACGAACTGTTGCAGGTCGGCCGGCCGATCATCGACCTGACCCGCTGGGCGCTGCAGGCGATGCCCGAGCGCGGCGGCGACGAGCGCGCGGTGGACCGGCGCCTGGCGTTCATGCGCGCCGGCACCGCGCACCTGACCGAGCGCGTGTTCCCCGATGGCCGCATCGTCGAGATCCGCGGCAACCCGATGCCCGGCGGTGGCTTCGTCGCCACCTTCACCGACGTCACCGAGTTCCGCCGCAACGAGCAGGCGCTCAAGCGCAGCAACGAGACGCTGGAGCAGCGCGTGGACGAGCGTACCGCGCTGCTGGAATCGGCCAAGCGCGAGGCCGAACGCGCCAACGATGCCAAGAGCCGTTTCCTCACCGCCATCGGCCACGACCTGCTGCAGCCGCTGCATGCCGCGCACCTGTTCACCGACACGTTGGCGCAGCAGGTGGACGCGCCCGCGCAGCAGCAGGCGGTGGTGCAGATACGCGGCGCGCTGGATTCGACCACGCAGCTGCTGACCGGCCTGTTCGACATGTCGCGGCTGGAAGCCGGCGGGCTGGTGCCGCAGCCGCGCGCGATGCCACTGGCCGAGGTGCTGGACCCGCTGGCGTCCGAGTTCCGCGCGCTGGCCGCCGCGCGCGGGTTGGCCTTCCACCACGTTCCGACGCGGGCGTGGGTGGACAGCGACCCGCAGCTGCTGCGCCGCGTGCTGCAGAACTTCCTCGCCAACGCGGTGCGCTACACCGCGCGCGGCGGGGTGCTGCTGGGCGTGCGCCGCGAGGGCGGGCGCGTGCGCATCGAGGTGCACGATACCGGGCCGGGCATCGCCCGCAGCGAGCAGCGGCGCATCTTCGAGGAATTCCGCCGCGGCGAGGACAGCGGCGGGCAGGGGCTGGGCCTGGGCCTGGCCATCGCCGACCGCATCGCCGGGCTGCTGCGGGCGCCGCTGCGGCTGCGCAGCGAACCGGGCCGCGGCACCGTGTTCTCGGTGTCGCTGGCCACCGTGCCGGCGCCGGCGGAAGCCATGCCGCCAGCACTGGCGATGGCGGAACCGGCGGCGACGCCGGTGGCCACCCGCGTGCTGGTGGTGGACAACGACCCGGCGGCGCTGGCCGGGCTGGCCGGGCTGCTGCGCGGCTGGGGCTACGACGTGGCCGAGGCGGGCGGCGATGCCGGCGCGGTGGCGACCATGAAGGTCGCCCCGGCGGCACTGTGGCTGTTCGACTACAACCTGGACGACGGCGACACCGGCACCGCCCTGCACGCGCGCCTGGCCGGGCGCTTCGGCGCGCGGCCGACGCTGATCCTCAGCGCCGACGACAGCCTCGCCACCCGTCGCGAAGTGCTGGAGCAGGGCCTGACCCTGCTGCACAAGCCGGTGCGGCCGCTGGCGCTGAAATCGATCCTCGACCGCCTGCTGGCCGCGCGCGCGGCGGCGAAAGCACCGGTGGAGTGATTCTTGCCCTTCTCCCTTCGGGAGAAGGTGCCCGAAGGGCGGATGAGGGGTGAGCGGAGTCCATGATGGTTGGCCCATCGTGACTCCGTTTGCCCCTCACCCCCATCCCCGCTCCGTGCCACGGCCCTCGCGTTGCCGCGAGGGCGCTGTGCCGGCCGCGAACCGGTGGTTCGCAAGCGGTCGTCACCGCCCCGATGGGAGAGGGATTCTGAAACTTCGCGCTTAATCCGGCGTGGTCATCTGCGCCAGGCCGACGTCGGCCAGCCGCGTGATCAGCTTTTCCAGCACCTGCTCTTCCTCGTCGGTCAGCACCGACATCAGCTTGCGGGTGATCTCCATCACCATCGGCGCCACCGTCTCGTACACCTCGAACCCGGCCGCCGACAGCGCCAGCACCGAGCGGCGGCGGTCGTCGCCGTGGGTCTCGCGCTTGATGAAGCCGCGCTCCAGCAGGCGCGCCACCGCGCGGCTGACCGCCACCTTGTCCATCGCCGTGCGGTCGGACACCTCGCTGGCCGACGAGCCCGGGTACAGCGCCAGGATGGTGATCACCCGCCATTCGGGGATCGACAGGCCGTAGCGCTCGCCGTACAGCCGGGCGATGTTGCTGCTGACCCGGTTGGACAACACGCTGATGCGATAGGGCAGGAACTGCTCGAGGTCGAGCAGCACGTGCGAAGCGCGGAAGCTGGTGGACTTGCTGTATTCGGAAGAGCTCATGTTGCACTGCACCTTGATGGTCGTTTCATGTGAAACTACAACTCTTGATTCTGATCCGCACCGCGGACCCCCTTTGATCCCCCTCGTCGCCGCCCCCCGGCGGTGGCGGCCCACGTTTCCGGAGGCCAGCCATGAACATCCACGTCCCCGCCGCATCCGGCACGCCCGACCCGGGCATGCAGGTCACCACCTTCGAGAACCCGATGGGCATCGACGGCTTCGAGTTCGTCGAGTTCGCCGCACCGGCCGGGCAGGCTGACCGGCTGCACGACTACTTCCGGAACATGGGATTCACCGCCGTACTGCGACACCGGCAGCGTGCTATTACGGTATACCGTCAGGGCGGCGTCAACTTCCTTGTCAACGAGGAGCCGGATTCGTTCGCCGCGGCCTTCGCCGCCAAGCACGGTCCCTGCGCCTGCGGCTTCGCCATCCGCTTCCGCAAGCCCGCCGCCGACGTGCTGGCCGCGGCGCTGGAAAACGGCGCCGAGCAGCATGCCGAACTGGCCGACACCCGCGCGGTGCCGGCCCCGGTGATCAAGGGCATCGGCGACTGCATGCTGTACCTGGTGGACCGCTACGGCGCGGCCGGCAGCATCTACGACGCCGACTACGCGCCGATCGAGGGCGCCGAGCAGAGCCCGGCCGGCTTCGGCCTGACCTTCATCGACCACCTGACCCACAACCTGTACCTGGGCAACATGCAGCAGTGGTCGGACTACTACGAGCGGCTGTTCAACTTCCGCGAGATCCGCTACTTCGACATCAAGGGCGCCAAGACTGGGCTGGTGTCCAAGGCGATGACCGCGCCGGACGGCATCGTGCGCATCCCGCTCAACGAGTCCTCCGACCCGAAGAGCCAGATCAACGAGTACCTCGATGCCTACAACGGCGAGGGCATCCAGCACATCGCCTGCTTCACCGACAACATCTACGACACCGTGGAAGCGATGCGCGCGCGCGGCATCGAGTTCCTGGATACGCCGGACACCTACTTCGACGTGGTCGACCTGCGCATCCCCGACAACGGCGAGGACGTGCCGCGCCTGCGCAAGAACAAGATCCTGATCGACGCCGACCCGGAGACCAAGCAGCGCAAGCTGCTGCAGATCTTCACCCAGAACTGCATCGGCCCGATCTTCTTCGAGATCATCCAGCGCAAGGGCAACGAAGGCTTCGGCGAAGGCAACTTCCAGGCGCTGTTCGAGAGCATCGAGCGCGACCAGATCAAGCGCGGCGTGCTGTAAGGCTTCTGCTTGAAAGCCCCTCTCCCCCCGGGAGAGGGGTTGGGGTGAGGGTAGGCTTCCAGGCAATGCAAGCCGGCAGGAAGTCGCATGCCAAGGACGACCAAGCCCCCGCTCCCCAGCATGACGCTGGAAAATGCGCGGAACCTGCGCAGCGCCATGACCGACGCGGAGCGCAAGCTCTGGTACCACCTCCGAGCTGGCCGGCTGGGTGGCCTCAAATTCAGGCGCCAGCATCCGGTTCCACCTTACATCGTGGATTTCTGCTGCGTGGAGCTGGCGCTGGTGATTGAATTGGATGGCTCGCAGCATGGCGGCCCTGCCGATGCCGAACGCACGCGCTATCTGCAAGCGCAAGGATGGCGGGTAGTGCGCTACTGGAACGATGAAGTGCTGTTGCAAATGGAAGCCGTGGTCGTGGCGATATTGAACATTGCCAGTGGCCGCACCCTCACCCCAACCCCTCTCCCGGCGGGAGACGGGCTTTGAAAGCACAAGCAAAGGCAGGTCAGCGATGGTCAGTGACGGTTATCAATCCGGTTTCGGCAACGAGTTCGCCACCGAGGCGGTGCCCGGCACCTTGCCGGTGGGGCGCAATTCGCCGCAGCGCGTGGCCCATGGGCTGTATGCCGAGCAGCTGAGCGGCACCGCGTTCACCGCGCCACGCGGGGCCAACCGCCGCAGCTGGCTGTACCGCATCCGCCCGGCGGCGATGCACGGCGAGTTCGCGCCGTTCGCGCAGCCGCACCTGCAGGGCGACTTCAGCCACGGTGCGGTGTCGCCCAACCAACTGCGCTGGAACCCGCTGCCATTGCCGGGCACGGACGCCCAAATGCCGCGGGCGCAGGATGCGCAGGAGCGGCGGCCGGCCACACCCACCGATTTCGTCGAGGGCCTGTTCACGATGGGCGGCAACGGTTCGCCCGAGGCGCACACCGGGGTGGGCATCCACCTGTACGCGGCCAATGCCGACATGCACGGGCGCTGGTTCTACGACGCCGATGGCGAGCTGCTGATCGTGCCGCAGCTGGGCCGGCTGCGGCTGCGCACCGAAATGGGCGTGCTCGACGTCGAGCCGCAGCAGGTCGCGGTGATCCCGCGCGGCGTGCGCTTCGCGGTCGAGCTGCCGGACGGGCAGGCGCGCGGCTACGTCTGCGAGAACTTCGGCGCGCTGCTGAAGCTGCCGGACCTCGGCCCGATCGGCAGTAACGGCCTGGCCAACCCGCGTGATTTCGAAACCCCGGTGGCCGCGTTCGAGGACGTGGAAGGCCGGTTCGAGCTGATCGCCAAGTTCCAGGGCCGCTTGTGGCGCGCCGATATCGGCCACTCGCCGCTGGACGTGGTCGGCTGGCACGGCAACTACGCGCCGTACCGCTACGACCTGCGCCGCTTCAACACCATCGGCTCGATCAGCCACGACCACCCGGACCCGTCGATCTTCCTGGTGCTGCATTCGCCCAGCGACACCGCCGGTACCAGCAACATGGACTTCGTGATCTTCCCGCCGCGCTGGCTGGTGGCGCAGGACACGTTCCGCCCGCCGTGGTTCCACCGCAACATCGCCAGCGAGTTCATGGGCCTGATCCACGGCGCCTACGACGCCAAGGCCGAGGGTTTCGTGCCCGGCGGCTGCTCGATCCACAACAGCATGACCGGCCACGGCCCGGACGCGGCCACCTTCGACAAGGCGTCCAATGCCGATCTGAGCAAGCCGGACATCGTCACCGACACGATGGCCTTCATGTTCGAGACCCGCGGGGTGATCCGCCCGACCGAGCAGGCCATCGCTGCCGCCCATCGCCAGCGCGATTACCTGGCGTGCTGGAGCGGGCTGCGCGCCAATTTCAGGCGCGGGTGACGGGCCGGGAGTGAGCCGGGCTCACTCCCCGGTGAGCACGGCGGCCAGGTGCGATTCGGGCAGTACTTCGCGCAGGCGTTCGCGTACCCGCTGCACGTAGCCATCGGAGGCCAGCGCCGGCAACTGTGCCAGCGCCAGCCGGAAGGCGTGCAGCGTGTCCGCTTCCTCGCGCGTGGCCTGCAGCAGGCGGTGCAGCCGTGCCGCGACCGGGTCGCGCTGCAGGGCGAGCATGTCCAGCAGGTACAGGCGCGCGGCCGCCAGCGAGCGCCGCCGTGCCGGGGTTCCCGGCGCCACCGCCGCCATCGTTGCCGGGGAGGCGACCGGCGGCGCATGCAGGTAGCCGTCGCGCTGCAGCTGCGCGATCAACGCCGGTGCGTCGCCGCCGAGCAGGGCGGCCAGCTCGGCCAGGCTGCGCTGGCCGTCGCACAGGATCAGGGCGCGGCGCTGGCGCAGGTCCAGCGGTGCCCGGTGGGCCTGCAGTGCGGCGTGTGCGAGGTCGGTCTTGCGCGGTTGCATGGGGGAAGGGCAATGCGGCGCGGAGCCGCAAGCCTGCCGGCCGCGGGTGAAAGCACGATGACAGGCGCTGCGGCGGCCATCCGGCAGCGATGGCGCATGCCGCTCAGTCCTCGGCGCGGCCTTCCGGCGGCGGCAGCTGTTCCTTGCGCGCGCTGTCGTCGCCCGGCACTTCCGGGCGGCTTTCCATCATCAGCGACAGCGCCGCCTTGGCCATCAGGTGCGCGCTGATCGGCGCGGTGATGAACAGGAACACGGTGATCAGCAGCTCGCGCGGCTGCGGGTCCTCGCCGAGGAAGATGTGGTAGGCCACCGAGCACGCCAGCACGCAGCCCACGCCCAGCGTGCTGGCCTTGGTCGGCGCGTGCAGGCGCTTGAAGAAATCGGAGAAGCGCACCAGCCCCAGCGCGCCGACGACGATGAAGAAGCAGCCGAACAGCAGCAGCGCCGACAGCGCGATCTGCAGGAAGGTGGTCATTCGACGATGTCCCGGCGCAGCACGAACTTGCTCAGCACCACGGTGCTGCAGAAGCCGAGCATGGCGATCACCAGCGCCGCCTCGAAGTAGATGGCCGAGTCGATGTACATGCCGAACAGCATCAGCTCGGCGATGGCGGTGACCGACAGCGTGTCGGCGGCGAGGATGCGGTCGGGCACGGTGGGGCCGCGCAGCAGCCGCCACAGCGCCAGCAGCATCGCCACGCCGACCGCGTGCATGCACAGCACCAGCGTGGTTCCGAAAATCAGGGAGCCATTCACGGGAAGATCTCCATCAGCGGCGCCTCGTAGCGGGTCTTGATCTCGGCGATCAGCGCATCGGCGTCGGTCAGGTGCAGCACGTGCACCAGCAGGTGGCGGCGGTCGTCGGACAGCGCCGAGGACACCGTGCCGGGGGTCAGCGTGATCAGGCTGGTAAGCGCGGCGATGCCGTGGATGTTGCCGATGTCCAGCGGCACCCAGATGAAGCCGGGGGTGAGCTTCCGCTCCGGCCCCAGCACCTGCATGGCGACGCGGAGGTTGGACATCAGGATGTCCCACAGCATCACGCACAGCAGCCGCGGCAACGGCCGCAGCGTGCCGATGCGGGCGAACTCGCGGTCCAGCCGCGCCGCGAACAGCGGCACCACCACGCCCAGCAGCATGCCCAGCAGCAGCTGGCCGAGGGTGAAGCTGTCGGACATCAGCAGCCAGAACGCGACCACGATCAGCGACAGCGCGGGCGCGGGCAGCAGCCGTCGCCACGGGGCGGGGCGCGGGTTCATGGCGACCTCGATTGCGGCGTGGTGCCGCGCACGTCGAGCAGGTAGTGCTGCGGCGACAGCAGCTGCGCGGCGGTGGCGTCGGCCTGCCGCATCAGCGGCGCGGCGAACAGGCTCATGGCCACCGTGCAGGCCAGCAGCAGGGTGGTGGCGGCGGTCTCGAACGGCCGCGCCGGCACGTCGGGATCGGGCACGGGGGGCGCATCGTCGCCGGGCACGTGCCAGAACAGGCGGATGCCGCTGCGCACCAGCGCGATGATCACCAGCAGGCCGCCGCCCAGCACCGCCGCCCACACCACGCCGACGTGCGCGTCAGGCACCGCCGCCAGCAGCGTCGCCTTGGCGAGGAAGCCGGCCAGCGGCGGCAACCCGGCCATCGCCACCGCGCCGAGCAGGAACAGCAGCCCCGGCACGGTCTTGCCCGGCAATGCCGCGGCCAGTTCGTGGCCCTCGCGCTCGCCGGCGCGGAAACGGCGGCGGCGGATCAGGTCGGCGACCAGGAACAGCGCGGCGGCGGTGAAGGTGCTGTGCGGGAGGTAGTACAGGCCGGCGGCGATGGTGCCGGCGTTGCCCAGCGCGAAGGCGATGAACATGGTGGCCGCCGACACCAGCACCAGATACGCCACTTGCACCCGCAGGCGAGTGGCGGCCAGCGCGCCCAGCGCACCCAGCAGCAGCGTCGCCAGCCCGGCCCACAGCAGCCAGTCGGCGCCATAGCCGGCCAGCGCGCCGGCCTCGTTGCCGAACCATTGCGTGCCGATCCGCAGCAGCGCGTACAGGCCGACCTTGGTCATGATCACGAACAGCGCCGCCACCGCCGCCGGCGCGCGCGCATAGGACTCCGGCAGCCACAGGTACAGCGGCAGCAGCGCGGCCTTGGCGCAGAACACCACCATCAGCAGCCCCAGTGCGGTCTTGGCCAGCTTCAGGTGGGTGGGCGGCAGGGTGGCGATGCGCTGGCCGATCTCGGCCATGTTCAGCGAGCCCAGCGTGGCGTAGAGCATGCCCAGCGCGATCAGGAACACGGTCGAGGCGCTGACGTTGAACACCACGTAGTGCAGGCCGATGCGCACGCGCAGGCCGCGGCCACCGGACAGCAGCAGGCCGTAGGAGGCGATCAGCAGCACCTCGAAGAACACGAACAGGTTGAAGATGTCGCCGGTCAGGAAGGCGCCGTTGAGGCCGACCAGCTGGAACTGGAACAGCGCGTGGAAGTGCGGCGCGCGCCGGTCCCAGCCGGTGCAGGCATGCAGCAGGCAGGCCGCGGCCAGCAGCAGCGTGGTGCCCAGCATCCAGCCGGCCAGGCGGTCGGCGACCAGCGCGATGCCCAGCCGCGCCGGCCAGTCGCCGAGCAGGTAGACCAGCACCTCGCCCTGCAGCGTGCGCGCGAGCAGCTGCGATTCGGCCAGCGCCAGCAGCGCCAGACTGGCCCAGGCCACGCCGCGCTGCACCCTGGGCCCGTAGCGGCGGTGCTCGACGAACAGCGACAGCGCCGCGCCGAGCATCGGCACCAGGATCGGCAGGATCACCAGGTGGTTCATGCGCCGCCTCCATCACCGCGCCGGCCTTCGTCCGGCTCGTGCGCGTCGACGTGGTCGCTGTGGTTGTCGCTGCGGCTGCGCATGGCCAGCACGATGCTGATCGCGGTCATGGCGAAGGCAATCACGATGGCGGTCAATACCAGCGCCTGCGGCAGCGGGTCGGTCTGGTGCGCGAGGTCGGCGGGGATGCCGTCGCGCAGCACCGGCGCCTTGCCGCTGACCAGCCGCCCGCCGGCGAAGATCAGCAGGTTGGTGGCGTAGGACAGGAAGGTCATGCCGAGGATCACGTCGAAGCTGCGCGCGCGCAGCGTCAGGTAGATGCCGATGGCGGTGAGCACGCCGATCGCGCTTGCCAGCGCCAGTTCCATCAGTGCATCTCCCCGGTGTGGGCCGAGCGGCGTTGCAGGTCGATCTCGCCGTGGCGCGCGTTGCGCGTGCGCGAGGGCTTGATGGTGCCCATCATCGACAGGATCAGCATCACCCCGCCGAACACCACCAGGTAGACGCCGGTGTCGAAGCCCATCGCGCTGGCCAGCTCCAGTTCGCCGACCAGCGGCAGGTCCAGCACGACGTGGCCGCTGGTCAGGAACGGCACGCCGAACAGCAACGAGGCCGCGCCGGACAGCAGCGCCACCAGCAGGCCGGCGCCGATGCAACGGATGTAGTCGAAGCCGAAGCGCGATTCCACCGACGCGGTGCCCTGGATCACGTACTGGATCAGCAGCGGCACCGCCAGCACCAGCCCGGCGATGAAGCCGCCGCCGGGCGCGATGTGGCCGCGCAGGAACAGGAA
>Ga0182740_1000453_pt1 | contig 47057 bp, 40 predicted proteins | sample eDN5th37CKraftBY_FD_128872 | JGI IMG/M metagenome (GOLD analysis project Ga0182740, IMG submission 128872) | Enriched backyard soil microbial communities from Emeryville, California, USA - eDNA 5th pass 37_C Kraft BY (version 2) (version 2) | ecosystem: Environmental > Terrestrial > Soil >...
AGCGCCGAGATGATCTCCTCGGTCGATCGTCCCTTCCGTGCCATGTCCACGTCTCCGTTCGAGAGATTGGAAATAGCCCGATTCGAAACTCAACCCCGGCCTCACTTCGGGGGACCAGGCCACATGAGGACGGTGCTGTAGTCCAACAATCGAACGCAATCCTGACGTATCCAACAACCCTCGACTAGGACCGAGCCGGCGCCGCGCCATACTGATGTCGTCCAGCGACGATGACTTCTGCTTACATCGCCATGATAGGAGACTTCTTGCGTGTCTGAGAGGAAAGCATCGGCTCTGGATAGGCGCTCCGCTACTGGCCGGCGCGCGCCTTCACTCGTCTGGCCCATTGTGCTCGGGTTTGCGATGTCTCTGATCCTTGCGGTCGTGCTGTATTATGCTTTCAAGGAAGAGCTCATCCTCAAGCGATCCATCGCGATCACACCGCCTGCGCCCGCTGCCCCGATCGGCCGGTTGCTCATTCCCGAGAAGCTGCCGACCAAGTAGCGCCCTATCTGGCGAAGACAAGCTGGTGCCGGCACGCCGTCGAGCTAGTGCATCGGTGGAATCCCACAAGGCGACATCGAGCCAAAATCGATGGGCGAGGCGGAGGGCGCTGCTATCTCCGGAATTCGAGGGACGCGTTCTCGAATCTCGACCTTCAAAACAACTGCCCGCCGGGGGTCACGAACCAAAGTCTTTCTTGAGCGCGCTCAGATGCTATTCGAGTTCTAGCGAGAACGCTGGTTCCTCAGCTCTTCAGCACATTTCTGAAAGCGGACGTGGATTGGATTGTTCGGATCGAAATCCCGATGCCACATCGACGAACGTTTGCGCAAATTTCTGAAGTGCGTTGATGCAGTCGATCTTCTGCTCATGGGTCATGTCGTATCAAATGCGCCCGCTGAGGCGTGATCTTGCGAGCCGGATAGAACTCAGCGCCGATGGCACTTACGCCTGCGTCGGATGCGAAGCCTCACGCTCGGCGCCGACAAGGGCTATGATGCGGCCGCCTTCGTCGATGGCCTGCGCCAGATGGCGGTGACGCCGCACATCGCAAGAAACGATGCGGTGACGAAGACCGGCAAGCGCCGGCGCTCGGCCGTCGATGCTCACACGACGCGGCACGCAGGCTATGCCGCGAGCCAGCGCGCAAGGAAGCGGATCGAGGAAGCCTTCGGCTGGGCCAAGACGGTTGCCGGCTCGCCAAGACGAAGCTGAGGGGCACCGCTCGCAACGCGTTCAAGTTCACATTCACGATGGCCGCCTACAATCTGATTCGGATGCCGAGGCTGCTGGCGGACGCGTAAGACAAGCCGCTCAGATAACCCAAGCAACCCGATGAGCCGAGGCCAGATCCGACCCACCCCGCCAAACAGAACAACGGCCTGCAGTGCAGCCAAGTTCAACAGCCTGCTAGTCTTACTGTGTCACAAGATAGTTTGTATCTCAGCTTGACGTTTTTGCAGGCAGCATGGACATCGCGGCAGCCGATTGGCGAGAGCAACGGCGATGAGGCGTCGGACGGTTGAGATCGAGTTGGCTGTGTGACGTTCAGGTCGCAGCGGCGCCACGCGGTTGATAAGCTTCGCTGGCTGTCGGGAGTTTCGGCGCGAACGCCCGGATGATTGAGGCTGAGGGGGGAATCGGACTCCTCTCTGCGACAAGGAATCCGTAGGCTGCGATCGAGAGCACTGCGTGGTGGTGCAAGCCTCGCCACCCTCGACCCTCATAGTGATCGAGCCCAATTTCCTGCTTCAGATCCTGGAAGTCGCGCTCGATGCGCCAGCGTAGTTTCGCCGTGTTGACAAGCGTTGCGACAGTCGTCTCGGCAGGCACTGTCGAGAGCCAGTATTTGAGCGGTTCGCCTTTGTCTTCGGGCCATTCGATCAGGAGCCATTCCTGCGGCCACGGCTCGGCACGCCGTCTTCGATCGCCTGCCGGATCTGGTCGGGCGCGATCTGCGGTTTGGTCTGGAAGGTGATATTCTTCGGCACGCCGGCCTTTTTGCAGCGCGCCTTGTCGCCGGCCCACGCCTCGGGAAGATAAAGTCGCAATGCAATCGGCAAGCTGGCCTGGTCGCTCGCGACTGACAGCGTCACCGCCACCTGACAGTTGTCCTGCTTGCCGAGTTCTCCGCAGTATTGTCGCGCGACGGCGACCGAGTGCTTGCCTTTCTTCGGGATGCCGGTGTCGTCGATGATCCAAGCGCGGATGGGAGCCTGCTTTTCGATCTTCGGCAGTACGAAGGTTCGCACGGCGGCGAGCAGTTCCGCCTCGTCCCACGGCGCCTTCGCGACGAAGTGGTGCAACGACTGGTGCTTGGCGCCGAACGCATCGGGCGCAAGGCGCGCCGCCATCGGCTCGATGCTCTTCCTCTCCCCAGGCAGCAGCAGCCCGGTGCAATACGCCGCCAGCGGCCCATGCCGATCGGCATGTCCGATCGACCCGCTCAGATGTTCGATGAACTCGGCAAAACGCGACGCCACACCCTTCGTGGCCCGCAGATCCATGGTCGCCCCGCTCGAAACGAATCAGGAATCTGCTCCATAGCAAAGTTCGAAAATTTATGACACAGTAAGACTAGAGGCTCTTTGCCTTGTGAAACGCATCGCGGGCAACTTCCGCCGCTCGATCCAAGAACCCCGCAAACATCGTATCGATGATGGCCTTGACCTCGGCCGGCGCTCGCGCCGGGGTGCCCGCGTCATAAGGCGGCTCGGGAGCATACTCGGCCATGAGCTGAATGCCTTGCGCGTAGGTCTTATCGCGTAGCTGGCCGACCAGCGACAAACCGAAATCAACCCCCGCGGTCACGCCGCCGCCTGTAATGCGATTGCGATCGGAGACGATACGGCCTTCAGTGGGGATAGCACCGAAGATAGTAAGCAGATCTCGCGTCGCCCAATGCGACGTCGCACGATAGCCTTCCAGCAAGCCGGCGGCTCCCAGCAAAAGCGAGCCTGTACAGACGGATGTGACGAACCTTGCCCTGCTGCCGACCCGCTTGAGAAAGCGGACTGTCGCTTCGTCCTGCATGGCGGCCAACGTACCATCAGAACCGCCGGGAACGCAGATGATGTCGATTTCAGGGGGGCACGTCCCGAAAGTCGCGGAAGGCACGAAAGTGAGCTTCTGATCGGAAGCGACCGGTTCTGTGCTCTTGGCCACGATGTGAACCGTCGCCCCCATTAGACTGGCGAGCATGTAGTGTGGGCCGACGAGGTCAAGCGCCGTGAAACCCGGATACGCCAGGAAGGCAATCTGCTCCGCACCGTGCCAGTGCGGTGGAAACTGAGACATGTCATGGTCGGAGGACGACTTCCCGCGCGCTATTGCCGGCGCCAAACCTGATCCAGCGCCTGCCCCGACCGTCAGCAATGCCGCGTTGAGGAGGAGGCTGCGACGATCCCATGCGACGGGTTGCTGACCAGAAGCCGCCGACTTCATCGCACTGACCGACGCTGCCTCATCGTCTTTCATGTCGGGCCACTCCTCTGTCCGAACCCAAACGCCGTGAAGCGCTGTCGCTGTCTTGAACCATCGCGGTCAAGACAGCGACGACTGTCTTAGTTGGTATGCTCAGAACTTGTACGTGAGGGTCCCGAAAACCTCACGTGGCGCGCCTGGGGTGACCTGGCCGCCAAACCAAGCGTAGGGCACGAAGTAGTCCTCGCCGGTGAGATTCTTCACGTGCAAGGCGGCAGTCCAGCTTCCGGCATCGTATGCAATCTTCGAGTCGACCGTGAAGAACCCACCCGTCTCGTAGAGATTGGCGATGTCTACGAACTGGCTCGACGAGGCATAAATGCCGGCGCCTATGCTCAGACCTTTGAGCCGATCATCGAAGGCATAGTTGACCCAGAGACGTCCCGAATGTGCGGGCACTGCCGCGAGCTTGTTTCCCTTCGGGGCCAACTTGTCGTCGGAGTACTCGGCATCAGTGTAGCCGTACGCCGCGAGAACCTTCCACGCTGGCGTCGGTTGCCAGATGAGATCTGCCTCGAAGCCACGCGCACGTTGTTCCGCCGTATCGGTAACGCCGATACCGACGACCACGGGCACATTCGTTCGCTTGATATCGAAGACCGACATCGTGCCTGAGAGCTGCGGGCCAACGTTGAACTTGATACCTGCTTCCAATTGCTGTGATTCCTCAGGCGCAAGCGTCTGGGCTTGAGTAAAGGCCGTCCAGCGCATGCCCTCGCTGTAGCTGCCAAACACGGAAAGTCCCGGAAGGATATCGACGACAGCGCCCACCCGAGGCAGGAGCTTGGTCTTGTCGACCACAAAAATCTCCGGCGGCAGCGCGCCACCCATCCCGTACGGTACTGCCTCATCGTATGAGATGTCGAGGTTCGCGAGGCGTGCGCCGGCGAGCAGATGAATACGGTCCATGAAGGTGGACTGTATCTGCGCGTAGGCGCCCTTGGTGGTGTAGGTCCCTTTGAAATCGTACCACGTGAAATAGAATGGGGACGATGGATCTGGTCGTGTAAATGGCGTGCTGAAAGGCGGTCCGAACACAGGATTGGTCAGATCGATCACGCCGCTGGAGTCAGACGTCATAAAACCGTTGTCGGTGACCCGGCTGTAATCGGCACCAACCAGCACAGTGTGCTTCGATTGATCGAAGGCAAATCGTGCCTGGAGGTTGGGATTGATCGTAAATTCCTCCTGCACTTGGTACATAGCGACGTTCATGAGCGACCACGTCGTGCCACCCATGTCCGGTTCAGCAGTCGATGGCCCTTGCGAATCCTGCTGGTTCACAGACCGCGAGTAACGCGCTTTCGCATTGAAGGACCAAACCGGATTGAACCGGTGATCGAACGTCACGGTCACCGCGTCCCGCTTGGAAAAGCTCGGCTTGATGGTCGGATCGCTCGGGAACATCCATGGGTCGATCCTGAAATTCCCCGCGACAGTTCCAACAGCCGGAAGGCCGGGATACGCTTGCTGCGTGAACTTGGAGAAGGATCCCTGGATTGTGAGCGTCGTGTCGGTCTTGTTCGTGAATGTCAGCGTTGGATTGATAGCGTACCGCTCTGAATCGAGAATATCGACGAAGCTGTGAGCAGCGCCGTACTCGCCCGTCATCCGAAAGAGGACAGTTCCGTTCGACGTAATCGGCTGGTTGATGTCGAAGAAGGTGCGGAGGTAGTCGTGACTTCCCACCGTTATTCCGATCTCGCCACCCGGCACATTCGTGGGGAGTTTCGAGATCAGGTTGACCGCGCCCCCAACGGGAGAGCCTGGTCCTCCTCCGTAGAGGATAGCGCTCGGTCCTTTCAGGACTTCGATACGCTCGACATTCGCGAAGGCATCGCGATGGCCGGCGTTGTAGTGGACTACCATGCCATCGACCCACTGCTCCGCGCCGAAGCCGCGGAGCTTGAGGGCTGCCATGTCGCTGTTACCGATGCCGAGCTCATGTACGCCTTGAGCATTGGAAACGTTTTGCAGCGCCGCGCCAACGGAGACCGGGCGCTGGTCGTCCAGCAGCTCCTTGGGAAGGACCTGGATTGATTGCGGTATCCGCTCGATCGGCGTTGCCGTCTTTGTAGACGACATGGCCGAGAGCGCACGATAGCCGTCGACAGGACCGGCCGTGGTCACAACCGTCCCCGGCGGAAGAGCGAGATCGGGGAGATCGAGCGCCGGATTGTACGGACCGAGTTCCACCGCTGGCTCGGCAGGCACAGCAGGATCTGAGACAACCGGTGCCGATGGAGCAGCCTTCGGGGCCGCCTTGGAAGCTTTCGCGCGTGGCGTCTTCTGTTTCACAGCCTGAACGACCACTCCCGGCAACTGAACCGGAGGCGTTTGAGCGTCAGCAGGATAAGACGCTACAGCAAGAGCTAATATGGCCAGACATAGAATGTGTAGCCCAGTCGCAGCTTCGCCGCGCCGCCCATGTGGCAGCCTATCCAATAGCATCGGTTTTTCTCCCCGTGCAATCATGCACCAGCCGACGCCAAACATTGACGCCGGATCTGCCCAGCAAATGCCTCTAGCGGATCATGCGAGGGGAGGGCCGCGGGCGGGCGGAAGATGCAGCGCTACGGCGCTGTTCGAACGAGGTGAAGGGAGTGATTCATGTGCGTGCTGCGTCCATGAAAACTTCGGATCGACAGCGAAGGCGGCGGGAACCACAGCCCCAGCTGGGGCGAGACCCAGACACAATGGACACGCCTGATGCGTGTCCGTTGGTGCTGGGAGATCAGGAAGGTTAGCCGAAGTGTGTTCAGCCGTTCCATTCTGCGAACAAATAACCTTGAGATCGTTCAGCAAAGAAGCATGGGCAAGATGCGTATCCAGCGTCCTGCTGTTGTGCTGGACAAGCAGAAACGCGTGGAGCAACACACTCCACACTGCAATCGCGCTGATCCATTTGCGCAACAGAGCCGATCTCCCTTCAGTCTAATGCTCTTAGTGGGCATACAGGCTCGACCAACTCAACCACCTCACTCTTCACCGACGCTATAATCACCAATGTGTGTGTCTTTCTTGCCGCGGGCAAATTAGCTGGCCCACCATAGATACACGAGCGGTGCCCAGATGAACGTTGTCGTGGCAATTCCCTTGACCATCTGGTAGGCGATCCATAGCCAGAAGTATTGTCGAACCAAGCACTTGAACTCATAAAACGAGAAGCGCCGCAGGATGAACACTCCATCACCGAGTGATCCAGGGATCATGTCATTTCTTCCTGCGTGCGGCCGCCGCTGCATCTGCTTCACGTTTCGCCTCCTCCGCCTTCCCCATGTAATCCTGTGTTTTCGCACGGATCAACTCGCGATGAGGTGTTACGGCAGCCTCTCGATAAAGATGTCGCCCCACCCCCATCAGCGAGACTACGACGAGCATGAGCGCGCAGATCGGTACGAAGCTGCGGCCGATTTCGGCCGCGTCGCGACGCGTCTCGGCAAACATCAGATGGGCCATGCCGAGCGAGACAAGGATGGCGACGCCGAATACTGCCCAAACCGAATGCAACGCGACTTCCGTTTTGGGAAGCGTCAGCATCGCGATCGGGCCTACGATGAACTGCGCCATGGTCGGCCAGAGCGCCCATTGGTAGCCTTTGCGCATGAGCTCGGCGCGTCCGAAGCCTGTCCCATCGATCTCGGCCTCGTCTTTTCGTCGAAACAGCCACACCATGAAAAGTCCCGTCATGGCTGGACAGGCGAGGATAAAATGGGCGTAGCGCGAAAACACGTTGGGTAACATCAGCGCTGAAAAGAAGCCCTGCACCGATGCCCATTTATCGGGAAACAGCATCAGGTTGATGTTGGTCAAAAAGATGAGGGGAATGAAAAGGAACAGGAGGCAGATGATGCCAGCCAAGGCGATATGAAACGCCTTTGCCCGCTCCATCTGATGCCAGAGGTACTTGTGGATATAGGTCAGCACGAATGCTGTGATGACCAGCGGAACGATGCTGATCCAGAAGGCTCCGGTGAGGGCATTCGCCGTGTAGAAATACACCGTATAGAGAGTGTTGATCGCCAGCAGGGGACCGACACCAAGCACAACCGCCAATGATTTGTTCGCGGTGATCGTCGACGCGATCTCATAGGCGAGGTGGTCGTAACGCCGCTCCTTGAGGCCGCGCAGCTGGTAGTAGAGCGTCAGCAGTGCTCCACCGACCATGAAGTTCACGAACACGATGTGCATCAGAAAGAAGATGACCAGCACCGCTACCAGGATCGGCTCAGGCGCAGGCATGGGAAGCGGGATATCCCGCGGAACGGGGATCGGATTCATTGGGCGTCGCCCTTGATTTGTCTTTTTGTCTCAGCCAACCGAGCTGCAGACACAGGATTGACGGTGATACCGACGCTTTGCGCGCCCGGAATCACTGCTTTGCTACGCTGCAACTGCGCCAGGTATTCACCGAGCAGGACCAACTCATCTTTCGTTCCGGGGAACGGCGGCATGAACGGGCGCGTGTAGTGCATGAACTCAAAGGTTCCAGCCGTCAGATCTGTCGACCATTCCTGATCGCCGAACATTTTCTGCAAAATGCCGGAAATGCTGTTGACCCCTTGGCCAGTGTGACAGCGCGAGCACGTATCCATGAAGACGTCCTTGCCCTTCTGAATGCGGTGAAGGAGGTTGCTGCGCTGCGCTTCTGTCAGGTTTTCCGGCAGCCCCACCTTCTCCGCTCCGGTGAGCGGGTTCGAATACGTCGCATACTTGAGAATTCCATCGCGCTGGAGCAGCGCGTAATCATCGACGCGCAGTCCATTGGCGTACATGTACTGCCCGATGACGTAGGGCTTGCGGATGAATTCGCGGACGCGTTCGAAGTGGCCCGTCATCCAGAGGATCGCAACGAACGGAACGAGTAGGGCCGCCTTCGGCAACAAGTGTGGCCGCGAAATAGCGAACTGCACCACAACGAGGATCGTGACCGCGGTGAATAGAGCGATCTGCAGGAATTTGGTCTGCCAGTCCTCGAACTCCATCGTCGCCAATGCGACTCCGAGGTTGCCCTGCATGGCAGCCGGGACTGATGTGTAATACCACCAGCCCGCGACAACGACGAATGGAGCAAACGCGAGGGTCCAAGCACCGACCGCTCTCAAAGCTGCATTGCGGAAGGCATCGCGTTTAGCCGTGAAGAACAGGATGAGGAACATGGCGATGATGCCAGCCATGGCCGCTGCAAGCGGCGTGCGGAATGCCAACTGCGGCAGGTAAAGCGGGTTCAGGACACCGGTCCAGAAGCTGTGATCGGTCAGCCAGTTCCCTGGGTCCATCATGAAGCCGAGTATGGCGACAATGATGGCCATGGTGACCCAGGAGAAGAAGGCGAGCGCAAATCCAAGTCGGATGTGACGCTTCTTCCATATGCCGCCGCGCTCGCTCCATTTCTTCCAGGTGAGCGTATAGGCGAGGATCAGGCAGACTTCGGTGATGAAGACGAGCCACTCAGTGAACCAAGCCCAGAAGAATACGCGGATCAGGCTGCCAATCGAGTACGGGTTGACCAGAGAAACCGAGAGCCAAATACCAACACCCGTGAGCGCCCCGACGGTTGTCGTGATAAGAAAGCATACGAAAAGGATCTGGAAGGCGAGGTTGTCCCATCGTGGGTCCTTCTTCTTTTCTCCGTACCACTCCATGGCGGCGACGAGCGGCATCATGCCGACCGCGAGCCCATGATTTATGAGCACGTGCAAGATCGCGATGAGCGCGATGAGCCAGCGATTACCCATGCCGTCGAGGTGGAAGACCGGAAAATCCATCAGGCACGCGCTCCGGCTCCGAACGACGACTTATTGCTCGGCGACAAATCGGCCCCGATCACTACGAGCATGACGAGTTCGACTGTGAATAGGATCCAGCCAAGCCAAAGATTTGGTGTCGCTCCAGCGTCAGTCACCATGAGATGAAGGCCGAGCAGGGCAAGACTGACGGCGAGCAGGCCGGGAACCCAGGTGAGGATCAAATGATAGCTGTCGCCTGCAACAGCCGCGGAGAGCGTGCGCACGAGCGCCCGACGCAGTATCCAAAGACCCGCTAGTGCGAGCACCACCACACCGATCAACCATTGCACCGCTGCGTCATTGATCATCAGCATAAGAAGTGAGAGTAGTATCGCGTTGATGATCGTTGCCCGGTGCGGGCTCCGCCGCAGCAATTCTGAGTATCTCGACATCGACCCTGCCTCCTACGAGCATCGCCAGAAAGGGCAGATAGCAGGGAGGAGCATGTCGGCTGCATTGGACAATCGGTCATTGGACAAAGCGTCCAATGACAACCTGACATGTTCCCGGGCCCAATCAGGCGATGTCACTAAGGGAACAATGCGTCTATCGACGTGGCTTGGCTCGTCAGCGATCAAAGGCGCAAGTATTGGGATACAGAGGAAATCGTGGAGGCGCTGAGTACATCGAGCTTTCAGCTCATCACATGGAGCGTACATACCATTGCCTTGGCCGGACTGTGCATCGGCATTGGCGGAGCATTCTTTACGAATTGGATCTCGGACAGCAGCAATATCGCGCGGCTGATTGCTATGTTTGGCGTCGTGGTAGGCTTGCTCGCGGTTCCCGTATCCCCGGTCGCGTCGCAGAACTCTTGGTCACGCGAAGTGATGACCTTTTTGAGCGATGTGGCTTTGCTGCCGATCACCGCAGGTTACTGCCCCATGGCGCAGGTTGCCGGCTCAATCCTCCTAATTGGACTGCTATCGCTTGCCGTACGCGGGATAGTCGGCAAAATACTGTCACTTGCCGCCATCGTGCTACTTGGCCTTCTTGCTGCGGTCGCGGTGCGTCCGGATGTTGAGATCCCAGTTTGGCTGACAGGGTCAGCCCTTTTCCTCCATACCATCGGGATAGCCATATGGGTGGGAGCACTTCCTCCACTTGCGATACTGTTGGCCAACTCGAGCCCCTCTGGGATGGCTGCGCTCGCTCGATTTTCGTACGTCGCGCCGTTTGCAGTCCTGCCGGTTATCGCCAGCGGGGTTCTGCTAGGCCTTGTGCGACTTGAAACACTTGAGGCACTTTGGACCACCTCGTATGGGAGAGTTCTGGTGCTCAAACTTGTGCTGTTCGCCGCTCTATTCGGAATTGCGGTGTTCAATCGCATCTCGCTGACGGAACCCGCGCTGCAAGGTCAAGAGCGTGCCCGTACACTGCTGCGCCGTCTCATACTTTTGGAGCTTGCAATTGCAGCGCTGATCCTAGCTGTCGTTGCCGCTTGGCGCACAACCCGCCTTCCAAGTGAGTTACGAAGCCTGCTGTGATGCCCTGAACTCGCTCGTTGTTCTTCGAAGCCAGGCCGCCGGTTCGCGAAGGGCAGGGACTGGGATGGTCGGCACTCCGCCTTGGACAATTTGTCCACTTCCCTATGCTAGCCGGCAGGCCAATGAACAACAGACTGATCGCGCTCTTAGCACCAAATCCATCCCCTGTTATTTGGGCATCGCGAGGAACGGGCCATTCCCATCGACGATACCACTAACAAGAAGAACCTGCTGCTGCTTGTCCAGCTGCGGTGGATCGCAATTTTTGGCCAGATCGCGACGATCGCCTATGTGCGCTTCTGGCTTGGAATTGAGCTGCCCTTGCCAGAGATGTCCGTGGGTATTCTGCTTCTGGCTGCACACAATACCTTCAGTCTGCTGCGATCAAAACGAATAGCCGGGGTGAGCAACACAGAGCTGTTCTTGCAGCTGTTGATCGATGTCGCATTGTTGACGGGGCAGCTATACCTGAGCGGAGGGGCAATCAATCCCTTCATCTCGCTCTTTTTGCTCCAAGTCATTCTAGCATCGGTCCTGCTCGAAACGAGATTAGCCTGGATGCTCGTTGCCATAACGAGCGCCTGCTATGTCGGATTGACATTCTTCTTTTTGCCAATCGACCTGCCGCACCATCACAATGGTGATCTGTTTAACCTTCATATCCAAGGGATGTTCATCAGTTTCATTCTTGCCGCCATCCTCTTGGTTCTTTTCACGTCCCGGATCAGCCAGAACCACCGGGACAGAGATGCTCATCTCGCTGATTTGCGACAACGGTCGGCTGAAGAAGACCATATCGTGAGGATGGGCTTGCTTGCATCCGGTGCGGCTCACGAATTGGGCACACCCCTTGCTACGCTGTCTGTCATCTTAAACGACTGGCAGCACGACCCATCGCTCCGCGACCATCCAGAGCGCGTTGAAGAAATTAGCGAAATGCAAAGTCAACTCGCCCGCTGCAAGGCAATTGTATCGGGTATTTTAATCTCCTCGGGGCAAGCCCGCGGCGAAGGCACAATACGGACGACGTTGAGCAGCTTCTTTGACGAAATTGTCGATGAGTGGAAGGAAGCACGTAATCCCACTTGCCTCGAATATCGGAGAGCCTCCGATCTCGATGAGGATATCATCTCAGACACTGCACTCAGGCAGGTGCTGTTCAATCTTTTCGACAATGCCTTGGAAGCATCTCCGGAATGGATCGGTCTCGATGTAGACCGGCGCGATAACGACCTCAGGCTGACCGTACGCGATAGGGGACCAGGCTTCGAGCAGGAGATGCTGACAGAGTTCGGGAAGCCCTATCGATCAAGCAAGTCACGACCAGGAACTGGGCTTGGACTATTTCTTGTCGTGAACGTTATCCGGAAACTGGGAGGGACTGTCACCGCACTCAACAACGAAGGGCGGGGTGCTCGCGTCACGGTAATGCTGCCTGTCTCTAGCCTCGAAGGGAGCGAACAGTGACAACTACGCGCTCGCTCCTGATCGTCGAAGATGACCAATCTTTTGCCAAGGCCCTAAAGCGTTCGTTTGAACGCCGCTCATACACTGTCAGAGTCGCAGGTAGCGTTGAGGAGGTTACGGACCTCTTGCGTCAGTTGTCACCCGTGTTCGCCGTCGTAGATCTCAAGCTGTCAGACGGATCTGGGCTCGAATGTGTCAAGGCCCTGCACGCGCGAGATCCAAAAATGCGCATTGTGGTGTTGACTGGGTTCGCCAGCATTGCCACCGCCGTTGCGGCGATCAAACTTGGAGCCTGCCACTACCTCGCCAAGCCTTCGAACACGGATGATATCGAGAATGCCTTTGATCAAGACGACGGCGATCCCGCCATCCCGCTGACCGCGCGCTCAACCTCGATAAAGAATCTCGAATGGGAGCGCATTCACGAAACTCTCGTCGATACCGGCTTCAATATTTCCGAGACCGCGCGTCGTCTCGGGATGCACCGGCGGACACTGGCGCGAAAGCTCGAAAAGAGGCGGATCAAATAGTCCAGACGCGCATGCTCAGAGGAGGAAATGCCAATGTATCGCGTACGGCATTACGTGGGCCCACGACGGCCGCCTGATCGGGAAGCCTACGACTACATGCGCAACCTGCGTCAGCATGATTGGCCCTGGGAGGGCCTTCGCCGCGATCCGGCCTATCAGGACGAAGCGCACGAGCACCTGAGAACCACACAAGACATCACTCGATTGGAGAGCGGAGCGCTTCTCACGCGGATGCACGAGCCATCACCTCGTGCGGAAGCGTGGGCGCTCCGCTCCTTTTGTTGAGCCGTCTCTAACGGCTCTCGAATCCAGACACATCTGGATGCCGCCAGCAGGACAGACGATCCTGGCCGCGTCTGCGGAGCGGGCGAGCCGTTCGGGCGGCGACGCACTGCTTTTTCCCGAACTCGCTTGTGTGGAGCACATTCTCATCGACCCCGATGGGCGTCAGCATGTTGTGCTGCGTGCTCACGGCCTCGTCCTGCAGCTCGATATCGACGGTGCCGACATCCTCAAGGGGCCGGTGACGCTCATGATGGTGACCCGCGGTGTCGGCCTGCTTGGGCGAACGGTGGCGCAGCTGACGGATCTGCGTCGCATCCTGTCCATTCACCCTGAGCAGGTTCCTGCTTCGAGCTGGACAGCACGCACGCTCAACCGGCGCGACAGCCTCGTCGTCTTTGACTGCATGACCGCCGGTGGCACTGAGCGGGAAGCCGGCGCGATCCTGTTCGGGCCAGAAGCCGTGCAGCGCGACTGGCGCCGCGGCAGCCTTCGCCAGCGCATTCGTCGCGACAAGCTGCGCGGGGAAGAGTTCGTCTTCGGCGGCTATCGCAAGCTGCTGAAATAGGTTGCGGTTCGATTTGAGGGGAGGTGCAGTCAGTGCCTCCCCCAAGAGATCGACATGAGGAAGACTGCTCTTCCAACAAGCAAGGAGCAGCCTCATGTCCGGCGATCCCGATGACTTTCTTATTGTTCCCGAAGCAGCCGCGGACCTGCGCATGGCCAAGCGCACACTCGACAATCACCGTTGGAAAGGAACCGGCCCGAAGTTCCGGCGCCATGGAGGCCGCATCGTCTACCGTCGTGGCGATCTGCTGGCGTGGTCGGAGGAGCGCGCTGCCCGAATGGCAGCGCGAAAAAGGAACAGCCGCGCGCCGCCGTCCGTTGCTGCTGGCCGCAATGAAGATCGCGCTGCTGGCGCTGGTCTGGCCGAAGACGAACATTCCGAGACTGTATTGGAACGCCAGCGCGAGCATTCCAATTGGCCTTTACATCCTGACCCACCACCTTCCGGCAAGGAACCAACTGGCGGTCATCCGCCTCCCTGAACCGGCGAGAGCCCTAGCGGCCGCGCGCGGCTACCTGCCGGTGAACGCCCTCCTCGTCAAACCGGCTGCAGCCGGTCCGAGCGACGCCGTGTGTCGGCATGGTCCGATTATCAGGATCAACGGACGGCCACGCGCCTTGGCCGCTATGAGGGATGGACGGGGGCGTCTCCTGCCGCGCTGGCACGGATGCCATCGCCTGACGACATCCGAGCTGTTCGTGCTTTCGAGTGCGCCCGGTAGCTTCGACAGTCGCTACATCGGGCCGATCGCACATGGGAACGTCTTGGGCACTGCCGTGCCGGTCTGGACCCCTTAGCCACGCTGCAGGCGCGCCAGGGCACCATCGACCTTGCCCAGTGCCTCGACGAGCTGCGCTCGCAAAGAGGTGAGATCGCCAACCGGATCCTCTTCCATGGACAGGTGGTCCGGATCGATGCACGCGTCGATCAAGCTCAGAAGCGTCTGCTCGCGCATGGGACCTGCATCGAGCGCGGCTTCCAGCGTCTCGTGATCGACGCCTTCGCCGTCGAGGATCAGCCTGCCACTGTCGGCCACCAGCCAGACGGAGAGCCGCGCACCCGTCAGCACGGCGCGATCCACGACTTCGCTCGGCAGGGTCAACCTGACCGTGGGAAGCTCGTCGTCCTCCGACGACCGCAAGCCGGCGATATAGCACTCTGCCGGCAGATCCTCGATACCGTCGTCCTCACGCTCGAAGAAGGGCAACGCGGCTGTCCCGGTCATGACACTGTACTCCTACCCTCGGCCGTAAGCCTCTACAATAATATCCCAAAATGGGATAATCCTAAATCAGGATTATGCGGTGAAGCCGTCATTCCCGATCCCGACTTCCCGCAATGCGCGACACGCTGCGCTCGCCGCGCCAAATCAAGCTCCGCATGCTGCTGCGCGACCTTCGGGAGAAGGCCGGGCTGACGCAGGCCGATGTCGCGGAGCGACTCCACAAGCCGCAGTCGTTCGTCGCCAAGTACGAAGGAGGAGAGCGACGACTCAGCGCCATCGAGTTCATCGATGTCGTGCGCGCGCTTGGTGCCGATCCCAATGCTGCCATGCGACAGCTCATCAAGGCCATCGACAGCGACAGGTCTTAGGTAGCCGTACGCGCACTCTCCGATCGGGATCATCGACCGCACCCGCACTCGCTCGGGCAGTACGTGGCGCACCGCCCAACATTTACGTTCCCTTTACCACACCTGCCGATGGGAAACAGTGCCGCTTTGGAGTCGCGTGCCGGTTAATTTGTTCTTCCTATTCAAGATAAATGGCCGGCTGTGTGGCTGCCGGTAATGCGGAACCCGTAACATTCGGGCGGGTTTCCTCGGCACGCTGTTTCTCTGCGAATTCTCCATATCACCATGTGTGGGTGCTCTCGTTTCGGATGGGCGAAAACCGAAACCACACCGATGCAGCGTTGCAATGCCCAGCCAGCTTTATCGAGGGAGTCGCTTTGGATCCGTTCCCAATCTGGGCAGATGCTCGCAGAGCGACAAGATTGTTTGGGCGGACCCGCCCTCGATCTTTTGGGATCTCGGTCGGTCGGGCCCTATCTCGCGGCTTTGAGAGCCGCTCAACCGAGCCGCCGGTAAGGGCGGCGTCTCGGCGCATTCGCGTGACGGTCCCTTCCGCGGTCGTCGTGGCATGCTCTCCCGCTCAAATACGGTCGTCGCACATGCGGATCTGCCCTGGCCGCGCGGCCGGTGTCTCAGCGTGCATTATCACCGCGCAGCACGGTGCCGGCCTTCGCCTCGAGCGTCTCATCGTGATCGGCTACCGGGAGCTTCAGGCGCGCATCGCCGGCTGCGTTCGTGTCCTGCCCGCTGCCGTACCGGACCCCAGGCCGTCGCTCCTCTGGCCGCGATGGAGAGTCCTATCCCCGCATAGCTTTGTGCGACGATGTGGCAGGCGTCGCCTCGGCGGCAACCCGCGCGTGCCGCGCGGGTCCTCCACTTCGTTCCGGCCCTTCTCCGCGGAGCGGAGCTCCGCTCCGACGGGTGCCACCAGCTCCAGCCTGCCACGAACTGCACGTCGCCGGCGGGGAATAGGTCTCCGCCGGGACAACGTGAGGAACGACACCATGGCTACGATCGGATACGTCACCAAGCGTGAGGACGGCCGCTACGAAGGCGAGCTCAAGACCCTCTCCGTCCGGGCATCGATCGCCATCCTTCCCGTCGGCGACAAACTCTCCGACAACCAGCCGGACTTCCGTGTGATGTCGCAGGGCGTCGAGATCGGCGCCGGCTGGCAGCGGATCGGCCAGACCTCGGGCAAGGAGTACATCTCGCTCTCGATCTCGGCGCCCGAGTTCGGCAAGACGCTGTACGCCAACCTCGGCCGCGCCGCCGGTCAATCCGACGCCAACGCCTACGCCCTGATCTGGACTCCTCAGGATTGAGCCTCCGGCTCAACGCCCTCGCGCCGGTGTCGGCGCGAGGGCTCCTTCGCGTCCCGCGAAGAGGCCCGCCCACCCACCCAGCCATATGTTTGCGAGCCGCAAGCATCGAGGCGAGTTCGTTGCTGCGCGCGCAGTCGCCCATGCGTCGAGGCCACAGGCGATGATGAGCGCGAGCAACAGGCTGAAGCCTGTCTTTCTCGCGCTCATCGCCCTCGTCCATGATACGCTTGCAAGCCTCCGTCTTCTCCTTTCCGGCACGGTCTCGGCACGCTGCAAGGCGATTGCGTGCCGCGATCTCGAATGCGTTCTTCAGGCCAGATTTGAGGGTAGAAGTGCAGTCTGAGACCGCTGGGGAAGAGGCTCTCCTAATCGGACTTGAGGCTCCCACAGGCCGTAGCGCTATTGGGACCGCTTCGAGAGCTGAAACGCCGCATTCCTCGGGCAACGAGGAGGCGGACAGCGACAGGAGTGCACCATGCAGCAGTTCTACATTGGCCTCGACGTCTCTCTCGATGAAACGAGCATCTGCGTCGTCGATGCAAAAGGAGCGATCGTTCAAGAAATCACGGCATCGAGCGACCCTGAGAGCGTCAGCGCAGCTCTCAAAATGTATCGGGACCGGATTGCTCGGATTGGCCTCGAGGCCGGCGCCCTCACATCCTGGCTTGCCGTCGAGCTGAGGGAGCTCGACTACCCGGCGATCGTCGTCGAGGCCACCCACATGCGCTCTGCGATCCGGGCCCAGGCAAGCAAAACCGATCGCAATGACGCCAGAGGCATCGCTCACATGATGCGCCTTGGCTGGTACAAGACCGTCCACGTCAAGTCTGCCGAGAGCCAGCGTCTGCGTGTGCTTCTTTCGAACCGCCGCATTCTCAAGCGCAAGCTGATCGATATCGAAAACCACATTCGCGGCACGCTGCGCGCCTTCGGCCGGAAGATGGGCCGGATCGGGCGCAGCAGCTACGAGGCACGGGTTCTTGAGCTGATCGAAGATCTCGACCCGGCCACCGCTGAGTTCATTGTCGCCATGCTCGAAGTGCGGCGCGGGATCTGGAAGGGTTATACGGCGCTCCACAATCTCGTTGTCCGGATTGTCAAGGACGATCCCGTGTGCCGACGGCTCATGACCGTGCCTGGAGTCGGTCCCATCGCCGCACTGACCTTTCGCGCGGGCGTCGACGATCCTCTGCGGTTCGCGCGGTCGCGAGCGCTTGGCGCTCACTTCGGGCTCACCCCCAAGGTGCACCAGTCCGGCACCATCGACAGGGATGGGCACATCACCAAGCGTGGCGACATCGACGTCCGAACATCGCTTTGCGAGGCGGCCGCCAGTCTGCTCATGCGCGTGCAGAAGTGGTCGGCGCTCAAGGCCTGGGGGCTGCGCATCGCCAAACGCTCGAGCATGATGAACGCAGTCGTTGCGGTCGCGCGCAAACTGGCCGTCATCCTGCATCGTCTGTGGCTTGAAGATCGCGACTTCCAATGGACAGCCGAAGCGGCCGTCGCAGAGAAGGGATGACGCGGGAGGACGCACGTCATCCCATGGAAGAGCGATCATGCCCGCCACAGCCATAGAGATCCGCACCCGCGGATAGGCGTCCCTCAGGCGGGGGCCGCTGAACAGAACAGGTCCGATATCTCGATTGCAGCGCTTCAACGCGACTGCGGAGTTTGGACGCTCTGGACGGTTCTGTTGCAGAATTATCTGACGGAGAGAAAGGGGCGGGCCACACCTACACTGCCTGACCATGACGACCCCGGAGTAACGCGAGGACACCGCCTGATGAGATGCCTTTCACGATGTGCGAAGGAGGCCGCGAAGAGAAAATAGAGCTCTCATTCGAGCAATCCGGAGATGACAATCTGCGAAGCGCCGAATAGGATTCTTCGTGGAAATGGCGTCCGATTAGTAACATCTAGATAAAAAGATGGAGTCGTTGGCGCTCAGAAGTGCCGTCGTTACTGGGCTTCACGCGACTCCGATTTTTTTTGCCCGTGGAGTCACCGCACGAAATATGCCTTGTAAACGGGGCACTTTGCACGACTCCGTCTTGTAACTTTGCGCCTCCGCCGCATCTCCCCGTCACGTTTCATCATCGGGGGATCAGCATGGCTCAAGACGACTTCAAGCCGAAGCTCGGACGCATCCGCGATACCGCGAACTCAGCTTCGGTCAGCACGAGCACGCAAGTGCTCAGACAATCCGGCCGCGCCGGTGCACGCGCCGTGAGGCAACGCGGCCACATCACATCGGCGATGCCGAAACGGGGGATGGGTGTCGGCGTACGCGCGGCGGCCGGTCTCATCGCACCAGGCAGCCGGCGCATCATCGTCAAGGCGCGTTACACGCGCATCGCCGCCGGCGATATGGGGGCAGCGCGTGCGCATCTCAAATACATCCAGCGCGACGGCGTGACCCGTGAAGGAGATGTGGGGCGGCTCTACGATGCGCATCATGATGATGTCGATGGTCGCGCCTTCCTCGAGCGCTCCGAGAACGATCCGCATCAGTTCCGTTTCATCGTCTCTGCCGAGGACAGCGCGCGGATGTCGGACCTGAAGCCGTTCATTCGCGATCTCCTCGCGCAGATGGAGCGCGACCTTGACACCAAACTCGATTGGGTCGCAGTCGACCACTTCAACACCGGCCATCCGCATACCCACGTCGTCATTCGCGGACGCGATGACAAGGGCGGTGACCTCGTTATGGCTCGGGACTACATCGGTCATGGCGTGCGTGCCCGTGCCCAAGCCTTGGTGACATTGGAGCTCGGCCCCGAAACGCAGCTCGAGCGCTTGCAAAAACTTTTCGACGAAGTCGGCCAGGAGCGCCTGACGCGTCTCGACCGTCAGCTCATCGCGCGGGCCAAGGACAACATCCTCGTCATCACCGCCACCGAGGAAAACGATCCGACGCAGCGGACACTGCGGATCGGGCGCCTGCGAACCTTGCAGCGCCTGGGGCTCGCGTCCGAACGGCAAGCGGGCGTGTGGTCTCTCGATGCCAACGCCGAGGCCAAGCTGCGCCAGCTCGGCGACCGTGCCGACAAGTTCAAGATGATGCAGCGCGCATTAAAGGAGGCCGGCATCGAACGCGGCGCGGCCGCCATGGCGTTGTTCGAGCGCGGTCCGCGCAGGGTCCCGCTCGTCGGCAAGGTGGTTGGCGTCGGTATGGTCGACGAGATCACAGACCGCACCTGGGTGATCATCGATGCCGTCGACGGACGCGTGCACTATGCCGACCTCGGCCGGCTCAACGCAGAGGCCGTACCGGTTCGCGGCCATATCGTCGCCCTTGCCGGTGGCGGCCTGAACGAGAAGCCGTCATCAGTGCCACGCCTGCATCTGCTGTCCGCGACCGACCTCGACCGTCAGACGACCTACGAGGGGCCGACCTGGCTGGATCAGGCCATCGTCACCAGGTGGCAGCCGGAGACCCGGACGGCGGGGTTCACGGCCGAGGCGGACCAAGCCCTCAAAGCGCGCACCGATTGGCTCGTCAGCCGGCAGCTCATCGAGCCATCGCCCGACGGCAAGCCGGTGCCGCGCGCCGACATGCTGAAGGCACTGCGTCAGGCGGAGACGCAGCAGCTCGCTGCCGATGTCTCACGGCGCCTCAACGCCGCCTACGTGCCACCCATGCCTGGCACCCGGATCACCGGCACCTACGATCACGCCATCACGACGCCAACCGGCAAGATCGCCGTCATCCGCCGCGAGGACACCTTCACGCTCGCACCATGGCAGCCGGCGCTCGAACCATATCGTGGTCAAGCCGTCACGGGAATCGTCGGCCCCACCCGCATGACCTGGACGCACGTGCGTGGAAGGGGTCTGCCAGGGAGATCCTAGCGGGTCTAAGGCGAAATAACGCAAAGCGCGAATGGTCGTCGGCAGAGTTTACCCAATTGGGTTCCACGGCTGAGAGATGCTAACGATCGTATCGACGAGCGCCGCGACCGGCTTTGCACCGGGTCCGCGAACGATGACTCCGCATTCCATCGAGTAGTGTCGCGAAGCACTAGTCATATTCGATGACCCGACGTAGGCTTTGTCGTCATCGGCGAGAAGAATCTTGGCGTGAAACGACTCGTATCCAGCCGGCCGAACCGCTGGATTATGTTCGCTATAGTATCGGAAGATCCTGACGCCTAGCTCCCGAAAAGCGCGCTCCCGCGCCTGCAGGTTAAGCTCGTCGGCTTGCTTCGCCCCCCGGACGATGAGCGTACGTTGAACAGGCTGCTTTGTGGTCGCTGCAAACAGGCTTTCTACCCAGTCAAGCCCCTCCTTGTCGATAAACGGGCTCGCGATCACAAAACGGCGCGCGGCCTCGCCGGCCAGTTGAGCAAGGCTGTCGGTCGTGTGATAAAGCCCCGCCCATGAGAAGTTGCTCTTTGGTAGGAGCTCCATAAGCCTTGAGGGATGCGCGGGGGGGCTAAGGGTGATCTCAATCAGGTTAGAATCCCTGTGGCGGTACTTGGCATAGGCAGCGCCCCTCAGCACCGCGGCATGACGCCGGGCATCTTCCGGCGAGATCGCAAGACTAAAGCCATCCGGGTGTCTTCTTAACGCGCCCGCTGCTGTCAATGCTGCGAGCAGCTCCCTGTAGTGCTGAGGGGGAAGGCATGCCTTGGTGCAGATATCGTCGAGAAGGCCTGTGCGAAGCACAGGAGCTTGCGCTGCGGCAAATTCTTGAAGGATGAAAGCTGCCGCACGCGGATCGAATGCCACGGCATCAAGAAGCGCTTCTTCCGGCAGATCGATTTTCATCGCACTATGGAAGCCTGAAGAATCCTGCGAGCCGCGTGCGGTCGATGTCCCAGCTCGGCGGCTCTCCACCGTTGAGGGCCGCGCGACTAAGGAGATTGTTGGAAGCGATGCATGCTACGTCGGGCGCCATAATGCAGGCAGGGCATGCACCACCGCGTTGATCACAAAGCGAGCCCGCGTCGCACTTGAGCGCCCGGTCCCACAGCAAGCGGTCAAGGACTGTAATGCCGTGGTTGCGCCACATCGCGGAGAGGTTGCCCAGATCCGGGGTCATGCCCTTGCGATAGACAAGGAACGCGAGATCCGCAGGAAATACGTACTCGCCGATGGAACCGTGGTCCAGGCCGGAAAACTCGACGACGGCGTGGGCAAAATGGTGGGCCATAGTATGCAGGAGCATGAAGACGTAGCTTGGAATGGTTCGGAGCGCGCGGCTGTCCGCTGTCCGTTCCCGGTACTGCTCAAGGAAGCGGCCGAAATCGACATATTGCTCTATGAGCAAACCACCAAGCTTCATACCGTCCCGAGGCGGCAGCTGATCGTTGATGCCGTTAGCCTGCAGCCACTGGATAACGCGCGCTTCATTGAGCCTTAGATAAAATCCCTCATTCTTTTGCTCAAGCAAGTAGATCGGGCGCTTGTTTCTCTCAGCGTGACTGAACGCCTTGAGCCGGACCGGCATCTGGCGTTCCTTGACCTCGGTCGCAGGTATCGAGCTGACGCGCGTGTAACCGAAGCTGAACTCGCAAATCTCGAGACCGCGGAGAAGGACGAGTTCGTCGAGGCCAATCTGTGCCAGCCTCTGTGTTACAGACGCGGTGTACACATCGCGTGTCGGGTTGTCGTTCTTGTCGATGTCGCAAACGTCGGGATTGGTCACGGAAATGGCCGGCAGAGTAGGATCCGAGCCCTGTCTTTCCACCTGCTCGCTACGAAGAGAGCCGTGTTCGATGCTGAGGCGTATCGGGTTGTACTTCCGTGCCCAGTCCTGATTGGCCTCCACCTGGGCGCGCAGCAGGGGAGATTCTGTTTGCTGCCGCGCCACCAGCCCGTCGGCTTCGTATTTGGCGCGTTTTTCAGAGAGGGCCTTCTCCTGGTCCGGCTTTAGCGCATCAGGGATCAGGTCTAGTATCTGGACGAGCCTTTCATACTCCGAGCATTCCGCGAGGCGGCCGTTCTCACGAAGCTGTCGAATGACTTCTTGATGATCGAGTGGCGTGCCGGGAAAGTTGTAAATATCCATAAGGCGCGCAATGAGGTCATCGCGTCGGCCAGCAGCCAGCACGGAGACAACATCGTTGTCGCGGAAGAGAATGAAGTTGTCCTTCTGCACGTAGAATACGGACGATGCGCGGTACGAAACCGGCAACATGTTCCATTCTTTGGGAAGATTGCCCTCCCCCGCGTCCATCCGGGGTTTCAGGAGCTCAAGGGTTTCGCGATCGGCCTGCACAACTTCTTTGGCAGACAGGCAGTTGGTACACTGAAAACGCCAATCGCTGAAAAACGGCGAGCCCTTGGTCACGAGCCTGTATTCGTCGTGATTGCAGTTCGGGCACTTCTTAAGTTTGTCCACGCGGCCATTGGCACCCATCACGTTTCGGTAGGGGCTCAAACCGGCATAGTTGCCGGCCCAATGGGCAAAGACCACATCAACCTGGCGCCAGTCATGCTTTTTTGATGCAGTCTTTGTGCAATCTTTCCGCGTCTCCACCTGAGGCCAACGCTGTTTCAGCTCGTTCGTGTTGTCGAACTCCTGAAGGAGTCCGCATTCACTGCACACAAAGACCAGCGGGTCGGGGACGAAACCGATGCGGCTTGGTTGGCAGAGGACGAACTGACCGGGGTCCGCGACGGGCTCGTTCTTGTAGTTCAGGAAAGCATTGTCGACGCATTGTTGGGGCAGGATTGTCGGGGCTGGTCTGGCCCGCATGGCCCTGTCGTACCAGCTTTCGATAAAGTCCTGCAGGTGATCAAAAAGCTGCTTCTGGACAGCCGCCGACGGTGCGCGCGCGGGGGCCGACAGGGGTATTGATACACAGCAGCCCATGCCGCCTTCATAAGTGAAGAGGGCCCCGGGGGCGTAGACGGTTGCTATCTGCGTTCTGGATCTGTGCACGACCGTTAGCCTTCCCCGTCTTCATCGTCGAACTCGCTGACGCGGCCGGATTGCCGCCTCACTATCTTCAAGGCGTTCTTCACCAGCTCTCTGTCGTCCGCGCCACGAGGGCCACGGCCAAGACCAAGTGCCGGAACGAACCGGCCAGCTTCGTCGATATCGCGAAGCGATGTCATAGGCTTCTGGCCGACGGGTGCGTTGTCCCAAAAATCGCTCAGGCGTGTGGTGCCGTACTGCGTGCGGAACTCGTCTGTAAGGCGCTTTGACATGTCGCGGATGCTGCCCTCATAGTATTCAGCGTGCGGCGCAGCGCCGAGATGTGCGGAACCTCTGCCGGCCACGCCGACTGCAGCAACAGCAAAATCCATAAAATCCTTGGATGCTCCAGGGAGCAGAGATGTGATTAGTTTGCTAACGTCACTGACGGTCTCGAAGACCGGGGCGCGCGACTTTTGGTTGGTCGGCTCGTCGATAAAGAGCTTCTGCTCGGCCCAGCCGCTAAGCCACGCCTGAAACAGGCTCGTGAGTACGCGATCATGTGCGCTCGCCGCCCATCTCGTAATGGCCGGAGGAGCAATCATCCTTTCAAGGAAGCGGTTGAAGACATCGTGGGTTTCAACGATGTAGCGGTCGCGACGAGCGTGGGGTGTCGGCACCAGCAGGCAAAATCCGACATGAGTTCGGCCAACGCGCGAAGATGCTTGAATAAACTCCGCGATGTCGCTCGGCATGCCCGCAAAGAACATGGCGTTGAACTTATCGACATCGACGCCGTGCGAGATGGCGGACGTTGCCACAATGTTGCGGAGGCTCTGGTCAAGCGGGGGAAGATCATCACCGGGGCGATAGTCCCCTTCGGCCCTTCGCATGATCCCTTGAATCTGCGCGACGTCAACTCCACCCGATATGAGATCGTTATGGAATTGGGGGAGCGGCCGGTCGTAGCGCCGGTGAAATTTCGCAACTTCCTCGCGGAACGCGTCGATGACCTGATCGCCGCCCTTCTTGTTGGTGACATACGTGAGGGAGATGCGAAAGAGATCGAGAAGGCTCGCCATCGCATCGGGGTCCTTCACGCACTCCGCGATCGCATGGGCATGCATGTCATGAATCGGGGTTGAGGGCGACAGCGACGCGACCATTCTCTCGGCAGCAGCTTGTCTTCTGGTCGCATCCTGAAAATCCGACCAGAGCTCTGTTATGGCCAAGTGATAGGCCGAAAGCACATTGACAGTCGTTACCGTATGGTTCTTGCCGTTGGTCATAATGGATGCATAGACGCGCATCCACGGTGCTTCGATCTCCGGCGCCCTGGCTGAATTTCCGCCGAGATTTGCGCGGTTCGGATTCACGGCCTGCGCGGGAACCGCGTAAAACGAGCGGTAAATGGATGGTCCCGGATAGGGGAAATGCATATGCCGGCGCTGATAGAGCGCGCCGAATTGCTGCTGCGGAACACTCACTGTTGCGGTGGCGGCGACAACCTTTGCCAGACGGGGTGGACGCTTACCGAAAGGACTGCGGGCGACGCGGGCACCGAGCAACTCCGCCGCCCTGCAGAAGATCTGCTCGAGCATTGTCTCGAAGAGGCCGGCAAATGTGCCGAGGCTTTCCTCGAGAAGGTGTGCCTCGTCTTGGATAATCAACGAGGGGAAGGGGTCATGGAAGATTTCGGCGCCGCCTTCATAAGCGGGGGCTATTTCTTCGCAGTTATTTGCGGCCGCTCCATCCTTGAGCATCTTTCGCGAGGGAATGACGAGCGCCCCGCCCCGACGCTCGCGCCAGCGCGCAAAGCCGAACATCCCCATGACCCGATTGATGGTCGCGGGATGCTGACCTATGAGTGCAAGCTTGTCGATGACGCCAAGGAGTATGGAGGGGGCATGGCGATAGATATCGCGGTCTATAAGAAGGAGTGGAAGCTGGCTTGAGCCGGTTCGCTTGTTCCAGTCGCAGTCTTCATTAAAGCAGAAAATTCCGATCTCGTCCTCAAGCCCGTTCGTAATGCGACGCAGTCCTGTTGGCTGGTCGCAGATCGGGCATTTGGGGATCTTATTGAAGGATTCGTTGACCGACTCGTAGTCGGAGCCGAGTTTTGCATCGTTCTTGTGCTTGGTGTCGTTGCGATCGGGAACAGGTTCGAGACGATCATCGTCCGATCTGTTGGGTGTGTTACCACTTCCAACCCAAAAGCCGATTTCAAAAGGTGATCCGCCAAGATTTGCGTCGCGTCTGATGAACTCCGCACGCATGATGATCGAGATGAGGCGCTGCGCCTGCTGAAGGGTAAGAAGCCGCAAGGGATAGCGAACGAGCGCGGTAACACCGAGATGCTTCCCGCGCATCCTGTCGAGGAAAAGATTGAAGACGAGCAGGCCGAAGAACGCCTCCGACTTGCCGCCGCCTGTGGGGAAGTAAAGAAGGGTAGCCGTTTCCTCGTCGAAGTTGGGGTCGAACCACGGCGCCTTGGCGTACTCCCGCATCCGCGAACTGATGGTGGGAATGTGGGCGAGGACGAAGGCGAGCTGGAAGAGGCGCCAGCCCTTGATACCCTTCTGAGCGCCGACATCCCGGAAAGTGCGGTTAAGGAGGCGCCATGCCTTGTAGGGTGCGGCCTCTAACGCGGCAGAATCGCTCTTGAAAGATGCGTAGGATATCTCGAGCAGGGCGATGCCAAGTTCGATCCGGTCGGCTTCCCGGCTATAGGCGGCTAAGTCATCCTGGAACTTGGCGGTTTCGCGGTCTGCTTCGTCCTGGGTTTCCGCACCGTGCGCCGGGTTGAGTGTCGCACGCTCGTTGGCTATCCAGTCGCGATACGTTGCTGGAATCTGGCGGAGAGCTACAGGATCGAATTGATCAGCTGCCAACTCCTCGAATGCCATCGAAACCTTGTCGATCTGCGATGGTACCAGACGCGGCTGGTTGTATCGGGGCATCCATGTCGTCCGGAGCATCGTGCTATCCCCGGAGTCTGCTTCGATAACCCCACAGTTGATGCCGATGGCGGGATAGGAAAGGAAATCCCTGAAGCGGTAAGAGGGCTCTACTCGATCAAGCCTGAGGCGCCGGTGAGCGCGGGTGGGCAAATTGAGCGCAAGGGACACTTGGTGAATCGCGTGTTCGTAGCGGTGTCTCTTTCTCTTGCCGACCTCCTCGTTATTATTCTCCAGCATGACGCGCAGATTGTTTCGAGCGGGGTCGCGCAGATCCGGCTCAAGCTGCAGGATAAGAGAAAGGCCATTCATATCCGGTGCGAGGTCATCTACGGGTGGATTGGTCTTGCGCTGCTCGGCAAGAAAGGCGTTCCACGCAGCTTCGTTGCGAAAATTGCTCGGCCTGATCGTAGCCCTGCGATAGGCCCAGTCCCGTCCATCCTCGGATTTTATCCAGGCATCGATGGTGTCGCGGATGAGTTTTTTCAGAGAGACGAGCCAGTCTGCGACCGCTACGGCAGTCTTGTCCTTTTCGCCAAGATCGACGGAGAGTGGCGCTGGAGTTATAGGGAGACGCCACCATTTTTGAGGAAGATCGATCTCCTGGGCGGCGTCATCGGTCTTGTAGTCATAGCGGCCGCGGCTGATGACGAGCTGATCTTCCTTCTTCTCGCCGGCATCCTCAGCCTTCTCTTCCCCGGCGTCATTGTTCTCGCCGTCCTGTTCTTCGTCCGCAATCCAGGCCTCAGGAGCTATCTCGACGCCGTGAGCGGCGAGAAGCTCGCGGTATATCTCTTGCTGGATCTCGCGGCGCTTGCGCCGCTGGTCTTCAGGCTTCGCATCCTCCGCCTGCATGGCCTCCTTGAGGCGGGGTTTCATCTCATCGCGAATATGCGACTCGACGTCCTTTTTTAGCGGCGGGTTAGGAAATAGGTCATGCGATGGCTCGGTGAGCTCTGCCCAGGTCGGCATCGCCCGCACATATACGGAGAAACATACGGTGACGGAGACTGGCACGGTTTCCTGCGCAGCAATCTGGCAGTCAAGACCATGGGTACTGACGTGGATGTCAGATGTTTCGTCAACGCGGTTCTCGGAATAGCGCGGCAGCAGGAAGCCCGACACGTAGCGCAGGGATGGCTTTGCGCCAAACACATAGCGGCCCTCGTCTCCGGTACCGCTGACACGGTGGAATACGAGGTTCAGCAGTGCGTCGGTCAGCGCCTCCTTGGCATCCTCCATGTAAGGTCGGAGAGCCGATGGGGGTGATCTGAAGTCAATTAGCTTCATGGACTTTTGGCCTCACGATCGTTTGAGGTGACGGTCACCACATGGCTTTCGGCTGTCTCATAGATGCGCCAGACTTCCTGGCGGCGTTGGGCCGGCAGGAACGCGGCGGTGCCGACTGGGTCGATCAGAATACCCATGAAGACTTGGTGAAAGGCAGCACCATTCCGAATGCGCATGGAGCGGGTCCAAAAGACGCCAAGGTCCCAATAGTGCCGCGCTACGTCGTCGCTGATGCCCAATGCTCTCACCATGACTGCAAAATGCCTTCTTGCGCGGGGCGCCTGGGGTCGCACCTTGTCGCGCCTAGCATCGATCAGATCAGAGACATCGATCCAACTTCTAATAGACTGTAGGCCCGGCAACTGGAGAGCGGGATCAAGTGCAAGCATTCGCTCACGCAGCGCGTTTGCCTTGCTTGTTGTATCAGGGCCGGGAAGGCGGGATGCTGCCTGAGCGACGTCGCGATGATAAAGCAAGAGTATGTCGGATGCTTTGGCGGCCAATTGAAGCTTGTCGCGGGCAGACTCAACGAAATCTGGCGTAAAGACACAGATCTGGTCGCCCTCCTGCAGCCGTGAGGCCTCGCAGCGGGTAAAGACCTGCAGCGCATCTGGGTCGTAGCGCGCAAACTCCGAGCCGTCGAAGGCGCGAATTCTCATGCCGCTAGATGTCGATAGAATGCGCGTGCGTCCGGACCCCGGCGCAGCGATCGAGGTAAGGTCAAGCATGCCGAGTTTCGGCAGGAGCGGCGCTGCATCGAGATCCGGGAGGTCGATCTTCCGCCCCTGGAGGACGCGCTCAAGCTCCGTGGCGATGGCTTCGAGCCTAGCGCGAGTTTTGTCGATGCCATCGAGTTCGAGCAGCACGCGCGTTCGCCGCAAGGTACTTTCTACCCGCGCCAGATGAGTCAGGACCACAAGAGATTTTGGTAGATTGGTGCGGGTAAACATGCCGAGCAGATCATCGGCACCGGGTTCCATGAAGATGATACGGTCGAATTGAGTGTCCGTAGCCTCGAGCTCTTCGACCGCCTCTCGACGGTCGACGAGTAAAAGAATAGTGCCAATATGAGGGCGTAGCGCGGAGAGGGAGTCGTCCTCCTCTACGCGCCATTCGGCAAAGCCTCGCAGGAGTTCACTTGAAAAGACGACAAGAGTTCGTCCGCCGGCTTGCGCTGCATGCAGGAGACACTTATCGAACAGGGCGCATCCCGGATTGTTGGATTCCGCTGCCGCGAAGAGCTTATCGATGGCGGTCAAGAAATGAGAAAGGTCGTTCTGGTTGGCGCCAGCGAGGCCGTCCCGCAGCGCGGCTCTGATCTTTCCGCGCGGCGCGTATCGATCATACCGCGCCAGGATCGCCTGACATTCAAAGCGCTCGTAGTTCTCCTGTGCAAACTCGATCAGCTGTTTGGGATATCCCGGAATGCCGATCAGGTTCTGGATCGCGTGCATCGCGTCGGTGACGGCGCTCGCCAGTTCTTCGTCGCCATTTTCTATGAGGCGTCTGCGGAGTTTAAACCCGAAATCCGCTATCGTCAGAACCTCACTACCATACGCCTCTACGACGATCTGGGGAGCCGGGCCGGCTTCGATCGTTTCCGTAGAAAGAAGGTCGGAACTCGGCGTCAGTACGACTTTCGCGGCGGTAGGCACTTTATTGTCAGGGCTCTTATTGTGCCGAACATCATACCGCTTGAGGATATCCCATCGCAGTGCCTGTAGCACAAAGGGGTCGTCGGTCAGCGCTAGGATCGGCGGCGCGTCGTCCCCGTAGAGATCGCCGACTGTCGCACAAAACTTGGTGACACGTTGGCGCCAGCTATCGTGGCCGAGCCTGTTGCGTGCCCTACGTGTAAGATCCAGCAAAACGATGTCAGGGTGCCTGCCTCCACGCTTTGAATCGAGCCCTGCTTGCCGCCAAAGCGCGATTCGAACGGCGTCCGCGTGAATGCCGTACATAAAGAATGGAGCGTTCTCGGGATTGGAGACGGCATCGACGTGTTCTGTGTCTCCTATCCAGGTGTGGTTGCGGAGACGGCGCAGAAACTGGTCATGGTAGGACTTTATCGCTCCTCCCGTAATACCGATCTGCGGCGTAATTTCGTAGAGGGTAGGGTGGATCAGAAGGGGGTCGCGCCCAAGAGCTTTCTTGGTGCGTTTATCGCTCTTTCCGCTACCGATATGATTTAGGCTATGTATAGCCATCAAGTATGGGTAAGCACGATCTTGCCTGTTCGCATAGATTCGCTGCAACGGTGGCAAGACCTTCCCCACCAGTTCATCGCGATCAGCCAGCAATGTTCGTTGTGTCGCGCCGACGTTCTGGCTCCAGGGGAAATAGACCGTCGCGAATCCTTTGGTGTCGATGTTCGTGAGGCGATTGAGAGCGGCCAGAGAATGGAAGATGGCCACGCCGTCAAGCCTGTGGGGCCAGAGCAAGATGGCTTCGCTGTTGCCACTCGCGATAACACGCTCCAGAGCGGCGATAACGTCTTGAGCGGCGGGACTAAGGTGCTCGCACGCTTCGCTGCCGACCTTGCGCCACAATGCCGGACTCTGCTCTGGTGCCGGCGATCTGTCGGCGTTTGAAGGCGCTACTGACAGAGCGATCGAAGGCATCACGAACGGCCCTTTCTGTCAGGAACGGAACGTTCATATGCGAGCTGGGCGTTTTGCTCGTCTTCAGCAGTCGCCTTGAATAGGCTTTTGATGAACTCTGGAGAGGGCAACGGCAATTCGCGAAGCGCTTTGGTAGAGACGCTGACGGTTCCCGAGATGCGGCGGAAGCGCGAATCGACCGCAGCTGTATTGAGCAGCCGGCAAAGCTTAGAGATCGGGACTATCTGCGTAGCTTGCGGGTCAGGCAGGATAAGGATCGTATGGTTCTCTGAGACGAATCCTCGATTTCCTGGTACGCGTGCTTTGCGAACGAGACCAGCAATTAGACGTCTTTTCTGGCGGCGATTGGTCGTGCGCTGAAGGAGAATGGCGTCAGTTGTTACGACCGCCGTGGTAGGCCCAGCAAGTCGGACAAATCCGATTCGCCCGTCGGAAGGCTGATCATGGCTTGGTTCGCAAAGAGAGTTCACGCGCACATTATGGGCCCAATATAACGGCACCTCGTTGCGCCTGGGCTTTTTGCCGATGCGATAGCGATCTTGCTCCCGGTTCCAGACAAAATAGCCAGTTTTGGTTATGTAGCCGTAGTCGGACAGGGTGGCAAAGCCATCGCGGAAATATTCGCCCTGTGATGTGCCATCCGGAAGCGCCCAGATGCGAGTGCTCGGAGCCGCGGGTAGTTCAAGAGTACCTAGATCGACTGGTTTTTGATCAATCGTAAGCAGCGAGCAACGTGGCAGCTCTACAGGTTGGGGCGCGCCCTTCTTTCGCAGCAGCAAGATGCCGACATCGTAAAGTACATCGACAAAGACGTCGCTGCGTTTGTCGATTAGGTCGAGGCGCAGAACGTGCGTGGTTTCGAGCACATGCTCACGAAGTGCAGCAAAGTACGAGCCACCGACGAATGATATAGGGATGATGAGACAGATGAGGCCTCCCGGCCGCGTGCAACGGATAGCCAGCTCCACGAACAAGGCGTAGAGGTTCACATAGCCTTCGCTGATGACCGCGGAGAACTGTGTCAGTGTCCTCTTGGATGGGCGGTAGACTCGACCGTAGGGCGGGTTGGCGACGATGGCGTCATAAAGCTCATGCGGTGTAGTCCGTTTGAGCGAATTCCCTTGGGCAATAGAGACGGACCATGGCTCGCTCCGTGGACCAAGCTCAGCCTTGAGCGCGTCGCCCATCAAGGTTTCGGAGAGGCGCGCGAGCCGGGGTTCGATCTCAGCACCCGAAAGCGTCTTCTCTATAACCGCAAGGGTTTGGGATGGAGACGCGCCCTTGGCGCGCGCCGCTTTGGCAATACGAGTGGCGAGAGGGACAAGAAAGGCCGCGCCGCCTGACGCAGGATCGTGAATACGGTGGATACCCGGGCGCAGTCCGGCTGCCTGCATAATGTCGATGACGTACTCGGCCAGGTACGGCGGCGTGAAGTAAGCGGCCAGACGCCGACGACGCTCTTTCGGTATCAGAAGGGCGTAGAGGCTAGACACCCAGTAGTGCTTCTCTTCGGAGGGCAATCCGGCAAAAAAAGTGCGAACGACGGGATCAGTCATGCGGCCGGCAATGATGGCCTCGCATGCCTGAAGGGGCGTCATTGGCGACCCCCCGACCGCAGCAACCACCGTCCTCAGTTCCCGCAGCCGTCTGCAAAGCTGATGATTGACGTCGTCGGTTTCTTTCACGGCCCCCGCGCGCATAAAATCCCCTTAGTATTCTGTCGTTTCAAATGCCTTCACTAGACATCTTTAGTCATCGAGTCCCTCTGGTGCCGTCGACAATTTATGGATCTCTATTTACTGCCCCGCGCCAGGAGAGCGACGCGGCTGTCGCAGCAAAAAGCCCTCCGATATCATTGCGCCGGTTGAGAAATCCAATCAATCGGAACAAGCTTGGTCCCGTCTCGCCAGTGTTCGACAGGGTGGATGTTATCGATGCCGCCCCAGACTTCCTCCGCCGCATGGTCCAGCACGATGATCTGCAACCGCGATTTTGCGATCGAAACCTCATTGGCAAGCACAGCGAATACTTTGCGTACCGCCTCGACATCCTTGTCCAGAAGCTTCTCTTGCATGGGCTGTGCCGCTGCATCCTTGTCGTCGCCTGTACGTCCTTCTTCGGCGAGTTTGCGCGGGAAATAGACCTGACTTGGCTGGTCGTACACAAGAAGATGGGGTACCGGGTGATTGGGTGATTTCATGAAGAACCGTTGAAGCGCAGCCGTGACAGAGATATGGTATGCGAGCCAGTTCGCGCCGCTGCCGATCTCCCAGAGCCAGTCCTTCCGCTTCGGTCCGACGATGCGTATGGAAAGGTCATTGATTGATAGTTCGATTGGCGAATTCACGAACTCGCAATCGAGATTGGGAATGATTTCCGTGGCGATCGTCTGAACGATCTGAAGGGCATTCTTCGTCCGGCGTTCGATGCCGCTTTCCGAAACGCGCTGCCGCAGCTCGTTGACCTGGTCGCGCAGGCGCTCGATCGCCGCGGCCAGCTCGCTATCGGCGCCAACCGTCTCGTAGGTCAGAAGGGCATTCTCCAATTGGCCGAGGAACCGCTCGATGCTGGCGACCGAATAGGCCGGTGCCTCGGTCGGGCGCAATGCTCGCTGGGCCTGAAGGCGGGTCCGCACGCCCTGCAAGTCTTCGAGCTTGGCGGCAAGGTGGCCGGATACGCGGCTGATCTCTCTGTCGACGACTTCAGTTGACGCCGGCCGTCTGGCGGCGTCGGCTTCAATGCGTGCCAGCGCCTCGCAGAGGATATCCAGTTCATTGGACGGACTGAGGCGTGGATCGAGCAGCAGGTTTTCGCTCTCGCCGGCCGTCAAGCCTTTCAGCCACGTAGAGAGTGACAGTCGGTCCTTCTGGATGCGAAGGGCACCGCCATGGGCGGCAGACGTATCTTGCAACGTCTTCAATTCGTTGAAGCGCTGGCGAAGTTCGAAGACCTCGCTAGCCAACAACCGCTCATCGTCGATAAGCGTCAGAGTTTGCTGCAAGGACTGGTCGATGGCTGCGGCGTTTGGTCTGGCGTCATCGGATGAGCGCTGCGTCAACTGGCGCAGCAGGTCGACTAGCGAAGGCCAGTCCTCAGGATCAGGCTGACCGATTGCAAGCAGCCCGAGCTCGCGCGCACGATCAAGCCAGGATCGCGCCTCGCCCTGCCAACGGGCAGACACTGTCTGGATGTTGCGAAGCTCACGCTCCTTGCGGGCAAGCTCTTTGGAAAGCCGATCGAGACGCGCACGGTCGAGCAGTGTCTGAGCATCGACGGCGCCAAGTACATAGGGGAAGACGGCCTTCAATTTTTCACGGTGTTCGGTCGTATCGGCCTTAAAGAAGAAGACGTCTGGATTAGCAACGACGTTCTGGGGTTGGAATACGAAGGCCATGAAGTCTCGGATACTCGGACGGTGCGCGCCGATCGCCTGGCTGTCGGGTTCCAACTCGAGGTTCGACGTGCCCGAAATGCGATTGAGGAGCGAACGGAGCTGGCCGGCGGTGAAGTTGTGCGCCGATATCCGCTCAGGAATGACAACCCGCCCGTCATCATCGATCCTGAGGGCGTCTCCTTCCAGAACGAACATGTGGTCGGTCGACTGCTGATCGCCCGGTTCACGTCGCGCGAGCAGCTTCTTGCCGTCGGCAGTGTCGACGACGAGGCCGAACCAGGCGCAGGTATCCCTTATGGTGCCAGTCGGGATCGCGCAGTGATCGGCGCCAAGGCAGTAATCGATAATGGGCACGATCGCCGACTTGCCGGTCTTGGAGTCGCCGCTGATCACGTTCACCTTGCCGGCCTTGAACACGACGCGACGCGGCGGGTGCGTGCCATTGGACCAGAGTATGAGTTCGAGAACATCGAGCTTCATCAGAATTGCACTCGCAATGCAGCCGCAATATTGGAGATCGGATGAGGCGCCATCCAGATGCCGAGCCGTTCTGCCGCGCGGAACATCTTACGCAGGCGCTCGGGTTGGTGACGCGTCGGCAACGGCGACAACCGCGTGGGTGTCACGGTGGCGGTCGCGGCGTCGATTGCCAGCAGTCCGCGATGTGAACCGAGCTGTATGGACCTCAACGAGAGGGAACGCAGCGCAATCATGCGATGATGGATCGCCAGCAAATCCTGGCGATTGCCGTCGAATTTTTCGACGAACTTCGAAAGAGGTGATGACTTCGATGTGGATTCGGCGGCCCGCCGTGTCGCGTGGTGAAACAGGATGGGGAGCACGAGAAAGCAGAGCGGGAGCGGGCAGCTGTGGTTCGCCTTGTCGGCATAGGCGTAAACGCACTGCCAGATCAGAACGCTGCCGAGAGCCGTGTTCTGGACCAGCTGGGCTTCGTTCAATGGCAGCGGATCAGGACCGCGTTCAGCCGCGAGGACTACCGTGTCAGGCATCACCCCCGCCTTCCTCCTTCAGGAGATCCTTGTAGCGCGGATGCCAACCGATGACCTGCAGGTCAGCCAGAGAATGAGTGCACCCCGGTGGAAAGTAGGGCGGAACATCATTGCCTTGCAGCCGATCGGCGGTGATCTTCATGGTTTCGGCCATGAGAAGCTTGCCAGCGTCGATCTCCTCCAGACTCTTAGCCTGCACCGATAGCGACTGCTTCGTGCTGATCCAGCGCCGCTGCAGGCGGTCATCGAATTCGGCAAGCGACGCCTCATCGACGATACCTCGATCACTCCAGTCGGTACGGGCGGCGGAGGCGCGCAGGAAATCGGAAGCGGCGCGTAGCTTCTCGTCGCTGTCACACTCGATCAGCTCCATCTGACGTATATAGGTTTTGCGATGGATCTCCGCATCAAGCGCAGCAGGATCAGGGGAGAAGGCGACGCTATCGAGGACGTGATCGCGATCGTGGCGCTTAACGATAGCCAGCAGTCGTTTGCGAAATTCCACTCGTGCGATCATTGCCGGCTGCTTGGCGCGCAGGAGATCGGTGACTGTCGTCGACACCCATCCGATCGCCACCCTGCAGATATCATCCACGACGGCCGGTGAGATCGTCAGGCTGAGATGATTGCGGATTGGCGTCAGCGGATCGTCTTCGGTAACGAGCGAGAAGTGCGTGATGATCTCGGCTCGAAGCGCCGGATCCGCGTCGAGCAGTACCTGAATATGCTCAGCGCACGCGGGCGCGGCCTTCCGTGCGGCAAGATCTGCGCGCAAGTGGTCTACGACAGCATCAGCCTGTGCGCGTGTCTGCGCGTGATGAAGGGCCAGAACGCGATCGCCCGTCCGGACCGGCGTCACGTACAGCACGTAGCGGGTCCTGGCCGGATCGAGGCCCAGCTTGGTGGTGGTAGCGATCCAATTCGCGAAGGTTTTCCAGAGATCGGTCGCCCAGTCGGAGACCGGATTGTGGGTCAGCGCGCTCTTCACCTGCTCAAGGAGCAGGCACCCGTCGGGAAGGTGAGTTGCAACATCTTCAAGCTGTTCGGTGGAAACGTAATCGCCATCCTGCGCCAGCACGAGGCGCGCGCACATCCTGACGGGCTGGATCGCGTAACCGAGATACTGCCCCGGCGCCACGCCCACACCCGTGTCCGCCGCTTCAAGCATTGCCTCCGTGTTGGACATGCAGTCTGAGTGGCATGATTCGCTGCAGGTGTCTGGCCTCCCGTCAAGCGCAATGTGGACAATGCGCGGTAGGCTGACATCAGGGATCTTGGCTGAGGATTGACAGGCGCCCAAAGGCAACTGGCGGATGATGAGTCAGGTCGATGAAGTTTGGCAATTCTGGCAACGGGTTGTGGAGAGGGAAGAGATCTCGCGGCAGAACCAAATCTCAAACCTTCTCAGTCCGCCAACGCTGCTTCAGTAGTTTCTGCCTTTGCATGGAGGCTTGGGCGCCTTCGCGGCCTGCGGCCGCTATCGGGCCCTACCTCGCGGCCTGCGGCCGCTCGCCCGAGCCCCGCACGGCGGGTCTCGGCCCTATCGGGTAACGGTCAGCCGGGCGCGGATCAAGATGCCGCGAGGTTCACGATGCGCAAAAAGCCACGTCACAGAGCAATGCGCTAGGAAGCGAACGCAACGCGCCTGCTGGACGGCCCCGTGGCCGGTTGCCGTGGAGAGAGGTAGAGGGGGGCGGCGGTCGGCGCGGCGGGCTGAATGGGTGAGAGAGAGGCTCTCGCCGGCCCGTCGCGGAGACCCGCAATGTCGCGATCGACCACCCGTGCAGTGTCCGGCGCCGACCGGACCAGCTTCTACGACGAGATCACCAACAAGATCATCGCCGAGCTCGAGGCCGGCCGCTTCCCCTGGGTGCAGCCCTGGGGCAAGCCGTCAGCGAAGGCGCAGCTTGCCATGCCGAAGAATGCGTCTACCGGCCGGACCTACTCCGGCATAAACGTGCTGATACTCTGGGGTGAGGTGTTCGAAAAAGCATACAGCGGCCAGAGCTGGCTCACGTATAGACAAGCCGCCGCACTTGGTGGCCAGGTGCGTGAAGGCGAGCGCGGCACCACCGTCGTTTATGCCGACCGCTTCATCCCCGATGATGCCAAGCGGCGTGCCGCGCAGAGCGGCGGCGAAGCCCGTGCCATTCCGTTCCTGAAGCGGTTCACTGTCTTCAATACGGACCAATGCAACGACCTTCCGGATGACATCGCGACGGCCGCGCCGCCTCCACCGCCAGGCACCATCGAGCCGCGTGTCGAGGCCCTGATCAAGGCCACCGGCATCGACTTCCGCATCGGGGGAAACCGCGCCTACTACAATCCTTCACAGGACTATGTGCAGGTGCCGCCGCCAGCCGCGTTCTTCGAACCGATCAATTGGCACAGAACGGCACTTCACGAATGTTCTCACGCTGTAGGCCACCCGTCGCGCCTCAACCGCGATCTCAGCGGTTCCTTTGGCTCACGAATCTACGCCTTCGAAGAGATAGTCGCCGAAATTTCCGCAGCCGCGTGCTGCGCGACACTCGGCATCGTGCCAACAGTGCGGCACGCCGACTATATTGGCAGTTGGCTCGAGATTCTTCGCGAGGACAACCGCGCCATTGTCCGCGCTGCATCACTGGCAAGCAAGGCTGCGGACTATCTGCTCGCCTTCCTGCCGCAAGCCGATGAAGCGATCGCGAGCACACGGAGGGCCGTGGCATGATCCTCCTCACACCAGAGCTGCGCGATCGCCTGTTGGCCAACGGTCGTCTGCACGATGTCGATCACGTGCCCGTCGTCAAGTTCTTCAATCCGGTCGGTGCCGCCACATGGCTCGCGACCGAGCTCGATGACGATGGGGAGACACTCTTCGGCCTCGCTGATCTTGGCTTCGGTAGCCCGGAACTAGGTGCGTTTAACCTCGTCGAGATGGCCTCGGTCCGCCTGCCGTTCGGATTGGGCATCGAGCGCGACCTGTATTTCGAAGGCACGTTCCCGCTCTCGGTCTACGTCGAAGCCGCGCGCAGAGCCGGCCGCATCGTGCTCGACGAGCGCCGGTTGCGGGCGGCGGCGGCAGCCTTGCGCGAGCGCGGGTGAGGCGCGGTGGGAGGGAGAGAGCGGTCGTGGGTTTCATGGCGGGCCAGGGGTCGAGAGAGGGTCTCTCGGCCGCCCGCCGTGGAGAACCACCATGGCAAAGCCAAGTTCGAAGATCGCGCTCAGCATCTCGCGTGACATCCCCTTCAACAAGCTGGTCCTGAGCCAGTCCAACGTCCGCCGCGTCAAGGTCGGCATCGCCATCGAGGAGCTGGCCGAGGACATCGCCCGGCGTACACTGCTGCAGAGCCTGACCGTGCGTCCGATGCTCGACGACGACGGCAACGAGACCGGCATGTACGAGATTCCCGCCGGCGGACGCCGCTATCGCGCGCTCGAGCTACTGGTGAAGCGGAAGCGACTTCCGCGCAATGCACCGGTGCCGTGCATCATCCGCACCGACGGCATCGCCGAAGAGGACAGCCTGGCCGAGAACGTCCAAAGGGCCCCACTCCATCCGCTGGATCAGTTCCGCGCCTTCCTCGCCTTGCGCGAGAAGGGCCAGTCCGAAGAAGAGATCGCCGCCGCCTTCTTCGTCTCGGTCACCGTCGTGCGCCAGCGTCTGCGGCTCGCCGCCGTGTCGCCGAAGCTGCTCGACGTCTATGCCGAGGACGGCATGACTCTTGAGCAGCTCATGAGCTTCACGGTCAATCCGGATCATGAGCGGCAAAACCAAGTGTGGGAAGCTTTGCAGCACTCCTACAACAAGGAGCCCTTCCACATCCGCCGCCTGCTGACCGAAGGCGCCGTGCGCGCCTCCGACAAGCGCGCCCAATTCGTCGGAACCGAAGCCTATGAGGCAGCCGGCGGCACCATCCTGCGTGATCTGTTCGAGCCCGATGACGGCGGCTGGCTGCAGGAACCACCGCTGCTCGAGAAGCTCGTCGCCGACAAGCTCGAGCGCGAAGCCGATGCGATCCGCGCCGAAGGCTGGAAGTGGATCGAGGTGGTGACCGAGCTCCCCTACGGCTACGGCAATGGCCTGCGTCAGCTCAGCGGTCGCGAGGTACAACTGACCGACGAGGAGGCCGCGACCCGTGATGCGCTGCAGGCCGAGTTCGACGATCTCGAGGCCGAGTATGCGGAAGCGCAGGAGGTTCCCGAGGAGATCGACCAGCGTCTCGGTAAGATCGAAACAGCGCTCGAAGCGTTGGAGGATCGCCCTGTCGTCTATGAGGCAGACGACATCACGCGCGCTGGCGCCTTCGTCAGCATCGACAGCACCGGCGCGCTGCGCGTCGAGCGTGGCTATGTGCGACCCGAGGACGAGCTACCGATCGACGACGAAGAAGACGCTGACGAGTCCGATCGTCGGCGCATGACGTCTGCGGGAGAGGAGGCCGACACGGACGACAACGCCGTCGATGAGCCTGACGAGGAAGACGGCAATCGCCCCTTGTCGGATCGCCTGATGACCGAGCTGACGGCGCATCGCACGCTGGCTCTGCGCGAAGCGGTGGCGAACGATCCTGACGTAGCGTTGCGCGCTGCGCTGCACGCGCTGTGCTTGAAGCTGTTCTATCACTACGGCTTCGACACGTGCCTCGAGATCGACGCCAATAGTGTCCTGTTCGGGCACACCTCCGGGCTTGCCGACACCCCGGCGGCCAAGGCCATCGACGCACGGCATAAGGCGTGGGACGAGCAGATGCCCGAGGACAGCGGCGATCTGTGGGACATGCTGGCAGAGCTCGACAGTGACAGCCGGCAAGCCCTGTTCGCGCATTGCATCGGGCTGACGATCAATGCCGTGCATCAACCCTATGACCGGCGGCCGAAGGCCCTGCGTCACGCCGGCCGCCTGGCGTCCGCGGTCGCGCTCGACATGGCGGCTGCCGGTTGGAAGCCGACCGTCGATGCGTTCCTCGGCCGCGTCACCAAGGCCCGCATCCTCGATGCCGTGCGCGAAGCCAAGGGCGACAAGCCGGCCGAGCGCATGGCGCATCTCAAGAAAGCCGAGATGGCCAAGGAGGCCGAGCGGCTGCTCGACGGCACCGGCTGGCTGCCCGAGCCTTTGCGCACAGTTGGCCTGGGCAGTGCCACGAACAAGGGCGACGGCCAGACGCAGCACGTTATGGCCGCCGAATAACTTCCCTCACATCCCATTCCACCTTTGCCCGGCCTCGTGCCGGGTATTTTTCTTTCGGAGACCCCAATGACCTATGGGACCTATCTGCGCCTCGACATCACGGTCCACGGCGGTTGGCGTGCCGTCGTTCGGGCTGTCGCTAAGAAGGTGACGCCACGTGGCCGCCGTGATCGCACAAAGCGCGAAACTCGGCATTGCTTCTACCGGCAGATGCTCGAATACCATCGCGAGGCGCAGAAGATCGTCTCGTATTGGCGCTTGTGACACTCATATCGAGATGATCATGAGCTCATCAGCCAGTGATCTGGCACGTCGTCTCGCGCGCGAGGCCGAGGCGGTGTGCCGTCAGTATCTCTCCAACGGCCGCCGCGTCGGTCGCTATTGGATCGTTGGTGATGTGCACAACACGCCAGGACGCTCGATGTACGTCCGGTTGTTTGGGCCAGAATGCGGCAAAGGTGCAGCCGGGCGCTGGACTGACGGCGCAACGGGAGAGCACGGCGATATGCTCGATGTGATCCGCGAGAGTCTGGGGCTCATCGACTTCCGTGACGTGGCGGACGAAGCGCGCCGTTTTCTGAGTCTGCCGCGTCGAGAGCCCGACCCCCAGCAAAAGCCGAATGTGGTGCCGGTGTCGACCGGCTCACCGGAAGCAGCCCGACGTCTGGTCGCCGCATCGCAGCCGATCCACGGCACATTGGTGGAGACCTATCTGCGTCATCGCTCCATCGACGATCTGCACGATGTCGGAGCGCTCCGCTATCATCCCCGTTGCTACCATCGCCCGGATGATGATGGACCAACTCAGACTTGGCCCGCGATGATTGCCAGTGTCACCGATCTCAGCGGCCTCATCACCGGTGCGCATCGCACGTGGCTCGATCCCTCCGGGCTCGGCAAGGCACCACTTGAGACGTCACGCAAAGCGATGGGCGCGCTGCTCGGCAACGCCGTGCGGTTCGGCTCCCACGGCGACGTCATGGCGGCTGGCGAAGGGATCGAGACGATGCTGTCCTTGCGCATGGCGCTTCCGGCCCTGTCGATGATGGCGGCGCTGTCAGCCGCACATCTGTCGGCTATCCTCTTCCCGGACACGCTCCGGCGGCTCTATATTGCCCGCGACATCGATCCCGCCGGCGATGGTGCCATGGCGACTCTGACCGCACGGGCTGAAGCGGCCGGGATCGAGACGGTTCCGCTATCGCCACGCCTCGGCGACTTCAACGAGGATCTCGTCGCCTTCGGCCTCGACGATCTACGGGCGCTCGTACGTCCGCAGGTCCCGCCGGGGGATGTCGAACGCTTCATTGTTTCGAAGCCGCAACCGTGGTGTGGACCCTAGCTATTCGCCGGCAAAATAACGATCTCCGGTTTCCATTCCTCTGGCAGATCCAGCGGAGCAACAGACTCCAAGTCGAGCCGTATGAACGATTTGAGGATCGATTCGAAGGTTTCAGTATCCCGCGCCCAATGGATGACGCCGTCAAAATCTTTTGCAAGATTGTGCGTCAAATCGAGAGAGGATCGGCGGTTGACACCGACCGGACTATCCACCTGCACGATTGAGATTTTGTCGCCCCCGACCCATCGAAGGATGTCCTCCGGAAACTCGTGCGCATAGTCACGACGGCCATTCCACACGGCCGTCCGGATGACTTTGCCGACAGGCGTGACGATACGAAAAATCCACGGCACATCTTCCTGCACCACGTCCGTTGCAGGATAGAATGTTGGCGGGGGACGATTGTAAGCCGCAGCAACCTGGCGGCGGATCTCACGCCGCTGCGCAGCCGTTAGCCGCTGGAGACGGGTACCATCCGCATCGAACAGGCGGATCTCTGCGGAGTAGGCGGTCTCAGCAGTACCTGCATCATACACCTGCGAGCTCGGGAAGGCGAAAAGCAAGAGCTGTCCGGTGAAACTGCGGAGATGCCTCAGCACGATGTCCCATGCGATGTCTTGATGAATGACTGGAATGACATGTAGCGGTGCGCCTCGTGCCTCCATCCTGAGGCGCTCTATAACGGCAATGCCGATGGCACTGAAGCGGTCTCCATCACCGAGGCAGAACCCGACATGGAAGGTGCGATCGCCGACAACAGCACGAAATGCGCGCAAGATGATTTGTTCCGCATTCGGAATCCGCTCATCGCCGGTAAGCGCGCGGATGCGCGCGCCGTTAATGGCAGCGACAGGTGGTAGCATATGCAGATCTATCTGCCCGCGGAAGCTATCCGACCGGGGCCAATCTCTCCGTCGTTGCGGACGTTCTCGGCGTTTGCTCCTTTCCATCGGTGGTGCTCCCGATATTCAACTGAAAGCGGCGACGACCGTCTCAATGGGCAGAAACAGCGTCCGGCTGTCTGCGGGATACTCAATGAACTCTGCGCACTTCATGTAGAAGTGCTTGGCAGCCTCATCCTTGGCATGAACGACAACGGCGCCGATACCAATGCTCTGCGAGGCAACGGCAATGCGACGCAGCGCGTCAGAAAGGATGTCGGCACCAAGCCCCTTACCGGCATGATCTCGGCTCACTGCAAGCCGCCCAATGACCGAGACCGGAATCGTATCTGGCGCGTTGCGACGGACCTTGCCTGGTGCGGCGGCGCGCTCCACGGCACCGGCGGAAATGCAGAAGTAGGCGATGACGCGATTGCTCTCGCAGACGACGTATGTCCGTGAGAACCGGCTTTCATTCTTGAGGGCGCGATGGCGTAGCCAATCGTTCAACGCCGGATCGCCGCAATCGAACGTCGATAGATCATGCTCGATGGTCAGCGGAACCGGGGCCGAAAGCGGAGGGGCAGACCGCTCTGACCCACCCCCTACCTTTGCCATGCCGGAACCCTGCGCAGCAGAGCCCGCAGCTTCGGACCTGGCGCAGGCGGGTTATCGAGCGCCTGCATGAAGGCTTCATAACGTTCATCATCCAGCACAAAGAGTCGCTGATCGAGCAGCACATCAATCGCCTGGCGCCGCGCACTCTCGACCATGAACTCCGTGCGCGTCTTGCCCAGGATAGCAGCCGCGTCGTCGATGAGTTGCCGCGTCTGCGCCTCGATACGCAAGTTGATGCTGCCCTTCGCATCAGTCGACACAGGGCGTTCCGCGACCGCAACGGCTGCAGAATTCTCGTCTTGCACAGGTGAAGGACGCTTCTTCGACATGCGTGGAATATGGCCGGACGTAACTACAATGTCAATACGCGTCGCCTTTCCCCCTTCATCGCCGATCCGCCATGAGATCCGTGTCATCCGCGGCCGAGCGGCACGGACCGACCTCCACGCTGACAGGGCCGCACCCGGCCTTCCTAAGGGGCGATCGGGCCAGAACCGGCCGTGGCCGCAAGGGCGGCGCGCGGCCGGAGGCCGCGCTTTGCCCTCCTCCGCTTCGCTGCGGCCCGGCGGGCTGCGCCCTGGGGTGCTGGCCCCAGCCGGTCCCGGCTGATCCGTCGCCGCAAGGCCGCGATGGGCGCGGCCTCGCTGAGGAGACGTGTTCCATGACCTTCGACCACACAACTGACGCCACGGCATCACCGACGGCCCATCTGCTCGAAGAGCTCGCACTCTATGCTCATCGCCCCTTCGACGACGAAGCCGATCCCCGTCCGCTACCCGAACCCGACAAGCTCCAGGGCGCTCTCGCCGACATGTTCGACGCGCTGGTCGCAACCTTGTCGGATACCCGCCTGGAGCCCGATCTGGAGTCCATGCTGTGGTCCGTCGTCAACTTGTTCCATCGCCGGATCGACCGCATCGAGCAGGAGCTGGACCGCAACGAGACCGCCCAGCGGACAAGCCAGCGCGAGCAGGACGGATCGGAAGTCAGATCGGTCGAACTCGAAAAGCTCATCGCAGAAGGCCTGACGCTGATCGAGCGTCGCAACAGCATGGAGTTCCTGCGCGATGGCGCGGCGGAGCTGTTCCGAATCCATACCGGATCGTTCTGGCGTCCGCGCTCGGGATCGATGGTCAACCGCACCACGATGACCGCGGCGATGATCGACAGCCGCGAGTTCATCAACGCCCGTCGCCGGGCCGACGCCGAGACGTTGCTCCCGAACGGCACCCGGATAGCCTTCGCCGGCGGCGTCGAGTGCAATGACCACACCGGCATCTGGGCTGTTCTCGACAAGGTCCATGCCAAGCATCCTGACATGGTGCTGTTGCACGGCGGTGCGCCGCGCGGTGCTGAGAAGATCGCCGCCTGCTGGGCCGATAACCGCACGGTGACGCAAATCGTCTTCAAGCCTGATTGGGCGAGCCATGCGAAGGCTGCGCCGTTCAAGCGCAATGACGTGCTGCTCGATGCCATGCCGATTGGAGTCGTCGTGTTCCCTGGCGCGGGCGTGACCGACAACCTCGCCGATAAGGCAAAGGCGCGCGGCATTCCGCTATGTGACCACCGCAAGCGCGGCGGCGCATAGCCGCCGCTTCACGCTCAACATCGATGATGAGTTTCATCGGAGCGAGTCCAGCTCCGCTGCGCGCGCTGCTGCGCAGTGCCGGCTTAAAGCGACGGACGGCCGCGCATCAGATCAGCGTGTCTCATAGCATCAGGCATTCTTGCACGTGGATTTCGAATGCGAACATCGCACGCGAACGTCGTCGTCGATATTCTGCCGTAAACTCTGCACGGCCTTTCACACTTCAGCACAATCGAGCGCAATTTACTGGATTGAAGAAGCGCTTTCTGTCTTGCGACCCTTTCGTTGCGACGATCACTCCGTCCGAAAGGTTCGCGTCTCATGCTTCCGCTTCGTGCAGCGATCACTCAAGGTCTCATCGCGCTCGCGCTGGTGACACTCTCTCTCGTCATCGCGACGCAGTGGACTGCGACGATGCTTGGGCATCAGCCGGCACTCGGCGCAGCATGGTGCGAGTTCTTCGGATTTAAGCTCTACGCGCCGTGGAAGCTCTTCGTCTGGTGGCTGGCGTTCGACAGCCAGGCGCCCGACGTGTTTGCACGCGCCGGTGCCGTTGCTGCGTTCGGGGGAATTGCCGGCGGCGCCGTCGCTGTTGGGGGAGCCGCCCGGCGGACCAGCCGTAAGAATACGATAACAACCTACGGCTCGGCCCGCTGGGCGGACGACGCGGATGTCCGCGATGCCAAGCTTCTCAATGAGAACGGCATCGTGCTCGGCCTGTGGAACGGCCAGTATTTGCGCCATGACGGCCCCGAGCACGTGATTGCCGTGGCGCCGACCCGTTCCGGCAAAGGCGTTGGTCTCGTGGTCCCGACGCTGCTCACCTGGCCCCATTCAGCCGTGATCCACGACATCAAGGGCGAGAACTGGACGCTCACGGCCGGCTGGCGCTCGCGCTTCTCCCATTGCCTGCTGTTTGATCCGACCAACCCGTTGTCGGCACGCTTCAACCCTCTGCTTGAAGTGCGCAAGGGCCCGATGGAAGTCCGCGATGTGCAGAACATCGCCGACATTCTCGTCGATCCGGAAGGCGCACGCGAGCAGCGTGACCACTGGGAAAAGACCGCGCACGCGCTGCTAGTCGGCGCCATCCTACACGTTCTATACGCCGAGCAAGAGAAGACGCTCGCCCGCGTCGCGACCTTCCTCTCTGATCCCACGCGCTCCATCGCGCGCACGCTCTCGATCATGCTGACCACCAACCACCTGGGCACGGATACGACTCCGGTCGTGCATCCCGTCGTCGCATCGGTGGCACGCGAACTCATGAACAAGGCCGACAACGAGCGCTCCGGCGTGGTCTCAACAGCCATGAGCCTGCTCGGGCTCTATCGCGATCCCATCATCGCCACGACGACGGCAGCCTCCGAATGGTCGATTGCTGATCTCATGCAGGCCGAGCGGCCCGTTTCGCTCTACCTGGTCGTGCCGCCGTCTGACATCTCGCGGACGCGACCGCTGGTACGCCTGATCCTCAACCAGATCGGGCGTCGCCTCACGGAGACGTTGCCGACGGGTATAGCGAGCGAGCGCCGGCTACTGCTCATGCTCGACGAGTTCCCCGCGCTCGGCCGGCTCGATTTCTTCGAGGCTGGGCTTGCCTTCCTTGCCGGATACGGTGTGCGTGCCTTCCTCGTCGCGCAAAGTCTGCACCAGATCGACAAGGCGTATGGTCCCAATCACGCCATCCTCGACAACTGCCACGTGCGCATTGCCTTCGCGCCGAACGATGAGCGAACGGCACGGCGTCTCTCGGATGCGCTCGGCACCGCGACCGAACTCCGCGCTCAGAAAAACCTATCCGGCAAGCGTCTCGCCGCCTGGCTGTCGCACGTCACCGTGTCGGAGCAGGAGACGGCGCGACCGCTTCTAACGCCGGGTGAAATTCTGCAACTGCCGGTGAATGATGCCCTGGTGCTCGTTTCCGGCGTGGCACCCATCCGTGCCCAGAAGCTCCAATACTACGCCGACCGCAACTTCCTCGCGCGGCGTCTGCCTGCGCCGACGCTCGCCTCAGGCGGCTATGCGGACACGCCCCCAATCCGTGCCCACGACTGGCCGAGCGAAGCGCGCGCCACGCATCCAAAGCTCGACAAGTCATGGTCGGAGACGGTGACGGGCGAGGAAGATCCGCCGCGCACACGCCAGATCGCGCGCACCAAGACCAAGCCTACGCCTACGCCAGTCAGCGACCTGCCCCTGTTCGCCGATCTCGATACCGAGGCGAAAGCCGCGCCGCAAGCCGATGCCGGCCCGTCGCTTGGCGAGGATGACGACACCATCGTGCAGTTTCCAGGAGGTGTGCGGGTCTGATGGCCAAGAAACGCTACGCGCTCTACATCTCGCGCCCGCTCGCCAGCAAGTTCGATCTCGTCGCGCAACAGCGGCACGGCTCGAAGTCGGCCATGCTGGAAGAAGCCCTGCGGCTGAGCCTCGAGCCGCAGAAGGTGCCGGGCGCCGAGGAAGTCCTCGTCCGCCGCCTCGACGAGCTGCACAAGGTCGTCGGCACCGTCAATCGCGACGTCGCCATCGTCACCGAGACCCTGGCGCTGTTCGTCCGCTACTTCCTGACGATCACGCCGCCCCTGCCGCAAAGCGAGCAGGAGCCGGCCCGGCTTCTCGGACGGGAACGCTTCCAGGTGTTCATCGCCCAGGTCGGCCGGCGCCTTGCCACCGATCATCGCCTCGTCTCCGAGGTGCTCGAGACCATCTCCAGCAATAGCCCGGACCTCTTCGCCGCCGCGGCGGATGACGCGCCGTTGCACGGGCGAGCGGCCGGAAGCGGGAATGGCGCCCATCGCGAGGTGGC
>Ga0182740_1000455_pt1 | contig 46747 bp, 40 predicted proteins | sample eDN5th37CKraftBY_FD_128872 | JGI IMG/M metagenome (GOLD analysis project Ga0182740, IMG submission 128872) | Enriched backyard soil microbial communities from Emeryville, California, USA - eDNA 5th pass 37_C Kraft BY (version 2) (version 2) | ecosystem: Environmental > Terrestrial > Soil >...
TCTTCCAAGGTCGTATCGCTCGACCGCTTCAAGCGGCTGATCGAAGATGCGCGCGTGCGCCACGATGCGCTCGGGATCAAGAACGTCATGTGCCGTCAGGGCAATGGGCTCGACCCGGTCGAGGACAGCCCGTTTGACCGCATTGTCGCGTGGGCAGCCTTCGACGAACCGCCGCGGCGTTACGCGGAAATGCTGACCAGCGGCGGCGTTCTGGTGGCCCCTGTAGGACCTGCCGAAGACGTCCAGATGATCCAGAGATTCGTTAAGACCGGCAGCCGTTTTGAGCGCACCGATATCATGCCGGTGAGGCTGCAACCCCTTGCTAAAGGTATAGCTCAAGCCATCTGATACCGTATTCTTACCCCGTCTTAACCTGCCAGTAACTTTAATACGCTTTTATAACCAAATAGAAAAAAGCGGGACGAGTGCGGGTAAGTTCATGGGTTTCAGTATCTCAGCACAGTTCAAGAGTGGTCTGGCACGGGGCGTGGCAGTAGCCGTCATGTGTGGCGCAGTCGTTGGCTGCAGTCGTGGCATGGACGGGCTGACTGACGGCCTCTCCACCAACTCTGTGGTTAGACCCCAGGTTCCGGTTGGCGGTGGGTATGGCACAATTCAGGAGGCCGCACCGCAGCAGAACTATCAGGTTCCGCCTCCGTCTTCGGTCGCGGCAGCCCCGGTCTCTCCGGTCTATTCTTCACCGGTGTCTTCGCAGCCTCTGCCGCCACCGTCCAGCTCGGCCGCACTCCCGCCGCCCGCAGCTCCGGCTCCCCAGCAGATGGCCGCCGCTTCGAACAGCGTGATGACTGCACCGGCCCCGGCAGCACCTTCCGCGCCCAGGACCTCCAGCCAGGGCAGCGGCAGTTACGTGGTCGCTCCCGGTGACACGCTCTACGGCATTGCAAGGAAGACTGGTGCAAGCGCATCCGCGATCCAGAACGCCAACGGCCTGTCGACCCCGGATTCAATCCGTATCGGCCAGCGCCTGACCATCCCGGGCGGCAGCAGCGTTCCGACAACGACGATTGCCGCAGCACCTGCACCCGCACCGGCGCCGGTCGCAACACCTGCGGTAGCTTCAGCTCCGCAGCCAAAGCCGATCAAGGTTGCAGCCCCCGTAGATGCTCCGAAGCCTGTGAAGGCATCGCAGCCTGAGACGGTCGCCTCCTACACGCCGCCGACTGCTCCGGCATCGCAGCCGAAGCCAGCTTCCTCGACGGTCAGCGACGTGGCTCAGAAGAGTGCCGAAGTGGCAGCCCTTCCGCCTGAGGCAACCGGTGTCGGTCGCCTGCGCTGGCCGGTTCAGGGACGCGTCATTTCCCAGTTCGGCAGCGGCGGTGGAAAGTCGAACGACGGCATCGATATCGCGGTACCGGAGGGCACCTCCGTCCGTGCAGCCGAGAATGGCGTCGTGATCTATGCCGGTGACGGCCTGAAGGGCTTTGGCAACACGGTGCTCGTCCGTCACGAAGATGGCCTCGTAACGGTCTACGGCCACGCCTCGCAGCTCAAGGTGAAGCGCGGCGACCAGGTGAAGCGCGGCCAGGAAGTCGCCGTCTCCGGCATGACCGGCGACGCGGACCGTCCGAAGCTGCACTTCGAAGTGCGCAAGGGTACGAGCCCGGTCAATCCGATGACCTATCTGAACTGAGCCGCAACGGCTCAGCCTCAGGCAACAAAAAGAAGGGAGCAACTCGCCGGTTGCTCCCTTCGCTGTTTCAAAGGCTGAAAATGTTCAGTCTCAGGCCGAACCTTTCAGAGGCTTGGCTGACCTGACCGGTAAAACCGTAATTTCGGCGAAACGCGCCCATTCTTCTTCGTGATCGAGGCGCTGCTCCACCTCCCGCAGGACACGCTCAAGCTCATCGACACGGCACTCGATCTGGTCAAGATTGCCTGCAAGATCCTTTAGATCGGCAACCAGACGTTCCTTCTCGCGCCTTGCACGACGTACAGATGATCCGGGGACCGGGAGGGGCAGGTCCCGACGCCGGGCCGTATCGATCCATTCGAGGATCGCCTGCTGGGTATTGGCCAGCGCCTCTTCCGCCGTTTTGCCGTCTGACATGCATCCGGGCAAATCGGGTACGAGGCCAACGAAGCCTCCCCCATCTTCCTCGCTGAGGGGGGCAAGGATGATTGGATAGTCCATGCTCAGTCTCCCAAACTTGCCTGTCTTCGCAATTCCAAGTGTAAGTCAATCATCATAACAAGGGAACGAATGTATGGCGGCTTGATCGGACGTGCAGCCGGAATGGTCAAATGGCCCGCTATATAGGGGCTGATCGTCTTGTAGTGACTGCCTCGCGATGGCGTTTCCAGTTCTATCTGATGTTCAGCACAAAGCCTTGCAATATCATCAATGGTCCAGTCCGCTCGCGGGTTGCGGCGCATCTGTTCCAGCAAAGGAACCTTGCCTGCCACGTTGCCCCCTCCGTCCCGACGTGGAGGATCTAGTGTGGATCAGTTGTGGAGGCGATGCAACCAGTGATAGCAAAACCCGATGCGGCCTTGCGCAAGAGATGTTGATCTAATCCGTTTCTTCCATGGCAAAGCAAAGTTCTGCGAAGTCTAACCCTTCAGCTTCTGGCCCAGGCGGCCGGCGAGGTCCTGGATGAACTGCCAGGCAACGCGACCTGATCGGCTGCCGCGGGTGGTCGACCATTCCAGCGCTTCGGCGCGAAGCGTCTCCGGGTCGATCTTCAGCTCGTGGTAGCGGACGTAGCCTTCCACCATCTGCAGGTACTCGTCCTGCGAGCACTTGTGGAAGCCGAGCCAGAGGCCGAAACGGTCCGACAGTGAAACCTTTTCCTCGACCGCTTCCGAAGGGTTGATGGCAGTCGAACGCTCGTTCTCCATCATGTCGCGCGGAAGCAGGTGACGGCGGTTGGAGGTCGCGTAAAAGATGACGTTGTCGGGCCGGCCTTCGATGCCGCCTTCCAGCACGGCCTTGAGCGACTTGTAGGACGTGTCGTCGTGATCGAATGACAGGTCGTCGCAGAACAGGATGAACCGGTAGGGCGCGGCCTTGAGCAGGTTCATCAGCCGGGGGAGGGTGTCGATGTCTTCGCGGTGGATCTCTACGAGCTTCAGGGGTGAGGCGTCGTCTGCACGGGTGCGGTTGACCTCAGCCTGAGCCGCCTTGACGAGCGACGACTTGCCCATGCCTCGAGCGCCCCAGAGGAGCACGTTGTTGGCCGGAAGCTCTGCGGCAAAGCGTCTAGTGTTGTCGAGAAGAATGTCGCGTACACGGTCAACGCCTGCGATAAGGCCAATGTCGACGCGGTTCACGTGGGGTACAGGCTGCAGGGTGCTGGTATCGGCAATCCACACGAAGCAGTCGGCGGCGGTGAAATCCGGCTCCGGCAACGGTTTCGGCGCCATCCGACCGATCAGCTCGATCAGGCTGTCGAGCTTGTGGTTCAATGTTTCGATTGCATCTTCGGCCATTGCGATCCCCTTGCAGTACAGTACCGTACGGTACGGAGAATTCCATTCTTACTCCTGCCTGGGGTCCCAAGGCAAGCAAAGCTTGTGCGCTCAAGGTTTTGTGGGTCCCGGCGCTGTTGCATTGCGGCCCTGAGTATTTATATTCCGCGCAACCTTTAGTGCGCGGAATTCCGGATTCCCGCCGTAATCTCAGGAGCATTTCATGTTTGTAACGCCAGCCTATGCACAGTCAGCCGCCGGGGGTGCACCGGATGTACTGATGAGCATCCTTCCGTTCATCCTGATTTTCGCCGTGATGTACTTCCTTATCATCCGGCCTCAGAGGACTCAGATGAAGAAGCGGGCTGAGATGCTTGCAAACGTCCGCCGTGGTGACTCCGTTGTGACCGGTGGGGGCCTCGTCGGCAAGGTGACCAAGGTCATCAACGACGCGGAAGTGGAAGTCGACCTCGGCAATGGCGTCAAGGTCACTGCGCTACGCGCGATGCTGGCAGACGTTCGCGCCAAGGGTGAGCCCGTCCCGACGGAAGCATCCAAGTAAGCTGACAGACCGCAGATTGACTGGGGCAGCATAACCTAGGCCCGCAAAGGAAACACCGCATGTTATACTTCAAGCGCTGGCAGACGATCCTTATTTGGCTGGCGGTCGCACTCAGCGTCCTTTATGCAGCGCCCAACGTTCTTCCCCAGTCGGTTCTGAACTCCTTGCCAAGCTGGGGGCCAACGCGCCCGATGACGCTTGGCCTCGACCTGCAGGGCGGTTCGCACATCCTGATGCAGGTTGAGCGGCAGGACCTGATCAACGAACGCCTGACCGCGACCCGCGACGATGTTCGCCGCGTGTTGCGCGATGCGAAAGTGGGCTATACGGGTCTCACAGTTTCCGGCGGCGCAGTGCAGCTGCGCGTACGTGACGAGGGTCAGCGCGAAGCAGCCCGCACCGCTCTGAACGAGCTCACCCAGCCGATCTCCTCCGGCCTGTTTGGTTCGGGCTCGGTGCGTGAGCTCGATATGAGCGAACCTGAGCCGGGCCTTCTGCGGCTCACGCTTTCGGAAGAGGGGATCAACTACCGTCTTTCCAATGCCGTCAGCCAATCAATCGAAGTCATCAGCCGTCGCGTCAACGAACTCGGCACGACCGAACCGATCATCCAGCGCCAGGGCCTCGATCGCGTCCTCGTGCAGGTGCCGGGACTTGAAGACCCACAGCGCCTGAAGGACATTCTTGGCCAGACCGCCAAGCTTACCTTCCAGATGGTCGACACGACCACCTCACCGCAGGAAGTGGTTGCCTCTGGCGGCCGTGCCCCTGCCGGCACGACCCTGATGTACTCGACCGACAATCCGCCGGTCCCATACGTGATCGAAGATCGCGTCATCGTTTCCGGTGAAAACCTGGTCGATGCGCAGCCGGGCTTCGATCAGCGCACGAACGAGCCGATCGTCTCCTTCCGCTTCGATACGCGCGGTGCAACGCGCTTCGGTCAGGCGACGCAGGAAAACGTTGGCCGCCTCTTTGCCATTATCCTCGACAATCAGGTGATCTCCGCGCCGCAGATCCGCGAGCCGATCCTTGGCGGTTCGGGCCAGATCTCCGGAAACTTCACCGTCCAGAGCGCGAACGATCTCGCCGTGCTGCTGCGCGCCGGCGCTCTGCCCGCAACGCTGACGGTCGTTGAAGAACGCACGGTTGGTCCCGGCCTCGGTCAGGACTCGATCGATGCTGGCGTCATGGCAGCAATCATTGGCTCCATTCTCGTCGTCGTGTTCATGGCGATGGCCTACGGCTTCCTTGGCATGATCGCCAATGTCGCGCTGATCATCAACGTGGTCATGATCATCGCCATCCTGTCGGTGCTGGGGGCCACACTTACGCTGCCGGGTATCGCGGGTATCGTGCTGACGGTCGGCATGGCGGTGGACTCCAACGTTCTTATCTATGAGCGCATACGCGAGGAGCGGCGGCTTGGGCGCACTGTGCTGAAGTCGTTCGACGCGGGCTTCGAGCGCGCTCTAGCAACGATCGTTGACTCCAACCTGACGACCTTGATCGCGGCGCTCGTCCTGTTCCTGGTCGGCACCGGTCCGGTCAAGGGCTTTGCCGTGACGCTCGCCATCGGTATCGGCACGACGCTCTTCACCGCCTTTACCTTTACGCGCTGGATCGTTGCGCTGTGGCTGCGCCGCTCGAAGCCTACGGAATTGCCGAAGGGCTACGTGCAGCTCGTGCCTGAGGTGACGCGGATTCCGTTTATGAAGGTCCGCCTCCATGTCTTTGTATTGTCGATCCTTCTTAGCGTCGCATCCATCGTACTCTTGTTCACGGTCAAGCCGAACTTCGGTATCGACTTCACCGGCGGTACGCTGATCGAAGTGCGGGCGAAGGGCGGCGACGCCGACCTTGGCGACATTCGTCAGAGGCTTGCCGGAGTTGGCATCCACGAAGTTCAGGTTCAGGGTTTTGGTGAGACGAGCGACGCGTTGATCCGTCTTGGCGCTGCCGAGGACGAGGCTGCGGGCAATGCCACCGTGCAGCAGGCACAGCAGATCCTGTCGGCCGATTATGACGTTCGACGCACGGAAGTCGTCGGGCCGACTGTCTCGAACGAGCTGATGTGGTCGGCTGTTCTGGGCGTTTTGGCCGCACTCGGGGGTATCATGCTCTACGTGTGGATACGCTTCGAGTGGCAGTTCGCCATCGGCGCCATCATGTCCACCATCAACGATATCTGTCTGACTCTGGGCTTCCTTGTGGTGACGCAGATCCAGGTGGACCTGACGACCGTGGCGGCGTTGCTTACGATTGTCGGCTACTCACTTAACGATACGGTGGTGATCTACGACCGCGTCCGCGAGAACCTGCGACGGTTCAAGAAGATGCCGCTCGGACAGCTGCTTGATCTCTCCGATAACGAGATGCTGGCGCGTACGATGATGACGTCGGTGACGACGTTGCTCGCTCTCGTGGCCCTCTATCTCTTCGGTGGCGAAGTCATCCGCTCCTTCGTGGCGTCCATGATCTTCGGTATCGTTATCGGAACGCTGTCCTCGATCTTCATCTCGGCACCGGCGCTCATCTTCTTCAACCTGCGTTCCACCAAGGGACCGGCGATTTCCGAAGATGAGATCCGCGCAGGAGAGGCCAAGGACCTGAAGACCATCTCGAAGGAGGTCTCGGCGACCTGATGTCGAACGGGATTGAAATACGCGCGGCCCACTTTCCGGGCCGCGCGCCTATCGAAGCCTACGGCAACGGCGGGTTCCGCTTTGCCGACATGTCGCACCGCGGATCGCTGCTCTGCATCCCTTCAGGCATCTACGGCTGGGATCCTGCCGTTTTTGCGGAAATCGACGGCCCGTCGCTTGAAAGGGTGATCGCGGAAGCCGCTGAAGTCAGCCTTCTTCTGGTGGGAACCGGTGACAGCCTCCAGCCGTTGCCTGCAGCGTTGCGGGCCATGATCCGCGAAGCAGGGATTTCGGTTGAGGTCATGTCTACAGGAGCCGCAGTGCGCACATACAATGTTCTGCTCGCGGAGGAACGGGCGGTCGCCGCTGCGTTTATCGCCGTTGAGTGATCTCGCTTCCGTCGATCCAACCGAAGACCTGCCAGCTTTTGTCAGGCAAACCGACCCTGACCGCTACCTCTCCATACTCTACGCACCGCAGGATAAGCGCGAAGCGCTGCTGACGCTGCTCGCCTTCAATGTGGAGATCGCTTCCGTACGCGAACGGGTGAGTCAGCCCATCCCGGGCGAAATGCGGTTGCAATGGTGGCGCGACGTGCTGACCGCAGGCACTGCGGAAGCTGCCGGCGGTAGCCCGCTTGCCGTGAAGCTCGTTGAGACGGTTCGTACCCACCCCCTGCCGATCGAGCCATTCCTCAATATGCTCGATGCGCGGGTTTTTGATCTCTATGACGATCCGATGCCGGCGCGGAATGATCTCGAAGGCTATTGCGGTGAAACTGCCTCAGCGCTGATCCAGTTGCAGGCGCTGGTGCTCGATCCGAAGGCGGCTGTGGGAACAGGCGAAATGGCCGGCTATGCCGGCTGCGCTCAGGCGATTGCCGGGCTGCTCCGCTCCCTGCCGATCCATCGGGCACGGGGGCAATGCTACGTGCCGCAGGATATTCTGCGTTCGGCGGGCATGACTCCGGAAAGCCTTATCGCAGGTGAGGACCGCGCCGGCATTGCGCGCGTTGTTTCCGCCATGGTGGCGCTCGGCCGGGATCATCTGATGAAGTTTGAAGCGCGGGCGAAGGGATTGCCGGCCAGCGTCATGGCGGCGTTCCTGCCGGTCTCGCTGACGAAAGCCTACCTCGACAGGATTGAGGCCAAGGCCGATCGGGTTGCAGACGAGATCGTCGACATTTCCCCGATCCGCAAGCAATGGGCGGTTTTCCGCCGCGCATCGCGCGGCTGGTAGAAATTCGTGATGGTCGCAAAAGTGAAGCCGGACCAATCAATGATCCGGCTTCTTTGTTTTCGGGCTTACTCAGCCGCAGCAGCCTGAGGCAGGCCGAGCCATGCCCTGCAATCGGCAAGCGCGCGGGCTGAGGTTGCCTGCTTCTTGGCAATCGTCTTTTCCTTGCCGCGTAGACGCTTGCCTTCCGTTCGCGGGATCTCGATCGGCGGGAACAGGCCGAAGTTGATGTTCATCGGCTGGAACGAGCGCTTACCCGGCTCCTCATCCGTCAGGATGTGTCCCCCGGTGATGTGGTTGATCAGTGCACCGAAGGCGGTCGTCACGGGCGGCGGTGTCAGGTCGACGCCAAGACGCTGGGCAGCGGCAAAACGGCCGGCCATAAGGCCCATGGCAGCACTCTCCACGTAGCCTTCGCAGCCGGTAATCTGGCCGGCAAAGCGCAGGCCCGGGCGAGACTTCAACTGCAGCGTTCCGTCGAGGAGCGCAGGCGAGTTGATATAGGTGTTGCGGTGCAGGCCGCCGAGGCGGGCAAACTCAGCATTTTCCAGCCCGGGGATCATCTTGAAGATGCGGGTCTGCTCGGCATACTTCAGCTTCGTCTGGAAGCCGACCATATTATAGAGCGTGCCGAGCGCATTGTCCTGGCGGAGCTGGACGACGGCGTAGGGCTTCACGGTCGGGTTGTGCGCGTTGGTCAAGCCCATAGGCTTCATCGGCCCGTGACGCAGCGTCTCGTGGCCGCGTTCCGCCATGACCTCGATCGGCAGGCAGCCGTCGAAATAGGGCGTACCTTCCCATTCACGGAAACCGGTCTTGTCGCCTTCGATCAGCCCATGGACGAAGGCGTCATACTGCTCCTTCGTCATCGGGCAGTTGATGTAGTCCTTGCCCGTTCCCCCGGGCCCGACCTTGTCGTAGCGCGACTGGAACCAGCAGACATCCATGTCGATCGAGTCAAAATAAACGATCGGAGCAATGGCGTCGAAGAAGGCCAGCGCTTCCTCGCCAGTTTCGGCCCGGATTGCCTCGGCGAGCGACGGCGCCGTCAAGGGGCCGGTCGCGATAATGGCGAGATCCCAATCCTCAGGCGGCAGGCCGGTGATTTCCTCGCGCTCTATCGTGATCAGAGGATGCGCGGCAAGCGCGGCCGTGACTGCGTCGGAGAACCCTTCGCGGTCTACGGCGAGAGCGCCGCCTGCTGGTACCTGGTTCGCATCGCCGGAGCGCATGATGACCGATCCGGCAAGGCGCATCTCGGCGTGAAGCAGGCCCACGGCATTGTTGGCCGCGTCATCAGACCGGAAGGAGTTGGAGCAGACGAGTTCCGCCAGCTTCTCGGTCTTGTGTGCTTCGGTACCGCGTACCGGGCGCATTTCATGAACGATAACGGGGACGCCAGCCTGGGCAATCTGCCAGGCAGCTTCAGAGCCGGCGAGACCGCCGCCGATAACGTGAATGGGTTTGTGTGTCATGCGTTGGAAATAGGAGGAACTGCCCGCAAATGCAACGCAAACTGTAGCTTCCTCACCGCCGGATCATCGAAGATGATGATGCCGTAGAGGTGTCAGGATGAGAGGGGTTCCCGTGCCCATAAAAAAACAGCACTCGCTGGGGGAGGAGGAGCCAGCGAGTGCCGTTTTTGATGACCGGCCCTTTTGGGAGGGGAGGAGGAGTGGGCCGGTCTTATCCGTCGAGTATGGGAGGAGGAGGAGAACTCGACGAAATCTATGTAATTCTTTGCGTTCTTAGAACGAGGCCTTACGGGCAACGTAAGGGATGTCGCTGCGTGCCAGGCCGAGATCGCTAAGCTCACGGTTCGAAAGACGGCTCAGCTCGTTGACGGTCTCGCGGTAACGGCGCCAATTGCGAATGTTCTGGATCAGGCTCATCGTCGTGCTCACTTGTTCATTTGTTCGTCGCTTTGTTGCCGCGTAAATAATCACGACCTGCTCATTTTTGAAGCAACAATGGTGCATGACAGCATTGCGTTTTGTGCATTGCAACATAAACGCCCCGCCTACGCAGCAAGGCTTGCTGATCCGGGAAGCTCCGGGAATCGTCACTAAAGGAGCATGCGCAAAAATCGGGCAGATCCATCAGTCTGCACGAATGGCGGCTGTTAGCCGGCAATGGCGAAGGATGATGATGAGCAGCTTTGAAGAAGAGCGGACAGCGCAAGAAGCCGCTCTAGCGGTGGAAGGGGATGCAACCTTGTCCATTGAAAGTGGTGCGGGTGGAGGGACTTGAACCCCCACGCCTCTCGGCGCCAGAACCTAAATCTGGTGCGTCTGCCAATTTCGCCACACCCGCAACGCCGTCGTCCCTAAGATAAGTCTTGCGTGTTTGCAAGCTCTCATTTAACCACTCAACTCGTGTTTGAACATATGGTCGCGGTTCTGGAAAACCACGCCTAGGTTCTAGAAGGAGTGGCAAACCCCTTTGCAACATTAAGGGAAGCGGACTAGGTAGTATCGAATTTCAGGATCCATGGCGTGAGCCAGGGGATTCGGTCCCTTTATCCGCGAAAAGCCGCCCTGAGTGTTCTTCGGCAAGGCTGGACGGTAAGGTAGCCGTTAAGAGCGGCGCATGAAACATAAAAGGTTTGATTGATGCAGGTAAGCGAGATTCTCAATTCCGGCCTGAAGCGCGAGATCAAGGTGGTCGTGCCCGCTCAGGACATGGAAAACCGCCTGGTAGAGCGGCTGCAGGATGCTTCCACGAAGGTTCGCCTCAAGGGCTTCCGTCCGGGAAAGGTGCCGCTTCAGCACCTTCGCCGCATGTACGGCAAGTCCCTCATGGCCGAGATCGTGAACGAGATCCTGTCGAACTCGACGCGCGACATCATCACCGAGCGCGGTGAAAAGGCTGCCATGCAGCCTGAAGTCAAGATGACTGAGGACGAGCAGGAAGCCGAGAAGATTCTGGCCGGCGGCGCCGACTTTGAATTCTCTCTTTCCTACGAAGTCATCCCGGCCATCGAGCTGCAGGACTTCTCCAACATCAAGATCACCCGCCAGGTATATGACGTGACGGATGAAGAAATCGACGAGCAGGTCAAGCGCGTTGCTGACTCCACCCGCACCTATGCCGAGAAGGATGGTGCTGCGGAGAACGGCGACAAGGTCACGCTCGACTACCTCGGCAAGCTCGACGGCGAGCCCTTTGAAGGCGGTGCTGCCGAAGACTCCGATGTGGTGATTGGCCACGGCCAGTTCATCCCTGGTTTCGAAGAGCAGCTCATTGGCCTCAAGGCCGGCGACAAGAAGACCTTCAAGATCACCTTCCCGGAGAGCTATGCGGCTACGCACCTTGCCGGCAAGGAAACCGAGTTCGACGTCACCGTGAAGAAGGTGTCGGCCGGCGAAGAAATCGAGATCAACGACGCTCTGGCCGAGAAGCTTGGCCTTGAGTCCGCTGAGAAGCTGCGCGAGATCATCCGCAGCCAGCTCGAAAACCAGTTTGGTTCGGTTACCCGCCAGAAGGCAAAGCGCCAGCTGCTCGACGCTCTCGACGCTGCCTACAAGTTCGAGGCTCCGTCCAAGCTCGTAGAGGCTGAGTTCAACAACATCTGGACCCAGGTCACCCGTGAGCTGGAGCAGGCTGGCCGTACCTTCGAAGACGAAGACACCACGGAAGAGGCTGCCCGCGAAGAGTACCAGGGTCTTGCTGAGCGCCGCGTCCGCCTTGGCCTCGTGCTCGCGCAGATCGGTGAGGAAGCCGGCGTGCAGATCTCTGAAGAAGAGATGCAGCGCGCTCTGTTCGACACGATCCGCCGCTTCCCGGCTGACCAGCAGCAGCAGGTCTTCGAGTTCTACCGTCAGAACCCGCAGGCTCTCGCAAGCGTTCGCGCACCGCTCTATGAGGAGAAGGTCGTTGACCATCTGCTCACCAAGATCGATGTCACCGACAACAAGGTGAGCCGCGAAGAACTGCTGGCTGAGGACGAGGAAGAGACGACCGAAGCTGCTGCCAAGGAAAAGCCTGCAAAGAAGGCTCCGGCCAAGAAGAAGGCTTCCAAGAAGGCTGAGGAAAAGGCTGAAGAGAAGGCCTCCGAGGAGTAATCCTCCTTCCCATCTTTTCAAAAGGGCCGCTGGCATTCGCCGGCGGCTTTTTTGTTTAGGTCACTCGGAAACTAAAGAAGTTTGGCGAGTTGCCGTCCGGCCTGGATGAACTTCAGGGGATTGAGCGCTTCGCCATTGCGGCGCACTTCGTAGTGAAGATGTGCCCCGGTTGAGCGTCCGCTGTTGCCGGCACGGGCTATGGGTGCCGCGGTAACGACGCTGTCGCCGACATCAACAAGGATCTCGTGGAGATGGGCATAGCGGGTGGTGAGGCCGCCGCCGTGGTCCACTTCGACCATGCGCCCATAGCCGCCGTACCAACCAGCCTTGATCACACGGCCCGCGCTGGTCGCGCGGATGAGATCGCCCTTGCGGGCGCGGAAGTCTAGACCGGCATGGTAGGCAACCTGGTGCCTGAATGGATCTTTGCGGCTGCCGAAGCGGCTGGTGATCTTTGCACCCGGCAAAGGATTGATGATCGGGATCCGCTGAACAAGCAGTTTGACTTCGTCAAGGCGATCAAGGGCTTCGTCCAGTTCCCGCAACCTGTCGTTGAAGCCTGCCGTTTCCGTGAATTCGACGAAGGGCCCACCTTCGCTGAGAGTGTTCTTCCTGGTCACACCCGCAAGTTCAAGAACGTCCTCGATCGTCTCGGTCGTCAGATACACCTGATTGGTCAGGGTCTCGATCTGCGCCAGCTGACGGTTCTCGACCTCAAGCAACGAATGCTCGAGTGATGGATCCTTACCCGCATCGGGCATCTCTGGTTGATCCGGGGGTCCCAACCGGAGCTCCTGTGTGTCTGGTTGGAGCGGCCATGGGATGTCCAGTCTGGAACTGGGTGCGTAAGCGGAGGCGCTGACTGGTTGCGACCGCGCGTCAGACGTCCGGATCTGGAGCCGGTCGGGCCGTGGCGTCGGCGTGGGTGGGCTCGGCTTTGCTGCTGCGGGCGGCTCAACCCGCCCTGATCTGCCGAGGAGCGGCTCCAGCCGATCCTGGCGCTGCGCGAGAAGCTCCTGCTTTTCGATCAGCTCGCTTACCTTGCGGTGGACGTCCCGCTGTTCCATCGCCGCCTCAGTGCCGATCTCGGTGATCTGGGCGCGGAGCGAGGCAATCCGGTCTTCGAATGCATAGATGCTTGGCGCAGCGGCGGTGGTGAGAAGGCCGTCCCGCAGGGCCAGGTAGGTGGCGGAGCCGATGTGAGCCACGGTACCCACCGCCAGCACCGCGGCCAGGCTGTAAGCTGCCAGCGGCCGCAGTCTGATGTGCCGAACCTTCTCACCCCTTGCGAGGATGATCAGCAGGGGAGGGTTTGTCCTCCTGGCACTGTGGTCGCGGGCATCGCTCACGGCTAAAAACCATCGTTTGGTCAATTAGCCGATTAAAAGCGATTATGGTTAACAATTGCTGTTCAGGCGGGCTGGACCAGCTTCTTCAAGGACTCCAGCACGGCGTCTACATGGCCGGGGATTTTGACCTTGACCCAGGCTTCCGCGATCACACCTTCGGCATCGATCAAGAACGTGCTGCGCTCGACACCCATGTATTTGCGGCCGTACATGCTCTTTTCCACCCAGAGACCATAGGCCTGGATAACGTCCTTCTCGGTGTCGGACAGAAGATCGATCGTCAGCTCATGCTTGCACTTGAACTTGTCGTGCTTCTTCACCGAATCCGGGGATACCCCGAGGATCGTCGCACCAAGCGCCTCGAAGTCGGGCTTCCTTGTGGAGAAGTCGACGGCCTCCACCGTGCAGCCGGATGTATCGTCCTTTGGATAGAAATAGAGGACCACCGGCTTGCCGCGCAGGCTTGAAAGGCAGACGCTCCCACCACCGTCCCGCGGCAGTTCGAAATCCGGAGCGAGGGCGCCTTTCTCTAGTACTGCCATTTTCTTACCTCTCTTTCTTGAAATAGGCCTGTGCGGCTCCCGGACAGGCAAGACATTTGCTTTGTTTCTGTAGGATACTCATACCTATAATCAATGGGCGGATTCGTCCAACCACGTGGAAGAGGCATTGACGGTCGAGGAAGACGAAGAGAGCGCCACCGAACACCAAAAAGTTCGCTTTGGGCGTAAAGACCGTGCGTCTCTCGGACGTATGCCTTCGGCTGTTGGGACACCCCCTGTAAGGTCCTGGCGCCGCCGCATCTGGCGCTCCTTGCTGGGCCTCGTATTCCTCCTGGTCTTCGTCACCACAGCAGCGCTCGTCGGCATCTATGTCGTGGGTATCGATGCGATCGGCAATGAGCGGTTGCGCCACCAGGCGGCACTTGTGCTGACCCGCATGGCGGGCGAACCCATCGACGTGGATCTCGGGCAGCTGAGCCTTGATCTAGGCACCACCAGCCTGTTTGCGCTTGAGGTCAAGAACGCTACCATCAACCGGGCGGCAGACGGCGCACCTTTGGCGCGGGCCGATGAACTCAGCTTCGGCATCCGGGCCATTCCGCTCTTCTGGGGAAAGCTGGAGCTCAGCCAGGTGGGCATGGAGGATGCGGAACTGTCCGCCTCCGCGATCATGCCGTTCTTTCAGGACAGCCAGCAGACCCGCACCATCGGCGCCAATGAGCTGAAGGCAGCGATCTTCGATGGTGTCCACAGCCTCTACGCCTCCGCAGGGAGCGCCGGGCTTACCCGTCTTTCGCTCAACAATGTTTCTCTGCTGAATGACCAGAGCGACCACCTGGTGCAGCTGAACAGTCTTGAACTGAGGATTTCCGGCGAGACCACGCTGCAGGCCGAGGGCACGGTGACAATCGCGGGTTTCCCGATCCAGTTTGGTGCAGTGGCCGATCGGGACGCAGGCGAGGGTGCGATCAAGGGGTTGAACATCGATCTGTCGGTCGATGGAACGCAGAGAAGCGGTGGGAGAATTGGTGCTCTCCGGCAGCTGGGCAGCATCAGGGCTTCGCTCCAGGGAAACGAGACCGATCCCAAGGGCTCCTGGCTCCATCTGCAGACCCAGCTTAGTGATCTGAGAGTTGCGCTTCAAAAGGATGAGGTGGAAATCGACAAGGCCGACGTGCAGGTAGGCATGCGTGGCACTGAAAAAGCCTTTTCGGTCAGCAACTCCTCAATCGCCGTAGGCCGCAGCCGTATCAATCTGGAGGGCGAGGTGTTGCCGGATGCGGAGAACGACGGCGCCTACAGCTTCAATCTCCTCCTGCCGCAGTCGCTTGTCGCACCCGTCGATACAGCCGAGCAGCCCCTCCAGTTCATGGCCCGCACAAGTGGCAGCGTCGATCTTGCCAAGATGGAGATCGTGGCTGACCGGATTGATCTGCGTACGCCAAACGGCGGCGCATCAGCCTGGGCTGCCGTGACCTTCAGCCCCGGGCAGGCACCGGGCATTTCGTTTGAACTGGATGTCGAGCAGATCCCGACGGCTGAAGCCAAGCAGTTATGGCCGTGGTTCTCGGCGCCAGGCGCACGCCGCTGGGTGATGGACAACCTGTTCGGCGGTACTGTCAGCGATAGTTCCCTGCGACTGATGATTCCGCCCGGGCGACTGGGGAACGGCGTGCCGTTGACCGGCAATGAGGTGAGTGGCCAGTTCACCGTAAAGGGAACACGCTTCGATCTGGTGGGCGACCTGCCGCCAGTCCGCGAAAGCGACGGATGGGTGGAATTCGAGGGTACCGATGTCTTCGTCGGGCTTACCAACGGCGTCGCGTATCTGCCGAGCGGGCGGGTGGTGCGCACCGGCGGCGGGACCATGGAGCTGAAGGCAGCGCACTTGCGCCCGCGCATTGGCAAGCTTGCGATCGATGTGTCGGGCGAAGCGGCAGCGGTTGCGGAATTTGCCTCGCTCAAGCCGATCAGGGCATCCTTCCTCGATCTGAAGCCGGATGATTTCTCTGGTCAGGTGTCAGGCCATATCGCGGCGGACGTGCCGCTGCACGAGGGCATTCCGGCCGAGACACTCAATTGGGATGTTGAGCTGGCCTACGACCAGCTGGCACTTGCCCGACCCGTGGAAGGTCAGGAGATCAAGGCAGCGACGGGCACGATGTTGCTCAACAAGACACGGGCCCAGCTTTCCGGAGAAGCGGAACTGAACGGTGTACCCGCCAAGCTGGAGCTCCTGGAGCCGCTCGGGCAATCCAAGGCGGAACGCCAACGTCACATCGAGCTCGAAGTCACCGATGCGCAGCGCGAACGCCTGTTTCCGGGCCTGGGGACGCTCGTCTCAGGCCCGATGCAGGTCAAGTACGAACAGGGAAGCACGAAGGAACGTCGAATTTCCGTAGATCTGGGAAAGTCGCAGCTGAGCGTTCCCTGGATCGGCTGGCAGAAAGGCTCCGGCATTCCGGCCAAGGCCTCATTCATCCTTACCGAGAAGGATGGTCAGACAGAGCTCGCCGATTTCAAGCTGCAGGGCGAGAGTTTTGGCCTTGCCGGCAACATCGTGCTCGCCAAAGGTCGGCTGCAGCAGGCGAAGTTCAATCAGGTCCGGTTCAACCGGGATGACGAGCTTTCCGCCACCATCAAGTCCAGGGGTTCAGGCTACGACGTAACGGTCACTGGAAATTCCTTCGATGCGCGGTCAGTCATCAAGCTTGTCACCGGCAAGGAAGCGAAGACCACCCAGGGCGGACAGAGCGATCCCATCACCGTAAAGGCGACGCTCAACACCCTGATCGGTTTCCACGGCGTGAAGCTGGAGAAGGTGGAGGTCGAGTATTCGGCGGGCAACGGGCCGGACAAACTCACTATTCGTGGTGCGACGCCTGTCTATGGTTCCGTCGCTTTCGACCGCTGGACGGACGACGGACAGCGTAAGCTGCGGCTGACGTCGGAGAATGCCGGCGAGGTGCTGCGGTTCCTCGATTTCTATCGCTACATGGAACGTGGAAAACTCGCGCTCACGCTCTCCGGTCCCAATGACAATGCGCTGCGTGGCCGTATCACCATCGATGACTTCTGGGTCGTCAATGAGCCTCGCCTCGGATCGCTGGTTGCCGCAAGCTCGAAATCGGGCAAGACCGACAAGGTTGACGTAACGCGGGCCCAATTTGGCTCGGCATTCGCGGATCTCGGCAAGGGCGATCAGCGGATCGATATCGCCAACGGTATCATCCGTGGGCCGTCGCTCGGCTTTGCCTTCCAGGGAACACTGTTCGACAAGCAGAACAACACGAACATGACCGGCACCTTCATGCCGGCCTATGGTTTGAACCGCATTTTCGGAGAGATCCCGATCATCGGGCAGATCCTTGGCAACGGCCGCGACCGTGGGCTGATCGGCATTACATTCAAGGTCGTTGGGCCGTTCGATCAGCCGCGCCTCGAGCTGAACCCGATCTCGGCCATCGCGCCCGGCATCTTCCGCCAGATCTTCGAGTATAACTAAGCTCAAAAGAAAAGCGCCAATGACCGGGTCACTGGCGCTTCGTTGTTTCGGACAGATCCGAGCTGCTTATTCTGGACGGACCAGAATGTGCTTCTTGCGGCCCAGAGAGAGCTTGATCACGCCATCGGCGGTAATGTCCTTGGAGCCCACGACGTACTTGTCGTCCTGGATCGCTGCGTCGTTGATGCGTACCGCACCACCCTGGACATGGCGGCGTGCTTCGCCGTTGGAAGCAGCAAGACCAGCGCGGACGAACATCGCCAGGAGGCCAACGCCATCTTCCAGTTCAGCGGCTGGAACCGTGATCGTCGGCAGTGTCTCGGCCAGTGCGCCTTCCTCAAACGTCTTGCGGGCGGTCTCGGCAGCCTGGTCGGCGGCTTCGCGGCCGTGCAGCATTGCCGTTATTTCATTGGCGAGGATCTTCTTGGCCTCGTTCACTTCCGCGCCCTGCAACGCTTCGAGGCGAGCGATCTCGTCCATCGGCAGGGTGGTGAAGAGTTTCAGGAAGCGGCCAACGTCTGCATCCTCGGTGTTGCGCCAGTACTGCCAGAAGTCATAGGGGCTCAGAAGCTCGGGGCTCAGCCATACCGCACCGGCAGCCGTCTTGCCCATCTTCTGGCCTGAGGCGGTGGTGAGCAGCGGCGAGGTTAGCGCGTAGAGCTGCGGCTTGCCAAGACGATGGCCCAGATCGATGCCGTTGACGATGTTGCCCCACTGGTCGGAGCCACCCATCTGCAGACGGCAGTTGTAGAGGTCGGAGAGGACCGTGAAGTCGTAGGCCTGCAGGATCATGTAGTTGAATTCGAGGAAGGACAGCGACTGCTCGCGGTCGAGGCGCAGCTTCACCGAATCGAACGAGAGCATGCGGTTGACCGAGAAGTGCCGGCCTACGTCGCGCAGGAACTCGATGTAGTTGATCTTCAGCAGCCAGTCGGCGTTGTTGGCCATGATGGCGTCGTTCGGGCCGTCACCGAAGCGGAGGTACCGAGAGAACGACTTCTTCATGTTGTTCAGGTTGTCGTTGATGATCTCCGGCGTCATCAGCTTGCGGGCTTCGTCCTTGAAGGACGGGTCTCCCACCATTCCCGTGCCGCCGCCCATCAGCGCGATCGGGCGATGGCCCGTCTGCTGGAGCCAGTGCAGCATCATGATCTGGGTCAGGTGACCGACGTGCAGGCTGCTGGCTGTCGGGTCATAGCCGATATAGGCGGTGACGATCTCCTTGCTGAAAAGGTCGTCCAGTCCCCGGTCGTCGGAGGTCTGGTGGATAAAGCCGCGCTCGGACAAAATGCGCAGGAAATCTGATTTAAATTCGGGCATTTTCTGCAAATCCCGTTCAACAAGGATGTAAGGGTGAGTGCGGCCTTTACCACCGAACAAGCGTTGCGGACAAGCACAAGCAGCGCAGCGGGAAGGCGATTTTCGCCGCAGTGCGGAAGGAGACTTGAATGACCAAGGTGACAGCTCTGGGGCTGATGAGCGGCACGTCCATGGATGGGATCGACCTTGCCGTGATCCGCACAGACGGAGAAGGTGTGGTCGAGCGCGGGCCTTCCATGGCCGTTTCCTATAATGCATCCTTCCGCAAGCGGCTTGAGGAAGCGCTGCAGGTTGCCAAGCAGATCAAGGTTCGCAACGAACGTCCCGGTCCGTTGGCGGAGATCGAGCAGGAGCTGACCACACTCCACGCTGATGCAGTGAAGCGCTTTCTCGACCAGCATGGTGATGGGTGGCGACCGGACATTGTCGGATTTCACGGACAGACGGTGCTCCACCGGCCGCATGAGGCTTTGACGGTGCAGATCGGCGATGGTGAAGCGCTGGCGCGGAGCATCGGCCTCCGCGTCGCCTACGACATGCGTGCGGAAGACATGCGACACGGCGGGCAGGGAGCTCCACTCGTGCCGGTCTACCACGTGGCGCTGGCTGCATCGCTGCCTGATGGCGAGAAGCGGTTGCCGCTCTGCTTCGTCAATATCGGCGGGATTTCCAATATCACCTTCATCCCCGAGCTCGGTAACCCGATCGCCTTCGACAGCGGCCCCGGCAATGCGCTCATCGATCAATGGGTGTTTCAGAAGGCCGGTGTGCCGTTCGACGAGGACGGTAAGATCGCGAGCGGGGGCCAAGTTGTCCGCAGTGTGGTGGATGCATATCTGGCGAATCCATTTTTTGAAAAGCCAGGTCCAAAGTCACTCGACCGCTACGATTTTGATCTTCAGCCGGGGAAGGATCTCGAGCTGGAGGATGGTGCCCGCACCCTGGCTGCGGTTACGGCGGAGGCGATCATTCGCGCGCAAGAACACCTGCCGGAGACGCCGAAGCTCTGGATCGTCTGCGGCGGTGGCCAGAAGAATCGATTCATAATCAAGCACCTGAGCGAACTTGCTGAATCAAATCATGCACTTGTTAAACCGGCAGATGAGCTGGGGCTTGATGGTGATTCCATGGAAGCGGAGGCCTGGGCCTACCTCGCAGTACGCGCTTCCAAAGGTCTGCCGCTGACCTTCCCGACGACGACCGGATGTCGGGAGCCGGTGAGTGGTGGCGTGATCGCGGAACCCGCCTGAATCAAAAAGCCCAGCAAGAACCGGGCTTCATGACGTCGGATAGGGTGAGAATTAGCGCAAACGCTTCGGGCGCGCTTCCGCCAGTTCACCACGCAGACGGGCGTCGAGATACTCGGCGCACTCCTCGATCAGCGTCTCGTGCATGTTCGAATAGAAGTGGTTGGCGCCAGGCAGCGTCTTCTGCGTGATCGTGATACCCTTCTGGGTGTGCAGCTTGTCGACAAGACCCTGTACGTCCTGCGGCGGCGCCACGCGGTCGTCGCTGCCGTGGATGATCAGGCCGGACGAAGGGCAGGGCGCCAGGAACGAGAAGTCGTAGAGGTTCGGCTGCGGCGAGATCGACATGAAGCCTTCGATCTCCGGACGGCGCATCAGAAGCTGCATGCCGATCCAGGCGCCGAAGGAGTAGCCGGCGACCCAGCAGTTCTTCGAGTCGGGGTGCAGCGACTGGATCCAGTCGAGTGCTGCTGCGGCATCGGACAGTTCGCCTGCGCCATGGTCAAAGGCGCCCTGGCTGCGGCCGATACCGCGGAAGTTGAACCTCAGGGTTGTGAAGCCACGCGACTGAAACAGGTAGAAAAGATCGTAGACGATCTTGTTGTTCATCGTGCCGCCGAACTGGGGGTGCGGGTGCAGGATGATGGCGATCGGGGCGTTCTTTTCCGTGGACGGCTGATAGCGGCCTTCCAGACGACCGGCGGGACCATTAAAAATGACCTCGGGCATAGTGACTCCAGCTTGGGCGAAACCTCCCTGCGTGCGATGGCAGGGCTTGACGTGACGCCAGTGCCTCCAATAGAAGCTTGTTTAGAATTGTTCAAAAGTGGTGCAACTTTTATTGCACCCGGTAAGACGCGTAAATAGGACGTCTTGCCTTCAAAATTCAAGGAAATTAAGCGCCGTGACAACGAGCTGCGGCGCCAGGCCATGGAAAGCATGACGAGACGGCGCATCTATCTCGATTATAACGCTACTGCGCCGCTGCTTCCCGCAGCGCGGCAGGCGATACTTGATGCGCTTGATGCCGCCAATCCCTCGTCCGTGCATGCCGAAGGTCGTGCATCCCGGCAGATCATCGATCAGGCACGCCGCAACGTGGCTGCTCTCTTTGACGCCAAGCCGGAGCATGTCGTGTTCACCTCCGGCGCGACGGAAGCGGCGAACATGCTGCTGACGCCGAACTGGCAGATGGGACGTTCGCCTGTGCGCTATTCACGCGCCTATGTTTCGGCGGCCGATCACCCCTGTGTGCTCTCGGGCGGCCAGTTTGCTCCCGATGCGGTTCAGCAGATTGCTGTTCGCTCAGACGGTGTGCTCGATCTCGACGCGTTGCGTGAAGCGTTGGCGGCTCATGATGCTTCGGCGGGCCTGCCGCTGGTGATGCTCCACAACGCAAACAATGAGACCGGCGTGCTGCAGCCCATGGAAGAGATTGCTTCCATCGTGCGTGCCGCTGGCGGCCTGATCATTTATGATGCCGTACAGGCATCTGGGAGAATTTCGCTCGACATTTCCGCTGGTTACGCGGATTTCTTAATCGTTTCCTCGCACAAGATCGGCGGGCCAAAGGGCGCCGGCGCCATCATTGGCGCTTCCGATCTCTTGATGCCCAGGCCGCTTATCAAGGGTGGCGGGCAGGAAAAGAGCCACCGCGCTGGCACGGAAAACGTTCCGGGTATCGCCGGTTTCGGCGCGGCTGCCCGAGAGGCTCTGGCACAACTCGAGCGCATCGAGGCCATCAAAAACAAGCGCGAACGAATCGAAGCGTTGATCCATCAGCACGCTCCCGGCGCGACGATCTATGGCGAGGGAGCCGAGCGGCTTCCAAACACGGTCTTCTTCTCGATGCCGGGCGTGAAGGCGGAGACGGCACAGATCGCTTTTGATCTCGCCGGCGTGGCGCTCTCGGCTGGGTCTGCGTGCTCATCCGGCAAGGTGGGTCCGAGCCATGTGCTCAAGGCCATGGGCTATGCCGATCAGGCAGGGGCCCTGCGCATATCGATTGGCAGCGGCACGACGGACGATGATATCGAGTTCTTCGGTACCGCCCTGGAAAAATTCGTCTCGGGACGCAGGCGCGCTAGCGCCGCCTGAGGGACAATATTCCGACGATCACAGACTGGTGAAAAATTGGAGTAAAAGACACATATTTTCGGTTTTGCGGGATGAATTTAGCGTCCGGAATGACTAGATAGGCTTCATCCCGCCAGAGTTTGCAAGTTTCCGGACCTTGAATCCGGCCTATGGAGAACGTTAATGGCTGCAGTACAAGAAACCATTGATACAGTCCGCACGCTTGATGTGGACCAGTACAAGTACGGTTTCGAAACTCTCATCGAGAGCGACAAGGCCCCGAAGGGGCTCAATGAAGATATCATTCGCTTCATTTCGGCCAAGAAGGACGAGCCCGAGTGGATGCTCGAATGGCGTCTCGGTGCCTATCGTCGCTGGCTGACGATGGAAGAGCCGACCTGGGCGCGCGTCGAATATCCGAAGATCGACTTCCAGGATCTGCACTATTTTGCAGCACCGAAGGGCATCACCGGACCGACGTCGCTTGACGAGGTGGATCCGGAACTCCTGAAGACCTACGAGAAGCTTGGCATTCCGCTCCGTGAGCAGGAAATCCTTGCTGGCGTGCAGAAGCCTGCAAGCGACGAGCCGAGCGACAACGTCTATGCATCCGGCCGCGTTGCCGTTGATGCCGTCTTCGACTCCGTTTCGGTCGTCACGACCTTCAGGGAAGAGCTTGCCAAGGCGGGCGTGATCTTCTGCTCGATCTCCGAGGCGATCCGCGAGTATCCGGAGCTGGTGCAGAAGTACCTCGGCTCCGTGGTTCCTGTCTCCGACAACTACTATGCGACGCTGAACTCCGCCGTGTTCACGGACGGCTCGTTCGTGTTCGTGCCGAAGGGCGTTCGCTGCCCGATGGAGCTGTCCACCTACTTCCGTATCAACGAGAAGAACACGGGCCAGTTCGAGCGCACGCTGATCATCGCGGAAGAGGGTGCCTACGTCTCCTATCTGGAAGGCTGCACGGCTCCCCAGCGCGACGAAAACCAGCTGCATGCTGCCGTTGTCGAGCTGATCGCGCTCGATGATGCCGAGATCAAGTACTCGACGGTGCAGAACTGGTACCCGGGCGACGCTGAAGGCAAGGGCGGTATCTACAACTTCGTCACCAAGCGTGGCGACTGCCGTGGCAAGAACTCCAAGATCTCCTGGACGCAGGTCGAAACCGGTTCGGCGATCACCTGGAAGTACCCGTCCTGCATCCTGCGCGGTGACAATTCGGTTGGCGAGTTCTACTCGATCGCCGTTTCCAACGGCTACCAGCAGATCGACTCCGGCACGAAGATGATCCACCTGGGCAAGAACACGTCCAGCCGCATCATCTCCAAGGGTATCTCTGCCGGCAACTCGAACAACACCTATCGCGGCCAGGTTTCGATCCATCGCAAGGCAGAGGGTGCGCGCAACTTCACCAACTGTGACTCGCTGTTGATCGGCGACCAGTGCGGTGCGCATACCGTACCCTACATCGAGGCGAAGAACGCTTCGGCCAAGGTTGAGCACGAGGCAACTACCTCGAAGATCTCCGAGGACCAGAAGTTCTACGTCATGCAGCGTGGCATCCCGGAAGAGGAAGCGATCGCGCTGATCGTGAACGGCTTCGTCAAGGACGTCATCCAGGAACTGCCGATGGAGTTTGCCGTAGAGGCACAGAAACTCATCAGCATCTCGCTTGAAGGCTCGGTTGGCTAACAGCTGCCCCCACAGGAATTTTTAGGAAATTACACAATGCTAGAGATCAAGAACCTTCACGCTCGTATCGCCGAAGACGGCACGGAAATCCTGCGCGGCGTCAACCTGACCGTGAAGCCGGGCGAAGTCGTCGCCATCATGGGACCGAACGGCTCGGGCAAGTCCACCCTTTCCTACGTGCTTTCCGGTCGTGACGACTACGAAGTCACCGAAGGCGACATCCTGCTCAACGGCGAGTCCATCCTGGAGATGGATCCGGCCGAGCGCGCTTCCGCCGGTGTCTTCCTCGCGTTCCAGTATCCGATGGAAATACCGGGCGTTGCCACGATGGAGTTCCTGAAGGTTGCCATGAACTCGCAGCGCAAGGCGCGCGGTGAGGAAGAGCTGAAGGTGCCGGAATTTATCAAGCGCGTGCGTACCGCTGCCGAAGAGCTCAGCATGGACATGAACATGCTGAAGCGTCCGCTCAACGTCGGCTTCTCCGGCGGTGAGAAGAAGCGTGCGGAAATCCTGCAGATGAAGCTGCTTGAGCCGAACCTCTGCGTTCTCGACGAGACGGACTCGGGCCTCGACATCGACGCGCTGCGTATCGTTGCTGAGGGCGTGAACGCGCTGCGTTCGCCGGATCGCGCGATCGTCGTGATCACCCACTACCAGCGCCTGCTCGACTACATCGTTCCGGACACCGTCCACGTCCTCTACAAGGGCCGCGTGGTGAAGTCCGGTGGCAAGGAGCTCGCTCAGGAGCTTGAGAAGACTGGTTATGCCGAAATCATCGGCGAAGCTGCCTAGGATTGGTGATGAATATTCAAACGCAGATAAAGCGAACGGCTGCCGAAGAGCTTCTGCTGGATGCCTTCGCCGCCCATGGTGAAGCACTGCCGGGTGATTCATCGGTAAAAGCCCAGCGCAAGGCTGCTGCCGAACTAATCGGCCGCGGCCTGCCGACGCGCCGCGTCGAGTCGTGGCACTACACGGACCTGCGCCGTCTCCTGTCGAACGTCGCGGCCTTCACGCAGGGCCAGGGCGCTGCGGCTGAGGCTGCGCTCCTCGACGGTTCGACGGTCCTCTCCGTCGTTGGCGGCAAGGCTTCGGCATCAGCGAATGTTGATGGCCTGACGGTTGCTTCGCTCGTTAATGGTCTCGCTGACGGCAAGCTTGCCGAGCGGCTGACGTTTGCCGGCACGGATGACACGGTTGGTGCGATCAACACGGCCTTTGTGGCCGACGGTTATGCCGTCGATATCGCCGCTGGCGCCGAGATCGCCCAGCCCGTTGAGCTTCAGAACGTTCATGCGGGCGGCCAGGTGCACACCCGCTTCGTCGTGAACGCGGGCGAGGGCGCCAAGGCTGTCATCGTCGAGCGCCAGACCGGTACCGGCAGCGCATTGGTGTCGTCGGTTTCCGAACTGGACGTTGGCGAGGGTGCCGAGATCCTCTGGATCATTGTGCAGGATCAACCCGTCGAGGCGGATCATCTCGCACAGTTCAAGGCGCGGATTGCTGCCAATGCCAAGCTGACGCTCTTCGTCATGAACTCCGGTGCGAAGCTTGCGCGCCAGGAAGTTCGTGTACGCATGGAAGGGGAACACTCCCAGTTCCATCTGCGTGGCGTCAACCTTCTGGCGGGCGATGCTCACTCCGATATAACCATGGTGCTCGACCATCTCGCTCCCGACACCTATTCGACCGAGACGATCCGCAACATCGTGACGGGTCGGGCGGATGGTGTGTTCCAGGGCATGATCCGCGTTGCGCAGAAGGCGCAGAAGACCGACGCGAAGATGGCTTGCAACACGCTGTTGCTGACGGACGAAGGCAGCTTCTCCACCAAGCCGGAGCTCGAAATCTTCGCCGATGACGTGGTCTGCGGCCACGGTGCGACGGTTACCGAGATCGAGAAGGCTCACCTCTTTTACCTGATGGCACGCGGCATCGAGGAAAAGTCGGCCCGCGGGCTGCTGGTGAAGGCGTTCCTGGCCGAGGTGATCGAGGAACTCGAGAACGAACAGGCCATCGAAGTGCTTGAGGACAAGCTCAACCGCTGGTTCGAAGCACACGCCTAACTGCAATACGGCTCTACCCGCACAACGCGGGTGGAGCCCCTTGAATTTTCAGGGCGGAGACCGGATGGATCTGAAAGTGGAAAACACAGCCTATGACGTAGAGGCGGTCCGCCGCGACTTTCCCATTCTGTCCCGGCAGGTCTACGGGAAGCCGCTGGTCTACCTGGACAATGGCGCTTCGGCCCAGAAGCCGCAGGTCATGATCGATGCGGTGACACACGCCTATACCCAGGAATATGCCAACGTCCATCGGGGTCTGCACTTCCTGTCGAACGCGGCGACCGACGCCTACGAGAAGGCTCGCGAAACCGTGCGCCGCTTCATTGGCGCGAAGTCCGTCAACGAGATCATCTTCACCAGGTCTGCGACCGAGGCCATCAATCTGGTGGCCTATGGCTACGCGATGCCGCGCATCGACGACGGTGACGAGATCGTGCTCTCCATCATGGAGCACCATTCCAACATCGTTCCCTGGCACTTCATCCGCGAGCGGCAGGGGGCGAAGCTGGTCTTCGCGCCGGTGCACAACGATGGCAGCTTTCACATCGAAGACCTGGAGAAGTGCCTCACCGAACGCACGAAGCTGATCGCCATCACTCACATGTCGAACATGCTGGGCACGGTGACGCCGATCAAGGATATCGTGAAGCTCGCGCATGAGCGCGGCATCAAGGTGCTGGTGGATGGCAGCCAGGCTGCAGTGCATCTGCCCGTCGACGTTCAGGACCTCGGCTGCGATTTCTACATCTGCACCGGCCACAAGCTTTACGGCCCATCCGGCATTGGCTTCCTCTACGGCAGGGAAGAGCTGCTGATGGAAACGCGGCCCTTCATGGGCGGCGGCGAGATGATCGAGACGGTGACGGAGGAAAACGTCACCTACAACGAACCGCCGCATCGCTTTGAGGCTGGTACGCCGCCCATCGTGCAGGCGATCGGGCTTGGCGCTTCACTTGAATATATCGAGCGGATCGGACGCGAGAAGATCGCGGCGCATGAGGCGGACCTCGTGCAGTATGCTCATGAGCGGCTGTCGGAGATCAATACGCTCCGCATCTTCGGCAATGCGCCGGGCAAGGGCGCCATCGTCTCATTCGAGCTCGAAGGCATCCACTCCCACGACGTTTCCATGGTGATTGACCGTGCTGGCGTGGCGGTTCGTGCGGGAACCCATTGCGCGCAGCCGTTGTTGAAGCGTTTTGGAGTGACGTCGACATGCCGTGCCTCATTCGGCATGTATAATACGCGGGCCGAGGTTGATGCCCTGGCCGAGGCGCTCTTTGAAGCGCGCAAGTTCTTTGGATAAGCCAATGACAGAGACGAACGACACAATCGGCGAAACGGAAGCGAAGCCCGCTGCCACCGCGATTCCGCCGGAAGAGCTGGATCGGCTGACAGACGACATCATCGCCGCTCTCAAGACCGTGTATGACCCGGAAATTCCGGCAGACATCTATGAGCTGGGTCTGGTCTACCGCATCGACATCGAAGACGACCGCACGGTCAAGATCGACATGACGCTTACCGCGCCGGGCTGCCCGGTAGCCGGCGAGATGCCCGGTTGGGTGCAGAACGCCGTCAGCGCCGTTGAAGGCGTTGCAGACGTTCAGGTGCAGATGGTGTTTGATCCGCCGTGGACCCCCGACCGCATGTCGGAAGAGGCGCAGGTGGCTGTCGGCTGGTACTAGCCAGGGCGTTTGCCCTTGCAAATCAGTCCCACGCCGACCATGTTGATTGAGAATTGAACCTTTCCGCGAGCCTTAACCTCGCTGTGAACGGAGACTTAGATGGGCCGATTTCAGGTAATCACGATCACGGAGGCCGCAGCTGACCGCGTGCGCCAGATCATGAAGACGCGCGAGAATGCCAAGGGCATTCGCCTTGGCATCAAGAAGGGCGGCTGCGCGGGCATGGAATATACGGTTGATGTCGTGACCGACCCGGATCCCAAGGATGATCACGTGGAGCGCGATGGCGCGCATGTCTACGTGGCGCCGGAAGCTGCGCTGTTCCTGTTCGGAACCGAAATGGACTTCGAGGTGACGCGCATCCGCTCGGGTTTCACCTTCCACAATCCGAACCAGAGCTCGGCCTGCGGCTGTGGTGAATCAGTGGAGCTGCAGCCTGCCGATCTCAAGGCGCTGGCAGAGGCTCGCGCTACCGCCGGGTAGTTTCTGCTGATCAGGATCACATGGCTAAACCCGCCCTTGAGGCGGGTTTTTTTGTGGACCCTTTCAGTGTTCGGAGCAGAAATCAAAAACCCCTGGCGGGCCAGGGGTTCAGAACTTGGTTTGGTACTTTGGTCTCAGACCTTGCCGACAATCTTCATGAAGTCGGGGATGTCGTCGCCGAAGCCGACTACGGCGGGCATATCGTCGTCGCGATCACGGTAGCGCGAACGGCGATCCTCATTGCCCGACCGGATGTTGTCACGCCGGTCCTTGCGCTCCGCAGGACGCGGGGCAGGGGCGGAACGGTGGCTCTCGACCGGCTGCGTAGCTTCAGCGGCCACAGGAGCTTCCGGCTGGGCTTCTGCCTTCGGAGGCCGTGCCTCACGCTCGCGCTTCGGCTTCCGATCCCTGTCGTTGCGCTTTGAGCCAGCCTTGCCACGGCTTGGCTTCTCCTCGTGCTCGTCTTCGGGACCAAGCGTCGAAAGATCGCCGTCGTACCAATCGACGTCCTCGCCGATCAGCTTCTCGATCGATTGCAGATACTTCTTGTCGCTCTTGGTGACGAGCGTGAAGGCCTTGCCGCTTCGTCCGGCGCGGCCGGTACGGCCGATGCGGTGGACGTAGTCATCCGCATGAATCGGAATGTCGAAGTTGAAGACGTGGCTCACGTCCGGAATATCCAGACCCCGTGCGGCGACATCCGAGGCAACGAGCAGGCGAAGCTTGCCCTTGCGGAAGTTCTCCAGCATCGTGGTACGCGAGCGCTGATCCATGTCGCCGTGTAGCGCGCCGGCATCGAACTCGTGGCGAACCAGCGAGCGGAAGAGGGTAGCCACTTCCGTCTTGCGATTGCAGAAGATGATCGCGTTCTTCAGTTCGTCGCCTTCGGCGCGGATCAGCTGGCGCAGACGATCGCGCTTGTCCCAGGGCTTGGAGCCGGACTTTACAAGCTTCTGCGTGATGCTTGCGTTGGTCGTCGCGGGCTTTGCCACTTCGATGCGGACCGGGGCCTGCAGGAACTGCTCGGTAAGCTTGGTGATCTCCGGCGGCATGGTCGCCGAGAAGAACAGCGTTTGGCGCGTGAACGGGATCAGCTTGCAGATGCGCTCGATGTCGGGGATGAAGCCCATGTCGAGCATGCGGTCTGCTTCGTCGATGACGAGGATCTCAACGCCGGTGAGCAGCAGCTTGCCGCGCTCGAAATGGTCGAGAAGGCGACCCGGCGTGGCGATCAGCACGTCTGCACCGCGCTCGAGCTTCTTCAGCTGTTCGTCAAAGGAAACGCCGCCGATCAACAAGGAAATGTTGAGCCGATGGTTCTTGCCGTATTTGACGAAGTTTTCTTCAACCTGAGCGGCGAGTTCGCGCGTCGGCTCAAGGATCAGTGTGCGCGGCATGCGCGCCCGGGCGCGGCCCTTCTCAAGGCGGGTGATCATGGGCAGCACGAAGGCCGCCGTCTTGCCCGTTCCCGTCTGGGCGATACCCAGAACGTCCTTACCCTCCAGCGCATGCGGAATAGCGCCCGCCTGGATCGGTGTGGGTTGAGTGTAACCGGCGTCGATGACAGCGGAAAGGACCTTAGGCGAAAGGCCCAGTTCTTCGAAGGTCGTAACCTGCTGCGTGATTTCCTGAACGTCTGTATCTGACACGGAGTGGCGTCTTTGCTCTCTCTCTGCAGTGCTGCGCAACAATAACGCGGTCAAAGGGGCGCTGCGTCTCCACCCCGTGCCTGCGAGGTAAGACTTAGTGTTGCAGATGTCAACACTGAGTTGCAATTACCCGCCTATACTATCACTTCTGCTGCCGAACAAGAATGTCGAGCGTGGCAGATGCGTCACGAAAGCATTGTGGTGGGCTAATACCGGAACTGCTCGGCGACGATGCGTTCTTCCCATGGGTGGCTGGCATCGAAAAGCAGGGTGGCGGTGTGATCGACAGAGGCATGCACGCGCACCGAGAGGACGGACTTTACTTCCCGATTGTCGGCAACCGCGTTGACTGGACGCTTGGCGGGCTCAAGGATAGTGAACTCGACCGACGAGCGGTTCGGGATGAGTGCACCGCGCCACCGGCGGGGGCGGAAGGGGCTTACCGGTGTCAGCGCCAGCAAGGGCGCATCGAGCGGCAGGATCGGCCCATGGGCTGACAGGTTATAGGCGGTGGAGCCCGCCGGCGTCGCCACCATGATGCCGTCGCAGATCAGTTCATCCACGCGCGGCTTGCCATCGATGGTAATCCGGATCTTCGCCGCCTGGAAGGACTGACGGAAGAGTGAAACCTCGTTGATGGCAAGTGCCGTGACGACATTGCCATGCTCGTCTTCGGCAATCATTTCGAGCGGCTTGATCGTCTCGGGAATGGACTCGGCGATGCGCCGGGGCAGATCTTCCTCATGGTACTCGTTCATGAGAAAGCCGATGGTGCCGCGGTTCATGCCGTAGAGCTTCTTGCCGGAGCCCATGGTTTCGCGCAGCGTCTGCAGCATGAAACCATCGCCGCCAAGGACGACGATCACGTCGGCATCCGCAGGAGATCGGTTGCCGTACAAATCCGATAGACGCTCCTGGGCCTTCTGAGCGTCTTCCGTATCGGCTGACACGAATGCGAGCGAGGAGAATGTCTGCGTGTTCATACGATACCAGGGGCTCATGCAATTCCGTTATCTCAACGGTTATCATGCACGCGCCGTGGGGCCTAGCAATTTCATGTAATTGCTCGGGAAACTGCCATCCCGAAATACGCATTCCGAGATGGTGAAGCTGGCGGACGCGTGCTTATCTGTTGCGGCCGCCTAGATGACGCAAGATCAATTGTCGGCGTCGTTGTCGACCAGACCCTGATCAATGCAATCCTGCAGGGTGATGGACGAGATATCGAAGGCTGCCTCGCCCTGGCTGCTGTTGTCAGCGTTTGAGCTACCGGCGCCGTTGCTGGCGGCGGCATTGGAATCTGCGGAAGCTGCAGCGCCGCTGCCGGCAGCCGCGCCTGCTGCGTCGCCGCTGCCAGCTCCTGTACTAGCGGAAGTGTTCCCGCTGGCGGTGCTGCCGTCGTTGCCAGGCTGGTTGGTCTGCCTTTCGGGCTGCGTGGTCTCCGGCTCGTTGCTGCCGGTCGTGCCCTGCTGCGCCTGAAGCTCCGAGCAGCGGTCCTTGACCGCGCTAAGCTGGCTCTCCGGGATTGAACTGGCGCCTCCGCTGTTGTCTTGCGCAAAGGCGGAAAAGGCCGAAGCAGTGAACACCATCAGCGGAAGGATCATTTTTGCGGATTTCATCATGTGACACCTCTCTTTGGGTGCCTAACCCGCCGATCGCGCTGGTGTTCCAGCTCTTTTCCCAAGGAGCAGCAACTTCGTAGAAGAAGCCGGAGAATTCGGAATGATGTATAATGATGAAGAAGTTAAACGACCAGGGGGGTGAGACTAAGGCTAGACAGTACAGGAAGCCTTAGTCTCCTGCTCCAGCTAGTTCTGGATGTTCAGTCGTCTTGATGAACTTGTGGAAGGGTTCTGTTTCAGGTGCTTCCAAGGCATGAGAACGAACGCGTAACTTCCTGTTCTGAATATGATGCGTTCCCGTGTTCTGACAGAAAACACAGGTTTCAGCTTCAGCCGTCCCACGAACGGCAGATATATAGACATATGAAGACCCCAAAGCCATTTTTCGGCAGAGCGAATCCGCCGTTGGTTCCCACCCGGCGAGGCGTATAGGACAACTTTTACGCGTAAACAAGGGCGTATCTTATCGGAGGGTGGCAGTGGCTTGCCTGAGCGATATGTCGACCCTGTGGGGAGGGCGGCAGGCCACTGCCGCCCAAATATTTAGCATATTTTTTGAGCTTGGAAATCCCCCAGCATTTCGCGTTCTTCTGGGATGACCGAGCCTCAATTACCCAGACGGGGCCTCTCCCTCAGGGGTTGCAGAGCTTCAAGGAGACGATAGCGGCTTTTCGCGACCGGGAACGCCAACCCGCGCCTCTCTCCAGACGATGATGAAGTTGGAGATGACGACGATTGAACCGCCTATCCAGATGGGCAAGGTGGGCCAGTCGTTCCAGATGAACCAGCCGAAGGTCGTGGTCCAGATTATGCTGCTGTAGTTGAAGACTGTGATGATATTTGCCGGTGCGTTCTTGAAGGCGATCGACAGCGCCATCTGCATGAATACGCCGCAAAGGCCAATGCCGATGATGAGCGGCAGCTCATTCCAGCCAGGGGCGGTGAATACCAAGGGCAGGGGAATTGCGGTCAGCACGGCGCCGATGCCCAGGAAGTAGAAGGTCACCGTTTCGGGACGCTCTGTCCTGCCGAGCTTGCGAAGCAGGATCTGAAGGACAGCCTGAATCATGGCCGCGCCAAGTGCGAGGGACACGCCGACCGAATTTACCACGCCAGTCGGGCGCAGCATGATGAGCACGCCCAGGAAACCCAGGGCAATGGCAGACCAGCGGAAGGGACCAACCCTTTCGCCGAGCACAAAGAATCCGAGCGCGGGAATGAGGAGCGACGAGGTGAACAGGAATGCGGAGGTGTCTGCCATCGGCATCGCGGCGTAAGCTGCGAAGGTGAAGATCAGCGAAACTGATCCCAGAATGGAACGCAGGAAGATGTCCCTGCGATTTCCCCGGATCTTCAGGATGTCCCGCTTGCCCATGGCAAAGACCATGAACAGGAACGGCAGGAAGCCTATGAGATTGCGGTAGAAACCGATTTCAATGACGTGATGATGCTCCGACAGAAGCTTGGCCAGTACGTTCATGGCCGCCATCGAGAGATAGGCGAGAAGGGCTGCTGCCATGCCAACGATATAGTTATCGGCATGGACAGGCGCTGACGCTTGCGGCGGTACCGCCGGTTGGGCCTGCTCGTTCGTCGCGTCAGTCACAGAGTATCGCCTCGCACGCAGGGAGGGTCTGCGAAGAGACGCCGCCACAAGATTTCGGAGCACCATAGGGGACGAGCAAGCCGCACGGCAAGCTGCCTTACGAAGACCCCAAAAGGTTGTCGATGCAAGAACCGGACCAGAGGCAACACGCTAAAGCGGCTGACCTGATCCGCCCACGATGATGCAGCGGAAATCATTGACATTGGTGAGCGTTGGGCCGGTGACGACCTGATCGCCGAGCCGCTCGAAGAACGTATGTCCGTCGTTGTTTTCCAGGAAAGCGCGCGGATCGATGCCGATTTCCTGTGCACGGGTGAGCGTATCCGGGGCAATCACGGCGCCCGCCACTTCTTCCGCGCCGTCCACCCCATCGGTATCCCCGGCAATCGCATAGGTGGCTTCCAGGCCGCTCAGCTCCACAGCGAGCGCAAGCAGGAACTCGACGTTGCGTCCGCCCCGCCCATTGCCGCGCACAGTCACGGTTGTCTCGCCGCCGGAAATCAGGGCGCAGGGCGGAGCGGCGGTTTCGCCGGTTGCCTTCGTCCGTCGGGCGATTTCGGCCAGTTCGCGCGCGAGGTCGCGTGACTCACCCTCCAGCGCATCGCCGAGGATAACTGGCGTGATGCCGTGCTCCTCCGCTATACGCGCGGCTGCTTCCAGCGAGGCCTGCGGGCGGGCGATGATGGTGTAGGCATTGTCCGCGTTAGACGGAGCGCGACCAGAGCCTCCCTCCGATGCCTGCAGATGGCGGATCACTGACGCTGGTTCGGTGATGCCGTACCGTTCAAGGATCTCAAGAGCTTTCGCTGGCGTGGAAGCGTCCGGAATCGTCGGGCCCGAGGCGATGGCGGACGGGTCGTCGCCCGGCACGTCGGAAATCAGCAGCGTCACCACGCGCGCCGGATAGGCAGCTTCAGCCAGCTTGCCGCCCTTGATTGCCGACAGCTGCTTGCGAACAATGTTCATTTCGCTGATGGCAGCACCTGAGCGGAGCAGGGCGCGTGTCACCGCCTGCTTGTCGTCAAGCGTCAGGCCTTCAGCCGGAACGGAGAGCAGGGAAGAACCGCCGCCTGAAACGAGGGCGATCACGAGGTCGTCTTCGGTGAGGCCGGACACCAGCTCCAGCATCCTCTTGCCGGCGGTAACCGAGCGCTCGTCCGGTACGGGATGCGACGCAGACAAGACCTCGGTCCGGTTGCAGGCGACCTCGTGGCCATCGCGGGTAACGACGCAGCCTGAGAGCTCATGCGGCCAGTTTTCCTCCAGTGCCCTGGCCATCGCTGCGGAAGCCTTGCCACCGCCGACGACAATGGTTCTACCCTTCGGCTTCGAAGGCAGATGCTGGGGCAGCACCAGCGCGGGCTGCGCGGCCGCTATCGCCGCGTCGAACATTTCGCGCAGGACGGTGCGATAAAACCCTACGTCAGGCTTGCTATTGGACGACATTGTGCGGCGTTCCCTTGTGGAAGAGTTCGATGTTCTCGATGAGCTGGTCGGCGAGGACCTGGATCGCCTCGCGGCTCGACCAGGCGATATGCGGCGTCAGGATGAAGTTTGGACGATCCATCAGCCGGGTGAACGGATGGTCCGCCGGAAGCGGTTCCTTTGTCACCACGTCGAATCCGGCGCCGGATATCTGTCCGCTCTCAAGCGCATCGCAGAGCGCGTTTTCATCCACCAGACCACCGCGCGCGGTGTTGATGAGCAGAGGCCGGCGCTCCATCAGCGCGAATTCCTCGGCCGCGATCATGTTGCGCGTTGCTGGCTTCAGCGGGCAGTGGAGCGTTATCACGTCGCTCAGGCGCAGCACTTCCTCGAAGGGCGTATAGAGCGAACCCATGCCGGTGCGGCCCTTGTGGGCCGAAAACAGGATGCGCATGCCGAAGGCCTCGCCGAGCTTCGCCACCGCCCGCCCGAGCGTACCGTCGCCGATGATGCCGAGTGTGGCGCCCGCCAGATTCAAAACCGGATAGTCGAAATAGCAGAACTGGCCGGACTTCTGCCAATCCCCCCGCGCGACCGACTGGTGATAGGGAAGGATGCTCCGGCGCAGCGCCAGGATGAGCGCGAACGTATGCTCAGGCAGCGTGTTCCCCGCGTAATTGCGGATGTTTGATACGGTGATCCCGCGCTCGGTGCAGGCTGCAAGGTCGACGTTGTCATAGCCGGTGGCGGCGACCGCGATCAACTTGAGCCGTTCCGCCTGACTGATGGCATCGCCCCTTACCGGAACCTTGTTGGTGATGACGATATCCGCATCGGCAATCCGCTCCGCCACCTGATCGGGCGCCGTCCTGCCGTAAAGGGTCAGCTCATGCGGGAAGCTCAACTGCCTGAGGCAGGTCTCGGGCGGAAGCGTCTCCCGATCAAGAAAGACAATCTGCTGAGGTCTGTCTGCTTCCGCCATGATACTCGTCCGCTGTGCATGTGGTGGCACAATGCAGGCGGATTCTTGAGCCGCGTCAAGGGTGGTTGGTGTATGAGGGAATGCGAGCGGCGCTAGTGGGTCACATTCCGCGCAGCAGATGCTGCTAAAATATAGCAGTTCATGATAGTGCTCGATAACCTAGTGCTTGGGGGTTGCCTATGGAGAAATGGATTGCAGGCGCTATTGTCGCAGCGGCGATAATAGTCGGCATTCACATATCAAACGCTAGCGAGGTAGGGAGATATCAAATGGTTTTCTCGCCTGGGGTAGCATGGCGACTAGACACTAAGACAGGAGAGGCGCGATTCTGCTTCTTGGACGGCCGAACATGCAAATTCACGACATCCACGGAATGGGATCAAGAATGAGCTGTATCCGACAATTCATTCCTGCCATGAGTACGTTAGCTGCGAGGGAAATAATTTTGTCGCTACGCCCAACAAATATAGCTAAGTCATGGATTTCAGTGGTGCCCCCGGACGGACTTGAACCGCCGACCCCCTGATTACAAATCAGGTGCTCTACCAACTGAGCTACAAGGGCACGGGGCTCCGATAGCACAAACGATCAAATTGTAAAATCCATTCTTTCAGAGTCTCACAGCGTGTGTAGCGCGCGCCTGTAAGTTAGCGGGCTAAACATGCACAGGTGTCGTTGGTCGCGCGATCTGTCGCGAGCGTTCGTGGAACCGTTTGCGATAGCCAGGCTTACATCATTCCCATTCACAGAACGGGCCAAAAGCCTATAACGTAGGGGTCTAATCGGCCGTGGAACTGTCCACCAAGGAGGCAAGGGCAATTGCGTCGCAGCGTTCAGGATAACAGTTTCATGGTCATGGTCGTCCTGGTGACGATCGCCTTCATCTGGCTGCTCCTGCCGTTCTATGGCGCGGTGCTGTGGGCGGCCATCCTGGCGCTCCTGTTCAATCCGCTGCAGCGCTGGCTCGTGGTGAGGCTAAAGGGACGACGGAACCTTGCGGCGGCGCTCAGCCTCGTCGCCTGTGTCTGCATCGTCGTCATTCCCGGATCGCTGATCCTTGCCTCGCTCGCCCAGGAGGCGACGGCGCTTTACAACAGGCTCAGCCGCAGCCAGGTCGATCTCGTCACCATCGTCGAGCATATCCGTGATGCGCTGCCGACCTACGTGGTCGACATGCTCGGCAATTTCCAGCTCGACAGCATCGAGCAGGTTCAGGCGCGCATCACCTCCTTCGTGGCGCAGGCCGCGCAGATGGTCGCCTCGCGCGCGCTCAGCATCGGGCAGGGAACCGCGCAGCTCTTCGTCAGCCTCGGCGTAATGCTCTACGTGCTGTTCTTCCTGTTCCGCGACGGCTCGGTCATCGCGCGCATCATCCGCCGCGCGAGCCCTCTCAGCGATTTTCATACGGACTATGTGCTGCGCAAGTTCGCGACCGTGGTGAAGGCGACGGTGAAGGGCAATGTCATCATCGCCATCCTGCAGGGCACGATCGGCGGGCTCGCCTTCTGGTTCCTCGGCATCGAGGCCGCGCTGCTCTGGGGCGTGCTGATGGCCGTCCTGTCGCTGCTGCCGGCAATCGGTTCGTTCCTCGTCTGGGCCCCCGTTGCCTTCTATCTTCTGCTCACCGGCGAATATGTGCGCGGTGGCATCCTGCTTGCTGTCGGCGTCTTCGTCATCAGCCTGATCGACAATCTCCTGCGACCGCCGCTCGTCGGCAAGGATACGCGCCTGCCAGATTATGTGGTGCTGGTGTCGACGCTGGGCGGCATCTCGCTTCTCGGCATCAACGGGTTCGTCATCGGGCCGCTGATCGCAGCGCTATTCTTTGCCGTCTGGTCTCTTTTCGCCAGCCAGGAACGCCTGCGGGAGGCGAAGCAGGAGGAACGGCGGAAGATGGACCCCATCCCCATCGAGCCAAAGCAGGTTGAGCGAACAGGCCCCTGACGAGCGCAGAGTCACGCGCAAATATTGCATCCCGGCGGCAAAGATATGCGCCGGCAAAGTGGTTCTATATGGCAGTGATGGAACCTCTTTATACTGTCTGCGTTCTTCTGCATTGTTGTGGGAGTGCGTACCATGGCGCCACGAGCGACGTGGAAGGGTTATATAAAGCTGGCTGAGCTGGCTCTGCCGATCTCTCTTTATGCCGGGGCGACGACCTCGAAGAGGATCTCCTTTCACATTATCAATCGGAAAACAGGCAACCGGGTCAGCCGCGAGTATATCGACGAGGATACGTCCAAGGTCGTTGATCGCGAGCACCAGGTGAAAGGCTATGAGACTGGCGAGGGCCAGTACATCATCCTGCACCCCGACGAGATCGCCGCAGCTCTCCCCAACAATGACAAGACCATCACCATCGAAGGGTTTGTGCCGGCTGCGGATGTCGACACGGTCTTCTTCGACAAGCCGTATTATCTGGCATCCTCCGGCGGCATTCTGGGCGAGACCTTTGCCGTGCTGTGCGAGGGCATGAAACGCCAGAAGGTGGCCGCCGTCGGCAAGGCCGTTCTCTTCAAGAAGGCGCGGACACTGATCCTGCGGCCCGAAGGCGAGGGGCTCGTCGCCAACACGCTCAACTACGATTATGAGGTGCGGCTCGCCGAGGAGATCTTCAAGGAACTGCCTGAGATGAAGATCGAAGGCGAGATGCTCGATCTGGCGAAGCACATCATCGAAACGAAGATGGGCAGTTTCGATCCGCGCAGCTTCGATGACCGCTACGATCAGGCGCTGGCCGATCTCATCAAGGCGAAAGCCGAGGGCAAGGAGATCAAGGTGCCGCCGCGCAAGCGCGAGGCCAAGGTCGTCAATCTGCTCGATGCCCTGCGCGAGAGCGCGAAAGCCGCCAAGGCGGTGGAGGGCAAACGCGCGGCTTCAAACAGCAAGGCAGCGTCAACACGCCGGAAAGCGAGCTAAATGGCGCTCGAGACCTATCACAGCAAGCGCAACTTTGGCTCCACGCCCGAGCCACGCGGCGCTTCAACACGGCGGCGCAAGAAGGCTGCAGAGCTCAGCTTCGTCATCCAGAAACATGCGGCGCGGCGGCTGCACTACGATCTGCGCCTCGAGATGGACGGTGTGCTGAAAAGCTGGGCCGTCACCAAGGGGCCGAGCCTCGTGCCGGGCGAAAAGCGGCTCGCCGTCCATGTTGAAGATCACCCGCTTGAATACGGCAGCTTTGAAGGGACGATCCCGAAGGGCGAATATGGCGGTGGCACCGTCATCGTATGGGATCGTGGCACCTGGGAGCCGGTCGGCGACCTCAAGAAGGGCTATGCCAAGGGCCATATCGACTTCCGCCTCAAGGGCGAGAAGCTTTCTGGCGAGTGGCATCTCGTCCGGATGGGCCAGAAGAAGGGCGAGAAGGAAAACTGGCTGCTGATCAAGGCCACCGACGAATTCGCCCGTGAGGAAGGCGAGCCGGATATTCTTGAGGAGCGTCCGGAGTCGGTGAAGACCGGACGGGTTGTCGAGGAAGTGGCTGACGAGAAGCCCGGCTGGTCTTCCAAAAAGGGCAAGCTCAAGACGGAAGAGACCGCGCTTCCCGTTCCCGCAAAGGCCAAAAAGGCAAAGTGGCCGGGCTTCATCGAACCGGCGCTTGCCACACTCGCCAAGACAGCGCCATCAGGCGCGAAATGGCTCCACGAGATCAAGTTCGATGGCTATCGCATCCAGGCGCATATCCAGAAGGGCAAGGTGAAGCTCTATACACGGAGCGGGCTCGACTGGACGGAGCGGTTCGGCAAGGATCTGGCGAATGCGTTGAAGAAGTTGCCGGTGGATGAGGCGATTCTTGACGGAGAAGTGATCGTTGAAGCCGATGGCGCGGTTGCGAGCTTTTCCAGCCTGCAGGCCGATCTTTCGGAGGGCCGCACCGACCGGATGGTCTACTATGCGTTCGACCTGCTCCACCTTGATGGCATGGACCTGAGGGGTGCACCGCTGACTGAGCGGAAGCGCACGTTGCAGGTTCTGCTGCATTCGGCGGACCCGGTACTGCGCTTCAGCGAGCATTTCGAGGAAGACGGCCAGACGGTTCTCAACCATGCCTGCAAGCTCAGCCTCGAAGGTATCATCTCGAAGACTGCCGACGCAGCCTATGGTAGCGGTCGGTCGCGCAATTGGCTCAAGGCCAAGTGCTCCAAGCGTCAGGAGTTTGTGGTCATCGGCTATACGCCTTCGACAACCTCCAGCACTGCCATCGGGTCGCTGGCGCTTGGCTATTATGACAAGGGTGATCTCATCTATGCAGGACGCGTTGGCACGGGCTTCACTCAGAAAACGGCCAAGGAGCTGTTCGGCAAGCTGTCGAAACTGAAGGCTGCCAAAACTCCGACAAAGAAAAAACTGACAACGCTGGAAGCCAAGAACCTCCAGTTCGTGAAGCCGGAACTCGTGGCTGAAGTTGAGTTTCAGGTCTGGACCGCCGACAATATCATCCGCCATGCGGCGTTCCAGGGTCTTCGGGAGGACAAGAGTCCGCAGGAGATTGTTCGAGAATCGGAGGGAGGACCAGTGCAGGAACCAGTCGAACTGCCGGACGTCCGGCTTACCCATCCGGATCGGGTCTACTGGGAGGATGTAGGCGTCACCAAGCAGGGGCTTGCCGAGTACTACGTCCAGGTCTGGCCGCGGATGGAAAGCGTCGTCGTGAACCGGCCGCTGGCGCTGGTGCGCTGCCCGGACGGTGCAGCAGGGCAATGCTTCTTCCAGAAACATGCATGGAAGGGGCAATCGAAGGACATCATCCTCGCCAAGGATCCGGAGGACGATGAACCGGTCATTGCCATCAAGGACCTCAAGGGGCTGATCGGGCTCGTGCAGGGCGGGACGCTCGAAATCCACCCCTGGGGTGCGAATCTGAAGAACCTCGAAAAGCCCGACTCGATCAACATGGATCTCGATCCGGGTCCCGGCGTCGAGTGGCCGGAGGTGATCGAAGCGGCGATCGAGGTTCGAGAACGGCTCGCAGCTTTCGGCCTCAAGAGCTTCGTGAAGACCTCGGGCGGCAAGGGTCTGCACGTGGTGGCGCCGCTCAAGCCCAAAGCCCTGTGGGAAGATGTGAAAGCCTTTGCCAAGGGGATTGCCGACTCAATGGCGGAGGACGATAGTTCTCGTTACGTGGCCACGGTTTCCAAGGCCAAGCGCAAGGGCAAGATCCTGATCGATTACCTACGCAACGGGCGGGGGGCAACCGCAGTTGCGCCGTATTCGACCCGTTCGCGAGATGGAGCTCCGGTCTCGATGCCGCTGGCCTGGGACGAGCTTTCCCCTGACATTGGCCCCGCCTATTTCACCGTCGAGAATGCAGTCCAACGGCTTGCCGTCGATGATCCATGGAAAGATTTCTGGAAGGCTGCGGTGGCCCTGCCGAAAGCTAAGAAGAAGTAAGTGGGTGTCTTTATGACATCGCAGTTGCGATAGGAAAGCCGGTTCCCACTTTTCCTGGAACTGCTTTAGCGTTTGCCCTTCTTTTCCTTGTCGATCGATCGTTTCAACGCATCCATGATGCTGACTACATTGTTTGGCGTTTCAATTTCATCATCTTCGTCCTTCTTCTTCTTGGCCGGCTTCTTCTTCTGGTCCTTTTCCTTGGCTGCGATGATGTCCTTGAGCTTATCCTGCACCGGATCCTGCGCCAGCGATGGCTCCCATTTGACCGTCTTGTCCTTGATCAGGGTCTGGATGAGGGAAACCATCTCCTTCTCGCCAGACTTCTGCGGCGCCTTGCCGTAGATTTCGTCGGCCTCCCGGACTTCATCACCGTATCGCAGCGTCCAGAGCACGATGCCCTTGTCGCGGGGCACGAGCATCACGGCGCGCTCACGACGGGCGAGCACCAGCCGTGAGATGCCGACGGTATCAGTTGCCTTCATGGCCTCGCGGATCACCGCGAAGGCTTCTTCGGCCACATCGTCTTCGGGCAGGAGGTAGTAGGGCGAATCGTACCAGATCCAGTCGATCGAATCGGCCGGCACGAATTGCTCGATGTTGATCGTGCGGGTGCTTTCGACGGCGGCCGCCTCGATTTCATCCTCTTCCAGGATGATTTGGCGGCCTTCCTCGATCTCGTAACCCTTGGCCTGATCCTTGTCGGATACGACCTTGCCGGTCTCGGCATCCACATAACGGCTGCGCACGCGGTTGCCGGTTTCGCTGTTGATCGTGTGGAACCGGATCTTTTCGGAAGAGGAGGTGGCGGGCGTCAGCGACACCGCGCAGGTCACAAGCGAGAGCTTGAGATAGCCTTTCCAGTAGCGAGGAGGCGCCATTGAGTTTTCTCCAGCCTTGCCCCGGAGAACCGCCCGTTTCCCCGACAGCAACAGTCCGCCTTGCCTGGGCAGGGCGGAGGATTAGCCGGGAAAACGTTCAAAGGCGTGGTTTGGTTGCGTTCCGTCGGTTCAAGCGCCGGAAAGCGTGCGTCGGGCGACGTAGAGCGCCACGGCGGTTGCGTTGGAAACGTTGAGCGAGCGGATCGCTCCCGGCATATCCAACCGCGCAAGAGCCTTCACGGTCTCACGCGTCTTCTGGCGCAGGCCCTTGCCTTCAGAGCCCAGCACGAGCGCGATTCGCTCGCCCTGCAGCGTCTCTTCGAGAATCGCAGGGCCTTCCGAATCAAGACCGGCGGTGAAGAAGCCGAGGCCATGCAGCTCTTCGATGGCTGCCGCGAGGTTGCGGACCTCGATATGGTCGATGTGCTCCAGAGCGCCAGAGGCAGCCTTTGCCAAGACGCCTGATTCTTCCGGGCTGTGGCGGGCCGTCGTGATCAGCGCACCAGCGCCGAATGCCACGGCGGAACGCATGATGGCACCGACATTGTGCGGATCGGTCACCTGGTCGAGCACCAGCACCAGCGGCGTATCACCCAATGCCGCCAAGGATTTGGGGCGCAAGGGCTCTGCTTCGATCAGCACGCCCTGATGGACGGCGTCGGTGCCGGTCAGCAGGTCGATCGCCTTCGGCTCTACCATTTCCACCGGGAAGGGCAGGGCAGCCGGATCGCCAAGCTCCATGCGTTGCGCGGCGTTGCGCGTGATGAACATGGAGCGGATCTTCCGCTTCGGGTTATCCATCGCCGCACGCACCGTGTGCAGCCCATAAAGGCGGACGAGACCTTCCGGCGCGGCGGTTCCGGGCAGTGCCGGGCGGTTGCGGCGGCGCGGTTCGCCCTTCGACTGGTTGTCGCGGTGGGCGCGCCTCAGCCGTGCATAGTGGCTGTCCTTGGGGGTGGTGTATTTCTTTTCGTCACTCATGACCTCCCTATAGCGAAGCTATGGGGCTGCGCCTATGTGAAAAAGCGAAGCCCCCTGTGAAAAGAAACCCGGCTGTTGCGATTTCTGCATCACCCCCCGTTGACAGGTGCGCTTTGGATCGCCATAACGCGGCCATTCCGGACGGCGACATTGCTTCGTAACGGCAAGGTTGTTTCCAGTTAAGTGCTTGTTCCGGCAAGTGCTATGGAGGGTTGTCCGAGTGGTTAAAGGAGACGGACTGTAAATCCGTTGGCTCAGCCTACGCTGGTTCGAATCCAGCACCCTCCACCATCTTCCGGACGCGGGTATAGCTCAATGGTAGAGCAGCAGCCTTCCAAGCTGAATATGCGGGTTCGATTCCCGCTACCCGCTCCAGTTTTCGATCCCCCCAGTTTCTCGTCGTCGCTCTATCACGCCTCGTAGCGGACGAGTTCACCGTAGCGATCTTCCCATAGGGAATCGTCTTCCAGGTAGACGGCCACCTGCTCGCGAATCGGGAGATTAAGCGAGAATCGGGCCTGCTCCAGCGCTTCGCCTAACGGCAGTTCCTCCGCCTGATCCTGATCCGTGCGCAGCCGTACCCTCGCCATTCCGCTTGGAAGAACGTGCACGACGACAATGCTGTCATCGTCCCAATGCGACAGATCCGTAAACTGAACGTATTTGCGAGCGCCCATGTTGGTCCCCACCACCGTTTGCGCCATGTTCAACCCAAATTCGGTGCATGGCAATATGGATAGTAGGGGTAGTGAGCGACGTTACACGTGGGCAGGCGGTCAGCTGCAACGCAGTAGAGCAGTTCAGAGAAACTCTGAACTGCTCTAAGTCTTCGTTGTCTCGCAGTGCCGTACGGAAAACCGGTTTCCACCTTTCCTGGACTTGCTCTAGCGCTCGATCTCGGACCAGGTGATCTGGAACTCGATCTCCTCTTCGCCGCCGCCGCGTTCGTGCGCAATGTTGTAGTGGGCGCGGGCGGGAACGTTGATGCGTTCTCCGGCGATGTCGATCTGGAAGCGCTGCCCGTTCTCGAGTGCATCGGCGAGCCGCCTCAGTTTCTCGATGAATGCGGGTAGGGGATAGTCCTTCTCGATGTCGCGGGCGGGCTGCCCCTCCGGATTGTCTTTGGCGGGCAAGTATCCGGACGGGCGGTTCTCTTCAGGGCCTTCCCAGCGGGGAAACTGATCCGTCGTGCCGGGTTTGCCGTCTCGTGGTTCGTCGGGGGACATTCATTCCTCCACAGTTGACTGTTGTACACCCAACCCAACCCGGAGCGATGCGTTCCAACTTATCTGAATGATGCGGAGGGCTATCCTCCATTCGAAGTATGTGGCTACGCTTATGGCGAATTCGCAACACCATGGAATAAACAAATTGGGCATGTCAGACGGCTGCTTGTATGACCAATAATAATGTGAATGATTAATCATATTAATTTTTGGTGATCTGTTGAGGGGGACATGAAGAGTTTTCTAAACGGCGCAGCTGTCTGCGCGATCGTGGCCTTGAGCGCTACCGCAGCACAGGCATATCAAGCGGGCGCTGGGGCTAACGATGGGGGAAGTAACACCAACGTTGCGATTGGCGACGGTTGGACTAACATTGCACCAGGCAACGAATGGTCGACGGCCATTGGCTACGGGGCGGAAGTAGGCCCCAATTCTTCACAGAGCACTGCCCTTGGTTTTGATGCGAAAATCGGCCAGGGAGGAGGATCTGCGCGTGACAGCACCGCAATCGGAACGCGGTCCAACATAGGCAGCGGTTCGTTCAGCAGCACCGCTGTCGGGAACACCGCAATCATTGGCGCCAATTCTCAGGAATCCACCGCGATCGGTCAGGCAGCCAGGATCGGTGACGGAGCCTCTGGTTCGCTCGCGGTTGGTCATCGTGCGTCGGTTACAGCCGGCACCACGAATGCGGCGGCTATCGGCAGGGATTCGGTCGCTGGCCACAATAATTCGGTAGCTCTTGGCTTCCAGTCCACGACAAAGCGTGGGGCTGAAAGCAACTATACCGGTTTTGGCCTCTCGGCCACCGAGTCGAGCGTTGGCGAAGTTGCCATAGGCACGGCGACAGGTAATCGCACCATCACGGGTGTCGCCTCCGGTACGCAGGACAATGATGCGGTCAACGTGAAGCAGCTAAAGGCTGTGAGTGACTCCGCGGTCAAGTACGACACCACGGGTGGCGCAGTTGATTACACGCAGATTACGCTCGGTCAGGGCGATGTGGGCGATGCTCCGGTGCTGATCCGTAACGTGCGCGCCGGAACTGTGGCTGCGAATTCCTATGACGCAGTGAATGGTTCGCAGGTCCATGCCATTTCCAGCAGCGTCGCGTCTGCCTTCGGTGGCGGATCGACCGTGCAGCTCGACGGCACGATCTCCGCGCCATCCTATCAAATCCAGGGCACAAGCTATGACAATGTCGGCTCTGCTTTCGGCGCGGTGGACGACCGGCTGTCGCAGCTGAGCGCGGAATTTAACGGTGGGCTCGCCAACTTGAGCTCCGAGATCAACAGCCAGGCGGGCAAGGCCGGCGCTGTCGGTCTGGCAGCCTCTTCCCTCCGCTTTGATGACCGTGCTGGCAAGCTCAGCATTGCCGCTGGCGGTGGCGTGTGGAACAACTATGGCGCCATGGCCTTCGGTGCGGGCTACACTTCCATGGACCAGAGGATCCGCACTAACCTCACCGGTGTAACCACTGGCGACAAGTGGGGCGTTGCTGCAGGAGTGAGCTTCACGCTGAACTAGTTTGATGGGACTTTTCAGAAGCATCTTCATTGCGGGGTTCTTGATGGCCGGGGCAGCGACCGCAGCTCCGGCCGGTCCGTCTTTCGTGGTCGTCCCATCGTCAGTGCAGCCGCCTCAGGGTGTGGAACTCGGAAGTTTCCGCAGATCAATCCAACCTTTCAAGAACTGGACGCTGATCTGTGACGAGGATCTCAAGAAGAAGCAGAGGATCTGCAATGTGCGGCAGGAGATCGCGATCGAGGGGGCCGGGACAATCTTTTCCTGGGCGATGGCTGCATCCGACACCGGCGAGCCGAAGATGTTAGCGACCCTGCCAGCCGCTGTGGGCAAAGACGGTGAGGTCGTTCTCACCTTTGACGGGGACGCCAAATTTTCCACAACAGCTGATTGTACTCAGCGCACCTGTTCAGCCCTAATTCCGGTTGGTCCGCAGATACGCAGACATATAACCGAGAAGCTTGAGATCCGAATCTCGTTCGATGCAGAACCGGTCGGACGTATAGAATTCGCAGCCCCGATGGAGGGCTTGGGTGACGCGCTGGAAGCTGTTGGCGAGAATATCAAACAGCAGGGTTCCAGGTAAAATGAGCAGACCGACTACATCGGTCTGCTCTGCTCTGATTTGTCACTGCCCAACGCGATAGGCGCTATTTGCCCTCCTGGCGGCTGCACTGCGCCAGGTGATGCGGAGATTGCGGGCACCCATCTGGGGCTGATCGAGTTCCGCGAGGTAGCCATGCGCATGTGCGAAGGCGATCAGGCCACGGCGGGCGTCACTCGTATGGTCTGGATTGGCTAGCGCCGAAAAACAGGCTTCCAGTGCACTCTCAAACAGCGGACCGTCGTGAGACTGACAGCTCAGGAGAAAATCAAAGCCTTCCTTGGCGGAATGAATGCTGGTTACGGAGTGGTTGGCGCAGCGAATATGTACCGGGGAACCGAATGGAATTGTCTGCATTGGTTAGTCTCCTGGAGAGTGCCCCAAACGCCCGGAAACCTCAATTGTTCCACCATATAGATGAAAAAGCCGCAGGTCGCGGCTTTTTCTTCGTTCGGCATCATGCGTGCGCCGGCGTTGGCTCAACGTCGAGAATGTCGCCGCTGCCTGTGTTGTCGTAGACGGACTGGTCGAGGATGCCCGCCCGCTTTGACACGATCGTGGGCACCAGCGCCTGTCCGGCGACGTTCACTGCCGTCCGACCCATGTCAAGAATCGGATCGACGGCGAGCAGGAGGCCGACGCCCTGCAGCGGAAGGCCAAGCGTCGAGAGCGTCAGCGTCAGCATGACGACCGCACCGGTCAGTCCCGCAGTTGCAGCAGAACCGATGACGGATACGAAGGCGATGAGGAAATAGTCCTGCAGCGCTAGCGGCACGTTGTAGAACTCGGCGATGAAGATCGCCGCGATCGCCGGGTAGATGGCGGCGCAGCCATCCATCTTGGTGGTTGCACCAAGCGGCACGGAGAAAGCTGCATATTCGCGTGGAACGCCCAGCTCACGTTCGGTCACGGCCTCGGTGACGGGGAGGGTGCCGATCGAGGAGCGCGACCCAAAACCGAGCTGGATCGCAGGCCATGCTCCCGCAAA
>Ga0182740_1000459_pt1 | contig 46382 bp, 40 predicted proteins | sample eDN5th37CKraftBY_FD_128872 | JGI IMG/M metagenome (GOLD analysis project Ga0182740, IMG submission 128872) | Enriched backyard soil microbial communities from Emeryville, California, USA - eDNA 5th pass 37_C Kraft BY (version 2) (version 2) | ecosystem: Environmental > Terrestrial > Soil >...
CAAAGTTCCGCGAGCCTTCAAATCAGGCTTGTTAATTCCGACCCGTTCTCACTTTGAATCTGAGACGTTCCGTGAATCTCGGGCTCCGGAAAGGTGCGTCGAGGGTTTGTCAACAAACTGAAGCCGGGTTTTTGACCCGGCTTTTTTGCTGAAACCCGCAGAAACCCGGGAAAAACCGCGGAATTCCGCGCTTTCCCGCTTGGTGTATTCCTGTTGATTTCCTAAAGTTTGCTCCTCGCCGGATGAGTCAGTCACCGGTCTTTTCACAGGGAAGGGAATTCTCCATGAACAAGAATGAACTCGTTTCCGCGGTAGCGGACGCCGCCAAGCTCTCCAAGGCTGACGCCCAGGCTGCTGTCGATGCGGTTTTTTCGGTCATCGCTAATGAACTGAAGAACGGCGGCGACGTTCGCCTTGTTGGTTTCGGAAACTTCTCGGTCTCCAAGCGCGAAGCGACGACCGGCCGTAACCCGCAGACCGGCGCTGAAGTGAAGATCCCGGCTCGCAACGTGCCGAAGTTCTCGGCAGGCAAGGGCCTGAAGGACGCGGTGAACTAATCAACTTCCGTGACAGGCGGGGGAAGTGCTGAAAAAGCCGGACCATTCGTCCGGCTTTTTCATTTAGGACTTCTGGAAATGCTGGAGGCGACGCCCAGCAAACTTGTGTGAAACTGAAGCACCTTCAAGGGGGCGATTCACACTTCAGTAACGCTCCGCTAGCCTAAGCGATGATTCGGCAGTCCGGTGAGCGTCCGGACGATGCCGATAGCATAAGCGGCGGACGTGACGATGGCACAGACTGGCAGCGCGCAGCGCGAACCTTCAATGGAAGAGATCCTGGCGTCGATCCGCAGGATCATCGAGGACAGTGACAGCGTCAGGCAGCCACTCGAAGAGCCCGCGGAATTGCGCGTGGTCTCGCCTGCAGTGGAAGAGCAGGCTCCCGCCACGGACGAGGTCCAGGCATTCCGGGCGGAGCTCGATGAGGCCGTTGAGGCTGTTGCCGAGCAAATGGCGGAGCAGGTTGCTGAGCCGGCTGCTCCAGCGGCGGAGGCACCCGTAGAACCGCAGGTGCGCGAGGTGCCGCAAGTTCAGCTCTCTGCGGAGGAGCTGACCGACGTCGACGTGCAGAAGGCCGTGGAGGCCGTTTCGGCGCCGCAGGCGGCTGCACCGCAGGCACAGCCTGTTGTGGCTGCAGCTCCGAATTCGGCACCAGGTGGCGAGACGACGATTTCCGGCGCGCGTCCGGCTCTTCTTTCCGAGACGACGCAGCGCCAGGTCTCGGCGGCATTCGGCGAGCTTTCCGAGGCATTCGCGGCAAGCCGCCGCCGCTCGTTCGACGAGATGGCGGAAGAGATGCTGCGCCCGATGCTGCAGGAGTGGCTCGACAATAACCTGCCGACGTTGGTTGAGCGCCTCGTGCGCGAGGAGATCGAGCGCGTGGCACGCGGCGGACAGTAAGTCCTCCACGGCGCTTCGCAGCGGTAAACCTCTTCCTTCCCGTCCTCCTTCAGGGTCATGACGTTGTCGCGAAGAATGGCGGTGAACTTCGTGTCGTGGAAGGGCGTCTGGTCGCGCCGCTTCGTTGACTCATTGTAGATGAAGCCGACATTGTCGGTGGTGACGCACGCGTACGCGGCGTCCTCCGCCTGTGCGACGATCGTGCTTGCTGTCAGGGCCGCGCACGCCATGACGGCAACGATATGGTTCTTCAAGATTGCTTTCCTGCGAACGGGGTGGTGGTGGGTTCACGCCGCTGATAAACCTCCGCGCGAATTTCACAACCCGCGCGGGCACGTGAGCGCCGCTGTTCAACAGCCTTGGCGGCGCCGCGGAAGAGGCTGGCGAAATCACCCGAAAAGCATAGGTATAGGTGCACCAATGCCGCCCGGTTGACTCGGATGCTCCCATCCGGTTTACACCGCTGAAATTCCGCAAACAGGCTGGAGCTCTTCATGCTCGACAAGACATACGACGCCAAGGCCGTCGAACCGATCATCGCGAAGTCGTGGGAGGAAGCGAACGCTTTCGCAGCCGGCGCCGGCTCCCAGCCAGGAGCGGAGTCCTTTGCGATCGTAATCCCGCCGCCGAACGTCACTGGCTCGCTGCACATGGGCCATGCGCTCAACAACACGCTGCAGGACATCATGGTCCGCTTCGAGCGCATGCGCGGCAAAAACGTGCTGTGGCAGCCGGGCATGGACCATGCCGGCATCGCAACCCAGATGGTTGTGGAGCGCAAACTTGCGGCCGAAGGCATCCGCCGCCGCGACCTCACGCGCGAGCAGTTCATCGACAACGTCTGGGAGTGGAAGGGCGAATCCGGCGGCATGATCTTCAACCAGCTCAAGCGGCTGGGTGCGTCGTGCGACTGGTCGCGCGAGCGCTTCACCATGGACGACGGCCTTTCGGAGGCCGTCCTCGAGGTGTTCGTCACGCTCTATCGCGAGGGCCTGATCTACAAGGACAAGCGCCTCGTCAACTGGGATCCGAAGCTGCTGACGGCGATCTCCGACCTTGAGGTTGAGCAGATCGAGCTGGACGGCAACCTCTGGCACTTCCGCTATCCGGTCGAGGGCGTGGAGTTTAATCCGGAAGACCCGTCGACCTACATCACCGTCGCGACCACGCGTCCGGAGACGATGCTTGGCGATACGGGTGTTGCCGTTCATCCTGAGGACGAGCGCTACACGGCACTGGTCGGCAAGAATGTCATCCTGCCGCTGGTTGGCCGCCGCATTCAGGTTGTCGCGGACGAGTATTCGGATCCGGAGAAGGGTACGGGCGCGGTGAAGATCACGCCGGCTCACGACTTCAACGACTTCGAAGTCGGCAAGCGCCACCACCTGCGTATGATCAACATCCTGAACACGGATGCCACGGTCAACATCATCGACAACGACGACTTCCTTGAAGGCGTCGAGATCACTTACGAGCGCACGGCCGTCTGGCAGCGTCTGCACGGCCTCGACCGCTTCGAGGCTCGCCGCCTGATCGTCGAGCTGATGGAAGAGGGCGGTTACCTCGCCAAGATCGAGCCGCACCGCCACATGGTTCCGCATGGCGACCGCGGCGGCGTGCCGATCGAGCCGTTCCTGACCGACCAGTGGTATGTCGACGCCAAGACGCTGGCCCAGCCGGCGATCGAGGCGGTTCGCTCGGGCCGCACCAAGTTCGTTCCGAAGAACTGGGAAAAGACCTATTTCGAGTGGATGGAGAACATCCAGCCGTGGTGCATCTCGCGCCAGCTGTGGTGGGGTCACCAGATCCCGGCTTGGTATGGTCCGGACGGCCACGTCTTCGTCGCCAAAAGCGAGAAGGAAGCCCTCGACGAGGCGGTTGAATATTACCTCGCCGTTGACACGCCGTGGCGCGAATGGGTCAAGGACAAGCTGGAGAACTTCAAGCCGGACGAGATCCTTACCCGGGACGAGGACGTGCTCGACACCTGGTTCTCGTCGGCGCTGTGGCCGTTCTCGACGCTTGGCTGGCCGCAGAAGACCAAGGAGCTTGATACCTACTACCAGACTGACGTGCTGGTGACCGGCTTCGACATCATCTTCTTCTGGGTTGCCCGCATGATGATGATGGGCCTCCACTTCATGAAGGAGGAGCCGTTCCACACCGTCTACGTCCACGCGCTCGTTCGCGACAAGACCGGCGCCAAGATGTCGAAGTCCAAGGGCAACGTCATCGACCCGCTCGAGCTTATCGACGAGTACGGGGCAGACGCGCTGCGCTTCACGCTGGCGATCATGGCCGCGCAGGGCCGCGACGTGAAGCTCGACCCGGCCCGCGTTGCCGGCTACCGCAACTTTGGCACCAAGCTCTGGAACGCCACGCGCTTTGCCGAGATGAACGAGGTCAAGCGCGACCCGAACTTCGTTCCGGAAGATGCGAAGCTGACGCTGAACCGCTGGGCGCTCACCGAGCTGTCCCGCACGACGGCGGCGATCACGGACGCGATCACGTCGTACCGCTTCAATGACGCGGCCTCGGCGGCCTATCGCTTCGTCTGGAACCTCGTCTGCGACTGGTACGTCGAGCTGCTCAAGCCCGTCTTCAGCGGCGAGGACGAAGCCGCCAAGGCAGAAAGCCGTGCATGCATGGCCTACGTGCTCGATGAGATCTACAAGCTGCTCCACCCGATGATGCCGTTCATGACGGAGGAACTGTGGCGCCAGACTGCAGAGCGCGACACGCTGCTCTGCCACGCCGCGTGGCCGACGCCGGACTTCGAGGACGAGGAAGCTGCAGCTGAGATCAACTGGCTGATCGAACTCGTCACCGGCATTCGTTCGGTTCGTTCCGAGATGAACGTTCCGCCGGCTGCCACCGCGCCGCTGGTGCTCGTCGGCGCCAACGCGCTTACCCGCGAACGTGCGGGCCGTCACGCTCCGGCGATCCGTCGCCTGGCACGCGTTACGGAGGTTGGCTTCGCTGATGCGGCTCCCAAGGGCTCTGCGCAGATCGTCATCGGCGAGGCGACCGGCTGTCTGCCCCTCGGCGACCTGATCGATCTGAAGGCCGAGGAGGCGCGTCTCGCCAAGGAGCTTGGCAAGAACGCCGACGAAATCGCGCGCATCGAAAAGAAGCTCGCCAACCCGAATTTCGTCGCCAAGGCTGCGCCCGAGGTGGTCGAAACCGAGCGCGAAAAGCTCGCCGAACTGCAGGAAGCGCGGGCTCGTCTCGACGCTGCGCTGATTCGCGTGCGCAACGCCGGTTGATTTGACCAATACGTAAACTGCAGATTGCAAATCCGGATCCCTGTTGCAGAGTTGCAGCAGGGATTTTTCTTTTTGAATCAGACGTTTAGCTTTATGAAAGTTTTAAGTTTCGCGGGGTATCGTCGATCAAAAGCGAAAATGGCACTGCCGCAGAAGATTGCCGGAGACAAAGCTAAAGGTTCTTCTAGCTTCGGCGTAAGGGGATTGGGGACCCCGGAAGCATAACGGAGGATTTAATGCGTTATTGGGGACTACATGCAGCGGTCGGTGGAGCATTGCTTCTTTCCTCCGCAGCAGCGCAGGCGGGTGGGTTCGCGCGGGGCACTGCAGATACAGATATACTGTATGAACCAGGCACTATAGCTGCGCGAGCGGGGGCAACCGCAGTCATCGTCAATCGTAAGTTCACTGAAAGTTCAAACCCGGCACTGGTCGGCAAGAACCCGTTCGACAACTACATTGTTCCGTCGGCCGCGGTGAAGTACCAGATCGTACCGAATTTCGCCTGCGCCGGCACCTATACGCATGGCTTCGGCGCGGCGGGTGACTGGACGGATGGCGGTGGCACCGTCACCGGCAAGCTGACCGAGGAATTCATCGTTCATGAAGCGGGCCTGACCTGCGGCGCCAACATTGAAGTTGGCCGTGGCAAGCTCTGGCTGCTGGGTGGCGCATTCGTCGACTACTTCGACTATGAGCGCGAGGGCTTCGTGCCGACCTTGGGTCGCGCACCGACGCTGCTGCAGCTTGACGGCACCGACGTTGGCTACCGCCTCGGCGTCGCCTATGAGATCCCTGAGATCGCGCTGCGTACGCAGCTGATGTATCGCTCGGGCACCTCGTTCGGCGCGAGCGGCAAGCTGACCGCTCCGATGGCTGCGCTCATTCCGGGTGCTCCGAGCATCGCCCCCGTCACGGTTGACGCGACCGGCGTCGGTAGCCTGCCGCAGTCCGTCGAGTTCAAGATGCAGACAGGCATTGCGCCGGGCTGGCTGGCGATGGGCTCGATCAAGTGGACGGACTGGAGCCGTCTCGACACGCTCGACGTGTTTGGTCCTACTGGCTCACTGGTCACCCGCAACGAATACTACTGGCGCGATGGCTGGACCGTATCTGCGGGCCTTGGCCACAAGTTCACGGAAAACCTTTCCGGGACGATCAACTTCCAGTGGGATAAGGGCGTGTCCACCGGCTACGACCTGATGGGCGATACCTACACTGTCGGTCTTGGTGTCTCCTACAAGGACAGCATCGGCGGTGAGCTGCGCGGCGGTGTGGGTTTGAACTACCTGAGCTCGGTGCGGGAAACCGCGTATCCATCGCCCTACAACCCGTCGGGGAATGCGGCGGTCGGTTCCGGCTGGGCCGTCAGCTTCGGCGGCAGCTACAAGCTGACCTGGTAACGCTTCGAGATCAGTCGAACGCCCGTGCTAGTCACGGGCGTTTCTCGTTCTGTGGCGGTTGTGCAACAGTGCTGCATCGACCGCTCTGGACCGCAAGGTGCCCCCTTCGAAATGCCAATTTCCCGCCATAAACCGGGCGCACCTCAGGTCTCTATTATCAAGGTGCCGTAAGAGCATCGAAACGGACAGGGCGTCGCGTCACCCGCGACAAGGATGATGATGGAAGTGCGGAACGGTAACAAATTCCTCGTTCGGGTCGGACGCATGCCGACCAGCAAGGAATCCACGCCCAACTCCGCGATCCGGGTGGCCAGGACGTGGGAAACAGGGCGTCATGCGTGTAGCTGAGTTCGTCAGGATCGGAATTCTTTCAGTCGCCACCTGTGGCGCGTGCGGACTCACGGTTTCGAACGCCTTTGCCCTCGATCAGTCGGTCATCGGAACCCCGGAAGAAACAGAAAAGCGCAATCCCTGGGCGGTGTTTCGCCTCGGCTTCAGTGCCTACAAGAGCGGGCACAAGGATCAGGCCATCGAGGCCTATCGCTACGCGGCGGAGAACGGCCAGCTCGGCGCCCGCTGGAAGCTTGCCCGCATGTACGCCGAGGGTGACGGCGTCACCCGCAACGACTACGAAGCCTACAAGTTCTTCCAGGAGATCGCGGCGCAGGATGTGGAGCCCGGCTCGCCCGACGGCAGCTACGTCGCCGACGCGCTGGTGGCGCTTGGCCGCTACACCCAGTGGGGCATTCCCGGCACTCCGGTCCAGCCTAATCCCGCTGCCGCGCAGGACTATTTCATGCGCGCCGCCGCGACCTACCGCAACCCCGAGGCCCAGTTCGAGGTCGGCAACATGCTGCTGAACGGGGAAGGGGGCATGAAGGCCAACATCCAGCAGGCGGGTCGCTGGTTCCAGCTCGCTGCCCAGAAGGGCCACGCGGGCGCGCAGGCGACCCTTGGCAACCTTCTTTTCCAGAGCGGCAAGGTGGTCCGTGGCCTCGCCATGATGACTGCCGCGCTCGAGCGTGCGCGTCCGGGCGACAAGCAGTGGATCCGGGGCATGCAGGAAGAGGCGTTCGCGCTGGCCGACGAGGCCGACCGCAGGACGGCGATTGCCCTTGCACAGGACATGCTGGTCCAGGGCGAGAACTGACCCTCTGCTTCCGATGTCTTCTGTGTCTTAATTGAGCGCGAGTTCGGCGACTGCCGGAACGTGGTCTGACGGCTTTTCCCAGGCGCGGACATATTTCTCGACGCTGGTCGAGGTCAGATAGTTCGCGGCTTCCGGCGACAGCAGCAGGTGGTCGATGCGAATGCCGTTGTTCTTCTGCCAGGCGCCGGCCTGGTAATCCCAGAAGGTATAGATACCGGCCTCGTCTGTGGTGGTGCGGATCGCATCGGTGAAGCCGAGGTGCCAGATGCGACGCAGCGCCTGCCGGCTCTCAGGCTGGAACAGGGCGTCGTTGAACCACTGTTCGATGTACTTCGCGTCCTGCGGTTCGGGGATCACGTTGTAGTCGCCAGCAAGGATCAGCGGCTCTTCCAGCGCGAGCCGGTCATTCGCCCAACGCTCGAGCCGGTCCATCCAGCGCAGCTTGTAGCCGAACTTGCGATCCTCTGAGATCGGGTTGCCGTTGGGCAGGTACAACGAGACGACGCGCAGTGCGCCCTGCGATGTCGAGAACACGCCCTCGATGAAGCGCGCCTGTTCGTCTTCGTCGTCGCCGGGGAGGCCGCGGTTCACCTCGTCGAAGCGCAGCTTCGACAGAATCGCTACGCCGTTGAAGCCTTTCTGGCCGTGAGTCTCGACATGGTAGCCGAGCGCCTCGATCTCGAGTCGCGGAAAACCCTCATCGACGGTTTTGATTTCCTGCAGGCAGACGATGTCCGGCTGGCTGTCCTTGAGCCAGGTCAGCAGGTTGTCGATGCGTGCCTTGACGCCGTTGATGTTCCAGGTCGCGATTTTCATGGAGTTCAGATCGAGAAGGAGGTGCCGCAGCCGCAGGAGGCCACGGCATTCGGGTTCTTGATCTGGAACGACTGGCCCATCAGGTCGTCGACGAAATCAATCACCGAACCGCCCATGTAGACGAGCGACAGGTCATCGATCAGCACCATCGCACCGTCTTTTTCAAAGACGACGTCATCGTCATTGCGCGTATCGGTCAGATCCATCTTGTAGGAGAAGCCGGAGCAGCCACCGCCTTCAACCGTGATGCGCAGGCCGATCTTGCCGGGCTCGCCAGCCACGATCTTCTTGATTCGATTGGCAGCCGAGTCGGTCAGCTCGACGCCCTTCATGCCTGTCTTTGCATCGACGCCCATAGCCGTCACCTTGCGTTCGCATTTGCACAATAGGTATGAACAGCCATCAGGCAAGTCAACAAGCGGTGGGTCTCAAGTGACCGGATTGTCAGGAACGCTCGAAGGGATCGGCTTCGGATATCGCCCCCGGGCCCCATATGCATGCGAGCCGGCGAAGTCACGCGGACGCCTCTATCCCGAGCCGGAAAGCCCGACCCGCACGCCGTTCCAGCGCGACCGCGACCGGATCATCCACTCGACCGCGTTCAGGCGGCTGAAGCACAAGACCCAGGTCTTCATCGCCCATGAAGGCGACCACTACCGCACGCGCCTGACACATTCGATCGAAGTCGCGCAGATTGCCCGCGCACTCGCGAGGGCGCTGTGCGTCGACGAAGACCTCGCCGAGGCCATCGCTCTCGTCCATGATTTCGGCCACACGCCGTTCGGCCATACCGGCGAGGACGCGCTGGACGAGATGATGAAGCCGTGGGGCGGCTTCGACCACAACGCCCAGTCGCTGCGCATCGTTACCCGCATCGAGCGTCGCTATGCCGAGTTCGACGGACTCAACCTCTGCTGGGAAACGCTGGAGGGGCTGGTAAAGCACAATGGCCCGCTGACCGACAAAGCGGGAAAACCGCTAAAGGGCGAGCTGCCGCTGACGATTGCCACTTTCAACGAGCTGTTCGACCTTGAGCTTTCCAAGCACGCTTCGATCGAGGCACAGGCGGCCGCACTCGCCGATGATATCGCCTACGATGCGCACGACATCGACGACGGGCTGCGCTCCGGGCTGCTGACGCTGTCGATGCTGGAGGACACGCCCCTGCCGGCGAAGATTCTTGCGGAGGTGCGCGAAAAATATCCCGCGCTCGATGCGGTGCGCACCGGCCACGAACTGATGCGTCGGCAGATCACCCGCATGGTCGAGGATGCGATCGGCACCGCGAAGGCCAATCTGGACGAGTTGAAGCCGCAGAGTTCGGCCGATATCCACGATGCCGGCAGACAGATCGTCGCCTTCTCGGAGGAAATGACGGCGGCGGAGAAGGAGCTGAAGCGCTTCATGTACTCGAGGCTCTACCGCCATCCCGACGTGATGGAAAAGCGCCGTGGCGCCGACAAGATCGTCCGCGACCTGTTCGGTCACTACTTTGCCAATCCGCGTGACATGCCGGAGGGCTGGCGCGAGGGGCTCGACCAGGCCGAAGATCGCATCAAAGCGCGCGATGTGGGCGACTTCATCGCCGGTATGACCGACACCTACGCGATCCGCGAGCACAAGCGCCTGTTTGACCACACTCCCGAATTGGGATAGGCGGAGCGCAAAATTCACGGGGCCGCACGGCCCATTCCCGCATCGAAGCTGGGTAGCTGACCATGAATATCTTCACGCAGTTCGCGTCGCGCATCAACAATGCGATTGAACAGCTCGGGCTGACGCCGAAAGACGGCGGCACGCTCGACCTTTCGCGAATTGCCGTCGAGCCCCCGCGCGATCCGAGCCACGGCGATTTGGCCACGAACGCCGCCATGGTGCTGGCCAAGAGCGTCGGCGAAAAACCGCGCGCGCTGGCCGAAAAGCTGTCAAAGGTGCTCGCCGAGGATGCCGATGTGGCCGCAGCGGAAGTTGCCGGTCCGGGCTTCGTCAACCTGCGCCTTGCCGACGGCTTCTGGCAGGAGCGTCTCAGCGAAATCCTTGATGCGGGCACCGATTACGGTCGCTCGACGGTGGGCGGCAACCGCAAGGTCAATGTCGAATACGTATCGGCCAACCCGACCGGCCCCATGCATGTCGGCCACTGCCGTGGCGCGGTCGTCGGCGACGCGCTCGCCAACATCATGGCGTTCGCCGGCTTCGACGTGACCAAGGAATACTACATCAATGATGCCGGCACGCAGATCGACGTGCTGGCCCGCTCGGTGATGCTCCGCTACCGCGAGGCGCTGGGCGAGCAGATCAGCGAGATCCCGTCGGGCCTCTATCCGGGCGACTATCTCGTGCCGGTCGGTAAGGCGCTGGCCGACGAGTTCGGCGAGAAGTTGCTGTCGATGGCCGAGGACGAAGCGATCGCGATTGTCAAGGAACGCACCATTGCGGCCATGATGCAGATGATCCGCGAGGACCTCGAGGCGCTGAACGTGCGCCACGACGTCTTTTTCTCAGAGCGCACGCTGCATGAGGGCAATGGCAGCGCGATCCGCACAGCGATCGCCGACCTCACCCTCAAGGGGCACGTCTACAAGGGCAAGCTGCCGCCTCCGAAGGGCGAGAAGAGCGAGGACTGGGAAGACCGCGAGCAGACCCTGTTCCGCTCGACGGTAGTCGGCGATGACCAGGACCGCCCGCTGGTGAAGTCCGATGGCTCGTTCACCTACTTTGCGGCTGACGTCGCCTACATGAAGGACAAGATCAGCCGCGGCTTCGAGGAGCTGGTGTTCATCCTCGGCGCCGACCACGGCGGCTACGTCAAGCGCATGGAGGCGCTTGGCAAGGCGCTGTCCGGCGGCTCCGTCGACGTGACGATCCTGCTCTGCAACCTCGTGAAGCTGTTCCGCAACGGCGAGCCGGTCCGCATGTCGAAGCGGGCAGGGGAGTTCGTCACGCTGCGCGACGTGGTCGACGAAGTAGGCCGCGATCCGATCCGCTTCATGATGCTCTATCGCAAGAACACCGAGCCGCTTGATTTCGACTTCGCGAAGGTCACCGAGCAGTCGAAGGACAATCCGGTGTTCTACGTGCAGTACGCCTCAGCGCGCTGTCACTCTGTCTTTCGGCAGGCGAAGGAACAGCTCGGCGAGGGCTGGACCGACCGCAAGAAGATGCAGGAAACCGCGCATCTGCTGGTCGATGAAGGCGAAATCGCCATCATCCGGAAGCTGGCAGAATATCCGCGCCTGATCGAGTCTGCTGCGCAGTCGATGGAGCCGCATCGCCTGGCCTTCTACCTCTATGATCTTGCGCAGGTGTTCCATTCGCACTGGAATCGCGGCACCGACAACCCGTCGTTACGGATTATTAAGGTTAACGAACCAGAATTGACGCACGCCAGGCTGGGACTGGTGCAGGCCGTTTCGGATGTTCTGACATCTGGCCTTGCGTTGATCGGCGCAGATGCGCCTACGGAAATGCGCTAGGGTTCTCAAAACGTTCTGCCACCGTTTGCCCACAATGCCTTGGTAACGCAACCTAACGTGACGTCGCCGGCGTCCGATCGAGTCCGAGTGCGGGAAAAAGCATGGCAGACACCAATCAGAACACGCGCGGCCAGTTGCCGGACAATGATCCGTTCGCAGAACTCACGCGCATAATGGGTCTCGACCCGCGCCCGGCCGCTTCGGCGGCCGCCCCCGCCGCGCCTGCGGAAGACGATTTCGGTATCGACCTTGAAAAGGAACTGATGGGCGAACTCGCGTCTGACGAGTTTGCCCAGCCGGAAGCTGCGCCGTCGGTCCAGTGGTCAGACGATTCGGCATCCGTCGCTGCAGCACCTGCTGAACCGACATTTGAGCCGGCTCCTGAGCCTGTCGTCGCCCACCAGCCCGAGCCTGCCCCGCAGCCGCAGGCGTCGAACTGGGACGAGAGCCTGGACGAAGTTCTCGCGCGCGAGCTGCTCGCCACCACCGAATTTGACGAGGAAGAAGAGGCCGAGGCTCCGCAGGCTGTCGCTCAGCCACAGCCTGCGCCGCAACCGGTCGTCACGCGCGCGGAACCCGCGCCGGCGGCTACCTCCGACGAGGAGGAGGATGAGGTCGAGGTTGTTGACCCGGCCCAGGTGATCGCGACTGCCGCGGAACTCTATCTCAACAACGACGAACTCTGGCCGCTCGAAAAGCTCGAGCCCTTCATGACCGAGGTTCCTGCCGAGGCAGAAGACGAGCAGCAGCCGGAAGAATCGACGGCTGATAGCGTTGAAGTGGCTCCGGTCGTCCAGCAGGTCGCTCCGGTTGTGGCGCCGGTAACCGCCGAGGTTGAAGCACCTGTCGAGGAGTTTGCGCCTACTGCCGAGGAAGAAGTGCAGGCTGCGGACATCGATGATCTCGACTTTGATTTTGGGCCGCTGGACGATTTCGAACAGGACGAGCCGCTCGCGGCCGTTGCCGAGGAAGAGCCTGTCGCCGCCTACGACGAGGTCCCTGAGGTAACCTTCGAGGCTGATGCTTTCGACGAAGACGTTGCTCCGGCCGTTGCTGCCGAGGCGACCGAGGACACGTTCGACTTCGAGCCGTTCGAGCTCGACCTGAACGACGAGGCGCTTGCCGAGCCGGAAGAGACGGTTGAGGCCGTCGAGGCAGAAGCTGCTCCGGTTGAGATCGCCGATAATGCGGCCGATGACTTCCACTTCGAGCCGTTCGAGCTTGAGCTCACCGACGCGCCGGCCGAGCCGGTAGCACTTGAGCCTGAGACTGTTCACGCAGAGGAGCCTGCGGCTCAGGCTGCCGAGGACGATTTCTCGTTCGAGCCGTTCGAGTTCGATCTGAACGATGAACCGGCAGACGAAGCCCCTGTGGTTGAGACTGTCGCCGTTGATCCCGCACCGATCTTCCCGACTTCGACGACGCACCTGCACATCGCGCCGGCCGAGCCATCTTTCGAGGACGAGCTGACCGCGCTGCTGAATGCCGAGGAAAAGCCTGCCGCTGTCGCCGCACCGGCCCCGCAGCCGGCCGCCAACTCCTGGCAGCCTTCGGTCAACACATTCGGTCGAGCCAGCCTTTCCGAGCCGGAAATCGCGTTCGATGAGGAGCCCGCTCCTGCATCCGTCTCTCGTGAGCCGGAACCGGAGCACGATGATCTCGACAACATCTTTGGTGACTTCTCGCTCGATATTGACGAGCCGGTAGCGGCCGAGCCCCAGCAGGCGCCGGAACCGGTTGTGGTGGAAGCGCCGCGCCGCGTGATGCCGCCGGTTGAGGAGCCGGATTTCGACGCCATCTTTGACGAGGACTTCGACATTCACGTCGAGAACGAGGCACCGAAGGCCCAGCCGGCACCGTCCTACTTCCCGCAAGCGGCCGTTGCTGCCGGTGCAGCCGCTGCGGTTGGTGCTGCAGCCGCCAGCAGCTGGACATCGCGTGCAACGCCGTCCTTCGGCCAAGCTGAGCCCAAGGCCGAGCCAACGACCTCCTATGGCCAGTCGACCTCTTACGGTTCGACCTCTGCTGCCACCTCGTCCTGGGGCACGCCGGCCGCTGCCGCAAAGGAGGAAGCCCCGGAGATCGAGACCATCGAAGTGGTCGAGGCCGCTCCGCGCCTCGAAGACGACCTCGACATTCCGGAAGTCCCGTACGAGGAACCCACGCCTCCGGCCGATCCGTTCGACTCGTTTGAGGCAGAGCTCGCGCATGGCTTCGATGACATGCAGGATCCCCACGCGTCGACTGCGCCGGCTGCTGCCGCGCCGTCCAGGGCCGACGCGAGCAAGCCGGATCTTGCCGAGGAGGAGGCCCGCTGGCTCTCCGCCCCGCCGATGTCCGACGACAGCTTCGACTATGAATCGGAAGTCGATCAGGAACTCGCTGCTGCTCCGTATGAGCCCAAGCGCGTCGAAGCGGCACCCCGCCGCCGCGGCACGATGCTCGCCGCCGCTGTTGCTGGCATCGCCATCGTCGCTGCCGTTGGCTTCGTCGGCGCATCGTTCTTCGGCGAGGGTTCTGACGGCCCGGCGCTGGTGAAGGCGGATGACGAGCCGCTGAAGGTTCGCCCCGAAAACCCGGGCGGTACTACAGTGCCGAACCAGAACAGCAAGGTTTATGAAAGCGTTGCGAGCAAGGGCACAGAAACTGCTCCAGGTCAGGAACGCCTGATCTCGACCGCCGAGGAGCCGGTTGATGTGCTGCAGCAGACCGATAGCGACTCCGCTCTTGCGCCGGGTATCGACGATCAGGGCAACGCCGACGACATGGTCGGCATGGAAGTCGGCAGCTCCGAGGATGACGGCAGCGATGAGCTCGCCGCCGTGATGGGCCAGCCGAAGTCCGAGGATCGTATAGATCCGGCAGCCCAGCCGGCCGAAAACGCACCGGCGGAAGAAGTCGCAGCCGTCACGCCGCGCAAGGTGCGCACCATGGTCGTCCGACCGGACGGCACGCTGGTGCCGCGCGAGGATCCGGCTCCGGTCGCCGAAGCCGCTCCGGCACAGCAGAATGCCGCGACGTCGGTTCTGGAAGCTCCGGCTGTCGGCACACCTTCGGTTGACGGCGCCGCCGCACTTTCGGCCGAGGCAGAAGATGACGGCATCGTCGTCGAGACGCCGCAGACGGTCGCCGTCGTTCCGACGCCTCGCGTGGAGCCCGGTCAGGCCCCGCAGCGTCAGGCAGCGGCACCGCAGCCGCAGCAGAAGGCGGCCCCGGCACCGACCCCGGCTTCGGCGTCGACCGCTGCCGCGCCGGCAGGCCAGGCTGCAGGCGGCTGGTCGATGCAGATCGCCTCTCAGCCGACCGCCGAGGGCGCGCAGGCCGCCTATCAGGATCTTGCCCGCCGCTATGGCAGCGTGCTCCAGGGCAGGGGCGTCGACATCGTCCGCGCCGACATCGAGGGCCGCGGCACCTACTACCGGGTGCGCATCCCGGCATCGAGCCGCGACGAGGCCATCCAGCTCTGCACCCGCTACAAGGCGGCAGGCGGCAGCTGCTTCGTGTCGCGCTGATCCCGAGAAAAGACCGATCAAGGCCACCTTCGGGTGGCCTTTTTCATTTGTGGACCGTTTCAATCGGTACTGGACAGTTTGATGCGCCGCACGGCGCTTCCGGATATGATTCGAGACATGAGCGAATCAAAAGCAATGATCCTGGGCTCGTCGGGTCCGACGCTGATCCCGGACGAAGTGGCCTTCTACCGCGAGCAGCGGCCGTGGGCCTTCATCCTTTTTGCCCGCAATATCGTTGACGCACAGCAGGTGCGCGATCTCGTCGCCGCGATGCGCGACTGCGCCGGAAATCCCGACGCCCCGGTCTTCATCGACCAGGAGGGCGGCCGCGTGCAGCGGCTGCGTCCTCCGCTCGCTCCCAACTATCCGCCCGGCGCTGCCCTTGGCGCGCTGTACCAGAAGTACCCGGATGCAGGCCTGCGCGCGGCCTGGCTGGTCTCGCGCCTCCATGCGTTCGACCTGCGCAAGTTCGACATCACGGCTGACTGCCTGCCGGTGCTGGACGTTCCGGTCGAGGGCGCACATGACGTGATCGGCGACCGCGCCTACGGCAAGGAGCCGGGCATCGTCACGCTGATGGGCCGCTCGGCCATGGAAGGCCTCAAGGCGGGCGGCGTGCTGCCGGTCATCAAGCACATCCCCGGCCACGGCCGCGCCTTCGCCGACAGCCACCACAATCTGCCTGTTGTCGAAGCAACGCTAGATGAACTACGCGCGCACGATTTTCCCCCGTTCCGCGCGCTCTCCGACGCCCCCATGGCGATGACGGCGCATGTTGTCTACACGGCGATCGATCCCGAGCGTCCGGCCACGACTTCACCCAAAGCGATCAACGAGATCATCCGCAAGGAGCTGCAGTTCGACGGTCTGCTGATGAGTGACGACGTGTCGATGAAGGCGCTCTCGGGCGACTTTGCCGAGCGCACCGAAGCGATCTTTGCCGCCGGCTGCGACGTTGTCCTCCACTGCAACGGCATCATGGACGAGATGAAGGCGGTTGCGAGCCGGACGCCTGTGCTGGCGCGTGACGCGTTGCGCCGTGCGCATTCAGCAGTGCAGGGGCTCGCCATCAACGATGGCGCGAGCGAGGCGGAAATCCGGGCGGAATTCGAAGCCCTGTTCGGGGCGGTAGCGTAAGGAAGGCCATTGGCAACGACACCGGCCAAAAACACCGTTCCGATGGAACGGCTCTGGAGCGAGAACGAGGAGAACCGCGGCGTCTCCGAGCCCTCGCTCGTGGTCGATGTCGACGGTTTCGAAGGCCCGCTTGACCTTTTGCTGGCTCTGGCCCGCACGCAGAAGGTCGACCTTTCACGCATCTCCGTTCTGGCACTTGTCGAGCAGTATATCGCCTTCATCGAGCAGGCGCGCCGGATGCGGTTGGAACTTGCCGCCGATTATCTCGTCATGGCGGCGTGGCTCGCTTACCTCAAGTCGAAGCTGCTGATCCCCAAGCTGCCCGGCGATCAGGGTGAGAGCGGCGAAGAGATGGCCGCTGTGCTCCAATTCCGCCTCAAACGCCTTGAAGCGATGCGGGACGCAGCCGCGAGGCTGGTCAACCGCAACCGCCTCGGTCGTGACGTTTTCGCACGCGGCATGCCGGAGACGGTGATCGTCGAAAAGCACAACGAGTACACCGCGACCCTCTACGATCTGCTGACCGCGTATGCCGCGCAGCGCCAGCGTCAGGCCGTCAGCACCGTGCAGATCGCAAAGCGCGGTGTTTGGTCGCTCAAACAGGCGCGCGAGGTCCTGACCCGACTGATCGGCGAAGTACAAGACTGGACCGCGCTCGACCATTTTCTCATTCGCTGGATGACGACGCCCGAGCAACGTGTGACGGCAATCGCCAGCTCCTTTGCCGCCAGCCTCGAAATGGTCCGCGAGGGCCTGCTGGAAGTGCGGCAGGACAGCGCCTTCGCCCCGATCTACATGCGCGGCCGCCAGACGGAAACCAGACGCTACCGCGAGCCTGCCGATGAGTGACAGCAGCGCGAAGATCATTCCGTTCGAGATCGAGGGGGAGGAATCCTCGTCAGCCTGGCGTTTCGACATGGCCGAAGCCGTGCGCATGGCGGAGGCGATCCTGTTTGCCTCGGCCGAGCCCGTGTCGGAAAAGGCACTTGCCGCGCGCCTCCCCGAAGGCGTGGATGTTCGCGCCGTGGTGCTGGAAGTGCAGCGGCAGTACGAGCGCCGCGGCGTGAATCTTGTCCGCGTAGCCGACGCCTGGGCGTTCCGCACCGCCGGCGACCTTGCCTTCCTGATGAGCCGCGATGCCGTGCAGCAGAAGAAGCTGTCGCGCGCCGCGCTCGAGGTGCTGGCGATCATTGCCTACCACCAGCCGGTGACGCGCGCCGAGATCGAAGAAATCCGCGGCGTCGAAACGTCGAAGGGCACCTTGGACACGTTGATGGAAACCGGCTGGATCAGGATGCGCGGGCGCCGCCGCACGCCGGGCCGTCCCGTCACCTACGGCACCACCGATGCGTTCCTCGACCACTTCGGGCTCGAGGAAATCCGCGACCTGCCGGGCATCGATGAACTGAAGGGCGCGGGACTGCTTTCGCCGCGCATGCCGGCGAATTTCTCAATTCCGCAGCCGCCGGCAGATCCCGACGTGCTGACGGACGACGAAGATCCGCTCGATGATCTCGACCTCGAAGATCTCGGCCTGTTGACACCGCGCGCCGTCGATGATTGACGAGAACTGTTCCGGCCGAACGGTGCGGCAGGACTGTACGTGTTGAGGTCGAGTGGCTGCAGAAACTGCAACAGTGCCCGTGACAGCCGGTGTGTCATTTGCCGCACGGCTCAGATTCGACCAGATTAGCCATGAATTTTCTCCAGGCGTCGCGACGCTCCACGATGTGTCGCTGAGCGCGGAGGCGGGCGAGGTTCTTTGCCTGCTGGGGCCTTCAGGTTCCGGCAAGACGACGCTGCTTCGAATCGCAGCCGGCCTTGAGCACCAGACCAGTGGCCGGCTTTTCCTGAACGAGAAGGAGATAGCGGGACCCGCAGTATTCCTGCCGCCGGAGCAGCGTTCGATCGGCCTGGTGTTCCAAGACTACGCTCTGTTCCCGCACCTCAGCATCATCGACAATGTCCGCTTTGGCCTCACCGCCTTGTCAAAAGAGGAAGCGAAACGCGAAGCCATGAACGCGCTGATGCGCGTCGGCCTCGCACACTACGCGGATGCCTATCCACAGGCGCTTTCGGGCGGCGAGCAGCAGCGCGTGGCATTGGCACGCGCGATCGCACCACGGCCGGCGGTGCTGCTGATGGACGAGCCGTTCTCCGGCCTGGACTCCCGCCTGCGCGACATGGTGCGCGCCGAGACGCTCGAAATTCTCCGCCGCAGTCGCGCGACCGCCATAGTCGTGACGCATGATGCGGAAGAGGCGATGCGCCTCGGCGACAAGATCGCCCTGCTAAAGGACGGGCGGCTGGTCCAGGTTGGCACGGCTGAGCAGCTCTACAACCAGCCCGCAAACTTGTTTGCCGCCGGCTTTTTCTCGGAGATCAACGTCTTCGAGGGCAGGGCGCGGGGTGGAATGGTGGAAACGCCCCTTGGCCGCTACGCGGCGCCTGGAATGGCGGATGGCACACCGGCGTCTGTCGCGTTCCGCCTTTCCGCGTTTGACGTTTCGCAAACGCATGGCGAAATACCCGCGCGGGTGTTATCACGCCGGTTCCTTGGGGTGATTGAACTGGTGGAGCTTGCTGTTCCCGGCTCCGAAATTCCGGTGAGGGCACGCGTACGGTGCGGCGCTTTGTCCGGAGATGGTGGGGAAATATGGCTCACGGTTCGTGAATCGGATGTGCTTGTGTTTGAAAGAAACGGCGAAAGCACATAAATCAGAAGCCTAGGCTGGTTGGACCGGTCGGGGGAAACATTCGAGAGAGAGTTACAAATGGGTAGTTTTTCGGTCTGGCACTGGCTCATCGTCCTGGTCGTCGTGCTGCTGCTGTTCGGTCGCGGCAAGATCCCCGAGCTGATGGGCGACATGGCCAAGGGCATCAAGAGCTTCAAGAAGGGCATGTCCGATGAGGATGAGCCCAAGACTGTCGAGCATCGCCCCGAAGAGACCGTCGCGTCGGCCAAGGAAAAGGCTGGCAAGACCTCGTAAGGGGTCTGCCGACACGCCAACCTTTTCTGCGTCGGAGTAACAAGCGATGTTTGACATCGGCTGGAGCGAGATGCTGGTGATCGCGATCGTGGTCATCGTCGTCGTCGGCCCGAAAGAATTGCCCGGAATGCTGCGAACCTTTGGCAAGACGACGGCGAAGCTGCGCGTCATGGCCAACGATTTCCGCAAGCAGTTCGATGAGGCCATGAAGGAGGCCGAACTCGACGACCTGAAGAATCTCGCCAACGATGCTCGCAAGCTCAACCCGGCGAACCAGCTCAAGCAGGCGCTGTCGCCCATGGAACAGGCAGCGCGCGACGTTAAGACCGGTCTCGACAGTGCGCTGCAGCCGAATACGTCTGCTTCCGCACCTTCGGCCGAAACGCCGGACGCCGAAACTCCTGCCGCCACTGAACCGGCCGCCGAGACGTCGGTGCAGGCTGCGATGAAGGAGGCCGTGCAGAAGGCGACGGCTGCGACGGCCGCAACGGCAGCAGCGGCTTCCGCGGCTGTGCCGGCTGAGACGAAAGCAGCCGGCGTGTCACCGGACGCGGGCGCACAGACAGAAGCCGGCGGAGCGAAATCGTGAGTGCATCTCCTTCCGAAAACGACGAGATTGAAAAGTCGTCGGCTCCGCTGATCGAGCACCTCATCGAGTTGCGCCAGCGGCTTATCTGGTCGCTCGTTGGTTTTTTCATCGCCTTCCTGGTGTGCTTCTTCTTCGCGAAGGAGCTCTTCAACCTGCTGGTGCAGCCGTTCCAGTGGGCGACGGAATGGGCGGGGCTCGACAAGGGCAAGGTCAACCTCATTTACACGGCGCCGCAGGAATTCTTCTTCACCCAGATCAAGCTCGGCATGTTCGGCGGACTGGTGCTGGCGTTCCCGGTGATTGCGACCCAGATCTACAAGTTCGTGGCCCCGGGCCTCTACCGCAATGAGCGCCGGGCGTTCCTGCCGTTCCTGATCTGGTCGCCGATCCTGTTCGTGATGGGCGGCGCGCTCGTCTACTTCTTCTTCATGCCGATGGTGATGTGGTTCTTCCTGGCCATGCAGCAGATTGGCCCGGATCAGGAAGTGACCATCGAACTCCTGCCGCGGGTCTCGGAATATCTCGGCCTGATCATGATGCTGATCCTGGCGTTCGGCCTGGTGTTCCAGCTGCCGGTCGTTACGACGCTCCTGGCACGTGTCGGGCTCCTTTCGGCGCAGTCGCTGGCCGACAAGCGCAAGTGGGCGATCGTCATCGCCTTTGTAGTTGCGGCGGTGATCACTCCTCCCGACCCGGTCAGCCAGATCGGCCTCGCGCTGCCGACGATCCTTCTCTACGAGATTTCGATCATCCTCTGTCGCAGGATCGAGAAGTCGCGCCTCGCCGAGGAAGCGGCGCGGGAAGCCGAGACGGCCAACGCCGCCGAGTAATTCCTCCTCATTCGACTATCTGATCCCGGGCCTCGTGCCCGGGATTGATGTCTGACTGTCGCTGCAACTGGCGCCAGCGCTGCGGCAACATCGCCTCATCCATCCGAACTCTTGCGTAGATTCTGATTGCGGTTTACCCACCATTGGTACCCGCGAGGGGTCAGACGACAGGAATCGGACGCATCATGCTCGACATCAAATGGATCCGCGAAAACCAGCAGGCACTGGCCGAGGCGCTGCAGAAGCGCGGGCAGTCGTCGGACGCTGCTCGATCCGTTGTCGCGGATCTCATCGCGAAGGATGAGGAGCGCCGCGCCCACCTGACGAAGCTGCAGGAAGCGCAGGCCCGCCAGAACACCGCCTCGAAGGAGATCGGCAAGGCGATGGCCGCCAAGGACCTCGAGCTCGCTGAGAAGCTCAAGAGCGAGGTCGCCGAGCTGAAGGCGTTCGTCCAGAGCGGCGAGGCAACCGGCCGTGAACTCGACAAGGCACTGACCGATGCGCTCGCCGTCATCCCGAATATTCCGCTCGACGACGTTCCGGACGGCAAGGACGAGAACGACAATGTCGAGATCCGCCGCTTCGGTGAGCCGCGCACGGACGGCCCGTTCAAGGAGCACTATGAGCTTGGCGAAGCGCTGGGCTACATGGACTTCGAGCGTGCCGCCAGGATTTCCGGTGCGCGCTTCACCGTGCTGACCGGCAAGCTGGCGCGCCTTGAACGTGCGCTCGGCCAGTTCATGCTCGATCTCCACACCACGGAACACGGCTACACCGAAGTGGTCTCTCCGCTGCTGGTGCGCGACGAGGCGCTGTTCGGTACCGGCCAGTTGCCGAAATTCGAGGAAGACCTTTTCTTCACCCCGCATGGCGAAAGCCGCCTCGGCCTGATCCCGACCTCGGAAGTGCCGATGACCAATCTGGTGCGCGACGACATTCTTGCCGGCGACAAGCTGCCGCTGCGCTTCACGGCGCTCACCCCGTGCTTCCGTTCCGAGGCAGGTTCGGCCGGTCGCGACACGCGTGGCATGCTGCGCCAGCACCAGTTCTACAAGGTCGAGCTGGTCTCGATCACCGACGCCGAATCGTCGATCGCCGAGCATGAGCGCATGACCGAGTGCGCCGAGACCGTTCTCAAGCGCCTCGGCATCCCGTTCCGCACCGTCGTGCTCTGCACTGGTGACATGGGCTTCGGTTCGCGCAAGACCTACGACATCGAGGCTTGGCTGCCGGGCCAGAATACCTACCGCGAGATTTCGTCCTGCTCCGTCTGCGGCGACTTCCAGGCCCGTCGCATGAACGCCCGCTATCGCGGAGCCGACGGCAAGCCGCAGTACGTCCACACCCTCAATGGTTCGGGCGTGGCCGTGGGGCGTGCGTTGATCGCGGTGATGGAGAACTACCAGAACGACGACGGCTCGATTAGCGTCCCCGATGCGCTGCGGCCGTACATGGGCGGCATCACCCGCATCGAGGCGGCTGCCTGATGCGGATACTGCTGACCAACGACGACGGTATCCACGCTGAGGGCCTCCAGGTTCTGGAGCGCATCGCCAATCAGCTTGGCGACGAAGTCTGGGTCGTTGCACCGGAGACCGACCAGTCGGGCTTCGCGCACTCACTGTCGCTATCGGAGCCGCTGCGCATGCGGAAGGTGCGCGACCGGCACTATGCCGTGCGCGGCACCCCGACGGATTGCGTCATCATGGGCGTTCGCCACCTGATGCCGGAGCCGCCGGACCTGATCCTCTCGGGCGTCAATTCCGGCTCGAACGTTGCCGACGACGTGACCTATTCGGGCACGATTGCCGGCGCGATGGAAGGCACATTGCTTGGCATCCGCTCAGTCGCGCTGAGCCAGGCCTACTCGGTCAGCGAGGAGGGCAGGGAAGTCAACTGGGCGACGACCGAGCAGCATGCGCCGCATGTGCTGCGCCAGCTTATTGGCCTCGACCTGCCGCAGAATGTCTTCCTGAACCTCAATTTCCCGAACTGCGAACCCGACGAGGTCAAGGGCGTCGTCGTGACCAACCAGGGCAAGCTCTCGCATGGCCTCTGGCTCGACGAGCGCAAGGACGGACGCGGCTTCCCCTATTTCTGGCTGCGCTTTGGCCGGGATCCGGGCGAAATCCGCGACGGCACCGACATTGCCGCGCTACGCGCCGGCAAGATTTCGGTGACACCGCTGCACATGGACCTGACCGCCTACGCTGTGAAAGACCAGATCGCCAACGCGCTGGCCAAGGCGCCAGCCAGGAATCCGGGCTGACAATGGACGAGGCGGAACGCGAACGCTTCGCCGCCTTTCTGCTGCGAATGCGCGGGGCAGGGCTCGATCGCCGGGACCTGATGGCGGCGGTGGAGGCAACGCCTCGCGCCAGCTTCGTGCCGCCGCAATGGCGGGCCGATGCATGGTCGGACCGCTCGCTGCCGATCGAATGCGGCGAGACCATCGAGGGCATCGACCTGCAGATGCGGGCAATTTCCATGCTGAGCCTTGAACCCGGCTCGCGCGTGCTCGAAATCGGCACAGGCTCCGGTTTCACTTCCGCCGTGATGGCGCGCCTTTCGGCGCGCGTGCTCAGCCTCGACCGCTTCCGCACACTGTGCGAGGCAGCGCGCACCCGTCACGAGACGCTGGGCCTCTCCAACATCCTGATCCGTCAGGCCGATGGCTCACAGGGCGCACCGGCGGAAGGACCGTTCGACCGCATCATCGCCTGGGCGTCCTACGAATCGCTGCCGCGCAGCTTCGTCGACCAACTCGCCTCGGGCGGAATCATGATCGCTCCGATCGGCCCCGGTGACGGTGTGCAGGTGATGGAGAAGCTCACCAAGCTCGGCAGCCGCTTCGAACGCGAGGTCGTTGGAAACGTCCGTTTCCAGCCGATGGCTGCGGGCGTTGCCGCTGCCATCTAGTAGCGTCATGCGGTCCGTAAACTTTCCCGCTTCCTAATTAACGGCGCAGTAACATTAACGCGCTTTAATCCTGCCAGTCTTTGGTATCGAGTGTTGCGGGTAGTGTGATGCGTTTCGCTGTTTCAGGCCAATACCGCCGAGTTCTGGCACGGGGCGCCGCCGTCTTTCTGATGGGTGGCCTTGCTGCAGGTTGCAGCTCCGACGTGATGCGCTTCGAGGAGTCGATCCTTACCGGCAACTCCCACGCTCCGCAGCAGCAGGTGTCGCAGTCATATCCCGGAGCGCCGTACGGGGTTGACCATACCTCGACGGGCTCGATTTCATCCGCGCCGCGCCGTGGCGGTCTGCTCAATCGCCTGACCCCGCGTCCGCGCCAGGATCTGGGTGGCCAGTACGCGGCAGCGCCGAGCCAGAACACCTGGCAGCAGCCCGCACAGGTCTATCCGGCTCCGTCCTCTCCGGTTTCCTCCGGTCCCGCCCTTGCGCCCGTCGTTCGCAGCAGCCTCGATCCGGCACCGACCGGCTCGGTTCAGCCGGCGCCGGCGCCAGCACCTGCGCCGAAGGTCGCCGAGGTGCGCCCGTCAGCTCCGAACACCCTTGGCCAGCTCGACCAGTCGAGCGCTAGCGCGAAGGTTCCCACCCCGTCGCGCGCGCCGGGCGATCGCGCACCGGCACAGCAGCAGCTCGCGCAGGCGGCAGCCCCCGCTCCGGCTGCTCCCGCAATGGCCTCTGCCAGCGGCAACGCCTACAAGGTGGCCTCGGGTGACACGCTTCACAGCATTGCTCGCCGCTTCAACGTCAGCGTCGACGCGCTCAAGCGCGCCAACGGCCTCAATGACGGCAACATTCGTATCGGCCAGACCCTGACCATTCCGGCAGGGGACGCTGCGCCGAAGCAGGCTGAGCCTGCTCCGGCAGTCGTCGTGGCCGAGCAGAAGCCTGACAAGTCGACCGTTACCAGCGCGACCCCGAAGCCGGAGGTGCAGACCTACACGCCGCCGAAGAAGTCGTCCGAGCTGCCGGTTGAGAAGGCTGCGATCGATCGTACGACCCCAGCGCCAAATTCGACCGGTATTTCCGGCATGCGCTGGCCGGTCCGCGGCCGCGTCATCAGCGCGTACAGTGCGTCTGGCACGAAGAAGAACGACGGCATCGACATCGCGGTGCCGGCCGGCACGCCGATCAAGGCGGCAGAGAACGGCGTGGTCATCTACGCCGGCGACGGCCTCAAGGAGTTCGGCAACACCGTCCTGGTGCGCCACGACAACGGCCTCGTCACCGTCTACGGCCATGCGAGCGAGCTGAAGGTTCAGCGCGGCCAGAAGGTTCGCCGCGGCGAGGAGATCGCGCTCGCCGGCATGAGCGGTTCGGCCGATATGCCGAAACTTCACTTCGAGGTCCGCAAGGACTCGACACCGGTCGACCCGACAAAATACCTCGAATAGTTCCTGGCTTCAAAGAGCACGGGCTGTCCGTTTTAGTCTCCAGTCCGGACAGCCAAGCCATAGGCCCGCCTCACGGCGGGCCTTTTGCGTTCGGCGAAAGAAAAGGGGATCAGCCCTCGAGGCGCTGGCCGAGGCGGCCGGCAAGGTCCTGAATAAACTGCCAGGCGACACGGCCCGAACGGCTGCCGCGGGTCGTTGCCCATTCGAGCGCGTCGCGGCGCAGCTCTTCCGGGTCGACCTTCAGCCCGAAGTAGCGGGTATAACCTTCGATCATCTCGAGGTAATCGTCCTGCGAGCACTTGTGGAAGCCGAGCCACAGGCCAAAGCGGTCCGACAGCGATACCTTCTCCTCGACGGCCTCAGCGGGATTGATCGCGGTCGAGCGTTCGTTCTCGATCATGTCGCGCGGCAGCAGGTGGCGACGGTTCGACGTCGCATAGAACACGACATTCTCCGGCCGGCCCTCAACACCGCCGTCGAGCGCGGCCTTCAGCGACTTGTAGGACGCGTCGTCATGGTCGAACGACAGGTCGTCGCAGAACAGGATGAAGCGGTACGGCGCGCCCTTGAGGATGCCGAGCAGCTTCGGCAGTGAGGAAATGTCTTCGCGGTGGATCTCGATCAGCTTGAGGGTCGGCTCGCTGCCGGCAATCTCCGCATAGACCGCTGCATGCGCCGCCTTGACCAGCGACGACTTGCCCATGCCGCGCGCACCCCACAACAGCACGTTGTTGGCGGGCAGACCGCGCGCGAAGCGGCGGGTGTTCTCGACGAGTATGTCGCGCACGCGGTCGACGCTCTTGATGAGCGTGATGTCGACTCGGTTCACGCGTTTGACCGGTTCCAGCGCTCCAAGCTCGGCTGACCACACGAAGCAGTCGGCGGCGGTCAGGTCGCTTGCCTGCGGTTCGCGCGGGGCGAGGCGGGCAATCGTGGCGATCAGCTTGTCGATCTTTTCTTCCAGCGTTTCTGGCAGGCCGGTGGTCATGCTAAATGAAGTCCCTGCTTGGTTACGTGCAGGCAGGGGGTGTATCACGGGGTGCAGGACCTTGAAAGCCGTGGGTTGCCGGGCAGCGCAGTTGCATTGAATCCCTGACACATTATATTCCGGCGACCTTTCAGGGGCGGTTCTGCCGACCTCAATCATTTAGTCTCAGGAGTTTCCCATGTTCGTCACCCCGGCATACGCCCAGACTGCCGCAGGCGGCACAGATGTTTTCGTCAGCATCCTGCCTTTCATTCTCATCTTCGTGGTGATGTACTTCCTCATCATCCGCCCCCAGCGCGCGCAGATGAAGAAGCGTACGGAAATGCTTGCTGCAATCCGTCGTGGCGACACCGTCATCACCGGCGGCGGTCTGATCGGCAAGGTGTCGAAGGCCAATGACGACGAGCTCGAGATCGATCTCGGCAACGGCTTTACCGTCAAGGCACTGCGCGCGACTATTGCCGATGTGCGGGTGAAGGGCGAGCCTGTCGCCAACCAGAACGCCAAGAAATAACCTTATTCAAGGCTGAAGCGGTTCACCCTCGGTTCCGTCCGGACGATCAAACATGCTCTATTTCTCGCGCTGGAAGTCCATCTCGATCTGGCTGATCGTATTGCTAGGTGTGCTCGTCGCCCTGCCGAACGCGCTGCCGCAGTCGGTTCTCCGGTCGATGCCGAGCTGGCTACCCACGAGCCAGATGACCCTCGGCCTGGACTTGCAGGGCGGATCGCACATCCTGCTGCAGGTTGATCGTGAAGATCTGATCGGTGACCGTCTCGAGACGCTGCGTGACGACGTCCGCACCAAGCTGCGCGACGCACGCGTCGGCTATACCGGCCTGTCCGGCACTGGCCGCAGCGTCCAGGTCCGCATTCGCGACGCGAGCCAGCTTGACGCCGCCAGGACGGCTCTCGCTGACCTGACGGCACCGGTTTCCGCTGGTTTCCTGGGCGGCGGAACCGTCACGGAAGTCGAGATGTCCGAGCCGGAGCAGGGGCTGCTTCGCCTCACGCTCACCGATGACGGCATCACCTACCGCGTCGGCAGCGCCGTCGACCAGTCGGTCGAGGTCGTCAACCGCCGTGTCAACGAGCTCGGCACAACCGAGCCGATCATTCAGCGCCAGGGCACGGACCGCATTCTCGTACAGGTCCCTGGCCTTGAGGACCCGCAGCGCCTGAAGGACATACTTGGCCAGACGGCGAAGCTGACCTTCCAGATGGTGGACCAGTCGATGCCAGCACAGGAGGCGCTCAATGGGCGCGCACCGGCTGGCACGACGGTGATGATGTCGAATGACGAGCCTGCGGTCCCGTACATCATCGAGAACCGCGTCATCGTCTCCGGCGAAAACCTCGTCGACGCGCAGGCGACCTTCGACCAGCGGACGAACGAGCCGGTCGTTTCCTTCCGCTTCGACAATCAGGGCGCGACGCGTTTTGCGCAGGCCACCCAGCAGAATGTTGGCCGCCTGTTTGCGATCGTCCTCGACGACAAGGTGATTTCGGCGCCGCAGATCCGCGAGCCGATCCTCGGCGGTTCGGGCCAGATCTCCGGCAATTTCACCGTCCAGAGCGCCAACGACCTTGCAGTGCTGCTGCGTGCAGGCGCGCTGCCGGCCACGCTGACTGTTGTCGAAGAGCGCACCGTTGGTCCGGGCCTTGGTCAGGACTCGATCGATGCCGGCGTCATGGCCTCGATAATTGGCTCGATCCTCGTCATCGTCTTCATGTTCGCAGCCTACGGCTTCCTCGGCCTGATTGCGAACGTCGCGCTGATCGTCAACGTCGTCCTCATCATCGCGATCCTGACTGCACTTGGTGCCACGCTTACGCTGCCTGGCATCGCCGGTATCGTGCTTACCGTCGGCATGGCGGTGGACTCGAACGTGCTGATTTACGAGCGCATTCGCGAGGAACGGCGCAATGGGCGCAGCGTGATCAAGGCGTTCGACTCGGGTTTCGAACGCGCGCTCGCGACGATCGTCGACTCGAACCTGACCACGCTCATTGCGGCGGCCGTGCTGTTCTTCGTGGGCACCGGTCCGGTCAAGGGCTTCGCCGTCACGCTCGCCATCGGTATCCTGACGACGCTGTTTACGGCGTACACTTTCACGCGCTGGGTCGTCGCGATGTGGCTGCGCCGCACGAAGCCCACGGAAGTGCCGAAGGGCTACATCCATCTCGTGCCGCCGGTCACCCGCATCCCCTTCATGAAGGTGCGACTGCAGGTTTTCGTCCTGTCGGTGTTCCTCAGCATTGCCTCGGTCGTCCTCCTGTTCACGGTCAAGCCGAACTTCGGCATCGACTTCACCGGCGGTACGCTGATCGAGGTCCGCGCCAAGACGGGCGAGGCAGACCTCGGCGACATCCGCCAGCGGCTTGCCGACGCCGGCGTGCACGAAGTGCAGGTCCAGGGCTTTGGCGATCCGACCGACGCACTGATCCGTCTGGGCGCAGCGGAGGACGAGGCAACCGGCAATGCCATCGTGCAGGATGCGCAGCAGGTCCTGTCGATCGACTATGACATCCGCCGTACGGAAGTGGTTGGTCCCACGGTTTCCAGCGAGCTGATGTGGTCTGCCATCGTCGGCGTACTGGTCGCGCTGGCCGCAATCATGGTTTATGTCTGGATACGCTTTGAATGGCAGTTCGCCATCGGCGCGATCATGTCTACCATCAACGATATCTGTCTCACGCTTGGCTTCCTTGTCGTCACGCAGATCCAGGTGGACCTCACCACCGTCGCCGCGATGCTGACGATCGTCGGCTACTCGCTCAACGACACCGTGGTCATCTACGACCGCGTCCGCGAGAATCTGCGCCGCTTCAAGAAGATGCCGCTCGGCCAGCTCCTTGATCTTTCGGACAACGAGATGCTGGCACGTACGGTGATGACCTCGGTGACGACGCTGCTCGCGCTGGTCGCTCTCTATCTGTTCGGCGGCGAAGTCATCCGCTCCTTCGTGGCGTCGATGATCTTCGGTATCGTGATTGGTACGCTGTCGTCGATCTTCATCTCTGCGCCGGCGCTGATCTTCTTCAACCTGCGCTCGACGAAGGGCCAGGCGCTCTCGGAAGAGGAAATCCGCATCGGTGAAGCTCGGGACCTGAAGGCCGAGGCCAAGCAGGCTTCGGCGGGCTGATGTCCAGCGGCCTCCATATCCGCGCGGCCCATTATCCGGGCCGCGCGCCTATCGATGCATACGGCAACGGCGGCTTCCGCTTCGCCGACATGTCGCATCGCGGCTCGATCCTGTGCCTGCCGTCCGGCATCCACGGCTGGACGGCGACGTCCGGGCAGGGGCTCACCGATGCCGACCTCGAAAAGGTGATCGCCGAGGCAGCCGAGATCGATATTCTGTTGGTCGGCACCGGCGTCGAACTGTTGCCGCTGCCACGCCCGCTGCGTGAAAGGCTGCGCGAGCTCAAGGTCGCTGTCGAGCCGATGTCGACTGGCTCGGCCGTGCGGACCTACAACGTCCTTCTGGCGGAAGATCGTGCCGTTGCCGCTGCGCTGGTCGCGGTGGAGTAAGATGACGGAAGCTGCGACCTCGCTGCTCCCCGAGCTGCGCAAGAGCGATCCCGACCGGTACCTTTCGGTCCTCTATGCGCCGGCTGACAAGCGCGAGGCGCTGGCGACCCTCTACCTGTTCAACGCCGAGATCGCGGCGATCCGCGACCGCATCCACGAGCCGATGCCCGGCGAAATCCGCATTCAATGGTGGCGCGATACGCTTTCTGCCGGCAATTCCGAAACAGCCGGCCATCCGGTTGCGGCTGCGCTGCTGCATGTGATCAAAGAATACCGCCTGCCGCTGGCCGCTTTCGACAACTATCTCGAGGCCCGCATCTTCGACCTCTACAACGATCCGATGCCGTCGCGCTCGGATCTCGAGGGCTATTGTGGTGAGACGGCTTCGGCGATCATCCAGCTGGCCGCGCTGATCCTTGATGCGGATGCAGCTCCGGTTTACGCCTCAGCGGCTGGTCATGCCGGCTGCGCCCAGGCCATCACTGGCCTCCTGCGGCTGACTCCACTGCACCGCTCCCGCGGGCAGTGTTACGTCCCTACCGAAATCCTGACGGCCGTTGGCACCAGCCGCGACGAATTCGTTGCCGCACAGAACCGCGAGGCCGCGAAGAACGCGGTCCCCGCCATGGCCGCGCTGGCGCGCGATCATTTCGATAAGTTCCGGAATGAGGCTAAGGGTCTGCCGTCATCGCTGCGGGCAGCCTTCCTGCCCGCAACGCTTGCGCCGCTCTACCTCGACAAGATCGCAGCGTCCAGCTTCGACCCTCTCGAGAAGGTCGCCGAAGTGGGGGCAGTGCGAAAGCATTTCAGGTTGCTGACCAGCGCCGCGCGGCGCTGGTAGCGATTACTCGGCAGCCGCCAGCGCGTTGTTGCTGTCGAGCCAGCGGCGGCAGTCGGCCAGCGCACGCGCCGCGAGGGCCTTTTTCTTCGCCAGTGCCTTATCCTTGCCGCGGAAGCGGCCTTCGAAGCCTTCCGGGCGAAGCTGAGTTCCGGGCTCGAGCGGCGGGAACAGGCCGAAATTGACGTTCATCGGCTGGAACGAACGCTTGCCCGGCTCGTCGTCCGAGACGATGTGCCCGCCGGTGATGTGGCCAAGCAGCGCGCCGAATGCGGTCGTGGGCGGCGGCGGCGTGATGTCCTTGCCAAGACGCTGCGCGGCGGCAAAGCGGCCGGCCAGGAGGCCGATCGCGGCCGACTCGACATAACCCTCGCAGCCGGTGATCTGGCCGGCAAAGCGCAGACCGGGGCGGGACTTCAGCTGCAGCGTCCGGTCGAGCAGGATCGGCGAGTTGATGTAGGTGTTGCGGTGCAGGCCGCCGAGGCGGGCGAAGTCCGCATTCTCCAGTCCCGGAATGGTGCGGAAGATGCGCACCTGCTCGCCATGCTTCAGCTTCGTCTGGAAGCCGACCATGTTGTAGAGCGTGCCCAGCGCATTGTCCTGGCGCAGCTGAACCACCGCATAGGGCTTCACTGTCGGGTTGTGGGCGTTGGTGAGGCCCATCGGCTTCATCGGCCCGTGGCGCAGCGTTTCAGGTCCGCGCTCCGCCATCACCTCGATTGGCAGGCAGCCATCAAAATAGGGCGTGCCTTCCCATTCCTTGAATTCGGTCTTGGCGCCCGCGAGCAGCGCGCCGACGAAGGCCTCGTACTGCTCCTTCGTCATCGGGCAGTTGATGTAGTCCTTGCCGGTGCCGCCGGGGCCGACCTTGTCGTAGCGCGACTGGAACCAGGCGACGTTCATGTCGATCGAGTCGAAATGCACGATCGGCGCGATAGCGTCGAAGAAGGCGAGCGAGTCAGCGCCCGTCTCGGCCGCGATGGCCTCGGCCAGCGACGGTGCTGTGAGCGGGCCGGTGGAGATGATGACGAGATCCCAGTCCTTCGGCGGCAGGCCGGTGACCTCCTCACGAACGATGGTGACGAGCGGGTGCGAGGCAAGCGTCTGCGACACGCGGTCGGAGAAGGCGACCCGGTCGACAGCCAGCGCGCCGCCAGCTGGAACCTGGCTGGCATCGCCCGAGGCCATGATCAGCGAGTTCGCCATGCGCATTTCGGCATGGAGAACGCCGACGGCATTGGTCTCGGCATCGTCCGAACGGAAGGAGTTGGAGCAGACCAGCTCGGCAAGGCCTTCGGTCTGGTGCGCCTCCGTGCGCCGCACCGGGCGCATTTCGTGCAGGATGACGGGGACGCCCGCCTGAGCGAGCTGCCAGGTGGCTTCGGAACCGGCGAGACCGCCGCCGATGACGTGAACGGGAGCTATTGTCATGGGGGAGGAGATAATCCGGAGTGTGCCTGAAAGCAAGGAAAGCCCGGAAACAACAACACCCGCCGGGGGAGGAGGACCGGCGGGTGTCGTTTTAGTGGCCCTTCACTGGGAGGAGGAAGAGGAGGGCCATATCTGCCAGGCTGGGAGGAGGAAAACCTGGCAAGAACTGAATGCGTTAGATCGACTTGCGGGCGATGAACGGAATGTCGCCGCGGGCAATGCCGAGGTCGTGAAGTTCGCGGTTGGACAGGCGGCTCAGCTCGTTGACGGTTTCGCGGTAGCGGCGCCAGTTGCGGAAGTTGCGGATCAAGTTCATTTCGTCACCTAGAGAAGTTTTTGTGTTTCGTTGTTCTTGCGATGGCTGGTAGATAGTCCCGAGCTTCATCTTTTTGAAGTGACGTTGGCGCATGGCTCCAATGCGTTTTGTGCATTGCAACATTGGGGGGCGTCAACGCTTGCGGCGAAAGATGGGCGACGCGGTTATGTTGCCGTAATCGTGGCGGAAATCAGGCTGAGGCTGGCGGATGTTGCAGTCCAGCATCGGTCGCAATCGGAGAGGGTGATGGCGAGCTACGCCACCAGGGTCAAAGGCGACATTGAACGCTGGGCGAAGGCCGGCCTCATTGATGCGGCCACGGCAGAGAAACTTTCGTTTGACGTGTCACAGCGCCATCGGGGCGTTTCCTTCGGCGTCGTGCTCGCGACCATGGCGGCTGCGCTGTTCGCCGCCGCGATCCTGCTGATCGTCGCGGCCAACTGGGAGATGATCCCGCGCCTCGTGCGCGTCGGCCTGCTGTTTGCTCTGATGGTCTTTGGCTATGTCGGCGGCGCGTGGCTGAAGCTGAAGGGCCGCGACACGCTGGCCGAATCCGTTTGGGTGCTTGCTGCCACCGCTTTCGGCGCGTCGATCGCGCTGATCGGCCAGATGTATCACCTGTCCGGCGACGAGCGGCAGGCAGTTTTAGTCTGGGGCGCGGGCACCGCGCTTGCGGCGGGTGCGCTATGCTCGCGCTATCTGACGGCAGGCGCGGCGCTGCTTGCCATCGTCTGGCTCGTCATGGAGCTGGGCGAGGGCGGCGACGAGGTGGTGCGTTCGAGCCTCGGCTACCTTGCTGGTGCTGCGGTGCTCTACCTGCTGTCGTTCTGGACCCGCAGCCGCCACGCGCGCCATTTGCTGCTGCTGTCGCTGTCACTGGTCGCCGCGCTCAACTTCCTCGACCAGGAAAACCTCATTGCGCCGCTGATCCTGGGCGCCTTCGGCATCGCCTTGTTCGGCTTCGATCTTCTGCGGCCCGAAGCTGCACAAAAATTTACCGGCCTCGGCAGCACCGCGGCTGTGCACGGTCTCTTCGCCTTCCTCGTTGCCGGCGGCATGGTGCAGCTTCTTCATGTCGACACCGACGGCTTTGTCCTTGCCTCGATCGTCATCTTTGCCGGCATCATCGCGGCGCTGCTGCTGTCGGGACACGAAAGCCGGCTGCTGCGCTGGCTCGCCTACGCCGCCTTCATCGTCCTGCTCGGCATGCTTTACGTCGTCATGCTGGGTTCGATGCTCGGCACCGCCGGCTTCTTCATCCTCGGCGGCATCGTTCTTTCGGCGCTGGCCTGGCTCATCGGCCGCCTCGAACGGCGTTTTGGCACAGCTGAAGGAGCGAAACGATGAACCGGCGCTGGCTGATCCCCGTCGCGATCCTCGTCGCACTAGTCCAGATCGCGTTCCTGAGCTGGACCATCCTCGGCCGCGCTCAGATCCTGCGCGAAGGCCGCGAGATCGTGCTCTCCGTCGAGCCGGTCGACCCGCGCGATCTTCTGCGCGGCGACTATGTCATCCTCAGTTACAACATCAGCCGGGTGCCGGTATCGCTGTTCGCGAATACTCCGGCGCTGCCCGAGAATGACAGCGTAGAACGCACCGTCTTCATTCGCCTGAAGGAAGGCGGGGACGGCATCTGGCAGCCGCTCGCGGCCTCGGTCGATGCGCCCGCCGCAGCGGCGCTGTCTGACGCGGAAGTCGACATCCGTGGCACGGCATACTTCGCGCGCTGGGAAAGCGACGCCGTGCGCGTGACCTACGGCATCGAGCGCTTTTATGTGCCGGAGGGCGAGGGCCGCCAGATTGAGCGCGACCTGCGCACCCGCTCCTTCCGCATGAAGGTCGCCATTTCCTCGAACGGCACCGCGCAGATCAAGTCGCTGCACGACGGCGAGACGATGCTCTATGAAGAGCCGGTGTATTGAGGGTTTCCGACAAGGGCCGCCGGACGGGTGGCCCATTTCCAAAATCCTGCTGACCGCTTACCCTCAGTCGTCGGTGACGATCAGCAACTCGAAAGTAACGCAGACAGGATTCTGGCCGTTCATAAGGCGGCCGCTGTGAATCGCCCCGCGCAGATCAACGAGCGAAACATCGAGCTGGCTCTGCAATCTGCCATCCGTCGTGAAGATGCGGCCGTCGTCGATGAAGACTTCAGTCGCATAGGAGGCGACGCGCCGGCCGTCGTCGAATTCGATCTCGTTGAGGCTACCGACACCAAGGATTTGGGCCTGCGTGATGCCGTGGCGGCTACACAACGCCTCGATCGCAAGTGAGATGTCGCCATTCGGGCGAATGGTCACTGCAAGCGCGTTGGGGGCGGCGACCTCATGGCCGGTTGCCTCGGCTGCGAACAGCTTGAAATTGGTCTCCGCATCGTCACGTGCAATGTAGTTCGCGCCTTTGATGCCCCAGGCCCGCACCGTCGCATCCTCAGCGATGAACGCCTCGTGTGGCAGCAAGTGCCCGGCGCGGCGGTTGCCCGCCTCATCGATCCAGATGCCATGACAGTGGATGAACGGCGCACCGTCGCGAATGCCGGCAATGACGCCGGCGCGCTCGATGATGACGACGCCGTCGGGCGCATATGTCTCGCTGTACCAGGCAACGTGGCTGTCGTCAGGCGAGGCCGCCGGAATGACGTAGCGCATCGGCCAGATCGCCACGTTTTCGAGATGCACGTGGCCGGCCGAAAAGCCAGCGTTGGCGAGTGTGCCGGTGATGGCCGCGTTGACGCTCTGCCCCTTCGCGAGCCGCAACGATAGCTGCGTCGCTCGGCAGCGAGCAGATTGCTCACGCTCTGCCGCGACAGGGCCGGGATGCTTGAGGTAGCGCATTAGTTCGCGAGCCCCGCGGTGACAAAACCGCCGTCGGCGGCGAGGATGTGGCCGTTGACGTAGCTCGCCTCGTCCGACAGCAGGAAGGCGACGACGCGCGCGATTTCATGCGGTTCGCCATAGCGGCGCAGCGGCACGCGCGCATGCCATTGCTGGCGAACGTCGTCGGTGTGGATGGCGCGTGCGAGTGCCGTGTCGATCGGGCCAGGCGCGACCGCATTGACCCGGATGCCGGCAGGCCCGAGTTCGTTGGCGAGCACCATCGTCATGGTGTTCACCGCGCCCTTCGACGCGCCATAGGCGCTGCGGCCCTTGTTTCCAATCATTCCCGAGATCGAGCTGATGTTGACGATCGCTCCCTGCTCGCCCTTTGCCAGCCAGTGCCTTGCTGCTGCGCGCGAGACGATGAAGGTGCCTGTCAGGTTCACCTCGATGATGCGCCGGAATTCATCGACGCTGGTCTCCGTCAGCGGCTTGTCGGCGCCGATGCCTGCACAGTTCACGACCCCGGCGATCCGACCCCGCGCGGCGATTGCGACGACGGCCTCTTCCACAGCGGCCTCGTCGGTCACGTTGAGGGCGAAGGTGGCGTCGACAGGCAAGCCAAGCTTGCTGCAGGCCTCGACCAGCGCCTCGCGCCGAAGGTCTATGAGGTGAGGGCTCCAGCCACGCTCATTAAGGATGCGGGCGGTCTCGAAGCCGATGCCGCAGGCACCGCCGGTGATGATGACCGCGCCGCTCATGCCGCGGACTCCAGCTCGCCGCGCCGCTCGAGCTCTTCACGGATCAGCTTCTTGGCAATCTTGCCATAGGCTGACTTCGGCATCTCATTCCAGAAGACGAAACGCTTGGGCATCTTGTAGCGGGCGATCTTGTCCTCCAGCCAGCCGCGCAGTTCGGCCTCTGCCGGAGAATGACCCTCGCGCGGGACACACACCGCAATGCCGACTTCGCCCCATACGGGATCGGGCACGCCCAGCACCGCCACCTCGCTGATGGCGGGATGCTGCAGGATCTTTTCCTCGATCTCGCGCGGATAGATGTTGGAGCCGCCGGAGATGTACATGTCCGAAGCGCGGCCAGTGATGTAGACAAACCCCTGTTCGTCCATGTGGCCGAGGTCTCCGGTGCGGAACCAGCCGTTGCGGAACGCCTTCGCGTTGGCTTCCGGATTGTTGTAGTAGCCCGCGAACACGGCAGGTCCGATCACGCAGATTTCGCCCGTCTCGCCGCGCGGCACCGGTTCGCCGGCGCCGTTCTGGATCTCGACCTGCATGCCGGTGCGTGCGAAGCCGCAGGTGCCGATGCGGGCATGTGGTCCGTCTTCCAGCGTGTGAAGGGCGGGCGGCAGCACGGTGATGTTGCCTGTGACCTCGCCGAGACCGAAGTACTGCACCAGCACCGGGCCCAGCTTCTCGAGCGCCCGCTTCTGGTCCTCGCGATACATCGGCGCACCCGCATAGATCACGTAGCGCAGCGAGGAGTGGTCGTAACGGTCGACCGCCGGGTCCTCGACCAGCATCTTGACGATGGTTGGCACGGTAAAGAGGTTCGTTACCCGCCATTTCTCGACCAAAGACCAGATCAGGTTTGGATCGAAGCGGTCGCTGCGAGGCAGGATTGTCTTAACCCCGTGCGCGACCTGCACCAGCTGGTGGACGCCCGCGCCATGCGAAAGCGGCGCAACGACGATCGAGGCGTCGCCGGGGCCGGTGCCCGGCATCAGGTCGCAGAGATGGTTTGTCACCACGAAGGCCATCTGGCCGTGGGTTAGGACTGCGGCCTTCGGCTTGCCGGTCGTGCCGGAGGTGAAGAAGAACCAGCACGGATCGTCGCGTTCGACGGGCTCGTCGCGGACAATTTCGCCTCGGTGGCGCGCGACGATTGCGTCATAGTCCTCGCCGAAGTCTGCATTGCCGATGGCGATGACGAAGCGCATGGCTGGCGAGGCCTGCCGGCAGGTCGAGGCGTGGGCCGGGAAGGAGGCATGGCAGATCATGCCGACCGCGCCGCTCGCCTGCGCAAGATAGGCCACTTCGTCCGGCGTCTGGCGAAAGTTCGTCGGCACCCACACGGCACCGACACGGAAGCAGGCAAACATCGACTCGAACATCTGCAGGCAGTTCGACGACTGCACCAGCACGCGTTCGCCCTTCTTCACGCCGAACTCAGCGCGCAACGCGCTCGCCATCGCGTTGACGCGCGCTTCCATCTCACCCCAGGTCCAGGTGTCATCACCCCACACGAAGCCGATGCCATCCGGATCGCGCTGCGCAGCCTGGGTCAGGAAGTGCGACAGGTTCATCACCCTGGTGGTGCTTGGTGTCATCTGTTTGCTCTCCTATCAGGCATTCGGGGTGAGGCGGTGTTGCGGCTGTCCTGGCGGGTAGCGAACATCTGGGCGATGCGCGCTTCGACCAGTCGCGCCTCCTGCAAAAGGTATCCGGCCAGTTCCTGCTGGCGCTTCTCCTGCATGCGGCTGTCGATCGCGGCGATGCTGAGCGCACCGGCGAGGTGGCCCTCCGGCGTCTTCAGCGCGACGCCGATCCCCCAGGAATTGGCGAAGATGCGGCCGGGGTTGAGCGCGTAGCCTTTGGCGCGTGTGTCCGCGACGTCGGCGCGGATGCGGTCCGCCGGCAGCATCGGAAATTGCTCGGCGAGTACGAGCGCGTTCGCCGCGAGCGTCGCCTCGACCTCGTCGTCAGGAAGTGCCGCGAGCATGGCGAGCGAGCCGGCGCCGACCCCGAGCGGATGCTCGAAACCAGCCTGGAGCGCGTGCGTGCGGACAGGGTAGGTGCCTTCCTCGCGGTGGAGACACACGGCGAAGGTGTCGCGCCGCACCGACAGGAAGCTTGAGTCCTCCGTGCTCCGCGACAGGCGGAGCAGGCTTTCCATCGACAGCTGCAACAACCCGAAGCGGCGCGAGGCAAGGCTTCCGAGGACATAAGATTCCTGGCCAAGGTAGTATCGGCGGCTCTCTTCGTCCTGTTCGACGAGCCCCGCGCGCATCAGCGCCAGAAGCAGGCGCCGACAGGTTGGCTTGTTGAGGCCGCTTTGCTCGACGATCCGGGAGAGCGAAACACCGCGGTCAGCATGCCGGCCCACCATCGACAGAAGCGTGAGCGCCCGGTCGACGCTCTGGGAGCCGGTTACATCGCGTTCGCCGGCGAGGTTCATTTCAGGCAGGCCCGGCTGCGGCGCAGCTCTGGCCCCCGTCAACGGGCAGGCACACGCCGGTAATGAACTTGGCCTCGTCCGAGGCGAGGAATACGGCTGCGGCAGCGACGTCCCACGCGGTGCCCATCTTACCGAGCGGCACCATCGCGTCGCGCGCAGCGACCATTTCCTCGACCGAGCCGTACTGTCCGGAAATCTGGTTGTAGATCAGCGGCGTGTCGATGAGGCCCGGCATGATGCAGTTTGCTCGGATTCCCTGCCGCGCATACTGCATGGCGAGGGCAACGGTCGCCTGGTTCACCGCCGCCTTGGTCGCGTAGTAGGCGAAGTAGGGGTAGCCGATGTAGCGGATCGCCGCGAGCGAGGAGATGTTGATGATCACGCCGCCGCCGGCCTTGAGCATGTAGGGCAGCACCGCCTTCGAGGTGCGGTAGACCGGGCCGATATTCAGGTCGAGCGCGGCCTGGAATTCCTGCTCGTCGAGCTCCACCGGCCCGCCCATGTGGGTGACGCCGACATTGTTGTGCAGGATCGAGATGCCGCCGAAGGCGTTCGCCACCTTTGCTGCCGCGGCTTCTACCGAGGCAAGGTCGGTAACGTCTGCCTGGACCGAGATCGCTTCATAGCCTTCGTCGCGGATGATCGACGCCGTTTCCTCCGCAGCCTCGGCGACGAGGTCGACGCAGGCGACACGTGCGCCTTCGCGTGCAAATGCCACTGCCGCCGCCTTGCCGTTTCCCCAGCCGGGGCCGGATGAGCCGGCGCCAAACACGATGGCTGATTTTCCTTCGAGACGTCCCTTTACGTTCCGCATCTTTCCCGCACCTACTCAATGCCGACGCAAAAGACGGGCGGGCCAGAGGTCCGCCCGCGATGCTTTCGCTGCCCGAACTAACCGAGTTTGGTGCCGACGGCCTTTTCGAGGATCGCCCAGGCTTCTTCGCCGTAGGTGTTCTTCCACTCGCCGTAGAAGCCGGCATCCGTCAGCTTCTGGCGGAAGGTCGCGGTGTCAGGCTGGTTGATGACCATGCCCTGCTTCTCGAGCTCACCGAGCAGCGAGGCATTGAGCGCAGCCACGTCCTCGCGCTCCTTGACCGCCGCTTCGTTGATGTTCTTCGCCACGATCTCGCGCAAGTCCTCCGGCAGGCGCTCCCAGGCGCGCTTGTTGGCAAGGAACCAGAAGCCGTCCCACATGTGGTTGGTGACGGAGAGGTACTTCTGCACCTCGTAGAGCTTGGCGGTGGAGATGATCGCGAGCGGGTTTTCCTGGCCGTCGACGATGCCGGTCTGCAGTGCCGAATAGACCTCTGCGAAGTTGATCGAGGCCGGGGCGGATTCGAAGGCGGTGAACATCGAGGTCCACAGCGGGCTCACCGGGACGCGGATCTTGAAGCCCTTGAGGTCATCCGCATTGTTGATCGGGCCCACCGACGAGGTGATCTGACGGAAGCCATTGTCCCAGATCTTCTCCATGACGACGAGGTTCGACTTCTCGATTTCCCCGCGTACATAGGCGCCGAGCTCGCCGTCCATTGCCGGCCACACCTGGTCGTAGCTTGGGAAGGCAAAGCCAATGCCGCTGATCGAGGCGTTCGACACAAGCGTCGACAGGATCAGCGGCGACAGGGTGAAGAACTCGACACCGCCGGAGCGCACCTGGCTCAGCATGTCGGTGTCGGCGCCAAGCTGGTTCGACGGGAAGATCTGGATGGCGACGCGCCCCCCGGTCTCTTCACGGATCTTGTCGACCGCTTCCTGCGCGCGCACGTTCATCGGGTGCGAGATCGGCAGGTTGTTGGCGTATTTGTAGTTGAACTCGGCAGTCTGAGCGCCGGCGTAGCGGATGGTCGATACCAGCGGCAGGGCGGACGCGCCCAGCACTAGGGTTCTGCGATTGATCTTCATGCAGGTTTCCTCCTCCTCATTATGATTTCTGGTTTCACAGGTATGCGATCGACAGCGCCGGCACGGCGGCGATGACGAGCAGCCCGACGATCAGCGCGCCGAGATAGGGCCAGATCGCGCCCATCGCCTCGTCGGGCGAGACCTGGCCGATCTTGCAGGCGATGTAGAAGCCGATGCCGATCGGGGGCGCCATCAGGCCGACATTCATCGCGGTCACCACCACCATCGAGTAGTGCACGTCGTGGATGCCGAGCTGCTTGGCGATCGGGAACATCAGCGGCGCCATCAGCACGATCGCCGGCAGGCCCTCGAGCACGCAGCCGAGCACGACGAACACCGCGATGGTGACCAGCATGAAGGCGAACCAGCCGCCCGGCAGCTCGCGCATGTAGCCGGCGAGCTGGTGGGCAAAGCCGGTCTGAGTCAGCGCCCAGGCCATCGCCGAGGCCGTCCCGAGGATCAGCAGGATCGCACCGGACAATGCCGCCGTCTCGACGAGCATGGCGTAGATCTTTGCCGGCCGGATGCCGCCATAGAGCACGATGCCGATGACGAAGGCGTAGAGCACGGCGATGGTCGACACCTCCGTCGCCGTCGCGATGCCGCCGCCGACAGCGCCGCGGATCAGGAACGGTAGCAGCAGGGCAGGGGCTGCAATCAGCAGCGCCGTCCAGATGACACGCAACGACGCGCGCTTCACGCCTTCCATGCTCTCGTGGCGCGCTTTCCAGCGGGCGAGCACGGCCAGCGCCAGCAGCAGCACGATCGCAATGACGAAACCGCTGGTGAAGAGGGCTGCGATCGAAACGCCCGCGACCGAGCCTAACACGATCAGCACGATCGACGGCGGTACCGTGTCGGCCATCGCAGCGCCGGTGGCCAGCAGTGCGATCATCTCCTTAGGCTTGTGGCCACGTCGCTTCATTTCCGGGAACAGGGCAGGGGCGACCGTTGCCATGTCGGAGACTTTCGATCCCGAAATGCCCGAGACGAGGAACAGCGAACCAAGCAGGACGTAGGACATGCCGGCGCGCACGTGCCCCAACAGCGAGGCCATGAACTCGACGATTGCCTTGCCCATGCCAGTGGCGTCGAGGATGCAGCCGAGCAGTACGAAGATCGGAACCGACAGCAGGATCAGGCTCGACATGCCTTCGTCCATGCGCCCGATCATCACCATCATCGGCACATGGGTCGTCAGCGTCAGGAATGCGATCGTTCCTATGCCGAAGCAGAAGGCGATAGGTACGCCGAGGACCAGGCAAAGCGCGGCCAGTCCCACCAGGAAAATCAGGATGTTGACGTTGCCGAGGCTCATGAAGAACGGCGACAGCCACCAGCCGATGGCGCCGAGCAACGCCACCAGCGCAGCCGCCTTGACGATGTCGGCGATGCTCGAGCTTGCGAACAGGTGGCGAAGCGCCACCAGCATCATCAGCACGATGCCGACCACAAGCGCCGAGACGCGGTAGCTGACCGAGATCTTCAGCGCCGGCGAGGTGATGAAGGATTCTTCCCGCACATATTCGATGGCGGGCATGATGAGTGCCGCGAGCACGACGATGACGACGACCATCGCGAGCGTGTCGATGAAGCTGCGCAACCGTTCAGGAAAGAGTGCCGCGAAGACGGTGAGGCGCAGGTGCTCGTTGCGGTCGACCGCAATCGCCGAACCCAGCATCGCCAGCCACAGGAAGGAGATCGACGCTGCCTCGTCGATCCAGACGATTGGCGTGTGCAGGACGTAACGGGCGACGACCCCGGTGAGCAGCAGGCCGACGATGATGACGAGGAGTATCGATGCGACCACCTCGACGGGCTTCATTAGCGCCGAGCCGGGGCGTGCGCCCTCGACCTCGGCGTGGCTTTCGACAGAAAAAGCGTCCTCGTCGGTTGCCGCCATTGCGGTCGCTCCTCCCAGATCCGACGGCAACTCCCCGAATTTCCTCCTGCGCCTCCACGCGGAAAACAATCCGGATGAGTCCCCCTCTGCACGGCCGCTTGTGCGATCCCCGTGCTTAACCGGTGATCCACATCGTGGACCACCAAGCTCCTCCAAGTTGAGGTTTGCACATCCAAAGTGAGAGATCAATATTCTTGGAAGAAGCGATGAGGTCCATATTGCGAACCTATTTGTGTCTGCGTAGTCTTTGTTGAGAAGGGTGCTGACACCAGAACTTACGCAACGGAAGAAGCGGCGACTTCCGGTCCGCAATGCTTTAGGGGCACGATAAGCTGAAAATGGTCAGGCCGAAATGGCGGCCTGTGGGGACCTTTGGTGCCGACGAGAATGGGCATCCGCGTCGGCAGGTTGAAGTGACGCAATCGACCTAAAACAGGCGTAATCGCAACAACGCCCAGATCGTGATGTTGAGGCTGTCAGGGGCAGGCTCGTGCCGCCCACCCCCCAATATCCAATCAGGAAGCGATCTCCGCCGAAGTGATCGTGTACTTGAAGGTATCCGGGTCAAGCGGATCGAGAAGTTCGCCGCCGACCTCGGCCTGCGGGTACATTAGAAACGCCACCTTGTGCTGCGAACCCGGCAGCACGAGGTCGTGGGCGGTGTTGTAGGCAAGCCAGTTGCCCTCCCAGGCGCCGAACAGCTTTTCGCGCGCCGCGACAACGACCGGCGCATCGATCGGATTGTCCGCTGGCGGTTCTTCCAGCATCACCTTGCGCACGTCCGCCGGATCGACAGCGACCCAGCCATAGCCGGTAAGATACACTTCCGCCCGGCAGTGCTGTGCCTTGGTGACGTTCTCCGAACCGGCGCCGAGGCTCTTGTAGCCAAACCGGGACGGGGCGACGCGCAGACCGTAGACGTCGCGTGCCGGAAGGCCAGATGCCCGTGCCAGCGCCACATAGAGCGCGTTGAGGTCCGCGCACTTGCCGCCCAGGTTGCCCGACTCCAGCATGCTCGCAACGTCGCCCGTGCCGCAGCCGCGTACCGACTTGTCGCGGTGGCAATTCTCGACGATCCAGTCATAGATCGCGCGGGCCCTGGCGACCTCGTCGCCGGCGCCGCCGGTGATCTTGTCGGCCGTCTCCTTGACTATCCCGTCGGTCGGCATCAGTTCGGTCGGCTCGAGGAACAACTGCCGCTCAGAATCACTCAGCGACGCCGCAGCCCTCGTGCCGCCGAACGGCGCGCCGCGGTCCTGTGTCCTGATCCGGCTCCTCACTTCGATCACACCAGGCTCGTTGCCGACGGCAAAGTTCGCGCGCAACAATTTTGCGCCGTACTTTGGGTCGGTGATGATTTCGGCGGAGGCCGCATTGCTCGACCACTCGTCTCCCTCGGGCACAATCCACGCATCTTCCGTCAGCGACGGCAGCGGCACCCAGACGTGGGCGGCCTTGCCCGCATCCGCCAGCTCAATGCGCGTTGTGATGCTGAAGATGCGCCACTTACCGGGCTGGGGGTCGAATTTCACTTCGGCCCTTGCCACGTTTGGCAGCATCAATGCAGCTGCGGAAAAAGCGGCCGTTCCGGCCAGGAATTCACGCCGACTTGTCATTCACTTTCCTCCCTTTGCTGGTTGCATGCTGGCTGCCCCTCGGCGGGCGTTTGGATGGCTTGGTCAAGGGTGGTGGCGACTTCGGCACTGTCCCATGCGATGTCGCCTCGCACGTGCAGGACGGGCGTGAGACCGCAGGCCAGCACGAAGCTCGTCGGCAGCGCGGTGACCTGCCACGTCTTCGTCACCGCGCGATCGCGATCGAGCAGGACCGGAAAATTGACAGGATGCTTTCGTAGGAAGTTGCGCACGCGCGCGTCGATTTCGCCGACGTCGATGGCAAGGATCGCGAGGCCACTGTACTTGCGGTTGGTAAGCCGCTCCAGCGAGCCGAGCTCCTCGACGCAGGGCTCGCACCATGTGGCGAAGAAATGGACGATGACGGGCTTGCCGAGGTAGCCCTCAAGCGTCAGCTTCTCGCCATCCAGGACATCCAGTGTCCACGCAGGCTTCGGCCCACCCTGCCAGGGCTCAAGCGCAAACTGCGGCGACGCCAGGACACGGCTTCCAAGCGCCACACTCACGACGACCGCGGCGAGAACCACGCGGAATAGCTTGCCTTGAAGACGCGAGCCCCGAACCTCGGGAGCCAAATGGCTGACCACGCCAAAGCCTAGCCCAGCACTATTGGTTGTCAAGTTAAGGGGATTGGGTGCGCCTCTGAGGGCTGATGGTGCGGGTGGAGGGACTTGAACCCCCACGCCTCTCGGCGCCAGAACCTAAATCTGGTGCGTCTACCAATTTCGCCACACCCGCAACGGCGCTGTCACTATGATATAATGCCGGCACTCGCAAGTGGCCAATTGCGGCTACCCAGATGCAAGCAGGTTAGACCTGAAGCGGGAGTTCCTCGCCGTCGCGGTGCCTGGCCGACTGGCCGCTGAGCAGGTGCAAGCAACCGAAGCGGTGGGCGAAAAGTCCTCAAAAGCGCACAGGCTGCGGAATTCGCCCTTCTGTAAAGCAATTTGGCCAGAAACGCTGGCGTTTGCCCTAAAACTGGCTATATAGGGGCGCGATTTGTGCTGCCTGAACGCGGCGCCAATCCGGGTACAGGCTGGTCAGTGACGGAATTAAGCAGGCCCTCCAACAAGTTGGCCGGCAAAAATTTCCCTACCATCCCGTTCCCCGGCACGCTATTCCCGCACGCTGAACGGCGAGCCGCCGGACCCGGCGGCTAGACGAAGACAAAGGTTTTGAGATGCAGGTTACCGAAACGCTCAACACGGGGCTGAAGCGCCAGATCAAGGTGATCGTCCCAGCCTCCGACCTGGAAGCCAAGCTCACTGAGCGGCTTTTCGCGGCTAAGGATAAGGCACGCATCAACGGCTTCCGTCCCGGAAAGGTGCCGATCCAGCACCTGCGCAAGATGTACGGCAAGTCGTTCATGGCGGAGGTCGTCAACGAGATCCTCAACAACTCGACCCGCTCGATCCTGGAGGAGCGCGGTGAGAAGGCTGCGATGCAGCCGGAAGTCATCATGACCGAGGATGAGGCCGAGGCCGAGAAGATCCTCGCCGGCGCTGCCGATTTCGAGTTCTCGCTCGAGTACGAGGTTCTGCCGGAGATCGAGCAGAAGGACCTGTCCACGCTCAAGATCACCCGCCTCGTCTACGACGTTCCGGAAGAGGAAGTTAACGAGCACGTTGAACAGGTCGCGAATTCCGCGCGCACCTACGAGGAGAAGAAGGGCAAGGCCGAGCAGGGTGACAAGGTCACCTTCGACTACCTCGGCAAGATCGACGGCGAGGCCTTCGAGGGCGGCGCTGCCGAGGATGCCGATCTCGTCCTTGGCTCCAACCAGTTCATCCCGGGCTTCGAGGACCAGCTGGTCGGCCTCAAGGCCGGCGAAGAGAAGGTCATCACTGTCACCTTCCCTGAGCAGTACCCGGCCGCTCATCTCGCTGGCAAGGAAGCCACTTTCGACATCAAGGTGAAGGCTGTCGCCAAGCCGGCCGAGCTCGAGCTGAACGACGAAGTCGCCAAGCAGCTCGGTCTTGAGAGCCTCGAGAAGCTCCGCGAAGTCGTGAAGGGCCAGATCGAGAGCCAGTACGGCGCGGTTACCCGCCAGAAGGCCAAGCGCCAGCTGCTCGACGCGCTGGATGAGGCCTACAAGTTCGAGGCTCCGTCGAAGCTGGTCGACGCTGAGTTCAACAACATCTGGGCCCAGGTCAACAACGACCTCGCTCGCGCTGGCCGCACCTTCGCTGACGAAGGCACCACCGAGATCGAGGCTCGCAACGAGTACCAGCGCCTTGCAGAGCGCCGCGTCCGCCTCGGCCTGGTCCTGGCCGACATCGGCGAGAAGGCCGGCGTCCAGGTCACCGACGAGGAGCTGCAGCGCGCCCTGTTCGACCAGATCCGCCGCGTCCCGGCGAGCCAGCAGCAGCAGGTCTACGAGTTCTACCGCAGCAACCCGAACGCGCTCGCAAGCATCCGCGCGCCGCTGTTCGAGGAGAAGGTTGTCGACCACCTGCTGACCGTCATCTCCGTCGACGACAAGAAGGTCTCGAAGGACAAGCTGCTCGCTGATGACGAGGAAGGCGAGGGCGAGGCCAAGGAAGAGAAGAAGCCGGCCAAGAAGGCTGCTTCGAAGGCCAAGGCTGCCGATGAGGCAGGCGAGGGCGAGGCCAAGAAGAAGGCCGCTCCCAAGAAGAAGGCCGCCAAGGACGACGCTGCCGAGTAAGCGCTCCTGGCAAGGAATCGAAAAGGCCGCCTCCGGGCGGCCTCAGACTGCTGACAAACCTCTGGCTTCGGCCGGAGGTTTTTGATTCAGTGAGGCATGTTGAAGAAACCTGCTCCAGTTCAGACGGCGATCGAGATGGTGACGCTCGAGAGCCTTGTTCCAG
>Ga0182740_1000465_pt1 | contig 46099 bp, 37 predicted proteins | sample eDN5th37CKraftBY_FD_128872 | JGI IMG/M metagenome (GOLD analysis project Ga0182740, IMG submission 128872) | Enriched backyard soil microbial communities from Emeryville, California, USA - eDNA 5th pass 37_C Kraft BY (version 2) (version 2) | ecosystem: Environmental > Terrestrial > Soil >...
AGCGGACGGTCCAGCAGCGAGCAGAGCGTCGGGCTGAGCGCACGATTGATGCAATCCGGCGCCGGCAAGACGGTGCTCGTCGTCGCCGGGCTCATTGCCGTGGGGATCGGCGGATACCACGTGTACAAGGGCATGAGCCGGAACTTCCTCGACGACCTGCACCGTCCGGTGCCGGGCGTCGCGACGGTGCTCGGCGTCGTCGGTTACACCGCGAAGGGACTGGCGATCGCAGGCGCGGGAATCCTGGTCGTCATCGCGACCTTCACGTCCGACCCGGCCAAGGCGACCGGGCTGGACGGTGCCCTGAAGACGCTGGGCACCGCCCCGTTCGGACAGGTCCTTCTGTGGGCGGCCGGACTGGGCATCGTCGTCTACGGTGCCTACTGCTTCGTCCTGGCGCGCTACGGAAGGATGTGACCGGACCGGACCGTCACAACTCGACCGGATCGGTCAGTCGCGACCGCGGAATCCGCCGCCGCGGCTGCCGTGGCCGTGACCGCCACGGTCGCCGCGGTGCGAGAAGCCGCCGCGATCCTTGTCGCGGTCCTTGAAGTCACGGTCCTTGAAGTCGCCGCGGTCCTTGTAGCCACGGGGCTTGTCGCCGTAGTCCTTGCGGCCGCCGCGCTCGCCCCAGTCCTTCTTGCCGCCGTACTCGCGGCGCTCACCGCCGCGGCGGTCACCGCGGTCGTCCCGGGCCCGGTACGAGCCCGGCCGTCCCGACGGGGCGCCCGTATCGGGCTGCAACTGGATGAGCACCCCGGAGATCCGGGTCGCACGCAGCGCCTCGAGGGTCTGCGCCGACAGGTCCTTGGGCAGCTCGACGAGACTGTGATCGGCCCGGATGCTGATGTGCCCGAAGTCGCTGCGACGCAGGCCGCCCTCGTTGGCGATGGCACCGACGATCGCGCCGGGCTGCACCCGGTGCCGCTTGCCGACGGCGATCCGGTAGGTGATCAGTTCCTGGCCGTCACGGCCGACGCGGGAGGCTCCGTCGTCGTCGAACCGGCGCGGCGGACGCGGTTCGCGCTCGCGGCGCTGCGGGGCGATCGGCTCGGGCTCGGACTCCATGAGGAAGGACTCGCCGTCGCGCGAGAGCACGGCGAGAGCAGCCGCGATGTCGGCGAGCGGAACGTCGTGCTCCCGCTCGTAGTCCTCGATGAACGTGCGGAACAACTGCAGGTGGTCCGACGCGAGCGCCTCGGTGATGCCGTCGTTGAACTTGGCGACCCGCTGCGCGTTCACGTCCTCGACGGTGGGCAGCTGGATCTCGGCGAGCGGCTGACGCGTGGCCCGCTCGATGGCCTTGAGCAGGTGCCGCTCGCGGGGAGCGACGAACAGCAGCGCGTCGCCGCTGCGGCCGGCGCGGCCGGTGCGGCCGATCCGGTGCACGTACGACTCGGTGTCGTGCGGGATGTCGTAGTTCACGACGTGGCTGATGCGGTCGACGTCGAGGCCGCGCGCGGCGACGTCGGTCGCGACGAGGATGTCGAGGGCACCGCTCTTGAGCTGGCCGATCGTGCGCTCACGCTGGGCCTGCACGATGTCGCCGTTGATCGCGGCGGCGGAGAAGCCGCGGGCACGCAGCCGCTCGGCGAGGTCCTCGGTGGCCTGCTTGGTCCGGACGAAGATGATCATCGCCTCGAACGACTCGACCTCGAGGATGCGGGTCAGTGCGTCGAGCTTGCGCTGGTGCGACACCAGCACCCAGCGCTGGGAGATGTTGGAGGAGGTCGTGGTCTTCGACTTGACCGTGATCTCTTCAGGGTCGTTGAGGTACTGCTTCGACAGCCGGCGGATCGCGCCGGGCATGGTCGCCGAGAACAAGGCGACCTGCTTGGTGTCGGGGGTGTCGGCGAGGATGCGCTCGACGTCCTCCTGGAAGCCCATCGTGAGCATCTCGTCGGCCTCGTCGAGGACGAGGAATTCCAGCTCCGAGATGTCGAGGGTGCCCTTGGAAAGGTGATCGATCACACGTCCGGGGGTGCCGACGATGACCTGGGCGCCGCGACGCAGTCCGGACAGCTGCACGCCGTACGCCTGGCCACCGTAGATGGGCAGCACGTGCAGCCCGGGGATGTGCGCCGAATACTTGCCGAAAGCCTCTGCGACCTGCAGCGCAAGCTCACGGGTGGGCGCCAGGATCAGCGCCTGGGGCCGCTTCTTCGCGGTGTCGATGCGGGAGAGGATCGGCACCGCGAACGCGGCGGTCTTGCCGGTGCCGGTCTGAGCGAGACCGACGACGTCCCGTCCCTCCAGCAGTGGTGGGATGGTCGCCGCCTGGATCGGCGACGGGGACTCGTAGCCCACGTCCGAAAGCGCTTGCAGCACACGGGCATCGATGTCGAGATCGGCGAACGTGGGGGTGGCGTTTTCGGCGTCGGGGTCTTGCACAATATCACTCATTTGACCTGCAGTTTATCGGATGAGCGTGGATGAGCCCGCATCGTCGGTGCCACAGATGCCCCGGTGACCTGGGTCCCACCGCCTGCGTACTCCCGGTATGTGCGTTGGCACACTGGACGGGTTCTCGTTGCGTAACCGAAAGGACGACCCCGGTGTCGGAGCCCGTCAACATCCCCACCCATTGGTACAACATCGTCGGTGACCTGCCCGTCGCTCCGCCGCCGCACCTGCACCCCGGCACCAAGGAACCGATCACCGCGGACGACCTCGCCCCGCTGTTCGCGAAGGGCCTGATCGAGCAGGAACTGTCCACCGAGACGGACATCGAGATCCCCGAACCGGTCCGCGAGGTGTACCGCAACTACCGCACCACCCCGCTGATCAGGGCGCACGCGTTCGAGAAGGCTCTCGGCACCCCGGCCCACATCTACGTCAAGTACGAGGGCGTGAGCCCGGTCGGCAGCCACAAGGTCAACTCCGCGGTCGCGCAGGCGTACTACAACTCGATCGACGGCGTCACCCGGCTCACCACCGAGACCGGCGCCGGCCAGTGGGGTTCGGCCCTGTCCTTCGCGTGCGCGAAGTTCGGCATCGGCCTCGAGGTCTGGCAGGTGCGCGCGTCGTACGACTCCAAGCCGTACCGCCGGTTCCTCATCGAGACCTACGGCGGCACCGTGCACGCGAGCCCGTCCGAGCTCACCGACGCCGGGCGTCAGGTCCTGGCCGACCACCCGGACACCCCGGGATCCCTCGGCATCGCCGTGTCGGAGGCCGTCGAGGTCGCGGTGAAGGACCCGGCTGCCCGCTACACCCTCGGCAGCGTGCTCAACCACGTCGTGCTGCACCAGACGGTGATCGGCCTCGAGGCCGTCGCGCAGCTCCGCGCGGCCGGTGAGGAGAACGCCGACGTCGTGTTCGGTTGCGCGGGCGGTGGCTCGAACCTCGCCGGTCTGGCGTTCCCGTTCATCCGCGAGGTGCTGCACGAGCGCGCCTCGACGCGGATCGTGGCCGTCGAACCGGCCGCGTGCCCGTCCATCACGCAGGGCGAGTACCGCTACGACCACGGCGACATCGCGGGCCTGACGCCGCTACTGAAGATGCACACCCTCGGTCAGGACTTCATCCCCGATCCGATCCACGCCGGCGGCCTGCGCTACCACGGCATGGCGCCGCTGCTCAGCCACACCGTCGAGCTCGGGTACGTCGAGGGCAAGGCCGTCCCCCAGACCGAGGCGTTCGCCGCGGCGGTGCAGTTCGCGCGCACCGAGGGCATCGTGCCGGCACCCGAGTCGGCGCACGCGATCGCCGCGGCCGCCGAGTACGCGAAGGGCCTGACCGAACCCGAGGTCATCGTGATCGGACTGTCCGGGCACGGACAGCTCGACCTGCCCGCTTACCACTCGTACCTGTCGGGCGAACTGGTCTAGAAGGCGGGTCCGCTACTGCCGCAGACGAGGAAGACGGCCGCGCGATGCCGGTTGCGCGCGGCTGTCTTTCGGGTCCGTGGATGGGGACGACAGGGCCGTCGACCGGGTCATACTGGAGTCGTGCGCTATGCCAGCCGCGAGGAAGCCGGGCGGCGACTCGCCCGCTCGGTCGGGCACCTGCGCGACGCGAAACCGGTGATCCTGGCCCTGCCGCGCGGCGGGATCCCCGTCGCGCGGGAGGTGGCCCGGGAACTCGACGCCCCGCTCGACGTGCTCGTCGTCCGGAAACTCGGCGTGCCCTGGCAACCCGAACTCGCGATGGGCGCGATCGCCGAGGGCGGCGCCCGCATCCTCAACGAGGAAGTCCTGCGGCGCGGCCGGATCGGCGAGGACTCCCTGGCCCGGGTGGAATACCGCGAACGCGCCGAACTGGAGCGGCGGGCCCGCCTGTTGCGCGGCGACCGCGCCCGCATCCCGATCGCGGGCCGCACGGTCGTGCTCGTCGACGACGGCCTGGCCACCGGAGCAACGGCTGCAGCGGCATGCCTGGCCGCCCGCGCCGAAGGTGCCGAGCGGGTCGTCGTGGCGATTCCCGTCGCCTCTCCGGAGGCGGTTCGACGGATACGGACGGTCGCGGACGAGGTGGTCTGCCCGGAGCAGCCGACCGATCAGGACAGTGTCGGTGCGGCCTACGAAGATTTTCACCAATTGACCGATTCGGAAGCGACCGAGCTGCTGAAACCCCAGTGACCTGCGTCATTGACTACCGGCGAGTAACCCCCGGTACCCGAAGTAACACAAATCACTCCTCCACGACCCGCGAAAACAGTGCATAACGGGCAGCTCGACAGGTGCAAAACGCCCTAACCTGTGATGCAATGCACATCCCAAGGTAAAACGATGGAGGGGTCAGCAGTGAGTGAGATTTCCGTGCCGCAGTCGTTCTCGATTCCCGAGGACGCATCGATGGCGGATTCCGTCTTCCGGCACGAAAAGGAGTCGCCCGACTTCGTGCCGTTCGAGCGACTGATCGACGGCACGTGGACCAAGGTCACCGCGAAGGAGTTCGCCGCGCAGGTCCGCGCCGTCGCCAAGGGCCTGATCGCCTCCGGTATCGAGCTCGGCGACCGCGTCGCAATCCTGTCGTCGACCCGCTACGAGTGGGTTCTCCTCGACTACGCGATCTGGACGGCCGGGGGGGCCACCGTCGCGATCTACGAGACCTCGTCCGCCGACCAGTCCCAGTGGATCCTCGAGGACTCCGGGACGTCGCTGCTCATCGTCGAGAACGACGAGCTCGCCGCGGTCGTCAAGGAGGTCGCCGAGGGGGCGCCGACCGTCCGCGAGGTCCTGCGCATCGCCCCCGGCGACGGCGCCAAGGGTGCGGTCGAGGAACTGATCGCCCGCGGCACCGCGATCACCGACGAACAGGTCGAGGAGCGCCGCAAGTCGGTCACCGCCGAGTCCGCGGCCACGCTCATCTACACCTCCGGCACCACGGGCCGCCCGAAGGGCGTGCAGCTCAAGCACCGCAACCTGTACGCCGAGTCGGCCGCCGCGGCGATCCAGCTGCCGGATGCGATGGTGCCGGGCAACCGCACCCTGCTGTTCCTGCCGCTCGCGCACGTGTTCGCCCGGCTCATCTCGTTCGCGGCGTTCGACAGCAAGGTCACCGTCGCGCACACCTCGGACCTGACCACGCTGCTCGACCAGTTCGCCGTGTTCAAGCCGAACTTCATCCTCTCCGTGCCCCGCGTGTTCGAGAAGGTGTACAACTCCGCGAAGCAGAAGGCCTACGACGGCGGCAAGGGCAAGATCTTCGAGAAGGCCTCCGACACCGCCATCGAATACAGCCAGGCGCTCGAGACCGGCGGTCCGGGTCTCGGACTCAAGCTCAAGCACGCCCTGTTCGACAAGCTCGTCTACGGCAAGCTGCGCGCCGCGCTCGGCGGCCAGGCCACGTCCGCGGTGTCCGGTGGTGCCGCGCTCGGTGCCCGCCTCGGCCACTTCTTCCGCGGCGTCGGCATCAACGTCCTCGAAGGCTACGGCCTGACCGAGACCACCGGCGGCATCATCATGAACACGCCGGGCAACCAGAAGGTGGGCACGGTCGGCCGCCCGTTCAACGGCCACGCCGCGAAGATCGCCGAGGACGGCGAGCTGCTGCTCAAGGGCCCCGTCGTGTTCGAGGGCTACTGGCAGAACGACAAGGCCACCGAGGAAGCCATCCGCGACGGCTGGTTCCACACCGGCGACATCGGCACCCTCGACGCCGACGGCTTCATCTCGATCACCGGCCGCAAGAAGGAACTCATCGTCACCGCGGGCGGCAAGAACGTCGCCCCGGCCGTCCTCGAGGACTCGCTGCGGGCACACCCGCTGATCAGCCAGGTCATCGTCGTCGGCGACGGCAAGCCGTTCATCGGCGCGCTCATCACCCTCGACCCCGAGGCGCTCCCCGGCTGGAAGGAACGCAACAACGTTCCGGCCGACGCCACCGTGGCCGACCTGATCAAGAACCCGGATCTGATCGCCGAGATCGACGCCGCGGTCGCCGAGACCAACAAGAAGGTCTCCAAGGCCGAGGCGATCAAGAAGTACCGCATCCTCGACGTGGACTTCAGCGTCGAATCCGGTGAGCTGACCCCGACGCTCAAGCTCAAGCGCAACATCATCCACGAGGTGCACGGCGCCGAGATCGCCGCGATCTACGGCTGATCGCCCTCGTCCGGTCCTGAGCGGATGTGCTTCCCCTCCACGGGAGGCACATCCGCTCATCGGCGTTCCGGGCCCGTCACCGCGAGCACGAACTCCGCGACGTCGCGTGTCACCGTGCGGTGCACCGGCTCGTGCAGCAGGTCGTGCCCGGCGTCCGGGTACTCGCGCAGCTCGAGCCCCGGCACGGTGGCGGCCCAGTCGCGGACCGGGTCGATCGGAGCGAGCCGATCGTCGACGCCGTGCACCGCCAGCGTCGGCAGGCCCGCGGACCTCAGGACCTCCGCGGTCGCGGGAACGGTCGCGGTGCGCGGCGTCCCGCACAGCACCACACCGCGGAACCGGGGCGCCTCGGTGCGCAACAGCGCCAGGACCGTCGCGGCACCCAGCGAATGTCCCATCACCACCAGCGGCAGTTCGTCCTGCTCGGCGAGACCGGTGATCTCGGCGAGATCGGCCGCGTGCGCGGCGACGTCCCCCGGCTCCCCCGGCTGTCCCTCCGACAGTCCGTGGCCGGCCAGGTCGAGGCCCCACAGCCCGATGCGGTCGGCGGCCAGACCGGCGGCGAACCGGTGGTAGTGACCGCTGTGCTGACCCATCCCGTGCGCGAAGACGACGGCGGCGTCGGCCGCGTCGGTGTTCCAGGATCGGTAGTGGAGTCGGCCCGTGGCCCCGGCGATGAACGGCATTGCCTCATTCTCGGTCCTGCCCCTCGTGCGTGTTTTCGGTAGCCCCCGCTACCGGAAACGCGCACGGGCACGAGAGGTCACCAGCAGTGGCCCTCACCGCGGTAGGTCGGGACGGTGTGGCGTGAGCCGTCCTCGTCGACGAGGTGCAGGTGTGTGAACCGTTCGCACAGCTCGCCCGCCTTGGCGTGCCGGAGCCAGACGCGACCGCCGATCGGGATGTCCGACGCGGCGCGCCCGGTGACCGGCGTCTGCACCTCCCCCGCCCCCTCGTTGCGCAGCAGCCGCAGGCCCGCCGGATGCACCGGCTTCGGCACGCGCGACGCCCCGGCGGGCCCGGACGCGATGTAGCCGCCGCCGAACAGGGTGGTGACGGCCGGGGCCGGCTTGCGCACCGCGGGGAGCGCGAAGAACAGCGCGGGATGCGGCGTGAAGGCACGGTAGCGGTCGAACAGGGTCGGCACGTACAACCCGGATCCGGCGGTCACCTCGGTGACAACCGGATCCGCGGAACTCACTTCGAGCGAGCCGGTGCCGCCGCTGTTGACGATCTCGAGGTCGCCGACCGTGGCCCGGAGGGCGTCGACGACGATGCGACGGCGGGTCGCGAGTTCCTGCGCCGACGCCCGCTTGACCAGCCGCACGGGCAGCGACGAATCGGGCAGGCCGGCGATCTGGGCCTCGTAGAACATGACCCCGACGACGGAGAATCCGGCGGTGGTCGCGCACCGGGCGAGTTGCGCGGCGTCGTCCGGACCGCGCAGCGGGGAGCGGCGCACCCCCAGGTGCACGGGGCCGATGCGCAGCGACGCGTCGATGTCGAGGCACACCCGCGGGCGCACCCGGCCGCTGCCGAACGCGTCGCGCGCGAGCCCGAGCTGGGCGGTGGAGTCGATCATCAGGGTGATCGCGTCGAGCGCCTCGGGTCGCGAGGCCAGTTCGGCGAGCGCACCGCGATCGACCGTCGGATAGCCGAGCAGTACGTCGCGTGCACCGCGCTCGACCAGCCACAGCGCTTCGCGCAGCGAATACGCCATGATGCCCCGGAAGGCGCCGTTCGAGCCGGTCAGGTCGGCACCCAGGACCTCCTCGAGAATCGCGCGGCAGCGGACCGATTTGCTCGCAACCCGCACAGGCGTACCGCCTGCGCGCCGGATCAGGTCGGCTGCGTTGCGGCGCACGGTGCCCAGGTCGGCGGCGGCGAAGGGCGGATCGAGGTCGGCGGTCGCGGTGTCGAGCCGGTCGAGGGGCGAAGTCACGGCGGGTCCAATCGTCGAGGCAGGGACGGGCAAGCGTCGGGGAACAAGTCGAACACCGGAATGGACGCTTGTCCAGTTCCTTGCTCGCCGGACGGGGCGTTCATCCCGAGCGGTGTTCGTTCAGGACTTCTCGGTCGCACGGGAGGCGATGATCCCGGCCATGTCGTCGAGTTCGGCGACGATGAACTCGCCGTTGCGATCGACGAGCCAGCGCAGCACCAGGCCGTCGATCATCGCCAGCGCCATCCGGGCGATGTCCTCGATCGGTTCGGTCCACGTCGTCCCGGTGCGTTCGGCGCAGTCGGAGAGGAACCGGCACGCCTCGACGTCCATGATCCGGTACTGCTCGGCGGCGATCCGGCCGCCGGGCTCGGAGTCCGAGGCCCGCTGCCGCAGCGAATAGGTGGTGATCTCGTAGGTGAGGATCTGGCGGTTCGCGGTCGCCTCGATCATCGGCCACATCGCGTTGAGCCCCGCGTACAGGAGTTGCCGGAGCCCGCGTATCCCCTGCGGATCCGGGCCGTCGTGCGGCAGATCGAACGCGACGTGCAGAGTCTCGCTGAGCTGGCGGATGAGGGTTTCTCCCATCGCGACGACGAGCGCTTCCTTGCTCTCGAAGCAGTAGTGCACCACGCCGAGGGACACACCGGCGTTCTCCGCGACCGCCCGCACCGTGACCGCGCCGACTCCCCCGCGCTCCGCGAGATCGAGTGCGGATTCGATCAGCTGGGCGCGACGCTCGTCTGCGGGCATCCGGTTCAGCATTCCCCGATCGTAGAGGCTCGGGGCCGGCTCCGGGGCGAACGCGACCAGCCCACAACCCTTGACCTGGACGGTCGTCCAAGAGGACGATGTGGGTCATGGCTACCTGGCGCAACTGGGCGCGCACCGAGCGCGCGACACCTCGCGCATTCGAGACTCCTGCCGGCGCCGAGGAGGTCGCGGCCCTCGTCACCCGCGCCACCGAACGCGGCGAGCGGGTCAAGGCGGTCGGCGCCGGGCATTCGTTCACCGGCGCGGCGGTCACCGACGGCGTCCTCGTCTCGCTCGACCGGATCGCCGGGATCGAGCGGGTCGAACCGACCGCGACCGGTGCGCTCGTCACCGTCGGCGCCGGCACCCGCCTGCACGATCTCAACCTCCTGCTGTGGTCGCACGGCCTGGCGCTGGCGAACCTCGGCGACATCGACGTGCAGTCGATCGCCGGTGCCGTCTCCACCGGAACCCACGGCACCGGAGCGGGATTCGGCGGCCTGGCCACCCAGGTGCGCGCGGCGACCATCGTGCTCGCGGACGGACGCGTCGTGCACTGCTCCCCCACCACCGAGCCGGAACTGTTCGAGGCGGCGCGCCTCGGTGTCGGTTCCATCGGCATCCTCACCTCCCTGACGCTCGACTGCGTGCCCGCGTACCGGTTGCACGCGGCGGAGGGGCCCGCGACCCTCACCGAAACGCTCGCGACCCTCGACGAGGACCGGCTCGGCGTGGACCATTTCGAGTTCTACTGGTTCCCGCACACCGACCGTGTCCTGACCAAGCGCAACATCCGGCTCGAGGGAACCGAACCGACCGCGCCGATCGGCCGGATCCGCGGTCTCGTGGACGACGAACTGCTCTCCAACGGCCTGTTCGGCGCGCTGCAGTACGTCGGGGCGCAGGCGCCGGGACTGATTCCCCGCATCAACAACCTGGCCGGCCGGGCCCTGTCACCCCGCGAGTTCACCGACCGCAGCTACGCGGTGTTCGCCTCCCCGCGGCGCGTGCGGTTCCGGGAGATGGAGTACGCGATCCCGGTGGACGCACTCCCCGGCGTGCTCGCCGACATCGCCCGCGGCCTCGAACGCACCGGCCGGCAGGTCGCATTTCCGATCGAGGTGCGCTTCGCCGCCGCCGACGATGTGTGGCTGTCCACCGCGTACGGTCGCGACACCGCCTATGTCGCGGTGCACGAGTTCCACCGGCGCGACCACCGCGACTACTTCGCGACCGTCGAGAAGATCGTGCGCGACGTCGACGGCCGGCCGCACTGGGGCAAGCTCCACGAGCGGACCGCCGACGATCTGCGGCCCGCGTACCCGAAGTTCGACGACTTCCTCGCCGTGCGGCAACGCGTCGACCCGGACGGCAGGTTCGCCAACCCGTACCTCGAGCGGGTGTTCGGCATCGAGGCGAACGCCCTCAGGTGAAGGCGGCCTCGAGCGAATTGCGCACCAGCGTGTCGTGTTCGGCGTAGGTCAGGCCCAGCCCGGTGTGCAGTGCCGCGAAGTTGTCGTCGACGTAGCCGCCGAAATAGGCGGGGTCGTCGGAGTTGACGGTGACCAGCAGGCCCGCGTCGAGCATGCGGCGCAACGGGTGCTCCTCGATCGAATCCACCACGCCCAGGCGCACATTCGACAGCGGGCAGACGGTGAGCGGCACCTGCTCGTCGACGAGCCGCGCCACCAGTTCGGGATCTTCGAGTGACCGGATGCCGTGGTCGATGCGTTCGGCGCCGAGCAGATCCAGCGCCTGACGGACATAGTCCGGCGGTCCCTCCTCACCGGCGTGCGCGACGACGTGCAGACCTTCGGCGCGGGCACGGGCGAACACGTCCTCGAACAACGAGGGTGGATGGCCGACCTCGGCGGAGTCGAGACCGAGACCGATGATCGGGGCGTGCAGCCGCAGCAGCTCACCGAACACCTCACCGGCCTCCTGCACGGGACGGTCCCGCACGATCGACGCGATCATCGCGGCATCGACCCCGAACTCGCGGCCGCTGCCGGCGACGGCGTCGGCGAGCCCGTCGACGACCTCACGCAGCGGCACGCCGCGGCTGGTGTGGGCCTGCGGGTCGAAGAAGAACTCGGCGCGGGTCACGCCCGCGTCCGCCGCGCGCGCCAGGTACGCGCGGGTGAGATCGGCGAAGTCCTGCGCCGTGCGCAGCACCTGCATGTTGGCGTAGTACAACTCCAGGAACGAACCGAGATCGGTGAACTCGTACCGCGAACGTAGATCGGCGATATCGCGATACGGCAGGGACACCTCGTTGCGCTCGGCCAGCGCGAAGATCAGCTCGGGTTCGAGCGTGCCCTCGATGTGCACGTGCAGTTCGGCGCTCATGCGTTCGGCTCCTCCCGGACTCCCGGTACCGCGGTGCCCGCCCGTCACCGGACGGGCACCGCGGTGAGGTCAGCGCCCCTTCCAGACGGGGGCGCGCTTCTCGGCGAACGCCGTCGCACCCTCGCGGGCGTCCTCCGACACGAACACCGGACCGGCGATCTCCATCTGCTTCGCGAACGCCTCGTCGGACGACCAGTCCGCGGCGGCCGCGACGATCTGCTTGGTCACCGCGACCGCGAGCGGGCCGTTGGCGGTGATGCGCCCGGCGAGTGCGAGCGCACCGTCGAGCGCGCCACCCGGCTCGGTGAGCGTGTTGACGAACCCGAAACCGTACGCTTCCTCGGCGGTGAAGCTGTCGCCGGTCAGGGCGAGTTCGAGTGCCTTCTGGTACGGGATGCGCTTCGGCAGGCGCAGCAGACCGCCACCGGCGGCGACGAGTCCGCGCTTGACCTCGGGGATGCCGAACTTGGCGTCCCGGGCCGCGACGACCAGGTCGGTCGCCAGCACCAGTTCGGTGCCGCCCGCGAGCGCGTAGCCCTCGACCGCGGAGATCAGCGGCTTGCGCGGCGGCTGCTCGGTGAAACCCATTCCCCGGCCCGGGACCACGACGTTCTCGCCGGCCACGAACGCCTTGAGATCCATGCCGGCGCAGAAGTTTCCGCCGGCACCGGTGAGGACACCGACCGAGAGGTCGTCGTCGCCGTCGAGTTCGTCGATCGCTTCGGCCAGTCCGTGGCTCACGGCGGCGTTGACGGCGTTGCGGGCGTCGGGCCGGTTGATGGTGATGACCAGTACTCGACCACGACGCTCGGACAAGACCACATCGGACATGTGCGTATACCTCCACTGAGCGGATCGGATGCGCCGACCCGGGTGTGGGTCGCGGCACATCAGGTGTATACCCGAGTCCGCGTCACATCACGAGACCCGTACCGCTAGCTGGGTGACGAACCCGTCTTCGTCGATCTCGACCTGGTCGCCGGTGCGGAACCAGCCGTCGCCGAACGTCTCGGCGGTGCCCTGCGGATCGTTCCAGTACCGGCGGGCCACACTCGGGCCGCGGCACAGCAGTTCACCCACGCCGCGTTCGGCATCGGGGCCGAGCAACGCGACCTCCATTCCGCCGAACGGAATCCCGATGCTGCGGGGATGCCGCTGCCGAGCCTCGATCGGCAGCACCAGTCCGATCCCGCCGGTCTCCGCGACCCCCCAGCCGCGCACGCAGCGGGCCGTCGGGAACGAGGCGCGCAGGTGGCGCCACGGCACCCGGATGCCGCGCGCCCCGGCCGCGACGACGGTGCCACCGACCGACAGGGTGGGCAGCAGTTGCACACCGCATCCGACGGCGGTGGACAGCGGCGCGGTGATCACGGTCCGCACGCCACCGACGCCGAGATCCATCGCGTGGACGACCGCTTCGATGGTGGACAGGATGTTCTCGTTGGTCAATTCGACACCGTGCAGCCCCCCGCCGCACTTGCGCACGTAGTAGAGCAGGGCCAGCTCCTCGGGCGAGGCACCGCCGTCGAGGAAGGCGACCCCGTCGGGCACCTTCCCGTCGAGCATGACGATCGCGCCGCTGTCGGCGACGATCCACTCGAGTTCGGCGTCGCTGCACGTCGGATCCGGCAGGACCGGGACACCACCGGCCAGGACGACGCCGAGAAACGCGTGGAGCCAGTCGAATCCGTTCCGGTAGTGCACGACGACGCGGTCCGCCGGGCCGACACCCTGGTCCAGCAGGCCGCCGGCGACGCGGGCGGCGGCAGCCCACAGTTCGCGGTAGGTGATGCCGCGACCGGCCCGGTCGACGGCGGCGGTGCGCTGCGCGAACCGCAAGGCGCTGCGGTCGAGGAGTTCGGCCAGGCACGGCTCGAGCCCCTCGTATCGGAAGACCCCCGCGTGCCGGGTGACGCGTTCGTCGCGCAGCCATGCGGCACCACCGGAAAATCTGACCAACGCCGGCGACATCGCCACCTCCGATCGTCTGCGTGCCTCGCACTATATGGCGTGCATCACATTTCGGGGTGGGTTCGGTCGCCTCAACTGTGTGTGGCGTCCACAGTGTCCGATTCGGGGACCACCGGCTGCTTCACCTGAGTGTGCGGCCGCGCGAAGAACAGCGACGCGACGAGTCCGACGAGGAGCACCGCTGCCGGCAGCCACATCGACTGGGCCATGGCCGTCGAGAACGGCTCGTGCAACTGCTCGGGCATCACGCCCGTGTTCATCTCGGAGCTGCCGCCTCCCCCGAGTCCCTCCGCGGCGAGCCGGGAGGTCATGAGCGCACCCATCGCGGCGCTGCCGAGCACCGCACCGATCTGCCGGTCGGTGTTGTACACACCGGAACCGGCACCGGCCTGCTGCGGCGCCAGGTGGTTCGTCGCGGTCGCCGACAGCGGCGACCAGATCCCGGTCATGGCGACACCCATCAGCGCCGACGGCAGCAGCAGCGACCACGTCGGCGAATCCGGTGTCATCACCGCCGACAGCCAGACCAGCGAGATCGCCAGCAACGCGAACCCGGTTCCCGCGATGTAGCGCGGATGCACCCGGTCGACGAGGCGGCCGACGAACGGTGCGAGGATGCCGGTGAACACCGCCATCGGCACCATCAGCAGCGCCGAACCGGTCGGGCTGAGGCCGCGCACCGCCTGTGCGTAGAACATCAGCGGCAGCGTCATCGCGGTGACGGTGAAACCGATCGCCACGATCCCGATGTTCGCGAGCGAGAAGTTGCGGTCGCGGAACAGCTCGAGGGGCACGAGCGGCTCACCGCGCATCCGCCCCTGGTACAGAACGAACACCACGAGCAGGACCACACCGGCCGCGATGCAGCCCCACACCTTCGCGGACCAGTCGTAGGAATTGCCCTCCTGGATGCCGAACACCAGCAGGAACATGCCCGCGCCGCTGAGCGCGACACCGGGCAGATCGAAGGTGTGCGAGTGCGTCTCCAGGTTCGGCACCAGCCGCACCGCCATCACGAACGCGAGGACGCCGACGGGGACGTTGACGAAGAAGATCCACTCCCAGCCCAGACCGTCGACCAGACCACCGCCGGCGAGCGGCCCGACGAGGCTCGCGACACCGGCCACGGCACCCCACATGCCCATCGCGGCGCCGCGCCGGTCCGGCGGGAAGATGCGGGTGATGATCGCCATCGTCTGCGGCGACATCAGTGCCGCACCGAGTCCCTGGAAGACCCGCGCCAGGATCAGGACCGCGATGGTGCCGGACAGACCGCACCACAACGACGCGGCGGTGAACAGCACCAGACCCGCCAGGTAGATGCGTTTGGGACCGAAGCGATCGCCGAGGCGGCCGGTGACGAGCAGCGGCACCGCGTACGCCAGCAGATACGCGCTCGTCACCCACACCACGGAGTTGATGTCCGCGTCGAGCTCTCGCATGATCACGGGGTTGGCGACGGCCACGATGGTGCCGTCGACCATGATCATGAAGAACCCGAGGCACAGCGCCCACAGCGCGGGCCATTCTCCGGATCTGGTGTTCACGAACGCTCCTTCCACTACGCGGGTCTACGGTAGCCGCGTGGAACGACATCTCCTGGACATCGTGCAGCTGGCGTGGTGCCGTGAACTCGCTCTCGACGACCACGCGCTCACCGCGGGTGGGCGTGTGGTGCGCGTGGACGATACCGCCGACCGGCTGCAGGTTCTGCGTCTGGGTGAGACGACGGCCGTCGTCGGTCCCGGTGACGCGGTCGCGGCCGTCGACCGCATTCCCGCCGAAGCGCTCGACGCGGCGACGGTCCGGGAGGCGACGGGCGGGCACGGCGCCCGGAGCCACGTGCTGCACTACTGCGCGGACTGGATCGATGCGAGCCGGGTGCGGGATCCGCTGATCTCGCACGACGCCCGCGACCTCGCCGAACTGCGGCGGCGCTGCCCGCCGGACGACACGATCGATGCCACCCCCGCCGACGGCGACCGCGTGTTCGTCCTTCTCGACGACGACCACCGGCCGCTGTCCGCGGCCGGATACGGCGAAGTCCACTCGATCCTCGCCGACGTGGTGGCGCTGACCGTCCCCGAACATCGGCGGCTGGGTCTGGCCTCGACCGTCGCGACCCTGGCGACACACGAGGCCCTGGACGCGGGACTGATTCCGCAGTGCCGGGTCCGCCGCGACAATCTCGCCGGGCGCGGTCTGGCGGCGGTACTGGGATACGAGGAGTGCGGAAGCCACCTGACGGTGCAGCTGCGGCGCTAGCGTGTAGTCAACTCCGCAGGGAAGGAAATCCCGTGACCGAACACTCCGATTCCCGCAGCAGCAGCTACGTCGAAGCCGGTGAGTTCAACCGCGACACCCGCTACGTGACGACGCGGATCACCGCGGACGGCCGGGACGGATATCCGGTCGAGGCCGGTCGCTATCGGCTGATCGCGGCGCGGGCCTGCCCGTGGGCGAACCGCGCGCTGATCGTGCGACGGCTGCTGGGACTCGAGGATGCGTTGTCGCTGGGACTGTGCGGTCCGACGCACGACCGGCGCAGCTGGACGTTCGATCTCGATCCCGGAGGGGTCGACCCGGTGCTCGGCATCGAGCGACTCCAGGAGGCGTACTTCGCGCGGGACCCCGAATATTCGCGCGGCATCACCGTCCCGGCGATCGTGGAGGTGAGCACCGGGCAGGTCGTCACCAACGACTACGCGCAGATCACCCTCGACCTGTCCACCGAGTGGACCCGGTTCCACCGGCCGGGCGCCCCCGACCTGTATCCGGAGGCACTTCGCGCCGAGATCGACGAGGTCGCCGAACTGGTGTACCGGGACGTGAACAACGGGGTCTACCGGTGCGGTTTCGCCGGATCACAGCACGCCTACGAGGAGGCGTTCGACGCCCTGTTCGCGCGGCTCGACTGGCTCGAGGACCGGCTCACCACGCGCCGGTACCTGGTGGGCGACACCATCACCGAGGCGGACGTGCGGCTGTTCACCACCCTCGCCCGGTTCGACGCGGTCTATCACGGGCACTTCAAGTGCAACCGCAACCCGCTCCCCGCGTTCCCCGCGCTGTGGGCGTATGCGCGGGACCTGTTCACCACACCCGGGTTCGGCGACACGATCGACTTCGTGCAGATCAAGCAGCACTACTACCTCGTGCACACCGATATCAACCCCACCGGGATCGTGCCGAAGGGGCCGGACCTGTCCGGCTGGCTCACCCCGCACGGGCGCGAAGCGCTCGGTGGCCGGCCGTTCGGGGACGGCACACCGCCGCTCCCTCCCCAGCCGGCCGAACAGGTCCCGAGCGGTCACTCGCCGCTGGCGGCCTCACCCCTGTAGGTGCCGAAACTCCAGTGGACGCCCTGCGGGTCGCGGCACGTGAATCCGTGCGATCCGAAGTCCTCGTCGCGGATGCCGCGCGTGACGGTCGCGCCGTGCGCGAGGGCCCGGTCGTACAGAGCGTCGACCTTCGCGTCGTCGGGCACGACGAGATAAGCCGCGCCGACGCCGGCGGGCAGGTCGATCGCACTGTCGTCTCGGCCGGCCGAGCCGAGCATGATGCCGCCGCCGTACGGCCAGGTCAGTTCCGCGTGGTCGACGCGGTCGCCCTCGCCGTACACGGCCGTCTCGACGAACCCGAACGCGTCGACGAGGAAGCGGATGGCGCCGCGTGCGTCGTCGTAGGTGAAGCAGGGAAACACTGCTGTCGTGGTGGTTGTCGTGGCCATGTCGTCGGTAGTCATGTCGTCGGTAGTCATGTCACAGATCCTCCGTCCGTCGACGGTTCCCCGTCTTGGACGATTGGGAACACCTCGTCGTCCATCCACTGCGACGGGGGTACCCCGGCGAGGTCGCGCCAGTCGCGGGCCAGGTGCGCCTGGTCGTAGAAGCCCGCGCGCACCGCGACGTCCGCGAGACGGTGCCGGCCGGGGGTGCGCAGCAGCCTGCGGGAGCGGTCGAACCGCGCCAGCCGCGCCGCGTCCTTGGGCCCGACCCCGTATTCGGCGGTGAATCGGCCGGTCAGGTGGCGGCGGCTCCAGCCGATGTCGTCGGCGACCGCCCGCACCCCGGCGCTTCCAGGGGAGGTCAGCTGCTGCCACGCCCGCGCGAGCCGGGGCTCGACACCGCCGGCGCGCCGGTCGCGGCGTTCGAGGCGGCCGAGCACGTCGTCGAGCACCGCGAACCGCTCCGGCCATTCCTCGGCCGCGGCGATGCGGTCCTGCAACTCCCGCGCGTCGGCGCCGAGCACGTCCTCCAGGTCGACGACCCACGCGCCGAGTGCCCCGGCCGGGACGCCGAGCAGGGCGCGGGCACCGGCCGGGGTGAGCGCCAGCTGGATGCCGTGCTGGTTGCCGTCGTGCGCGATCGTCACCGGTGACGTCGTGAGGCCGCCGGCGAGTGCCCGGAACCGGCCCGGCTGCTGTCCGGGAGCGGCGGCGCGGGCGAGGTCGAGGGGTTCGCCGATCGTCAGCACGACCGTCAGGTCCTGCGACGGCAGTCCCAGATGCTCGCCTGCGGGGAAACCGGTGAGGCGGTAGCCGTCGTACCAGCGCACGTACGGCCGCAACGGCGGCGCCGGCCGCCGTCGCGCTCCGTCGGAGACCCCCGGCACAATCGCCAGCGTAGGCGCGGTCCGGTCGCAATCCCACCGGCTCGTCGCCGGAAATATCTATAGTCGGCCGTGCACCCCCGGATGTGCCTCCGCGACACGAAGACGGCGACACACAGGGGGCGACACGAAAGGCGAACCGATGAGCGAAAAATCCGGGCCGATCGAGAAGTTCCTCGTCACGCTGCTCGACAACGGCAGCAGGCTGCAGGGCCCCGCGGTGGCGAAGTACGTCGACCGGGTCCGCCGGGCGCATCCCGACGAGTCGCCCGCGCAGATCATCGAACGTCTCGAGAAGATGTTCCTGACCGGGGTCACGGGCAGCGGATCCGCGGTCGGTGCGACCGCCGCGTTCCCCGGAGTCGGAACCCTCACCGCGGTCGGGGCGGTCGGCGCCGAGACGATGTTCTTCCTCGAGGCGTCGGCACTGCTGACCCTCGCCGTCGCGTCGGTGCACGGCGTCCACCCGCAGGATCACGAGCAGCGCCGCGCGCTCGTCCTGGCCGTGGCCCTCGGTGAGACCGGCATGGAGGTGGTGAGCAAGGCGACCGGCACGACGATGAAGAACTGGACGTCGGCGATCACCGGGAAGATCCCCGGCTCCCAGCTGAGGATGCTCAACAATTCGCTGGTCAAGAAGTTCATCCGCAAGTACTTCGCCAAGCGCAGCGCGCTGATCCTCGGCAAGCTGGTGCCCGCCGGAATCGGGGCGGTCATCGGTGGCGCCGGTAACCGCGCGCTCGGCAAGCGCACCATCAGCAACGCCCGTACCGCGTTCGGTCCGCCGCCCGCGCAGTGGCCGGATGCCCCCGCCGCGCTCGAACCCGGCACGGTGGGTGCCCTGCCGAGCGCCGCATCGACCGGTCCCTGACATGTCCGCGCCGTCGGTGTACGTCCGCGAGTCGGGTACCGGCTCACGGACCGTCGTGCTGTTGCACGGCTACTCCGATCACGGCGGCACATGGTGCAAGGTGGAACCGGAACTCGCCGAGCGGTACCGGGTGCTCACCGTGGATCTACCGGGGTTCGGTCGCAGCTACGCGCAGTGGCGGGCACCGGTGTTCGACCACTACGTCGACACCGTCGCGGATCTCGTCGCGGACCGCACCGAACCGGTCGCGCTGATCGGCAACTCGCTCGGTGCGGTCACGGCGCTGGCGTTCGCGTCGGTGCATCCGAAACGAACCGACCGGGTGGTGCTGTCGGACATGCCGGGCCTGGCCGGAATTCCGCGGGTCTGGACGGAGAGCGCGCGGCTTCCCCTGGACCTGATGTCCCGGATGATGTCCCGGCCGGTTCCGATGCCGGTGATGCAGCGGATGATCGGCGAGCTGTACACGCGGGCGGCGCTGCACCGGCCGGAACGGATGGATGCGGCCACGCTGTCCGCGTTCACCGCGAACTTCGCCGACCGGCGGCGGATGGACACAATGCTGAGGGTCGGCCGGACCGCGGTGCGTGAACTCGGGAGACTCCCGATACCGGAGATGGTGCACGCGCTGACGATGCCGACGCTGTTGCTGTGGGGTGCGCACGATCGGCTCACGCCGGCGCGGGCGGCTCGCCGCGTCGTCGGCGGACCGGACCGGCGGGTGGTGATCATCCCCGACGCCGGGCATTGCCCCCAGCTCGAGGCACCCACCGAGTTCCTCGGCGCGGTGCTGCCGTTCCTCGAGCACCGGCGTCTCGCCGCCGGGGAGGCGGGCACGTAGGCTCGCGACGACCACGTGGACCGGCAGAGACGGGGGAAGTTCTTGACCGCACAGTTCGCGCAGGCGCCCGATGCGTTCCCCGGTTCCGGGCCGCCGCCGGGCATCGCCGTGCAGGGGCTGACCAAGACGTACAGGAACATTCCGGCCGTCTCCAACCTGTCGTTCACGGTGCCGCCCGGATCGATCACCGGTTTCCTCGGGCCCAACGGATCCGGGAAGACCACCACGCTGCGGATGCTGCTGGGCCTGGTGCGCCCGACTGCGGGAATCGCGCTGATCGACGGCGTCCCGTACTCGTCGTTGCCGCAGCCGGGGCGGGTCGTCGGTGCCGTCCTCGACGCGCAGGGCGCGCACCCGAAGCACACGGCGCTCACCCATCTCGAGGTGTACTGCACGGCGATGCGGGTGCCGCTCTCGCAAGCGCGGGCGTCCCTCGACCTGGTCGGCCTGGGTTCGGTCGCGACCCGGCGCACCGGCGAGTTCTCCCTCGGGATGCGCCAACGGCTGGCGCTGGCGACCGCGCTGCTGGGGCAACCCCGCTACCTGGTCCTCGACGAACCGGCGAACGGCCTCGATCCGGAGGGCATGGCCTGGCTGCGCGAATTCCTGCAGTCGTATGCCCGATCCGGCGGCACGGTGCTGGTGTCGAGCCACATCCTGCGGGAGGTCGAGCAGATGGCCGACCACCTGGTGATCGTCTCCAACGGCACGCTCGTGCATCAGAGCAGCACCGCGGATCTGCGCAACGCCTACCGTTCGCGTGTCCTGGTGGCCTGTTCCGACCCGGCCCGTCTCGCGGCGGCCCTGGCGGCCGCCGGCATCACGGACGCGCAGATCCAGGGCGACGGGCGGCTCGCGGTCGTCGGGGCCGATCCCGAACGGATCGCGGCGCTCGCGGCCGAGCAGAAGGTCACGATCTTCGGCACGCACGTCGAACACGTCGATCTCGAGCAGGTGTTCCTGTCCATGACCAGCGGTCGCTACGCCGCGACGCACGGCTACCACCAGCCGGGACCGCCTGCGTCGGGCCATGTCCCGCCCGGATATGCGCCGCCGATCCCCCAGTCGCCGCAGCAGCACCCGCAGGACCGATACCCACCGCAGCACTACCCTCCGCAGCACTACCAGCAGGCCGGCCAGGCGGCCCCGCCGTATCCCGCCCAGCCGTACCCCGTCCAGCAGCCTCCGGCCCAGCAGTACCCGCCGGGCGTGCCCGCACCTCACCAACCGCCCTTCGGACCGGGAGGATTCCAACGTTGACCGCGCTTCTGAACGCCGAGGTCCGCAAGGTCCTCGGGTTGCGCTACTGGTGGATCCTCGGGATCGCGCCGGTCGTGGTGGGGCTGTTCACCGGTGCCCTGACCCTGCCGCTCGCCCGTCAGGTCGAGGACATCGTCGGTGAGGGTTTCGCGTCGACCGTGTCGGCAGCGATCGGCATCGCGCTGGCGTTGGCGCTGGTGTTCCTGTTCGCGGCCGTGTTCGGCGCGGTGAACGGCGGCACCGAATTCCAGCATCGGACGATGGCGACGACGTTCCTGACCACCCGCGGTCGCGACGGGGTGGTCGCCGCCAAGTACGTCACCGCCGCGGCGTTCGGGCTGCTGTACTGCGTGGTCGTGGAGATCGCGGCCGTTCTGACCGTCCTGATGTTCGCCGGCGGCGACAGCGGCCCGTCCAGCGGATCCGATTTCGGCCAGCTCGCGGCAGTCCTCACCACCGGCATGCTCTGCGCCGCGCTGTGGGCCCTCATGGGGTCCGGGCTCGGTCTGCTCACCGGTTCGACGGTCGGCAGCGTGCTCGCGATCTCCGCGTGGGTGCCGTTCGGTGAGCTGATCGTGTCGCTGATCCTGCACGGCCTCGGGCTGGGCGCGGTCGCGGACCTGCTTCCCGTCCAGCTCACCTGGTACACGATCGTCGGGGTCATCGACATTCCCGAAACCGGCGACATGGCCGTTCGCTGGCCGGGGGCTCCGCTGGCGCTGATCGGCTGGACGCTGCTCGTCTGCGCGCTCGGCTGGTGGCGGGTCCGCAGCCGCGACGTGGGCTGACCGGGCGCTTCGCGCCGGTGTGCCTTTGTGGCGGTCCCCACCGCCACAAAGGCACACGGGCGCCGTCGGCGCCTGGCGCTAATGTCGGCAGCGATGCAACACGACTCGCAGTCCCCCGGCTGGATCCGCCGACTGAGCACCGAATCCTTCCGCCATCGTGCCGTCGCCATCGGCGCACTGCTGGCGACGGTCGTCGCCGCGCTCATCGACATCGGCTTCCCGCTCCTGACGAAACTCGCACTCGACAGCGCCACCCACCCGCAGGGCGCCGACCTGCACCTGATCGGGGTCGCCGCCGCGGGAATCGCCGGTGGTGCACTGGTCCGGTTCGGCTGCCAGTACGGGCGCCGGATGCTCGCCGGACAGCTGTCGCTGAACGTCCAGCACGACCTGCGGCTGCGGCTGCTCGGGTCGCTGCAGCGGCTCGACGGACGCGGCCAGGACCAGATCCGCACCGGACAGGTCGTGTCCCGCTCGATCACCGATCTGCAGCTCGTCCAGGGACTGCTCGCGATGGTGCCGATGTCGGCGGGCGCCCTGCTGCAGTTCGTATTGGCGCTGGTCATCATGGCGGTACTGTCGCCGCTGCTGACCCTCATCGCCGTCGTTACCGTGCCGGTCATCGCGCTGATCGTCCGGACCGTGCGGCCGAAACTGTTCGCCGCGACCTGGTCCGCGCAGCAACGCGCCGCCGACCTGGCCCAGCACGTCGAGGAAACCGTCACCGGTGTGCGCGTCGTCAAGGGCTTCGGCCAGGAGGACCGCGCGGTCGACCAGCTCGAACGGCACGGCCTGGCGCTGTACGCCGAACGGATGCGCGCGGCCCGCGTCAATGCCCGGTTCACCGCCCCGATGGGTGCGATCCCGCAGCTCGGCCTGGTCGCGACCATCGCGCTCGGCGGGTGGCTGGCGCTGCACGGCACCGTGACGGTCGGCACGTTCCTCGCGTTCACCGCGTACCTGGCGACGATGAGCGCGACGACCCGCACGCTGTCGTCGGTGATCATCATGGCGCAGCTCTCGCGCGCCGCCGTCGAACGCGTCTACGAGGTGATCGACGCCGAACCCGACGTCGCGGACCCGCCGCACCCGGTGCCGCTGCCCGCCGGTCCGCTCGGGCTGGCGCTGCGCGACGTCACCTTCGGATTCGAACCCGGTCGCGACGTGCTGCGCGGCGTGGATCTCGAGGTGACTCCCGGCGAAACCGTCGCCGTGGTCGGCCCGGCCGGGTCCGGCAAGACCGCCCTGTCGCTGCTGCTGCCGCGCTTCTACGCGCCGGACGCCGGGTCGGTGAGCCTGACCGGCGACGACTTCGAGCTGGACGTGCGCTCGCTGCGCAGCGACGAGCTGCGTGAAGCCGTCGGCCTCGTGTTCGACGAACCGTTCCTGTTCTCCGACACGATCGCCGCGAACATCGCGCTGGGCCGGCCCGACGCCACCCCCGACGAGATCCGGGCCGCCGCGGTCGCGGCCCGCGCGGACGAATTCGTCGAGAACCTGCCCGACGGATACGACACCGTCGTCGGGGAACGCGGCCTGACCCTCTCCGGCGGGCAGCGGCAGCGGGTCGCGCTGGCCCGGGCACTGCTGCTGGATCCGCGGGTGCTGATCCTCGACGACGCGACCTCCGCCGTCGACGCCGAAACCGAGGCCGCGATCTTCGCGGCGCTGCGCGCACAGCGCGGGCGCACCACCCTCGTGCTCGCGCACCGCCGCTCGACCCTGTCGCTCGCGGATCGGGTGGCGGTCCTCGACGAGGGTCGCATTGTCGACGTCGGGACCGTCGAGGAACTCGAGGAACGCAATGCGCTGTTCCGGGCGCTGCTCACCGGCACCGGCGACGACGACCCCGACACCGCTCCCCTCGCCTCCGGGCCCGAACCGTCGGCCGAGCAGCTGTGGCCGGAGGTGACGGCCGACCCGGACGAGGCCGGCAGGTCCCCCGCCTCTCCTGCCCTGGCAGGTCCCGGCGGTGGTCCGGGCGGCGGCGGCCCCGGCGGTGGCGGACGCGGTGGCGGCGGCCCGATGAGCGGGGCGCTCGGTTCCGTCGCACCCACCCCGGAACTCCGGGCCGCGGTGGCGGCGCTGCCCCCGGCCACCGAAACCCCGGGCCGGCATCGCGACCTGCAGTCCCGGGCGCTGCGCCGCCCCGATCCGAGGTTCCGGCTGTGGACGACGCTGCGGCCCGTCCGGTTGCTGCTCGGCGCGGTCGTGCTGTGCCTGATCGTCGAATCCCTCACCTCGATCGGGTTCCCCTCGATCGTGCAGTACGCCGTCGACCAGGGCGTCACGCCCGGCGATCCCTCCCGGTTGTGGGCCGCGGTCGGCGCCGGGGTGCTGCTCGCGCTGCTCGGCTGGGCGGTGGTGGCGGTGCTGACGGTGCTCACCGCCCGGGCCGGGGAACGGGTGCTGTTCGGGTTGCGGGTGCGCAGCTACGCGCATCTGCAGCGGCTCGGACTCGACTACTACGAGCGGGAACTGTCCGGGCGGATCATGACCCGGATGACGACGGACGTCGACGCACTGTCGTCGTTCATCCAGACCGGTCTGTCGACCGCGGTGGTCAGCGTGCTCACCGTCACCGGCATCTCCGTGGCGCTGCTGGTCACCGACGTCTCGCTCGGGCTGGTGGCGCTGGCGGTGGTGCCGCCGCTGCTGATCGCGACCTTCTGGTTCCGGAAGGTGTCGTCGTCGGCGTACGCGATCTCGCGCGAGCGGATCTCGATCGTCAACGCGGATTTCCAGGAGAACGTCACCGGTCTGCGTGCCGCGCAGGCCTATCGGCGGGAGGCGTTCGCCGCGCAGCGGTTCGCCGAACGCGCCGACGCCTACCGTCGCAGCCGCATGCGCTCGCAGCGGGCGATCTCCCTGTACTTCCCGTTCATCACGATGCTGTCGGACCTGGCGCTGGCTGCGGTCGTGTACGTCGGTGCCCGGGAGGTCGCGGCGGGTGAGGCGACGCCGGGTGTGCTGGTGGCGTTCGTGCTGTACCTGAGCCTGCTGTTCGGCCCGATCCAGCAGCTGTCGCAGGTGTTCGACGGCTATCAGCAGGCCCGCGTCGGGCTGCGCCGCATCGGCGACCTGCTGCGCACCGAGAGTTCGCTGGAGGCCGGTCCGCCCGGCTCGGTGCCGGTGACCGGGCACCTGCGCGGCGACGTGCATCTCGACGACGTCGGTTTCCGGTACGCCGGCGCCGAGACCGACGCGCTCACCGACGTCGAACTGCACATCCCGGCGGGTACGACGGTCGCGCTCGTCGGCCGCACCGGCGCCGGCAAGTCCACCGTGGTCAAGCTCCTCGCCCGCTTCTATGATCCGACCTCCGGTTCGGTGCGCGTCGACGGGGTCGACCTGCGCGACTATCGGCTCGCCGACTACCGCGGCCGGCTCGGTGTCGTGCCGCAGGAGGCCCACCTGTTCACGGGCACCGTCGCGAGCAACATCGCGTACGGCCGTCCCGACGCGGACCGCGCCGACATCGAGGCCGCGGCCCGCGCGGTCGGTGCGCTGGGCATGATCGCGACCCTGTCGGGCGGAATGCACCATCCGGTCGGCGAACGCGGCCAGGGTCTGTCCGCGGGCCAGCGGCAGCTGGTCGCGCTGGCCCGCGCCGAACTCGTCGATCCCGACCTGCTGCTTCTCGACGAGGCGACCGCGACCCTCGATCCGGGCACCGAACGGGCCGTTCTCGAGGCCGGCGAGAAGGTCGCGCGTTCCCGGACCGCCGTGGTGGTCGCGCATCGGCTGGGAACCGCGGCCCGCGCCGACCGCGTCGTGGTGGTCGACGGGGGGCGGATCGTCGAAACCGGGCCGCACGCGGAGCTGCGTTACGCGGGCGGCGTATACCAGACCCTCTGTGATGCGGCCGAAACCCGCGCAGGGAATAATCGGTCGTCGAGAACCGTCATCGATGGAGACCCCGTCGAAGTCGAAGCACAAATTGTGAGGTAGATCTCGCCGCATGTTCGATCAATTACGATCGCCGCACGCACGGGATAGCCTCATGAATACAGGCGCTCCGATCGGGTACCGAAGAAAGAAACGAGGCGAACAACTGCCGTGAGCAGCAGCTCTACATCACAGTTCGGTCAGAACCAGTGGTTGGTTGACGAGATGTACCAGCGCTTTCAGGACGATCCTTCGTCCGTGGACGCGAGTTGGCACGAATTCCTGACAGATTATTCCCCCGAAACAGCGGTCGCAGGTGGTGCAAACGGCATCGAGACCGCCACCGCTACCGCTCCGACCGCCACTGCGACGGCTCCCGCCCCGACGCCCGCACCGGCTCCCGCACCGAAGGCAGCACCCGCTCCGAAGGCCGCGGCTCCGGCCGCCGCGCCGGCGAAGCCCGCAGCTGCTGCCCCGAAGCCGGCTGCACCCTCTTCCGACAAGGCCGCCGCCGAGGAGAAGAAGGTTCTCCGCGGTGCCGCTGCCGCTGTCGCGAAGAACATGAACGCCTCGCTCTCGATCCCCACCGCCACCAGCGTTCGCGCCATCCCTGCGAAGCTGATGTTCGACAACCGGATCGTCATCAACAACCACCTCGCCCGTACCCGGGGCGGCAAGGTCTCGTTCACGCATCTGCTCGGTTACGCCCTGGTCCAGGCGGTCAAGGCGTTCCCGAACATGAACAACCACTACGCCGAGATCGACGGCAAGCCGAACCTGGTGACGCCGGCGCACACCAACCTCGGTCTCGCGATCGACCTGCCGGGCAAGAACGGACAACGTTCGCTCGTGGTCGCCGCGATCAAGAACTGCGAAACCATGAATTTCGCACAGTTCTACTCGGCGTACGAGGACATCGTCCGCCGCGCCCGCGACGGTAAGCTCACCGGTGACGACTTCTCCGGTGTGACGATCTCGCTGACCAACCCCGGCGGCATCGGCACCGTGCACTCGGTGCCGCGCCTGATGGCCGGTCAGGGCGCCATCATCGGCGCCGGCGCGATGGAGTACCCGGCCGAGTTCCAGGGTGCTTCCGACGAGCGCATCGCGGAACTGGGCGTCGGCAAGCTGCTGACCCTCACCTCGACCTACGACCACCGGGTCATCCAGGGCGCCGAGTCCGGCGAGTTCCTCAAGACCGTTCACGAGCTGCTGATCTCCGACGATTTCTACGACGAGATCTTCCACACCCTCCACATCCCTTACGAGCCGGTCCGCTGGCGCAAGGACGTGCCGGAGGGCGCGGTCGACAAGAGCACCCGCGTGCTCGAGCTGATCGCGGCGTACCGCAGCCGCGGCCACCTCATGGCCGACACCGACCCGCTGCAGTTCGTCAAGGACAAGTTCCGCTCGCACCCGGACCTCGACGTCACCACGCACGACCTGACCCTGTGGGACCTCGACCGCGAGTTCAACGTCGGCGGCTTCCACGGCCAGCAGCGCATGAAGCTGCGCGACGTGCTGTCGGTGCTGCGTGACGCATACTGCCGCCACGTCGGCATCGAGTACACGCACATCCTCGAGCCGGAGCAGCAGCAGTGGCTGCAGGAGCGGGTCGAGGCGCATCACGTCAAGCCGACGGTCGCGCAGCAGAAGTACATCCTGAGCCGCCTCAACGCCGCCGAGGCGTTCGAGACGTTCCTCCAGACCAAGTACGTCGGCCAGAAGCGGTTCTCGCTCGAGGGCGCCGAGTCGGTCATCCCGATGATGGACTCGATCATCGACCAGGCCGCCGAGCACCAGCTCGACGAGGTCGCCATCGCGATGCCGCACCGCGGTCGCCTCAACGTGCTCGCCAACATCGTCGGCAAGCCGTACTCGAAGATCTTCACCGAGTTCGAGGGCAACCTGAACCCGGCCGCCGCGCACGGCTCCGGCGACGTGAAGTACCACCTCGGCGCCGAGGGCACCTACATCCAGATGTTCGGCGAGAACGACATCAAGGTCTCGCTGACCGCGAACCCGTCGCACCTCGAAGCCGTGAACCCGGTCCTCGAGGGCCTGGTCCGCGCCAAGCAGGACATCCTCGACAAGGGTGAGGACGGATTCACCGTCCTGCCGCTGCTGCTGCACGGCGACGCCGCGTTCGCCGGTCAGGGTGTCGTCGCCGAGACGCTGAATCTGGCGCTGCTGCGCGGGTACCGCACCGGCGGCACCGTGCACATCGTCGTCAACAACCAGGTCGGCTTCACGACCGCGCCGGAACACTCGCGGTCGTCGGAGTACTGCACCGACGTCGCGAAGATGATCGGCGCGCCGATCTTCCACGTCAACGGCGACGATCCGGAGGCGTGCGTCTGGGTTGCGCAGCTCGCCGTGGACTTCCGCGAGAAGTTCCACAAGGACGTCGTGATCGACATGATCTGCTACCGCCGCCGCGGCCACAACGAGGGCGACGACCCGTCGATGACGCAGCCGGCCATGTACGACGTGATCGACACCAAGCGCAGCGTCCGCAAGAGCTACACCGAGGCCCTCATCGGCCGCGGCGACATCTCGCTCAAGGAAGCGGAAGACGCCCTGCGGGACTACCAGGGCCAGCTGGAACGCGTGTTCAACGAGGTCCGCGAGCTCGAGAAGTACAAGCCGGAACCGTCGGAGTCGGTCGAGCTGGACCAGACGCCGGCGCCGCGCCTGACCACCGCCGTGGACAAGTCGGTGCTCGAGCGCATCGGTGACCAGTTCGCGAACGTTCCCGAGGGCTTCAACGTGCACCCGCGCGTCAAGCCGGTCATCGAGAAGCGCCGCGAGATGGCGCGCGAGGGCAACATCGACTGGGCCTTCGCGGAACTGCTCGCGTTCGGTTCGCTCGCCGAGCAGGGCGCGCTGGTGCGCCTGGCCGGTCAGGACTCGCGCCGCGGCACGTTCACGCAGCGTCACTCGGTGCTCATCGACCGCAAGACGGGCGACGAGTACAACCCGCTCGCCACGCTGGCCGCGCAGGCCGGCAACGGTGGTCGCTTCATGGTGTACGACTCGGCGCTGACCGAGTTCGCGGGCCTGGGCTTCGAGTACGGCTACTCGGTGGGCAACCCCGACGCGCTGGTGCTGTGGGAGGCGCAGTTCGGCGACTTCGTCAACGGTGCGCAGTCGATCATCGACGAGTTCATCTCGTCCGGTGAGGCCAAGTGGGGCCAGCTCTCCGACGTCGTGATGCTGCTGCCGCACGGCCACGAGGGGCAGGGCCCGGACCACACGTCCGGCCGTATCGAGCGCTGGCTGCAGCTGTGCGCCGAGGGTTCGATGACCGTGGCGGTTCCGTCGACTCCGGCCAGCTACTTCCACCTGCTGCGTCGTCACCACCTCGACGGCATCCGCCGCCCGCTCGTGGTGTTCACGCCGAAGTCGATGCTCCGCAACAAGGCCGCGGTCAGCAACGTCGAGGACTTCACCCAGGGCAAGTTCCGCTCGCTGCTGGAAGAGGTCCCCTACGAGAACGGCACCGCCGACCGCACCAAGGCGACCCGCATCCTGCTGACCTCCGGCAAGCTCTACTGGGAGCTGCTCGCGAAGAAGCAGAAGGAGAACCGCGAGGACATCGCGATCGTCCGCATCGAGCAGCTGTACCCGGTGCCGCGTCGTCGCATCGCCGAGACTCTCGACCAGTACCCGAACGCCACCGAGTTCTTCTGGGTGCAGGAAGAGCCGGCGAACCAGGGCGCGTGGCCGTTCCTGGGCCTGGCGCTGCCGGAACTGCTGCCGGAGAAGCTCACCGGCATCAAGCGGGTGTCGCGTCGTTCGATGTCCGCGCCGTCGTCGGGCTCGAGCAAGGTCCACGCGGTCGAGCAGCAGGAGATCATCGAGAAGGCGTTCGCGCGGTAGCCCGCACCTTCTCGGCACACCCCGCCTTTCTTCGAAAGACGGTTCTCATGCGAGCCGGGTCGTGCCTGCCCTTCGGGGCGGGCCGGCCCGGTTCGCGCCGTTCTGCGGCCTGCCCTCTGCGGCCTGCGCTCCCCCTCCGACCCCCTCCCCCTGGTGAGCGAATGTATCGTTCGGTCGATCCAAGGAGACGAGGGATACATTCGCTCGAAACACCCGGGGTGGGACGGCTACGACGGGGAGGCACCCGCCGGCGCCCCGGCGACCATGACCACCGCGGGCAGGGCGCCGACCGCGAGCTCGATGAACTCCTCGCGGGTGATCTGCGGATCGCGCAGCCATTCGATGGTGGTGTCCTCGACGAACGCGATCCATCCGCGCACCGCGAGATGCACGGCGGGGGTCACCTCGATCCCCAGCATCGGCAGGTGTGCGGCGGTGCGCTCGACCATCGCGGTCCGGGTTTGTTCGAAGACCTCGGTCATGTCGGGGTCGCTGCTGGCGGCCCCGCGCAGCATGGACACGTAGGTGTCGCGGCGTTCGGTCACGTAGTCGACGTAGGCGACCAGGGTGCCGCGCAACATCGCGATCGGATCGAGACTCTCGTCCGGGGCGGTGCGTTCGAGCATGTCGCGGCTGATGTGCCGGACGATCTCGACGTGGAACTCGTGTTTGCTCGAGAAGTAGTGGAACAGCAGGCCCCGGGACACCCCGGCCTGATCGGCGATGTCGTCGACGGAGATGTGTTCGAGCGGCCGCTCCGACAGCATCTGCACACCCAGATCGATCAACTGCGCACGGCGCTGGTCCGGGCTGAGCCGGGTGCGTTTGGGGCCGGAGTTCTTCACAAGTGCCATGCAAGCACCTCTGTTGAATTAGAGTCAACAATGCTATTGACCATCCCTCAATAGGGACCTACGCTCGGATACATGAGTCTTCCGGTTACAGATATCTCCGCTGCCGGCGCCGCCGTGCGGCAGGTCGAGACCTTGATCATCGGCAGCGGGTTCGCCGGACTCGGGGCCGCCATCCGCCTCACCCGCGCCGGTAAGGACTTCCTCGTCCTCGAACGCGGCACCGAGGTCGGCGGCACGTGGCGCGACAACACCTATCCGGGTGCCGCGTGCGACGTGCCGTCGAATCTCTACTCGTACTCCTTCGCCCTCAACCCGGACTGGACCCGCTCGTTCTCGCCGCAGTCGGAGATCCAGCGCTACATCACCGGGGTCGCCGACAAGTACGACGTGCGGCGCCGCACGGTGTTCGGGTGCGACGTGCTCGGCGCGCGCTGGAACCCCGCGACCTTCCGCTGGGACGTGCACACCACCACCGGTGACTACAGCGCGAAGGTGCTCGTCTCCGCCGTGGGTGCGCTGTGCGAGCCGTCGCTGCCGGACATCCCCGGCATCGACAGCTTCGACGGCGAGATCTTCCATTCGGCACGCTGGAACCACGACGCCGACCTGACCGGCAAACGGGTCGCGGTGATCGGCACCGGCGCCTCCGCGATCCAGATCGTGCCCGCGATCGCCGGCCGCGTCGAATACCTGGACGTGTACCAGCGCACCGCGCCGTGGATCCTGCCCCGCGCGGATCGCGAGTACACGACCGTCGAACATCTCGCGTTCAAGTACGTGCCGGGCGCCCAGCGACTGTCGCGCGCCCTGCAGTACCTCACCCGCGAGACGCAGGTGGTGGGCCTGGCCAAGGCCCCGATCTTCATGAAACCGCTGGAGTTCGCGGCCCGCCGGCACCTGCGCCGGCAGATCCCCGATCCGGAACTGCGCCGCAAGGTCACTCCGAATTTCCGGATCGGCTGCAAGCGCATGCTGATCTCCAACAACTACTACCCCGCGCTGACCCGCCCGAACGTGGACCTCGTCACCGACGGCATCGCCGAGGTGCGTCCCGACGCCGTCGTCACCCGCGACGGCACGGTCCGGAAGGTCGACGCGATCGTCGTCGCGACCGGCTTCCACGTCACGGACTCCCCGACCTTCGCAGGCATCGTCGGCAAGGACGGCCGCTCGCTGGCAGAGGTGTTCGACGAGACCGGCATGCAGGGTTACAAGGGCAGCGCGGTCGCGGGCTTCCCCAACCTGTTCTTCCTCGTCGGCCCGAACACCGGCCTGGGCCACACCTCGATGGTGTACATGATCGAATCGCAGCTCAACTACGTCGTCGACGCGGTCGAAACCCTCGACCGGCACCGCATCGGGACGATCGAGGTCCGGCAGGAAGCCCAGGACGAGTACAACCGCAAGCTGCAGGCCGCGCTGAAGAACAGCGTGTGGAACAACGGCGGTTGCGCGAGCTGGTACCTCGACAAGCACGGCAACAATACCACCCTGTGGCCCGGCTTCACGTTCGAATTCCGGCGCCTGACCAAGAAATTCGATCTCGACGCGTATCGTGGCGTCGCGGCCGCGGACCTCGTCCCACCGGCCGCAGCGATCGACCCCGCGGTGACCACCACCGAGCAGACCGAGCGCAGCAGCGGAAAGGCGGCAGTGCGATGAGTGAATTCGCAGGCAGGGTCGCCGTCGTCACCGGCGCCGGCTCGGGCATCGGCCGGGCACTGGCCGTGGCGCTCGCCGCGAAGGGCGCGCGGCTCGCCCTGTCCGACGTGGACACCGTGGGCCTGGCCGAAACCGTCCGGCGGGCAGAGAATCTCGGCGCCGAGGTCCACTCCACCCATCTCGACGTCACCCAGCGCGAGGCGGTCTTCGCGTACGCCGACGCGGTGCTCGAACGGTTCGGCACGGTGAACCAGGTCTACAACAACGCGGGCATCGCATACCACGGCGAGTTCGAACGCACCGAGTTCAAGGACATCGAACGCATCATGGACGTCGACTTCTGGGGCGTCGTCAACGTCAGCAAGGCGTTCCTGCCGCACCTGATCGCGTCCGGCGACGGCCATCTGATCAACGTCTCGTCGCTCTTCGGCCTGCTCTCGATCCCCGGCCAAAGCGCTTACAACGCAGCGAAATTCGCGGTCCGCGGATTCACCGAGTCGCTGCGGCAGGAGATGCTGATCGCCGGCCACCCGGTGCGGGTCACGTGCGTGCATCCGGGCGGCATCAAGACCGCGATCGCCCGCAACGCGACCGTGCCCGACGGTGTCGACCAGGCGAGCTTCGCCCAGTTCTTCGACAGCAAGCTCGCCCGCACCTCCCCGGAGGACGCCGCGAAGACCATCGTCGACGGCGTACGGAAGAACCGCGCCCGGGTGCTCATCGGCGGTGACGCGAAACTGCTCGACGCGTGGGTGCGGCTGCTCGGACCGTCCTACCAACGAGTGGTCGCGAACATCGCCGGCCGCGTGCTGCCGAAGGGGTAGATACCGACATGCCACAGTTCCCGCTGCCGCTCGTGCGCGCGGCCCTGCGTCCGATGTACCGGCTCGTGCTGAGCCCGCGGCTGTCGTATCCGATGCAACGACGGCTGCTCGGGCTGGCGGCACCGATCCAGACGTTGCCGAAGGGCACGGTGGTCCGGAAGATCACCCTCGCCGGCCGTCCCGCCGAACGGATCACGGTCGGTGCGACCGAGCGGCGCACCGCGGTGCTGTACCTGCACGGCGGTGCGTTCACGACCTGCTCCCCGGCCACGCACCGGTCGCTCGCCGCGCACCTGGCCGCAGCGACCGCGTCGGCCGTGTACGTCCTGGACTACCGTCTCGCCCCGGAGCATCCGTATCCGGCGGCGCTCGACGACGCGGTCGCCGCGTATCTCGAGCTCGTCACCGAACACGGTGTGGACGCCGCGAGCACACCGATCGCCGGGGACTCCGCGGGTGGCGGTCTGGCGGTCGCGGCGGCCCTGCGGCTTGCGGACCGGCACGGGGTGACGCCCGCCGCGCTGGGCCTGCTGTCGCCGTGGGTGGATCCGGGCTCGCGCGCGGTGCCGTTCGACCGTGACACCGTGCTCTCGACCGGATGGCTGTTCCCGTCCGCCGAGGCGTATCTCGGCGACGGCGACCCGGCCGATCCGGGATACGCGCCGATGCATGCCGACCCGCGCCCGCTGCCGCCGACGCTGATCCACGTCGGCACGACCGAGGTCTTCTACCCGCAGGTCACCGAGTTCGCGCGGCGGTTGCGGGCGGCCGGTGTCGACGTGCAGGTCACCGAACAGCCGCGGCTGTGGCACGTCGCCCACCTGCAGGCGTCGCTGGTCCGCGAGGCCGCCGACGCGATCGTCGACCTGGGTGAGTTCCTGCGCTCACACATGCTCGCCGAGCCACGCGTCCGCGACGGCGGCTGAGTCCTCGCCGTCGTCCACCCGGGCGCGCATCTCGGCGAGGTCTGCGGTGGTGAGTTCTCCGGCGATCACACTCAGCGCATCGAGCTGACGTTCCCCGAACACGTCCCGCCGGAACAACGGGACGACGTTCTGGGCCGCGAACACCGGTGGCTGCGCGTCCTCGGCGGTCGCGTCATCACCGGGCGCGCGGTCCGGGGCGTCGGCCAGTGCGACGAGGCCGGCATCGACGAGCGCGGGTGAGGCCGTCGTGAGGGCGCCGAGCGCGCCGCGATCGGTCGCCGCGCGCACGGCGTCTGCGTCGGCGACCTGCTCGACGGCGGCGGGCACGCAGCCCGCGGCGGCGAGCGCCTCGAGGCCCCCGGTCGCGGCGAAGCCCGGCGTCGCCGCGACCGTGAGTTCCGCGCAGCGGCCGGTGATCTCGTCGACGCCCGTGACACCCAGCGCGGCCGCCGTCGCGTCGCTCAGCACGAGAACGGCGCGGTCCTGGGCGGTCGCGTAGTCGGCGACCGTCAGGTCGGTGGGCAGTGCCCGGCCGAGCGCGGTGAACACGTCCTCGGCGTCCGTCTGCGGTGCGGACGGGTCGAAGTGGCGCAGTAGCCGGCCCGTGTAGCCGGGGACGAGCGTGACCTCGGCGGCGTCCAGCGCGGCGAGGTCGCCCGGATCGCGGACCGTCACGTCGATCCCGGTGCGACGCAACGCTCCCGCATAGAGCTGGGCGAGCAGCTCGCCGTCGGTCCCGGTTCCCGTGCCGACGACCACGCCGGACGGTCCGGGGGCCTCGTCGAGGACCGGAGACGCGCACCCGGCGACCGCCGCGGCCGCGATCGCCGCCGTTGCGGCCAGGGTTCTTCCCGACCGTGTCGTGCGCTTCGAGTTCGTGGTCACCGTGCCATCCTCGCGCACCGTCCGCAACGCCGAACGCCCCGGTCCGGAAGCCTTGGTGCGGGCTCCGTCCGGGGCGTGCGGTGCGATGCCGCTAGTCGGTGACACCCTCGGCCTTCGCCGCGGCCGCGACGGCCTCGGCGACGGCGGGTGCGACGCGCGGATCGAGCGGGCTCGGAACGATCTTGTCCACCGCCAACTCATCGCCGACAACCGAGAGGATGGCCTCGGCGGCAGCGAGCTTCATGCCCTCGGTGATGCGGCGGGCACCGGCGTCGAGGGCGCCCTTGAACACACCGGGGAAGGCCAGCACGTTGTTGATCTGGTTCGGGAAGTCGCTGCGGCCGGTCGCGACGATTGCGACGTGCTTGCTCGCGACCTCCGGGTGGATCTCCGGGTCCGGGTTCGACAGCGCGAACACGATCGCGTCGTCGGCCATGGTCGCAACGATCTCCTCGGGCACGGTGCCGGCGGAGACACCGACGAACACGTCGGCTCCGTCGAGGGCCTCGATGAGCCCGCCGTGGCGACCGGCCGGGTTGGTGCGCTCGGCGAGGTCGGCCTTGATCGGGCCGAGCTCGGTGCGCTCACGCGAGACGATGCCCTTGGAGTCGAGCACGACGACGTCGGTGGCACCGGCGGCGAGCAGGATGTTGGTGCACGCGACACCGGCGGCACCGGCGCCGGAGACGACGATGCGCAGGTCCGCGATGTTGCGGTTCTGGACCTTGACGGCGCCCATGAGCGCGGCGAGCACCACGATGGCGGTGCCGTGCTGGTCGTCGTGCATGACCGGGCAGTCGAGGGCCTCGACGACGCGCTTCTCGATCTCGAAGCAACGCGGGGCCGAGATGTCCTCGAGGTTCACGGCGCCGAAGCTCGGACGCAGCCGGATCAGGGTCTCGACGATCTCGTCGGGGTCCTTGGTGTCGAGAACGAGCGGGATCGAGTTCAGGCCCGCGAACTTCTTGAACAGCGCGGACTTGCCCTCCATCACCGGCAGCGAGGCGCGCGGCCCGATGTCTCCGAGACCGAGCACGGCGGTGCCGTCGCTGACGACGACCACCAGGCGGTCGGTCCAGGTGTAGCGGGCGGCGAGGGTCTCGTCGGCGGCGATCGCGCGGCTGACCTGCGCGACACCCGGGGTGTACGCGATCGACAGGTCGCGCTGGTTCTCGAGCGGCGACGTGAGCTCGACGGACAGCTTGCCGTCGATGTGCGCGTCGAAGATCTCTTCGTTGGTCAGTTCGACCTTGCTGGGCGTTGGTGCGTCGGACACGATAGACACGATGACACTCCTGCTGGTTCCGTGACCACCCAGGTCGCGGTTACTGCGAAGTAGCTGCGACGATTTACCATTCGTTCGCAGGTGCTTCGCCAAGGACAAATTCTGTGAAGCATCCGGGCGCGATCACGATTACCGCTGTACTACGCTGTACGACTTCCGGAGCGTGATGGCGCCGTGGCTGGTGAGCCCTGGCGACGAGCCCTTGTACAGGGGTCTGCCATCGTCCGGCATCGGGGGGTATCTCCGGCGCCGGATTGGACGCAAGTTTGCCACCTTCACAACGGAACAATCAAATCGCCACACATTGCGAAGCTCTCACTTTTCGAGCGTCCCACCTGTGAGTTTCGACGAAACCGGGGGTCTTGTCCACGTAACGGACGAATTACTCACGGGTAGCAGGGAAGATACGGGGCGTCATCCCCACCACTGCGTGAACATCAGGAAAGCCGCAGTGACAAACACCACAGCGGAACCGGGTAGAGCGGACAGCCCGCGACGGCGATCCGCGGATATCTGAGCCGCGATCACGACGATCGCGGCCACCACGTGAGCCGCCACGGATTCGACGCCCGGCCCCGGCACTCCCCGATTCCCGGCGAGGTACTGGGCGCCGCCCACGACCAAGGCGAGTATCACGACCGCGCCGCACACCAGTCCGGACAGCGTCCGCACCGCGCGCACGGCGACGTTGTCCCGCCGGCCGGCACGATCGAACACCTCCGTCGGCGAATCCGACGCGTCGTAGTACTGATGGTCGTAGTACTCATTGTCGTAGTACTCGGTGTCGTCATTGCCCGCGGCGTAGTACCGATCGTCGTAGTCGTCCCCGTACGACTCGCGGCCCCGCCGACCCCACGCACTCATCCGACGACCACCTCGACACCCGAGGTCCGTGCGATCAGTTCCTCGAGCGCCGCCGGGTGCGTCGTGAATCGGCCGATGCCGATGTCCTTGTTCGCGCCGTGGTAGTCCGACGACCCGGTGACGAACAGCCCGAGGTTCGCCGCCATGTCCCGCATCAGCCGCACGTCCGCGGCGTCGTGATCGGGATGCTCGGCCTCGAGCCCGCCGAGCCCGTGGTCGACGAGTTCCTCGACGTGGTCGAGCGCCAGCAACCTGCCGCGCGCCCGCGCGCGGGCGTGCGCGAGCACCGTCACTCCCCCGGCCGCCGTCACCATGCGCACCGCATCCTCGAGGGCGGTGTCGTCCTTGGGCACGTAGTAGCGGCCCCGCGGCGACAGCAGATCGGTGAAGGCCGCACCGACCGTCGGAACCACCCCGGCCTCGACCAGCGCCCGCGCGAGGTGGGGGCGTCCCGCCACGGGCCCCGCCGCCTCGACGACGCTCTCCGGATCCGGCAGCAGGCCGTCCTCGGCCATCCGGTACGCCATCGCACGGATCCGCCCGACCCGCTCGGTACGGAGTCGTTCCCGTTCCGCTGCGAACACCGGGTCGGCTGGATCGAACAGGTACGCGAGCAGATGCACCGCGACCGGATGCCCGTCCTCACCGCGGCCGGTGCACGACATCTCCATCCCGCGCACCAGCGTCATCCGGGACGGCAGCGCCGCGACCGCCTCGTCCCAGCCCGCGGTCGTGTCGTGATCGGTAAGCGCAACGACGTCCAGCCCCGCCGTCGCGGCGGCACGGACCAGGTCCGCCGGCGTGTCCGTTCCGTCGGAGGCCGTCGAATGGGAATGCAGATCGATGCGCACCCCTCCAGTTTGTCAGGCGCCGGCCGCACACAGCTCGAGGCAACGCCCCGGGCGGCGTCCGCGGGCGGGTTAGCATGGCCGGGCCGAGCTGCCGCGCGGAAGGGAACCGATGCCGAACCTGCCGTCCCGCCGCGACGCCGACTCCCGAGCCGTCCCCGTCCCCGCCGAAGAGGCCGTCGTCGACTGCGCGGTCTACATCGACGGCAGGCGCCTGCCCGGCCGGTACACGCACTCGGACGCGCTCGCCGAGGTGCGCAGCCGCGGCGAGGGCTTCGTCTGGCTGGGACTGCACGAACCCGACGAACACCAGATGACGAGCGTCGCCCGGACGTTCGGCCTGCACGAGCTGATGGTCGAGGACGCGGTGCACGCGCACCAGCGGCCCAAGCTCGAGCGGTACGACGACGTGCTGTTCCTGGTGCTGCGCACCGTCAACTACGTCGAGCACGAATCGGTGACGACCACCAACGAGATCGTCGAGACCGGCGAGATCATGATCTTCACCGGCCCCGACTTCGTGGTGAGCGTGCGGCACGGCGACCATTCCGGGCTGTCCGACGTCCGGCACCGGCTGGAGCAGTCACCCGGCCGGCTCGCGCTCGGGCCCGCGTCGGTGCTGCACGCCGTCGCCGACTACGTGGTGGACAGCTATCTGGCGGTGACCACCCTGGTCGAGCCGGACGTCGACGACCTCGAGGAACTCGTGTTCACGCCCAGCACCCGCATCGCCGTCGAACAGATCTATCTGCTCAAGCGCGAGATCGTGGAACTGCGCCGCGCGGTGGTCCCGCTCGCCACGCCGCTGCAGCAGCTCACCCGAGGACAGGGCCACCCGATCCCGAAGGACGTGCGCCGCTACTTCCGGGACGTCGCCGACCACCACACCACCGTCGCCGAACGCATCGCGACGTTCGACGAAACGCTCAGCACCCTGCTCGACGCCGCGATCGCGAAGGTCACCGTGCAACAGAACACCGACATGCGGCGCATCTCGGCGTGGGTCGCGATCGCGGCCGTCCCGACGATGATCGCCGGCATCTACGGCATGAACTTCGACCGGATGCCCGAACTGCACTGGGAATACGGCTACTACCTGGTCGTCGGGGTGATCGTGGTGAGCACCGTCGCCCTGTTCCTGACGTTCCGGCGCAACAAGTGGCTGTGAGAACAGCACTTCTCGACCGTTCCTCCACGGTGCCCGCGGACCGGCGGGATCGTGTGCGCCTGGTCCTCGGGGTCGGGTTCGCGCTCGTCGTGGTGCAGGTGGCGATCCGCGCGGCCGTCGCCGCGGTCGGCGAACTCTACTGGGACGACCTGATCCTGATCGGCCGCGCGGGAACCTATCCGCTGTGGTCCGCGGAGCTGCTGCTGCACGACCACGACGGCCATCTCATGCCGGGCGCATTCGCCGCGGCCGCGCTCGCCGACGCGGTGGCGCCCCTGCAGTGGTGGCCCGCCGCGGTGTCGCTGGTGGTCGGGCAGGCGGTGGCGTCGCTCGCGGTGCTGCGGGTGTTGTGGCTGTTGCTCGGCCCACGCCGGGTCCTGTGGGGACCGCTGCTGTTCTACCTGTTCGCACCGCTGACGCTGCCGGCGTTCGCGTGGTGGGCGGCGGGACTCAACGCGCTGCCGTTGCAGGCGGCGCTGGCGTGGGTCGCGGGGGACGCGCTGCTGCTGGCCCGCACCGGCCGGCGCCGCTACGCGGTGTCCGCGACCGTGGTCACCGCGATCGCCCTGCTGTTCTTCGAGAAGTCGATCCTGGTGCCGTTCGTCGCGTTCGCGACCGTCGCGCTCGCGTACCGGGTCGACGGGCGCGCCCGGCCGGTGCGGCTCGCGGCGCGACGCGGGCGGGTGCTGTGGATCGCCTCGGCGGCGCTGCTCACCGGGTGGGCCGCGTGTTATCTCACGTTCGTCGAATCCCGTTTCGGGATACCCGATCTCGCGATGGTGTCCGGGCTGACGCATCACGGGCTGTCGTACGGGTTGGTGCCGACGTTGCTCGGCGGACCATGGCAGTGGGAACGCTGGAACCCGAGCCCGCCGTGGGCGACGCCGCCGATCGTGCTGGTCGTCGTGAGCTGGGCGGCGGTGATCGCGGCGCTGGTGTGGAGCGTGCGGCGACGCCGGCGGACGGGATGGGTGTGGGCCGCGGCCGCCGCCTACGTGCTCGCCTCCCTGGCGGCGATGATCAGCACCCGGTTCGGTGCCGAGACCACCTACGAACTGGCGCAGACCCTGCGCTACTTCGCGGACTCGGCAGTGATCGGTGCGATCGCGGCCGCCCTGGTGCTGCGCGCTCCCGCACGGGGTGCACCGGCCCGCATCTCCCCTGTCGTCGCGGCGATCTGCGCGGTCGCGTTCACGGCCGGTTCGCTGTGGTCGACGGTGACGTTCACGCGGAGCTGGGTGGACAATCCGACCGGCGACTATCTCGCCACCGCCCGGGTCGCGCTCACCGCCCACCCGGACGTGCCGATCCTGGACCACCCGGTGTCGGTGTGGGTGCTGCTTCCGGTCACGCATCCGCACAATCTCATCGGATCGGTGTTCTCCGCGCTGCCCGGTCGCGCCGAGATCACCGACAGCGCCGAGAATCCGGCCGTGCTGGACGACTCCGGCGCGCTCGTCGAAGGAGCCCTGTTCGCCGTGCGGTGGGTGCCGCCGGGACCCGAGCCGGACTGCGGGTACCTGCTCTCGCCCGGCACGACCGTCGCGCTGCCGCTGGACGGCCCGATGATGGAACTGGACTGGACCGTGCAGCTGAACTATTTCGCGTCGCAGCCCGGGCGGATCGAGGTCGGGTTCCCGGGCGCCGACCCCACGCAGGTTCCGGTCGGGTCCGGTCCGGGCACCGTCTACGTCCGGGTGCCGGGCGGTGGGAACGGCCTGCAGATGCGCTCTCCCGCGACCGGACCGACCGTGTGTTTCGGCGGCGGTCCGGTCGGGGTGATCACGCCGAAATAACCGGATTCGGTCGGCCCGGCCGCGCCCGGCGTCAGCCGGCCCACCCGGCGGCACGCACCGCGGCGACGGCACCGCCGTCGACGAGCAGATCGGTGCCGGTGACGAAACCGGCCTGCGGATCGAGGAGGAACGCGACCGCGGCGGCGATGTCGTCGGGCGTGCCGAGGCGACCGGTCGCGGACATCTCGACCATCGCGCGCATGTTCGCGCCGGACTCGCCGGCGAGTTCCTCCTGGCCCATCGGGGTGGAGATGACGCCGGGGCTGATCGAGTTGATGCGGGCACCCCGCGCGCCCCACGCGGCGGCCGCCGCCTGCACGCGCAGAGCGTTCGCGCGCTTGGCGACCACGTAGGCCATCGCGGGATGCCCCAGCGTTTCCGGTGCGAGGAACGGCAGGTCGAGCAGTTCGCCGGTCGGGGTGGTCGCGAGCGCCTTCTCCTGGTCGGCGGGCAGCCCGCCGGACATGTGCCCCGCCATGCTGGCGATGACGACGCCCGCACCGCCGGACGCGACGACGCGCGCGAACTCGTCGAGGACCAGGGCGACACCGAGCAGGTCGACGCGCAGGATGGCCTCGGTGGGCGCCTGCACGGGCGAGAGCCCCGCGGTGTGCGCGATGTGGGTGACGCGCCCGAGTCCGGCGGCGGCGTCCGCGAGGGCGACGACCGAATCGCGTTCGGAGACATCGACTGTCCGTTCGGTGACGTCGTGGCCCTCGCCGCGCAGTGTCGCAGTCGCTGCCGCGAGCGTGGTCTCGTCGAAATCGGCGAGCAGCACCTTCCGGCCGCTGCCGAGGCGGCGGGCGATCGCCAGTCCCATGCCGCCTACGCCGATGACGACGACGACGTCCTTGTCCATCCGTGCCTCCCGTGGTGATCGGATGGACGCGACTGTAGAGCAGGAGCGACCCGGATCACATCACGCAGCAGGAGTGGATCGCGTCACATCCGTGGCTGGCCCCGGTTCGGGTCGCGCACGTCGATGCCGGCTTCGGTCCACGCGTCGCGCAGCGCACCGGCGCCGCGCAACCGCTTCCACGCGGCCTCGGTGCCGGTGAGCGGAACGGCGTCGAAGAACCGGACCGGATCGGCGGGTTCGGGCAGCTCCAGGTCGGGAATGTCGCTGGGTCCGAGCAGCACCGCGGTGAACGGCGCGTTCTCCCACAGTGGTTCACCGAGATCGAGCAGTGCGTCGTCGGTCAGGACGACACCTTCGACGGCGGGCAGCGCCGCGAGGATCGCGAGGGTGCGGTGAACACCGGCGGTGATGCCCTCCGCATTCCGCAGGCTCAGAACCAGCTCGGCGCGGGGGCCCCGGGTGGGATCGGCGACCATCGCCGTGGGATCGCCCATGGGATGCCGCGAACAGCCGAGCGTGACGAACCGGGTGACCCCGGAGTCCGTCGACCGGAACCGCAGCACCTCGATGGGTTCGAGACCCAGGAACGTCACCGATGCCGATTCCGGGTCGGCACCGGACGCACCGGCGACATGCTCGGTGAGGTGGGCACGGACTGCAGGGAGTACAGCGTCGGTCACCCCTGCAATGTACGCCGCGCGCGGCATTCGTCCCGGGTGGCGGGTCAGCGGTCGTCGTCGACGAATCGCACCCGGTGGTCGGCGGTCGCCGGGGCCGCGAAGTCCAGCAGCCGCAGCCCTTCCGCTTCGAGCGCGGACCGGTTCGCGGCCGTGAGCCTGCGCCACGGTGTGATATCCAGTGCCGCAGCCTGTTTCGTGATCCTCAGGTCGGCGATACCCGCGACGGTCCCGCCGACGAGTACGGCCGGCTTGACGATGCCTTTCTGCGTCATGATGCGGCGCCGGTTCTCGTCCGAGATCAGCCGCGACCGGTCGGCATGCGAGAGCAGCACGTTGTCGTAGGGCGCGAGGATGCGCGCCGGGGCGGGGGTCGCGGGATCGGGGCGCGGTGCGTCGGGCAGGTCGAACAGTTCGACGCCGCGCTCGTCGCGGAAGACCTCGAGCCGCGGCCGCAGCCGCTCGAAGACCTCGTCGAGCCGGGTGAGCCCGCACCACGCCTGCGCGTCCCGCACGCTCGCGGGCCCGAACGCCCCGAGGTAGCGCAGCAGCAGCGACTCCGGGTCCGGTGCGACCGGCGGGTGACCGGTCCACTCGTCGAGCACGGCCAGCCGCGGCTGCCCGGACCTGCCCCACAGACCGCGCGGCGGCACCTGCACCATCGGCACGAGTCCGCGTACCCCGTGCGCGAGGGCTTTCGGGTCGCGGCCCGGGAATCGTTCGGCGAGCAGCGGTTGCAGTTCCTGCTGACTGCGCGGCACGTCGCGGACCAGTTCGCGTCCGGCGGCGGCGAGCGCGTCCCGATCCACCCCTACCAGCGCGGCGGCGTAGGCGGTGTTGGTGTCCAGGTCGCGGTCGAGCAGCGGCTGCACCCACGGACGCAGCGCGGTCGCGTCTGCCGCCGAGACCGCGAAGATCGTGCCGCGCATGAGGACGATCCGCACGACCGCGCGGGCGGCGAGGAGGTCGGAGAGGGACTCGGGTGCGAATCGCCGGATCCGGCTCCACAACGCGAGATAGGGCGGGAGGGGTGCCTGCGCCTGCAGACCCAGCAGGTGCTCGATCATCGGCAGCGGCCCGAGGTCGCTGCGGCGCAGCAGGTGCTGGCGCGCGAGGGTCGCGCGGCCGAGTTCACGGTTCGTGAGGGTGCGGGGCGTCACCGACCCACCTTCGCACCCCGGTGTCCCGCGTGCCGGTCGCTCGCACGCTGTCGTGGTTCGTCACTGCTACGGTCGGCGGATGGCGAGATCGGACACGTTGCGTACCAGACTGTTGCTACCCGCACTGTGTCTCATCGTCACCACCGTCGCCGTGATGCAGACGGTCGTGGTGCCCATCGTCGGCACCATCCGCGCGCAACTCGGCGTGAGCACCACCGCCTCCGGCTGGCTGCTCACCGCGAACCTCCTGGCCGCAGCGGTCGCGACCCCGGTTCTCGGGCGGCTCGCCGACCTGCGCGGCAAACGCTCGATCCTCCTCGGAATCCTGTGGGTGGTGCTGGCCGGGTCTCTGCTGTGCGCCGTCACCGATTCGTTCGCGCTGCTCGTCGTCGGCCGCGTGCTCCAGGGCGCGTCGTTCGCGTTGTTCCCCGTGGGCATCGCGGTGCTCCGCGACGAGATCGCCCCGGATCGGCTCGTCGGCGCGATGGGACTGCTGTCCGGAACGATGGGCGTCGGCGGGGCGATCGGCATGGTTCTCACCGGCACGACCGTGTCGGGCGACACCGATTACCGGCGGGTGTTCTGGCTGTTGGTGCTGTTCAACCTGGCCGGGCTGGTGATGACGTTCGCCGTCGTCCCGAAGCGCACTGCCGCGGCGCACGGCCGGATCGACTGGGCCGGGGCGGTAATGCTGTCGATCGGACTGGCCCTCGCGCTGCTGGCGCTGTCGGAGGGCGGCACGTGGGGCTGGGGTTCACCGGCGACGCTGCTGTGCGCGGCCGGCGGCCTGATCGTGCTCGCCGGCTGGTTCGCGTTCGAACGGCACGTCGACGAACCGCTCGTCCCGCCGCGCATGCTCACCCACCGGCCCGTGCTCGTGCTGCACCTGGCGGCACTGCTCGTCGGGGTCTCGATGTTCGTGAACTTCCTCGCGACGTCGTACTTCGTCCAGACACCGCCGGCCGCGGGCTACGGATTCGGCGCGACGGTGCTCGAGGCGACCACCGTGTACATGCTGCCGGGCGCGCTGGTCGGGGTGATCGCCGCGGCACTGGCGGGCCGTCTGGTTCATCGCTTTACCGCCAAGTTGGTCCTCGGGGTGTCCTGCGTGATCGGCACGGCCGGGTTCGTGCTCATCGCCGTGCTGCACGACCGGAGCTGGCACATCATCGTCTCGGGCATCCTCGTCTCGGTCTTCGTCAGCCTCGCCTACGCGGCGCTGCCCGCGCTGCTCGTCGCGGAGGTCCGGCCCGACGAGACCGGTGTCGCCAACAGCATCAACTCGATCGCCCGGACCGTCGGCAGTTCCCTGAGCAGCGCGCTGGTCACCACGCTGCTCGCGACGCTCGTCGGCGCGGGCGGATTCGCGAAGCAGTCCGCCTTCGTCGCCGCGTTCGGGCTCGCTGCGGTCGCCGCGACCGCCGCCGCGGTCCTGGTGTTCGTCACGGTGCGGGCGCCCTCGCGGCCGCTCACCGACGTCGAGGAGGACGAGGTCGAGGCGACGGCGCTGGCCGCGGAATGGGCCGTGGTCGACGGGCTCGCCGGCGGCCGGGTCCCTACTACCGGCAGAACCGATCTCGCGGGTACGCCGGAGCACCCGTAACGGGAATTCCCCGTGTAGGTCCGGCCCCGATCACCACGGGGCGTGATACAGCACGCTCGACACGAGGGCAGCGACCGCGAGGGCGAGGAACGTCAGGACGTTCGCGAGCCGCCCCGGATCGTGGTCGCGCACCCGTATGTGGGCGCCGACGGCGGCGAGGAAGTACAGCACGAGAGCGACCGCCGTGACCCCGCCGAGCACGGGGACCGCGAATCCCACGATCAGCCCGAGCGCACCCGCCCCCAGGAGCGCCCCCAGTCGCGGCACCCACGAGCGGGGCAGCTCCACGACGTCGGCTGCGGCCACGACGAGCCGGTGCCGAACCAGGCTCAGCGTGGCGGCACTCGCCATCGCGACGGCGGCCAGGACGGTGATTGCGATGTATGCGGTGTCCATGAGCTTCTCCGTCCGATAGTCCTGTCGTCTGTTCGACGATTCGGACGCCCGGATCGTGACTCCCGCATCGGGCTCGTCCCCATCCACGACGCGTTTCGGAATCCGCCCCCGCTGCAGCGTGGGCGGATTCGCATTCACCGCGTCGATCGTCGGAGCTTCGGTCACTCACCCCGCAGACGGCTGACCGCTGCATTCGCCGCCGAGGCCGCGCGCTCGGCCTCCTTCGCGTCCTGCGCCGCGGCTTTGGCGGCACTGCGCGCGAACTCGCGCTGCTCTTCGGCGTGCTGGAGTTGTTCGCGCAGCTCCCGCACCCGCGTCTCGTGGCGAGTGAGTTCCTGCTCGGCTCGTTCGGTCGCGGCGCGGGCCTCGACGACCGCCGCGTGGGCGTCTTCCGCGTCGGCGATCGCGCGTTTCAGTTCGGCCGCGCGGGCCTTCTCCTTCTCCTTCTCGGCGGCGCGCGCCTGCTCGTCCTCGGACTCCTCGGTCGCGGTGTCCTTCGCCCGATCGCGGACGACGTGCAGCGGAGCCGCACCGGTGTCTCCGAATCCGCTGTATTCGAGCGAGGTTTCGAGCCGCCCGGCACGCACC